>Ga0126373_10001333_pt1 | contig 17442 bp, 11 predicted proteins | sample PanSoiMetPlot_11_FD_92545 | JGI IMG/M metagenome (GOLD analysis project Ga0126373, IMG submission 92545) | Tropical forest soil microbial communities from Panama - MetaG Plot_11 | ecosystem: Environmental > Terrestrial > Soil > Tropical forest > Bulk soil | place: Panama | collected 2016-02-17 | reverse complement strand
TGGCCGACATCCTTAGCGAAGGACAGAGCAACCTGTTCTGCGCGCCGAAAACGACCTGCTAGCCGACCACAATTGGCGCACGTAACGGCGGCTACGCGCGCGGCTGCGGGCCCACGGCTGGTTACGAAGCGTTAGCGAAGCCGCGGCCGATCTGGTGCTGGCACCGTCGACCGGCGTCGGCGATGGATTGGCAAGAGCGACCGCAGTGCTCATCGAGCGTTGCCGAGCCGTTCTCACGGAGCGCTGCAGACGTATCAACAGATAGCGAGGTCGCTAACACCAGGGATGCGGTCGCGGCGCTCCACCGGTATTCGCTGATCAGCCGGCCTGCCAACGGGTTGGTGTCGGTGCACCGGCTGGTCCAGGCCGTCACCGCCAATCAGATGCCAGCCGAGCTTGCGAAGACATGGCGGCGAGCCGCCGCCGCCCTGATCGAGGCCGCGATCCCTGACGACACCGACCTGCGCGGGAACTGGCCGACCTATGCAGAGCTGCTGCCGCACGCCCAGCCTGCCCTCGACCTGACCAGCCCTGGCATGTGGCGGATCGCGGAGTACCTAGGCTCTAGCGGAAGCTACCCGGCGGCCCGGGACCTTTCCGGGTTATATCCGACGCCTACAGGGACGATGACGGTTACGGTGCTGAGCATCCACGCACCTTCGGTGCCCGCGGCAACCTCGCTCGCTGGACCGGGAGGCGGGGGATGCGGCCGGTGCGCGCGACCAGCTCGCCGCGCTGCTGCCCGTCTTGGAGCGGGTCCTCGGCGCCGAGCACCCGGACACCCTGGTCGCTCGCCACAACCTGGCCTTGTGGACCGGGGAGGCGGGGGATGAGGCTGGGGTCCGCGACCAGTTCGCCGCGCTGCGCCCACGAAAGAGCAGGTCCTGGGCTCCGAGCATCCGGAGACACTGCGTGCCCGCCACAACCGCGCCCACTGGACCGAGAAAGCGGGCGGTGGCCACGGGTCTGAGGTGGATTAGCTACCGCATGTTCACACCGGCGAAGGTGTGACAATCTACGCTCATGGCTGACGCACAGCGCGGCGTCGTGCGGCGGTGGCTGTCTGCTGCCCGCCATCCGGTGCGGCGCGATGGCGTGATCGCGGCGGCGCTGCTGGTGGTGCCGTGGACGGTGGCGTTAGCGCTCTTGGTTCGCCACCGACTGGATACTGGCTCAGTAGGCACTGTGGCCACGTTTTCGCTTGGCTTGCCCGCACTGTGGCTGGGATGGGTGAGTTACCCGGGCGCCAGCAGAGACAGCGGCGGACGTGCCGGTGCTAGGCACCGAGGCGGCCGTGGGTTTCCTGACCGCCCGCACCGGCGACCGGGACGAGCAGGCTGCCGCCAAGCTGGCCATCGAGCTGGGCGGGCTGCCGCTGGCGTTAGAGCAGGCAGGTGCCTATATCCAGGCCAGCGGGGGCAGTCTCACCGGCTACATAGTATTGTTCCGGCAGCGGCGGCCGGAGATGCTGACCCGCGGCGAGCCGACCGGATACGACAGCACGGTCGCGGCCACCTGGTCACTAGCATTCGGGGAGCTGGGGAAGTCCGCGCCGCAGGCGGCCGGCCTCCTGCGGCTGCTGGCGTTCTGCGCACCCGAACCGGTCCCGTTGCGCCTACTGCTGCAAGCCGGGCGCGGACTACCCAAAGGGCTGCGCCGACCCGTGGCGAAGGTGCTGAAGCCCCTAGCGGACCCACTGGCCACCAGCGACGCAATCGCCGCGCTGCGGCGGTATTCGCTGGTCACCCCGGCCGGGGACAAGCGGGTGTCGGTGCACCGGCTGGTGCAGGCCGTTACTGCCGATCAGATCCCCCCTGGCCTGCGTGAGGCCTGGCGGGCGGCCGCGGCTGCAGTCGTCGAGGCCTTGATCCCGGCTGACATCAAACTGCCCGGGTCCTGGACCGCCTGCGCAGAGCTGCTGCCGCATGCGCGGGCTGGCGGGCTGTCCTTGACCTGACCAGCGGCGGCATGGGGCGGATCGCGGAATACCTCGGCTCCAGTGCGAGCTATCCGGCGGCCCGGGAGCTGTGGCAGCTGATCGCCGACGCTTATAGGGACGATGAGGCCTTCGGACCCGAGCACCTGGCCACCCTGGCCGCCCGCACGAGACTGGTCGCCTGGACGGGGCGAGCGGGGGATGCGGCCGGGGCCCGCGACCAGGCCGCCGCGCTGCTGCCCATCGAGGATCGGCTCCTGGGCCCCGAGCGCCGTCGCACCCTGGCCACCCGCGCACACCTCGCCCGCTGGACCGGGGAGGCGGGGGATGCGGCCCGGGCCCGCGACCGGGCCCTGACCACCCGCGCCATGCTCGCCCGCTGGACCGGGGAGGCGGGGGATGCGGCCGGGGCCCGCGACCAGCTCGCCGCGCTGCTGCCCATCGAGGATCGGCTCCTGGGGCCCGAGCGCCGTCGCACCCTGGCCACCCGCGCATACCTCGTCCGCTGGACCGGGCGAGCAGGGGATGCGGCCCGGGCCCGCGACCAGGCTGCCGCGCTGCTGCCTATCCGCGAGCGGGTCCTGGGGCCCGAGCACCCGGACACCCTGACCACCCGCGCGGCGCTCGCCCACTGGACCGGGGAGGCGGGGGATGCGGCCGGGGCCCGCGACCAGCTCGCCGCGCTCCTGCCTATCCGCGAGCGGGTCCTGGGTCCGGAGTACCCGGCCACCCTGAACACCCGCGCCATGCTCGCCCGCTGGACCGGGGAGGCGGGGGATGCGGCCGGAGCCCGCGATCAGCTCGCCGTGCTGCTGCCCATCGAGGAGCGGGTCCTGGTCCTGGGGCCCGAGCACCCGGCCACCCTGACCACCCGCTCGGCACTCGCCCGCTGGACCGGGGAGGCGGGGGATGCGGCTGGAGCCCGCGACCAGCTCGCGGTGCTGCTGCCCATCTTTGGGCGGGTCCTGGGCCCCGAGCACTCGGACACAGTGAACGCCTGTGGCAGCCTCGCCCACTACACAGCGGTAGCCGAGCGCGAAGGAGACTAACCAGCGCATGTTCACGCGCGCCGGGTTCGCAGGTAAGCCCGGCTGACCATGCGGCGGTAACCGGAGGCGCCCACGCTTCGCGCCTGTCGTCTATTTACGACTCCCCTCGGTGCCCTTGAGCACAACTCAGGACCGACGTCAGTACGGCAGTACCCACCCCCGATCGCCCGACTGCTTGCATGACTCAGCCTGTTGCACAAAGCCTGCCTGTCGAGCCTCGGTGGGACGTGAGAGCTGCGAACGTCCGCTTTTCGGCCGCTGAGTGGGGCGACCGCGCCTAACACGAAGCTCTCTGGCGCCTGCGTGGAGATCATTTTCGCTGGGATCCGTTTATGCGACAGGCTGGACTATGCATGCCGACGCGGCACCAGAACGCCAGCATTTGCCGCGTCTGATACGTTTCGCGGACTTCGCGGCGGCCCGAAGCGGACGCAGTGTCTGGGCATGATGAACTTCACCGAACTGCCGTTTGCTCCGGTCGATCACCTGGCGCCATTCACTGATCAGCTGCGGCTGGCCGTGGCTGCCTACCTGGCCCGTTTCAAGGGCTTCTCCCGCGAGCACACCGGATCCGACCTGCGCTCCTACCTTGCTTGGTGCGCCCAGCGCGGCCTGGATCCACTGGCCGCGCGGCGGCCGCACCTGGAGCTCTACATCCGGTGGATGCAGGAGGTCCGCCGTTTCAAGCCGTCAACTGTCTCACCGCGCTTCTCGGTTGCCGCCGGGTTCTGCAGGACTTGCGTCATCGACGGCCTGCTCGAGCACTCACCTGCCGAGCACATCCGCCGGCCCTCGGTGCCCGCGGAATCACCGACCCTGGGATTCACCCACCTGCAATTCGAGGCCCTACTCACCGCGGCCCGGGACTCAGCGAACCCGTGCGACTTCGCGCTCGTGACGATGCTCGGGCTGCTCGGCTTGCGGATCTTCGAAACCACCGCCGCGGACATCAGCCATCTCGGCGAAGAGCACGGGCACCGGGTACTGCGCGTCTGCGGCAAAGGCACCAAGGTTGTCTTGATCCCGCTACCGCCAGCCGTCGGGAGGGCCATCGACCGGGCCATCGGCACCCGTGCCAGCGGGCAGGCCGGTCCTGCTCGACAGCCGCGGCGCCCGGATGGACCGCCACGCCGCCACCCGTCGCCTGCGACAGCTCGCACAAACCGCAGGAGTGCCGATAGCCAAGCCGCACCCGCACATGCTGCGCCATACCTTCGTCACGACCATGCTCGGCGCCGGGGTTGACCTGCGGGACGTCCAGATCGCTGCCCGCCACGCCGACCCGCGCACCACGATGCGTTATGACCGGGCCCGCAAGAACCTCGACCGCCACCCGAACTACATCCTGGCGGCCTACATGGCCTCCGGCACCTGATCGAGCTGTGCCCGGTGCGGCTCAAGCCGCAGCAGACGCCCTGCAGGCCGTGATCGACCATCACGTCGACGACTACATCACCCGAGCACGGCTCAGGCCGGTCGCTTGAAACATGACTCTTGTGTTCAGAATCCCGGACCCAAAGCTCTAGGGTCCGTGCCTCACGGAAGAAGTCCAGTGCGCAGGCGGCGGGTGACACGGGTTCACAGAGTCCTACGGGACGGCCGGGGCGCACCACCTGACCTGAGAGGCACGGGCCGGTTGGCCTTGTGCATGTTAGGTCGGCAGGGCTGGGGGACTTGACATCTCGGCCGGGAGGGGTTCCGCAGGCTGGGTGAAGGCCGGGCTCGTGCCACTGAGGCCCCGGAGCAGGTAAGTACTGATTTGCTGTCCGTGGCTGCGTTCGTCGGCAGGATTGGCGGGCAGCGGCCAGCGCAGCTGGGTGTAGAGGACAGTGCGGTGCAAGTCGAACGTGGCCTCGACAAGGTCGGCGTAGACCTCCGAGCGCGCGGGCACCCAGAATAGGAACGCGGCGGCCGAGACGCCCACGCCGACGGGAGCTGCCCACCATGCCCAGGGGGTGAAGACGACAAAGGCGAGCCCCCACAGGCAGGCGGCGACGGCGGTGTCCAGCGATGCCCTGGCCTGGGTGAGTTCGGTGCGTGTCGCCTCTGGCAGCAGCAGCCACATGTGTGGCCATATCGCGGGCGCGTTCAGCCCGTACTTGGCCGTCGGCCGGCTCTCAGCGGCCCGCAGCGTGTTTCCCACCCTGGTCGGCAGGTAGTCCGGGCTGGGTAGCCGTCGCAACCACCGGTCGGCGCGCGCGCTCTCCGCGCGCTCATCGGCCGTGGCGGTACCGTTCTGCACGGACTCCTGGAGCCTTGCCCATCGGCGCTCCGTACGCTCCTCCTTGCGGCGGATCTGCTGGATGCGCCAGTTACGCAGCGGCTTGAGGAAGGCCGGCCAGTAACCTTCGATTAGCTGGAGCGCAGGCGTGGTCATCCGTTGTATCACCACGCCGGAGGCGGCCACGCCGATGAGCACGCCGAGGACGACCGTGATCTGCGCTGCGGCAGGCAGCTTGTTGAGCCAGTCCGCGGGCTGCCGCAGCGCCACGGTGCCGCCGCGGCTCCACAGCCAGGCCAGCAGCCCACCCAGCCAGTACACAAGAGCGGGCACGCCCACCGCTGCCCACCTGTCGGCGAGCTTGCTGCCCGCGGCTTCCCAGAATTTGTCGAGCATAACGATAGCGCCTTACCGGTCGCATTCGATGAGCGCGCCATGGTTCGGGCATGCCGGCACCGGAGTGCCGACGAACCTGCGCCACCACACGTAGTCGCCGTCCGGGCAGCAGAACTTCTCGGCCTGGGTGGGCGATCCCTCGGGGGTGGGCAGTGGGTCGAATCCAAGCTCGTCGGCCCGCTGGAGTTCCGGCGGTCGGCGCTGTTCGTCTTCCAGTACCTGGGCAGCCCAGGTACGAACCTCGGGCGAGCGGGTCAGCAGCACCATCAGGTCATCGCCGACGTCTGCGCCTGCCCGTGCCGCGGCAAGCAGCCTAGAGATCTCCTGATCGTAGTGAGCCGCATCCGCTCCGACCAGCTCTTGCAGGTACGGCCGGATCGTGCGCGCGACCTCGAGCATGCTCTCGTCCACGTGCCTTTCCCTCCTAGATGGCGCTGGTCAACCGCTCGTATGGTCACATCCCGGTGTAAGTGAATCCCGCCCACCAGTACGGATGGCTGTGGCCTGTAGTGGCAATCCACAACCGGTGCCCCGTGCTACCGGCGTTTCCTTTGAATGACTCGCCATAGCGGGGGAAGCGGCGGGCCTTTTCACCGTTTGTAGTGCCGCGGACCCAACGCTGCGCCCGGCGCAGGGCCTCCGCCGGCTCGTGTCCCTCCGTGCGCCACAATTCGTAGAACCGCGTAAGCAGCATGGCGGTCACCGGGTGATCCCGGATCGCCCAGGCCGAGGAGATTATGCCGATCACCCCTGCGGCCGCAAGCGCGGTAGGCAGGCCCACTACCTCGTCTGGAAGCCCGCTGCCGACGACGCCCGTCTCGCAGCCAGCCAGCACGGCGAGCCGGATTGGCAGGTGTGACGCCCCAGACAGGTCCCTGGCGCTCAGCTTGCTCTCGCCTGCAAGAAGAAAACCTGTGTCGAGGGGGTGCTCCTGGGCCGCCTCGGCATGGCAGGACAGGTGGATGATCCCGTGCTCGGCCGCGCCGATGGCATCGAGCACCGCCTGCGGCGTGGCGGCATCTCCCGCAAGCACTGCGCACGGGTCGAAGAGGGCGGCTAGGATGCCGCGGTCGACCCGGCTGGCCCCGACTGGCTTGGACCCCGGCCGTGGATCGTCTATGAGCAGTGCGCTGCCGTGCCTGGCCCGCCGGGCCGCGTCGGCCGACTCGCGCAACGACGCCACGGTAGCGGCGTGCCGGAGCCGCACCCGGCCGGAGAGGTAAAGTCTCTCGCCGGTGCCGGCCGGGTCGGGTATCCAGGCGGCGTGGACGGGAAGCAGGCCGAGGAGGCCGCCCGCGATGAGCGCCACGTCGGCGTCGGCCGGCAAGATCTCGAGCAGTGGGCGCAGCACCGCGCGGCCAAGCCACGCTGTCACGTTGTCGATCGCCTTCTGCCAGTCCGGCAGCGCCGTGCGACGCCGCCGATACGACGACACGAAGGAGGCGAGTTGCTGCTCCAGGATGGGCTCGGCAACTTCGTCCAGAGGGACGGGTATCACCGTGGCCACGCCCGCTGGGTGGACGAGCGCGATGCCTGAACGGGGCCCGGCCGCGAGCTGGACCAGCCAGGCACCGTCGATGCCGCGGGGCTGTGGCGCCCGCGTGTCCACCCGGCCCGGCGTCCAGCCGGTGACCGCGGCGATCTCGGCGACGATCCGGTCCAGGTCCTGGCGCTGCCGGTCAAGCTGCCGGGCCAGGAACCCCGACACCCGGCCACCCTCCACCGCCCGGGCAGCGGCAGCCGCCGTGGCATCGATGGCCGCCATAGCGGCACGGTAACGCGCGTGCAGGTCGGGATGATCTGCCAGCAAGGCCCGGCGCGCATCGGTGGCCTCTTGCAGCAGCAGGGCGCGGGTGCGCTCGAACGTCGCCGCGGCTGCCGAGGGGTCTCCCGCACGGGCGGACGCATAGGCTGCCCGCGACGGAACCTGTGCCATTTCGAACAGCCAGACCTCTTTGTGGTGTCTCGTTTGATGGCCGGTGACCAGATGCCCTATTCCCTCGATGCACCATCGGTAGGCGCGGACTGCTTCGTCCCATGATTCGCGGTTCAGCGCCCACCAGGCCCAATCCCCTGCCGTCGCGGCAGACGCTCCGGTGCCGGCTGCGGCACCGGCCTGGCACGCGGCCTCATAACATTGCACCGCATGGCGAAGATCATCTGTGGTAGGCCGGTGCTGCCACCGGCGGCGCAGCGCATACGCCAGCCAGGCCAGCAACTGAGCTCGTTCCGGCATCCCCTTGTCGGCCCGCCGCTCCGCTTGCTCGAGAAGACTAACTGCCTCGTTGAGGTCGGACTCGCGGCCGTCACGCTCGGACCGGACCAGCAGCACGCGCCCGAGCACGCCGAGATACCACGACCGGATGGGGGCTTCGGCGGGGGTCAGGGCAACCGCAGACCGCAGCAGTGCCAGGGCGTTGTCCAGGTCTCCTGGATCCGCTTCGATCTTTGTGCTCACCTCTGCCAGCTCATACCGGCCAAGAAGGGCATTGCCGAGGCTTGCCTGGTACATCACCCGCTGAGGCGCCCTCTCGGGGGAGGCGGCAACCGCGGCGGCCAGGTTTGCGACGCCGTTCTCGACCGCGCCGAGGTTGCCGGTGCGGTCGAACTGGCTGAGCCACAGCAATCCGCGGTTGGCCAGGTACGCCGCGTGGTCTGGTGCGGTCGCGGGCGCGCGCGTGACCGCCTCGTCGAGGACGACGATGGCCTGCTCGAGATCCGCAAGCTGCCCGGTGTGCAGGTACCTGAGCTTGTGGGCTGCGGCCAGGTCGGACAGGTACGCCGGAAGGGCCGGGCATCCGGGGCCGCATAGGTCAGCCGCCTGTGACAGCGCGGCGATCGCCGCTTCGAGTTGCTCGATTTCGCCCGTCCGCTGGTAGGTGTCCAGCAGCAGTACTCCTCTTGCGGCAAGCACGCCATCGCGCGCTTCGGTTACCGCGGCCCGCTCGGCCTGCGCGTAGGCGTGACGGGCAGAGTCGAGATCCCGGGGATCGCCGTCACGCAGATACCGCTCCCGCAGCGCGTGCCCGTACATGGTCAGGTGGATCGGCGCATCCGGGGCGGCGTCGTCGATCCGGTCAATGGCGGCACGGTGGCATTCGACCGCGCGGTCGAGGTCAGCCGGGTCGCCGTACCGGGCAAAACGGCGGCGCAGAGCATTGCCAAGCGTCGTCTGGGAGGCGCGGAATTCAGCCGAGCCAGCCGCGCACCGCCCTGCGGCGTCTTCGAGCAGGCGCTGTGCCTCGGTCAGGTCCCCGGCCTCGCCACCGAGCTCATACGCCTCGAGGAGGCCAGCGGCCAGGGTTATCTCAAAGCGCGGGTCATCCGGTGCCCCGGCCACCGCCTCTCGCAGCCGGCCGAGCGCATCGTTCAGGTCCGTGACGTCCCCCGTGTGCTTGAACCGCGATATCAGAACGGAGCCAAGTCCGTGCCAGGCACGAGCTTCGTCGGCCTGCGCCGAGGCCCGCCGCAGCGCGCTGTGGAACTCCTCGATCGCCGTGTCCAGCAGCGAGACATCGTTGTTCACCCGCCACAGGTCACGGAGGGCGGTGCCCAGCCCGTCGCGGAACTTGGCCTTCCGGTCATCAAGGCCCACCGCCCGGCCAAACGCGGCCACAGCTTCACGCGCGTCGCGGGGGTCGCCCTTCCGCCCGAACCTCCGGGCCAGCGCGACGCCGAGTGAGAAGCTGATCTCTGCTGCCGTGCCATCGGCCAGACCGTCGAGGGGAATCCGCCCGAGCACCTCAATCGCCTCGCCCAGGGACTCCCCGTCGCCCGCCTGGTCGAGCTCCAGCAGGTACGAGGCAAGCTCACCGCGGGCCACCTGGACGTCATCGATGCCCGGGTGCAGCGCTATGGCTCGCCGAAGGCCCGCCGCACGGCGCAGATCCTGCACCTCGCGGCCGAGGTCGTATCGGACACCAAGCGCCAGCGCCAGGTGCGCGGCGTACTCCGCCCAGTCGTCGTCGTCCGGCGAGAGAGCGGTGAGGGCCGCATCGAGGAGGTCAACGGCGCGATCGGCATACGTGCGGTCCTGGGCCAGGATCGCTTTTTCCCGCAGGCACTGGGAAAGTGCGCCAAGGTACCCGAGCCACAGCTCCCGATCGGCGCCGCCGGGGCCCGGCTCCGCCGTGCCGGACTCGGCGCAGTGCAGCGCCTCCTCGGTGCGGCGGATGGCCAGGTCCAGGTCCTCTCCCCGCCGGTCCTGCTGGTAGGACCACCACCACGCCGTACCGAGATTGCCGGCGGCTACCGCCCGATGCTCGGCCTTCAGCAGCCCGCCCACGGGTGGCTGGAGCACAGATTCCCAGGCGCGGATCAGCTCCTTCAGTGCGGACCGGCTCGGAGCGGCCAGGTACCGCTGCTGAGCGGCCTGGGCGGCGCCAAAAGCCAGCCGCAACCGGGTGCGCAGATCCTCATCCCGGGCCGCGCCCATTTATCGACCTCCCGGCGTCACACGCCCACATACACAAATCCGGCCCACGACGTCATCGCGCGAAATGGCTGGGCCAGGCCCCACAGCCGCCGGCCGGAGATGCCAAGCCCGGCCGGTGGCGACACGATCGTTGGCACCAATTGAGTGAGCTCGTCGTTGGTCGCATCGCGCAACTGACACTGTGCTTGCTGCAGCGCGGTCACCGCGGCTACCGGCTGCTGCAACCAGATCGTGTAGAACAGGCTCATCAGCGCCGCCGTCGCCCTCCTGGGGACCGCCCACAACGAGCCAATGCAGGCGCTCACGCCTGCCTGCAGCAGGCCGCTCGGAAGGCCCACCACCTCGTCGGGCAACTCGGTCCCGAGAGCCGCCGTCTCACAGGCGGACAGGACGACGAGATCCGCCCGCAGGCGCTCGCGCATCACACGCTCCAGCGTGAGATCAGCATCCGCGAGGAGGACCGCACTGCTGAGCGGCCGGTCGAGCCGCCCGATCCCATGGCAGTTCAGATGTACCACACCGCTGGCCCGCAACGCCTCGAGGACGTCGTCCACCTCGGCGGGGGTATGACGGCCGCCGCTCACCTGCGCCACAGCCCGCACTGCCTCGAACTCCAGCGGAGAGTCGGTGAGGCCCGGGCCGCTCAGCAGCCGAATGGCCGCAGGCGCCTGCTCAAGGCCCTCGGCTGAGCCCAGTGACCTGATGCTCGGAGCGAAGCGCAGGCACAATGCATCCGCGGCGTAGCGGCGGCCGGCCGGCTTGGTGCTGTCCTCGGTCCAGGCGGCATGCAGGGGTAGCAGGCCGAGCAGCCCGCCTGCGATGACAGTCACGGGAGCAGCGGAGTCGACGCCCGGCAGCAAAGGCCCCACCACAGCGTCCCAGAGCCAGCGGGTCGCCCGCTCCAGCGCCATCAACCATCCGCGGGCATCCTCGTGACGTCGGCCGTATGCGGCCAGATAGTCCTCCACGACCGCTCGCAAGCCATGGTCGGTAAGATCTGGCAGTTCCCACCCGCGTGCCTGGCCGCCCCCCACGAGAAGCGCTGCCCCCGTATCATGCGTCGCCACCAGATAGAGGGCTTGCTGGCCGCGTGCGCGCGAGGCAATGTCAGCAAAGGGCAGCGGCCCAAGAAAGCCAGCGAAGCCGGGAATTGCGCGGATCTCATCGCGCAATTCCCGCAAATCAGCAGCTGGCGGCCGGTGGGCGGCACCACCGCCCGGCGCCGGCAACACCCCTTCGGGTGCCCGCGCGGCCGCCCGGGCCGCGTCCACCCTCAGCCGCAGGTCATGCTCGCCCGCTGCGTCGAGGCGGTCCAGGTCGAGTCTGGCCTGCTCCATGACTTCTGCCACAAGCTGCGCCCGGCCGCGCTCCGCCAGCATGACCGCCTTGGGTGCGTCGTCATCGCGCAGCGCCGCCACGGCGGCGCGGGCCGCGACTCCGCGAGCATCCCGGAGCCATGACTCCTTGTGGCCCCGCAGTTGCTGGACGACCAGCAGGTCATCCACGGCGTCCAGACCACGCTCCAGCCAGCCGACAGCCAGCGCCCATTCACCGCGCTCCTCTGCCCATTCGCCGCAGTTGACCGCCGCCTGAAACATTGCCTCAGGAGCGGCTACGGCCGAACCCGACGCCAGCCGCACTTCCTCATAAGCGGCCAGGGCGCGCTCGCGCAGCGCTGGCTCGCTCGTCTGCGCGTAGTGGTCGGCAAGCACGTTGCCGAAATTGATGAGGGCGCGGAGCCGTTCCAACGACCCGGGCGCGGCAAGGCCGACGGCCTCGGCCAGGACGTCACGAGCACGCCGGGCCGCTGCGGCATCGTCACTGACGGCACCGAGTTCGGCAAGGACGGCGCCCAGGTTGTTGAGATACATGGCACGCTCCGATGCCGGGCTGCGGAGACCAGCCAGAGCCTCCTCGTACAACCGGACGGCCGCTCGCAGGTCATCAAGTTCCCCGGCGGCGTCGTAGCGGGTGCGCAAGGTGTTGGCGTAGCTGCTCAGCAGCGCCCGGCGGTCGGGATCACCGGCGGGGCAGGCGTTCAGCGCCGCACCGTGGGCGGCAACCGCTGCGGTGAGATCACCGGTGTCGCCCAAGCGCAGATACCGGCTTCGGCGCGCGACGGCCAGCTGATGGGCCCGCCGCGCCATCGCCTGCGCGTCATCGCGTGTTCCCTGCACTGACTGGCCTGCAAGCCGGACCGCCTCCTCGAGATCGTCGAGGGTGCCGATACGCTCCGCCCTTTCCAGGAGCATCGCGCTCAGGTTGCTGCGCATGCCCGCGATATGAGCCACCGCACCGGGCAGCGACAACGCCTCAGCCATGAGGCCGATGGCCTGGTCGAGATCCTCGCTGGCTCCCGCCTGACGGGAGCCGCGGCTGCGCAATGCCCCGGCAAGGTTGGCGAGCGCCACCGCGGTAACCTCGCCCCGATCCCGCTGAGCCTGTACCGCCTGGCGGGCGGCCGACAATGCAGCCTCGAGATCGTCTGCGCTCTCGAACCGTTCGAACCGCAGCAGCCGGGCCGACCCGAGCGAGTCGAGGTAGGCGGGGTAGTCCGGCTCCTCCGGATCGGCCGATTCGATCAGGTGGGTCAGTGCGGTGACCGCCTCGTCGAGGGCGTGACGATCGTCAACGATCTCCGCCCTCGCCAGCACCGCCCGGCCGTATTCGTAAAGGCAGTCATGGTAGTCGAGGTTTTCGCTCTGCGGGCTGGCGAGCGCATCCCCGAGAAGGCCGATGGCCTCCGCCAGGATCGCGGGGTCCTCGCGCAGGTCGTAAACGCGGCGGAGGGCACTGCCAAGCGCGTACTGCAGCACGGCCTCGTAGACGCTGTCCGGTGCCGTGGTGGCAAGACCCTGCCGCAGCACGCCCAGCGCCTCATCCAGGTCCGTGGGATCGCTGAGCAGGTCGTAGCGAGACTGCAGCGCTATGGCGAGGTTGTACTGGTAAGCGGGCGCAGCGCGGCCCCGCGGCGGCACGACCGCGGCAGCGGCACGGAAGAGCGTGACCGCCGGCTCCACCTCGTCGCGGAGCTGAGAGGCGCCCGCGCCCGCCGCGTCGAGATCGCGATAACGCTGGAGATGTTCCGCCCCGGCGCGGGCGAGTAGCTGCGCCCGCTCCCCGGCCGGAAGACGCGGATCCGCGATGACCTCGGGGTCAGCACCCGGCCCGCCATGCGCCCCCATGGCACGGATTGTCCTCGTGCGTGTGAACAAACACCATGACCGCCCGGGATTTATTCCGCTCCGGCGGGAACCGGTTATGCCACGGTGACGAGCCGGTGACAGGCCTGCCTCTACCGTGAGCTCGCGCGGAGACGAGCGCTAGCGCGGCTGCCCGGGGAGGCATCATGCCCGTAACGATTACCTACCCAGGTGTGTATATCGAAGAACTGCCGAGCCTTATCCACTCGGTGACACCGGCACCCACCTCGGTGACCGTCTTCATCGGCTACACCCACCCGTTCGAAACGAAAAATTTCAACACCGCGACGGGATTTTCAGCTTCTCCGACTACCAGGCCAGTTTCGGTGGCTTCTTCGGTGTCGGCTCGTGGCAGGACGGCAGCGAGTCCGGCGCATTTCTGCCCGACTATGTCGGCAACGCTGTCTACCAGTTCTTCCAGAACGGCGGATCCAACGCCCGGGTCGTCGGTCTGCAGACGAGCGGCTTCGTGGACGGCGATGGCGCTTATGTACAGGCAGACGGTACGCCTGCCCTTAAATGGCAGCAATCCCATCACTCTTAGCGCCCGCGACGATGACGCTCAACATTTCCGCCGCGGCGGCTCCTGCGGCGGGCGGCGAGGCGGCTTCTGCGGCGGGCGGCGAGGCGGCTTCTGCGGCGGGCGGCTCTGGCCTTGTCCGAGCCGGGGCCCATGCAGACCAGATATCCGGCCGGCCAATCCGGGCCGACCGGAGTGTCGCTCCAGATGGTTACGGACCAATTGGCTCGGCCTGACCGTAATCGCTGGACGATGTTCACCATGACGCGCTACCCCGGCCATGCTCGCCGAGCCCGCCGCAACGAGCCGAGGAAGATCGTTTGGAGGGGCAGCCTTTGGGGCAAACCGGCGTCAGGAAGGGCTCGCCTGTGCTAGCCGACGCTAGCCTCAGCTGGAGTTTTGCCAGATCAAGCCTTGTGTGACTGTTACAGGAACCGTCGGGCGATCCTTCACACCGAGGAGGTCACTGGTTCGATCCCAGTATCGCCCACCCAGGTCAGCGGCCGGATCGCATAGGCAAAGCCCGGCCCGCAGCGGTCCGTACAACACCGAAGTACAGCACTAGCCTCCTTCGGGGGCGGACGGGGCTGCGGGCCGACAGCTTCTAGTCACGTCTCGTCGCACACGCCTCCCGGCGGTCAGCGCCTTCGGCAACGCGGCGTCACCGGGACCCGGCACACCGGCCGCCCGGGGCGGGCAAGATGTTTTCCCGCGGGCGTAAACGACTGCGCCGGCGGAGCCGGCACCACGGCACACGGCTGCCCGCGGCCCGGAAAAGACCTCTGCCCGCCCCAAGACGAGCGCAGCGAGAGGCCGGTTGCGGGGACCGGCGCTGCGGCTGTCGGCGTCGCATGCAGACCTGGCCGGGAGGCGCGCCGCGCTAGGCGCGGGCTGCCTGGAACTTGCTCACGGCCTGCGTTACATCACCAGCGCCGCGGCGGCTCCAGCGGCCACCGGGGCGTGACGAAACGATGCTGCCTAGGGGTTTCGTCACGCGCCTGGGCGAGGCGACGAGCCGCGGCCACGGCAACGGAACTATGACAAGGTTGCTGTCAAGGGACCCGGCGGGCTATCCGGGTGCTGGCGGCCCGGAAACGCGAAGCCCTTTTGCTACCCGGGCACCGGAAGTCTCCCGCGCCTGTCGCCTTTCGAGGGGACAGGGCCCTGGCTGTGAGGCTTTTGACAGCCCACCCAAGCTAGCTACAGCTCGCGCAGCCCGGGGCCCGGCCTGCGCGTCCCTTGTCTGTCTCCGGTTCGCCGCGGCCTGGCCCGGGGGATGGGCCGGGCGGCCTTCGGCCCGGTAGCGGTGGGCTAGCGCTGCAGCGCTAGCGCAGCGCTAGCGCAGCGCTAGCGGTATGCGGCAGGTTCTTCTCCATGGTTTCGCTCTCGGTTTGGCCGCGTGACCCCGCGTGATCACGCCCGGGATGACGGCGCTGCTGACCTGGGGTGCAAGGCGCACATCAAGGTCAGGACAATGGCGGGCGCCTGGAGTAGGAGGGCAGCAAAGGCTTCTGCCCAGGCGCCCGGGCGCTCGCGCGCGCCGCCATCCGCCTGCTGGCGCGGGGCAGGGGACCATCCGCCATCCTTCATGAGAAAGGACTCTGTCTGGTGAAACGCACCTCTGCAAGCCGACCGCACAGGAAGTTCCTCGTATCGGCCGCCGCCGTTGCCTGCTCGGCGATCGCCCTTCTGGCCGGCGTGGGCGTGGCGGCCGCTCAGGCTGTTGGTATGCCTGCCGCCGCCTCGAGCGGCATCTGGGGCACCGCGCGCGAGGTAGCGGGGGCGCTCAACACCGGCGGGTCGGCTGTCGTCTTCTCGGTATCGTGCGCCTCGGCGGGCAACTGCAGCGCCGGCGGGTTTTACACCACCAAATCCCGCAACAGCGAGGCGTTCGTCGTCAATGAGGTGAGGGGGATCTGGCGCGCCGCTCAGCAGGTAGCCGGGAGGCTCAACGTCGGCGGGGGCGCCCAGGTCAACTCCGTGTCGTGCGCCTCGGCGGGCAACTGCAGCGCCGGCGGCTTGTACGCCAGCAGGTCCGCCACCCAGGCGTTCGTCGTCAGCGAGGTGAGGGGGATCTGGCGCACCGCTCAGCCGGTGGCCGGGAGGCTCAACGTCGGCGGGTTCGCCCAGGTCAACTCCGTGTCGTGCGCGTCGGCGGGCAACTGCAGCGCCGGCGGGTCGTACGCCAGCAGGTCCGGCACCCAGGCGTTCGTCGTCAGCGAGGTGAGGGGGACCTGGCGCACCGCGCAGCAGGTAGCCGGGAGGCTCAACGTCCGCGGGGGCGCCCAGGTCAACTCGGTGTCGTGCGCGTCGGCGGGCAACTGCAGCGCCGGCGGCTTGTACGGCAGCAGGTCCGGTGACCAGGCGTTCGTCGTCAGCGAGGTGAGGGGGACCTGGCGCACCGCTCAGCCGGTGGCCGGGCGGCTCAATGTGGGCGGGGCCGCCGTGGTCAACTCGGTGTCGTGCGCGTCGGCGGGCAACTGCAGCGCGGGCGGGTTTTACACCAGCAAGTCCGGCCTCGATCAGGCGTTCGTCGTCAATGGGCGCAACGGCACCTGGGGCGCCCCGCACAAGATAGCCATCAGCGGGAGCGCTCAGCTCACCTCGGTGTCGTGCGCCTCGGCGGGCAACTGCAGCGCGGGCGGGACCAACACCACGACCTCAGGCCAGCGGGTGTTCGTCGTCAACGAGCGCAACGGCACCTGGGGCGCCGGGCGGGAGGTAGCCGGGAGGCTCAACGCCGTCGGGCCCGCCGGACTGAACTCGGTGTCGTGCGGCTCGGCGGGCAACTGCAGCGCCGGCGGGTCCTCCGGCAGCGGTCAGGCGTTCGTCGTCAACGAGCGCAATGGCACCTGGGGCGCCGCTGAGGAGGTCCCCGGCACTGCAGCGCTCAACACCGGCGGGGATGCCACGGTCGCCTCGGTGTCGTGCGCCTCGGCGGGCAAGTGCAGCGCCGGCGGCGACTTCACCCAGAAGGGCGGGAAGCAAGGAAGAATGCAGGCGTTCGTCGTCAGTGAAACCTGATACCTGGAGGCGTCGGTGACCGCCTTCTGCCTGGCTTTCCTGCGGCTCATCGTCAGGCCACGTCACTTACACAGCTGGTAGGACCCGCCCTCGCCCCCCTGGCGAATCGGCCAGGAAGGTATGCCAGGCGCCGGGAGAGGTCGTCGTGTTCTTGGCCAGTCCAGAACAACCGCCGGTGAGCGACGTCGAGCTGGTAGCGGCGCGGCATGGCCGCCAGCGGCAACCTCAGCGCGTTCGCCGGAACAGGTCCGGAGCACGTTCGTTCCTGGCCCTTTATCGGCGCCTGCGCCTCCTGCCATCCCGGTAACCACTCATGTGCGGGCGTGACCGGACTATGGCTGATTACCGGGATGGCAGGAGGCGCGGTTGACAGATAGAAGTTGCTGATACACGGGCCCGCTCGGGTTCAGCGGGCTTGTCACGCATCCTGAGGAGAGCTGCACGCATGTCTAGCTCTCAGGTCATCCGGGTGGGCCGGTGCGCTGCGGCGGTAGCCAGGATCTGCGCGCTGATCCAGGGGAGGAGGGCGCGGGCCGCCGGCCCTGCGGGTCGCCCTGCGGGATTGCGCCCAGGCAAGGGAGGGCCGCCCCGCGCGCCGGATGACGGCTCGGGGGAGCCTTCACCGGGGGCGATGGAAGCCCCTGCGGGCTTGGGGCGA
>Ga0126373_10001332_pt1 | contig 17446 bp, 11 predicted proteins | sample PanSoiMetPlot_11_FD_92545 | JGI IMG/M metagenome (GOLD analysis project Ga0126373, IMG submission 92545) | Tropical forest soil microbial communities from Panama - MetaG Plot_11 | ecosystem: Environmental > Terrestrial > Soil > Tropical forest > Bulk soil | place: Panama | collected 2016-02-17 | reverse complement strand
TCGGGGGTTGGGTCTGAGGGGCTCGATAATGTCGTGCTTCACGCTTCCTGTAGTCGGTGCACGTCTGTGCCGTGCGTCTGTCTTTCAATCCTGGAGGGAAAGTGCCATGGGGAACCTGCGTGGTTGTGGCGTTCGCGTCCTACTGTTCTGCGTTGCACTGATATTGATCGCGGTGGCTGCGACCCCCACCTCGGCGCAAACATTTCGTGGAACCATTCTTGGCACCGTAACAGACTCAAGCGGCGCCGCCATCCTCAACGCAAAGGTGACAGTACACAACGTGGACACCGGCGTCGATCGAATGACGGAGACGACATCCGATGGCGGGTACCTGATGCCCGAACTGCCCGTGGGTACGTACGACATCACGGCCGAGATAAAGGGGTTCCAGAAGGTCAAGGTAGCCGGTGTAACGGTTTCCGTCGCCGCCGAAAGGCGCGTGGACATTGCACTCAAGCCCGGTGCAATCAACCAAGAGGTTGTGGTTCCGGCCGAGTCGCTACCCGTAGTGGAGACCACGACCGATACGCTGGGCGGCACCTTCGAGAGCAACACAGTGGAGAATCTGCCCATCAACGGACGGGACTACACGAAACTTCTAATCATGGTTCCCGGAGCGACAGGTGAGCCAAACGGCGGCGGCGATTCTCCCGGTTCCTACGGCCAGTTCAGCGTGAACGGCAGCCGCGGGCGCGCCAACAATTACCTGCTTGACGGCACGGACATGAACGACGGCTACCGGAATCTCCCCGCCATCAACCAGGGAGGGGTGTTCGGCACGCCGGGAACGATCCTTCCTGAGGATTCCATCCGGGAATTGAGCATTCTTTCGAATACGGAAGCAGAGTACGGGCGAAATTCGGGATCCGTGGTCAACATCATCACCAAAAGCGGAACGAATGAATTTCATGGCAGCGCATTCGAAGTTTTCCGCAACGCGGTGTTGAACGCGCGAAACTTTTTTAACACCACTGACCAACCAAAAGACGCTTTCAGGAATAACCAATTCGGCGGGACGATCGGCGGTCCAATCGTCAAGAACAAGCTTTTCTTTTACGGTTCCTATGAGGGCCAGCGCGAAGGTTTGGCCATCACTTCACTAAATACTGTTCCGCAGCTGAGCGACTACACAGCGGCGATAGCCAGCCTGGGCGGAAATACGGCATTGTGCGACACAATTTTCGATTGCGTGACGCAACAGTCTCCGGCTGTCGTGAACCCACAAATCGCGAACCTTTATACTGTCTGCAACCAATCCGGGAGGTGTTCGGGGTTTCACGACGTCTGGCCCACGACAACCGCGATTGGAGGTCCGGCGAAGAACGACCTGGACAGCGCGATCGTTAAAATCGATTACAACATGAACACCGACAATCAGATTGCTGGCCGCTATTTTTTTGGCAACAGTTTTCAAAGCTTCCCGCTTGGAGTCGGAGGGGGAAACAACCTTCCGAATACGAATACAAACGCCCCCATTCGGACGCAATTGGTATCGTTGAGCTGGGTAAGAACCGTTTCACCGGAAAAAGTAAACGAAGCGCGATTCGGGTGGAACCGATATCGCAACGGCTTTTTCCCCGCAGATGCTGCGATTTTCGGTGATCCTAATGTGTCACTGGGGATTAATACCCTGAATCTTCTCGGGCCAAACACGGCTCTACCTCGCGATTTCGGCCTGCCAACGATTGGGGTCACCGGTTTCGCTCATCTTGGCTCCTCGGCATTTTCCAACCCGCGCAACCGCGTGGACATGAACTATCAATTTTTCGACAATTTTTCGTGGAAGGTTGGAAAGCACGACATAAAGTTCGGAGGTGAATACCGCCGCACGACTGTTGATTCGTTCAACGATCTCGTGGGACGGGGCGTTCTCAAATTCAACAGCCTCACCGAGTTTCTGGGAGGAGGTTTGAGCGGCGGCAACGAGAATTTTGGGAACACTTCTCGTTACGCTCACCAGAATCTCACGGCGTTCTACATTCAAGATGGATTTCACGTAACCAGCCAATTGACTGTGAACGCGGGGCTGCGCTGGGATTATTTTGGCGTTATCGGAACGGATGGCAATCAACTGAGCATTTACAACCCGACCGTCGGTCTGGTGCGGCCAAGTCAGCTCTATCCGAAGGATTACAACAATTTCAGCCCGCGTCTGAGCCTGGCCTACGACGTTTTCGGCAAGGGCAAGACGGTCGTCAGAGCCGGATTTGGGGTCTTCTACGATGCTTTTTCACAAGACTTTTTTACAGGCCAGCTCGCGTTCAACACATTCAATACGGGGCCTGCCTACAATGCCATCGGGCCGAATCCCATCTTCATCACGTTCAGTCCGAATCCGGCGCTGCCTGTTGGAGCTCCGGGCAGTCCGCTCGCTAAGGATTTCATTATTCAACCCAATGTCCCTATTTTTGATCCCGCTTCGGTCACACCCGGAACCGCAACGACCACCGACGCGTTTACGGTGTCCCATAGGCTTCGAACTCCATACGTCTACAACTACAACCTCAATATTCAACAGGAACTGTTGCCCAATACGATCTTGGAAGTTGGGTACGTGGGATCGGCGGGACGAAAGCTGTTTCATTTCCTGGACATCAACCAACCAACCCAGGCCGAGATCACAGCGGCAGATCTAAACTGCGACTGTATTAATGGTTTCGGCGTGCCGAGACCGTTCGATACAGCCGCGCCGCTAAGCTCTCTGGCCCCGAATCCACCGTTTTATGTAAATGAGCTGCAGACGAGCGCGAATTCGAATTACAACTCGCTGCAGATATCGTTGAACCAGCGGAACTGGCACGGCTTCAATACACAACTGGCGTACACTTGGTCGCATTCGATTGACACCGCAAGCGATGGCCAAGACTACGTGCCTAATGCCTCCCAACCAAACGACAGCACGAATCCCAACAGCAACAGAGGAAACTCGAATTTCGATACGCGCAACCGTTTCGTACTGGCCTCGACCTACGATGTTCCGGCGTGGAGAGCACTCGGAAAATTTGGTTCAGGATGGGCATTGAGCGGAGTGCTGACCCTGTTGAGCGGGCATCCGTTCTCGTTGAACTACAATTTCGAAGGCGACTACGACGGGAGCGGAGAGGGCTTTGGAAGGCCTGATGTAGTCGCTCCCATTCACTATAACTACGGCAATCCAGCGCAATTCTTGGATCTGTCTTCGTTCGCAATACCATGCACTCTGGACGGTGGGGGCACCGCCGACATGAATTGCGTGCCAGGGACGCGTCATTTCGGAAATGAGGGTCGCAATTCGCTCCTCGGGCCTAACTATCGGAATCTGGACTTCGCCATCAGCAAAATGACCGAGATCAACGAGCACTTGAAAGTGCAATTCCGGACGGATTTCTACAACACCTTCAATCATCCCGCTTTTGCCAGTCCGCTGTTGCCGGCCTTCTTTGCCGACGCTGCACCCAACAGATTCAATGCGAACGGCACAAGCGCCGGATTTTATCCGCTCACAGCAACATCCGACGTCGGCTTGGGCAACCCCGTTCTGGGCGGCGGCGGGGCACGCAGCATCCAGTTTGCCTTGAAGCTGCTTTTCTAGGATCTTTTTTGGAATCATTCAAAGAACGGCTCGGGGGCTTCAAAAGTTGCCGGGCCGCGTGTTTCTAATATATTTCCAACGCCTCGCGCATGTTGTTAGGCTAGTCTCGTCGACTAGCAGCGTCAGCCGAGCCCATCCCTTTGTAATACTTGTGAAATATTCGTCAGGTCCCCTGCGTATTAGCCAATGGAGAGGCGAAACATCACCGGAGAGATGAGCGCCGCGGAACTGGCGGAGGTGCTTTCGAATGTCCGGGCCGGTGACTCGGAGGCCTGGGGAGAGCTCTATCGCCGGTATGCTCCGGCCATGTTTCGTTTCTGTCGGCGGGCGCTTCCCACCCCGGAAGACGCCGAGGATGCAACGACGGAAATCTTTATGAAAGTGCGGCAAAGACTCGTCACCTACGATTCATCACGGCCATTCACCGCCTGGCTCTACAAAGTGGCCAGCAACCATTGCTGGGATTTGCTGCGGCGACGGCGCATCCGTCAGGACCTTGAAACGGGCGACGTGGAGACGATGCCTCTCGAGCATCCTGACCCTGGCCAGCTTGAGAAACTGCAAACCGAGCACAGCAGCAAAGAAGTCCGCACGGGCCTCGCCAAGCTGCCGGATCGCGCTCGGATGGCGCTCGTCCTGCGCTATTACTCGGACATGAGCTACGACGAAATTGCCGAAACACTGGGTGTGCGGCGCGCGTTTGTGGGTGTGTTGCTGCTGCGCGCGCGCCACCAATTGCGTGAAGTTTTGGCCGGAAGCGGAGCCTCCGGAGAGCTGGGCGCTGCGGCAGGGAGAAGTTGATGAATCATTTTGACGAGATGACTGTTCTGCTGTTCCTCGAAGGCCAGCTTGATGCCGAGCACGCTGGAGAAGTGAAGCATCATGCAGCTTCGTGCTCCTCATGCCGAGCGTTGCTGAGTGCACTCGAAAGCGAAGGCGTCTGGCTTCGCGAATCCCTTGCCGCAGAGGACGAATCGGTTCCCGCGCGACTAGTTGCGGCTCCGCAGCGTGGCGGTGCGCCTTGGGGCTGGCTCACAGCTTTGGGTCTCGGTGCGGGTGGTGCCTATACGTTGTGGACCGGCTTCATCGAGCCGTGGCAGGCGCAAGCAGAGCAGGCAGGCTTCACACAGGGAAATTTGCTCACGATGCTTTTCTTCAGCGGTTCATTTTGGAAAGGATGGGATGCTATGCGAAGCTCGATGGAAATCATGGCGATGGCCGCTTTGGGACTTGTAGTGATGTGGCTCGTGCGCCGCCGTTTCCGGCGCGCGACGACATTCGCCGTTGTTATGGCGACCGCTCTTTGCGCGGTTGTCCTTCCGCCTCCCGCTGCTGCTGCAGACATCGAGCATAGCAAATCGACCTACACGCTCGCGGCTGGGCAAGTGGTCAAAACGGACTTGATCGTCGCAGCTGAACGCACCGTGATTGATGGCGACGTGGACGGCGATCTCATCGCCTGGTCGCGGAGCATCATCGTAAACGGTCGCGTGAAAGGTGACGTCCTTGGCTGGGGGCAGTCTGTCACGATCAATGGGGTGGTCGACGGCAATGTACGCGCTGCCTGCGAGACGCTGACGATTAGCGGTACGGTGGGCAAAAATGCGATGGCCTGGAGCGGAAACGTAAATCTTGATCATAAAGGCAAGATCGGCGGATCAGCCACTATTGGTGCTGGCGATGGAGAGTTAAACGGCAGCATCGGAGGCGACGTTCTCGCATTCATTGGTGGACTCGAAATTGATGGTCCGATCGGCGGCAATGTTCGCGTGCAGGCGGGCACTCTTAGCATCGGATCTGGCGCAGTTATCAGCGGCACAACCAAATACAAGGGACGAAAGGCGGCGGAAGTTGCTGTAGGAGCTAAGCTCGCCAGCCCGATAGAATTCACAGAGCACAAGCACGGTCCCGATCGTGCATCACCCCGCTACTATTGGCACCAGGCCTTGCATTGGGGTGCGAGCTTTGTTTTTGGACTCGTGTTGCTTCTCATTGCTCCACCTTTTTTCTACGACGTTGCGAACGCTTGCAAGAAAGTCGGCCCCACATCCGGCTTGGGAGTTTTGTTTCTTCTTGCGACTCCCGTGGCTGCAATTCTCGTTTGCATCACGATCGTAGGAATTCCGGTTGGTATCGCCGCCCTGCTTCTGTATGTGATTGCCTTATATTCAGCGCAGGTCTTTGTAGGGTCATGGCTCGGTGAAAGGATACTAGGTGCAGCCGTTGGATTTGGTCCCGCGCTAGGGCGGCTCGCGCTGGGCCTCGCCATCATCCGTCTACTGCGCCTGATTCCTTTTTTGGGTGCGCTGGTAGCGGCCATCGTTCTTGTTTGGGGTCTGGGAGCGCTGGTTCTGACGCTATACCGATACATGCGGCCGCAATTCGCGCCTGCGGCAGCCGCAGCCTAAACCACGCCGATCTTGCTGCCGACACGGCCGATGATTTCGGCCGCGCGCTCCAAATCGGCTCGTTTGTGAGTGGCCGTCACGATCGTTCGCAGTCGCGCTTTGCCTTCCGGAACGGTCGGGAAACCGATCGCCATCGCCAGCACGCCCTCCGCAAATAGCTCCCGTGAAAATTCGAAGGCCTTTCCCGCGTCACCTACCAAAATCGGCGTGATGGGAGTCTCGCTGGCGCCTGTCTTGAATCCGAGCTTTTTCAGCTTGTTCTTGAAGAACTTCGTGTTCGCCCAGAGTTTCTTGATTAGTTTTTCACCCGCTTCCGAGTCGAGCAGTTCGAATGCCGCCTGGCAGGTGGCAGTTACGGACGGAGGATGTGACGTCGAAAATAGAAACGGGCGTGCGCGATGATACAAAAAATCAATCAGGTCTTTCGATCCGCACACATACCCGCCGATCGCTCCAATCGCCTTGCTCAGAGTTCCCACTTGAATATCCACGCGCCCATGAACGCCGCAATGATCGATCGTCCCGCGCCCCCGGTTTCCTAGCACCCCCGACGAATGTGCGTCGTCAACCATCATGATGCAGTTGAACCGCTCCGCCAGATCGCACAACTTCGGCAAATCGGCGATATCGCCTTCCATCGAAAACACGCCATCGGTGATCAGCAGCTTTTTCCCCGCCCAATTCTCAGTTTCCTTCAGCACGCGTTCGCAATCGGCGAGGTCCTTGTGCTTAAAAACTTTAATCGTTGCACGAGACAACCGGCACCCATCGATAATCGAAGCATGATTCAACTCATCGGAGATGATCAGGTCTTCTTTGCCGAGAATTGCAGACACCGTTCCCGCATTGGCAGTGAATCCCGACTGGAATACGACGCACGCCTCGACTTTCTTGAATCGCGCGATCTGCTCTTCGAGTTCCATGTGAATCTTCATCGTGCCAGTAATCGTCCGCACCGCTCCTGAGCCGACTCCATACTTCCGCGTTGCGTCAATCGCCGCGCGGCGAAGCTTCGGATGCGTCGTCAGTCCTAGATAATTGTTCGAGCTGAGGTTAATCACTTCCTTGCCGTCGAAGGTCGCAACGGGCTTTTGCTCACCGTCCAGCACTCGCAGATGGAAATATTGATTCTTGGCTTTCAGCTCTTCGAGAGCGTCGTGCAAATATTGAAGCTGCGGACGTGTTGCGGTGGTAGTCATGATCCCCCCGGACTCGATTGATTCTCGCGGCAGAAACGCTACTTCGCGGAACCGTTAGGATAGAAAAGGATTTTCCCGGCTTGGCCGGATTCCAGAAGCGAAAACGCGTCGTCAAATTTTTCGAGCGGCATACGCTCTTTGAACAGTGGCTCCAGATTCAGCCGCCCGTGCTTCAGCAATTCTGTCATCTGCACCCACGTTTCAAACATCCGCCGCCCATAAATCCCCTGGACCGTAGCGCCTTTAAAAATCACGTCGTTCACGAGGTCCAGCGTCACCGGATCCTTCGGTATTCCAAGCAGCGACGCGCGCCCGCCTGGGCGCAACATCTGAAATCCTTTGTGAATTGCATCAGGATGGCCACTCATTTCGAGCATCACGTCAACACCAGCACCGTCCGTCGCATCAAGCACGTGCTGCACCACGTCATCGTGCGAAGGATCAAGCGCCTCATCCGCTCCCATTTTCTTTGCCAGCTCGCGCCGGTGTGCATTCACTTCCGTCGCAAAAAGTGTGGCGCATCCAGCGGCTCGCGCCACCGCGATGGACATCAGGCCGATGGGCCCCGCTCCGGTCACCACCACGTTCAGCCCGGCAATCTCGCCGGCCAGCACCGTATGCACCGCATTGCCGAGCGGATCCATGATTGCAGCGTAGTGCTCGGGAATCGCAGGATCCACCTTCCATACGTTGCGCGCAGGAATCCGCACAAATTCCGCGAAGCATCCATCTGCGTCGATTCCAAGAATTTTCACATTCTGGCAAACGTGCGGCTGGCCCATCCGGCACGGCCGGCAGTGCCCGCAATTCACGTGCATCTCGGCGGTCACAAAGTCGCCATAACGAATCGTCGTCACTTCGTCGCCGGTTTTTTCGACAACGCCACAGAATTCGTGGCCAAAAGTGAGAGGCGGATGAATTCGCGACGCCGACCAACGATCCCACCCGTAAATGTGCAAGTCCGTGCCGCAAATCGAAGCGGCACGCACCCGCACCAGCACGTCGGTCGGCCCGATTGTGGGTACGCCTACGGATTCAAGCTGCGCGCCCCGTTGCGGGCGCATCTTACGTAGGGCTTTCATCGTCGAGGATGACATTCGGATGTTCGGCGCACAAACAGCGTCCCGTCAAACTGCTGATGTTAACACACGCCCATACCGCCCCAAAGTGCAGCCAAATTCGCGTGTGGCGTTTGGCCTTTTTGATCTACCTTCGTCTTGGCGTCTCTATTCGGCTTTCAGACGGGTCGCAGCAAAGCTAGCGGGAAAGCTTCGAATGCCTCTCCAAGGTTTAAGCGGCCTGTCGAACGGCCTTCTATTCCAACCGCGCTACCGGCAAGGGTGTTCGTCCAATGTACAGGCGAGCCTTTGGGCAGTATCAATTCCGTCTGGTTCCAGAAGTCGCGCCGCTTTTCAGGCTCAACAACCGGCGCCTGCACCGCGGCAACGCATCGAACAGTTATCGAGACGAGCCAGTTATTGAAATTCCTGCGGGCGAAAGCAACGACTCGATCTCGATGCTGCCCAGTAACTTCTATCGGCAGGTATTCGCCATCAAGAAACAAATCGGGGTTTTCTGTTCTGGCATTCAAAGCGCGATTCAGGACGTGCATCTTCACCATCCCGTCCTTCCACGATTCGATCAACCTCTCGATGTTCCGGTCATCCTGCGATTCGTAAGCTTTACGCAAAAATCCGGCGAGTTCGCGGCGTTTTTCGAAGTCAATCGTCCCGCGGTTATCTGGATCAACGAGCCGCAAGTCCCAAAGCTCGGACCCTTGATAACAATCGGGCACACCGGGGCAAGTTATTTTCAACAGTGCTTGACTGAGACCGTTCATCATTCCGTAGAGGGCTGTGAATTTTTGGAACTCCTCAAACTTCGAGCAAAACTCGGCGTTACCTCTTCTGTCCAGCACACCGGCAATGAAATCGCGCAACGCCGACTCGTGCACCTCATTGGGCCGTGTCCAGCGTGTATGCACTTGCGCCTCGCGCGTCGCCTTGATCATGTAGTCCTGAACGCGCGGCACAAGCGTGGTCCAGTCGTCCTCATTAAGAGGCCAAGTGCCAACGAGCGTTTGGTAGAAAAGATATTCTTCATTTCGATCCGGAACCGCAGCTGTATCCGCTTTATAGACAAATTCTTCGTTGCTTCGTGACCAGCAGCGCAGAGCAGCTTCCCATCTTTCAGGAATCTCGGACAGAACCGCAATTCGTGCCCGGGTGTCTTCCGATCGTTTCGTGTCGTGCGTTGTCGTCGCGTTCATGCTGTCAGGCCAGTTTTTCTGTCGCGTTGCAATTAGCTGATGGAAGGGAGAATGATCGGTCGTTGACACTCTTGGATCGCCGCCAACCTCGTTCAGCGATGCCAGCGGAAAATAGATGTACAGGGCGGTGTCTTCCATTCCTTTCGCCATGATCGAACCTGTGAATTGCTGCCAGCGCGTCACGAACGCAAGTCGCGCCTCCCTTTGTTCGGGACGAATATGTTCCGCGGCGGCGAGTAGCAGCACGTCAGACACGAAATTGAAATATTCTGCAGCGAGTGTAGGCCGCCGGCCGCGGGCAGACTCGATTGCTTCGGTGATTACTTTTCGAGCTGACTCTGGAACCTCAAGCGATTGGATGTACGTCCGATACACAGGAAGGCAAGCGGTAACTTCGATCAAAGCTTCGGCGAGTTCGGCAGGGTGCAATTCCCGTGCATAGCGATCATCTCGAGCGAGTTCCGCCAGCGTTCTGCTAACCGCGCGAATTTCCACCCCCAGCAGAGTGCGCATGATGAGTTTTTTCTTGTCGAATAGCAGATCCTCGAAGTTGACGGATAGTCCGATCCATTTTGAATAAACCTCCTCAAGCGTTCCGGCCTGCTGCTCGTCCACGAGCAGGCGGTTGGCAAAATTCAGATAGTCGTAGCCCGTGGTGCCTTCCACGGGCCAATCATCGGGCAGCCATTCGTTCTGTTCGATAATCTTTTCGACAATCAGATACAGATCGTCGTGTTCCGGGCGCTGCGATGCCAGGCGCTCGCGCAAGCGTTTGAGATATCGCGCAGGCTCCCGCAGGCCGTCAATGTGGTCGATTCGAAATCCGGAGCAGCTCTTGCTAAGTCCTATGCGTATTGCCTTTTCGTGAGTAGCGTCAAACACGGCCGGATCATCCGCTCTCACGCCGACCAAATCGGTGATCGAGAAAAAACGCCGGTAGTTGATGGCGTCGCTCGCGGTTTGCCAGAAGGCCAGGCGATAGTGCTGACCGGCAAGAATGTGTTCGAGTTCGTTAAGACTGCTCGGATCGCCGGGCTTGCCGTTTAGAACCTCGAGCGTTCTTTCGATGTGCGCGTAGACTTCCGGAGATGCAATCAGTAACTGGTGCAGCCGATCGCACATCCCCTCGAACTTCGCGCGCCGATCCGCCACCGGCAATGCCCCATTGCCAAGAGCGATCGATTGCGCCACCGCAACCACGCCCCGCCATTCCTGGGTGCTCGGCGAATCGCCCTCAAGCGAGGCGCTCTTCCCGTTGACGGGGGAGTTCAAAATCTGCGTATAGGAAGTAGGCGCGATGGGAAATAGCTGCTCGCCATACCTCAGGACGAATCGGCCGTCTTGCCAGTCAAGATGCAGCTCTCCGTCATTCAGAACATCACCAAACGGTCGTCCAAGAAACGGAAGCAGTAATTTGTTTTCCAGCGTTCGTGAAGGCGGTCTCCAATCGATATCGAAATAAGAAGCGAAGGGCGAATCGGGCCCGAACTCCAGCACATCCATCCACCATCGATTTTCTTTGCTGGCAGCCATATGATTCGGGACAAGATCCAGCACAAGTCCCATGCCGCGTTCTTCCAACGCGGATTGGAACGCCGCGAATTCCTCTTCGCCTCCTTCGTCGAGGTCGATTTTCGTCGGGTCGGTCACGTCATATCCGTGACCGCTTCCGCGGCGGCTACCAAGAATCGGTGATGCGTACACATGCGAGATCCCTAGTTCGCGCAAGTAATCGAGGATTGAAATCGCGTCCCGGAATCGGAAGTTCGCATTGAACTGAAGACGGTAAGTTGCCAGCGGCGCCCGAACAGGCATTAATGCGGTCCCTGGATATGCAGCTTTCCACGCACTGCGACGAGCTCGCGAGTCCACTCTTCGTTGCTCGGACCGGCCCCGTCGTGGCTTGTGGTCACCCGTTCATTCCAATCATGGCAAGGATAAGCGGAGTTCTGCAACTCGATCGCTTCCAGCGACGGAGTCTCCAGCGGCGGTTGATAAAAATGACCGTGAAAACAGACGTATCTCATTTTCTCGCTTGCCTCGGATCCATGTATGACGAAAAACAGTTTGCAGAAGGGAGCCCGTCTTCTGGAGCCTCAATTAGCGGCAGCCTATCCTGGCGCCAGTTTCGGCGGAGCACTGTCAGCCTCAGGCGTCAGCACCCATTAGACGACACAGACTCACAACAATTATGCGAAGTCGGCGGGATTAAGAACATACAGGAAAGTGCTTATGGGTGTCGTCGGACGATCGGCCTAGTGACGCTATTCATCTGATTCAAAACGAAATGGAAGGACCAACTCCCGCAGGCTGTTCCCTCACCGTCTGGTGCCAAGCTGCGATGTTTCCAGCGCGACAATACCCAACAGTGACCACGCATCGAAGTTCTACTTAATACGATGATAATTTAAGTCAATAGTTAGTTCTGAGTCTCCTACAACTCACAGGCCACGTGCGTTTCGCGCGTAAGGAGATCTGATGAAAGCACATGTTAGTTTCCCGGCCTCGGCTATTGCGCTGCGTTTGTCCAGGCTTCTTCGGCTTGTGCATTTCAGCTTGTTCTTTTGTACCCTCGGCATCTTCTGCCCCGTCGTAAAGGCTCAAGGAACAGCAGTCGTCCTCGTCGGATCCGGCTCAAGCGTGCCCGCGCCCCTTTATAACCGATGGAGCCAGGAGTACGACAAGCGCAGCACCAACATTCAGATGCGATATCTTCCTGTCGGTACCAGCGAAGGGATCAAGGAGATGTCTCATGGCGCAGGCGATTTCGGCGCTGGAGAATCCCAGCTCACTGAAAAGGACCGGAAAGAGGGAAGTTTGATCGAGGTTCCCGCTGTGCTTATCGGGATTGTTCCAATCTATAATGTTCCCGGTGTTCACCAGGAACTTCGACTTTCGGGGGAAGTGTTAGCCGAGATCTATCTCGGCGATGTGAAAACCTGGAATGCACCCCAGATCGCGAAGCTCAATCCCGACGTCACGCTGCCAAGCCTCACAATCCAAGTGGTTAACCGGCCCGCAGGTAAGGGCTCTAACTACGTTCTCACCGATTTTCTCTCCAAAGTTAGCTCTAAGTTTCGCGCCCAAATTGGAACCACGTCTTCACCTAAATGGCCTGTCGGCGAACCGGCGGAACGAAGCTCCGACATGGCCGACAAAGTAAAAAACATCTCCGGCTCCATCGGCTATGTCGAATACCAATACGCGGTGAAAGGAAACATTCCTCAAGCTGCCGTGCTAGCCCCTTCCGGAAAGTTCGTTAAAGCCTCGACCGAAACGATCGCAGCAGCGTGCCAGGCGGCCGAAGCTCCTCACTGGAATAATTTTTCCGCTTCTCTAACGAACGGGCCAGGATCAGATTCCTATCCGATCACCAGTTTCAGCTGGATTTACCTCCGGACACAATCGTCCGATTCAACACGCGCAAGTGCATTAGCCGATCTGTTGGATTGGATATATTCGGATGGTCAGCGATATGCGGCGCAAGAGGGCTATGCCGAGCTACCTTCGCCGCTTCTCGCAGCGGTGAGGAAGAAAATCAAAGAACTACGATAGCCGGTAGCAAGCTTCAATTTCATTCACTCTGCGCTAAGGATTCGGATAATCCTTCATTTACGAGCGTTGCGGCTACCGCGCGCCGTCGGATTTTTCCCGTCGAAGTGGTCGGAATGTTTTTCACCAGATATATTTTCTTCGGACACTTATATTCCGCCAGGTGTTCGCGGCAATGTTTGAGCAGTTCGGATTCAGTTGCTTGCTGTGTCTCCTGCAAAACCACCGCTGCAGCTACTTCCTCACCCAGCGTCGGATGGAAGTAGCCGAATGTTACTGCAGCTGCCACAGCAGTATTCTGCAACAACACCTCGTCCACTTCGTGCGGTGCAATATTCTCGCCTCCGCGGATGATGATGTCCTTGATCCTGCCGGTCAAATGCAGATAGCAGTCTTCGTCGAGCATTCCCTCGTCGCCCGTGCGAAACCATCCGTCGGAAAAGGCTCGCGCATTCGCCTCAGGGTTGTTTTCATAGCCGTGAAAGACATTGGCCCCCTGAATCGCCACCTCACCGCGCTCATTCGTACCGAGGTGTTTCCCCTCCCGGTCCATGACGCTGATGCGCAGCCCGGCGCCCACTCCCACGGATCCCGCCTTTCGATGTCTCGGCGGTAAAGGATTCGACGTCATCTGGTGGCTTGCTTCCGTCATTCCGTAAGCCTCCACGAAAGGCACCCCGAACAGTTTTTCGATCTTATGAATCAGGCTTGGCGAAAGCGGCGCACTGCAAGAGCGGATAAAGCGCAGGGTTGCAGCCTCTTCGGGTTTTTGATGAGCTCGAGCGAGCAGAAGCTGATGCATCGTTGGTACTCCTGAATACCAGGTCACCCGATGCTCTCGAACCGTCCTCCAGAAGGAAAGCGCGTTGAATCTTGTAGGAACAACCACGGTGCCGCCCGAAAGCAGTGTCGCCATCATCGAAGCAATCAATCCGTGGACGTGAAACAGCGGCATGATGCAGAGCGAAACGTCCGCTGGCGACAGACCGTAAGTGTTCGCAATATTCGCTGAAGAAACCGCAAGGTTAAAATGCCGCAGGGGCACCCGTTTGGGCCTCCCAGTACTTCCGCTTGTATGCAGCACAAGCGCGATGTCGTCAGGCGTCGGCTCCTTCGCAGTCACGCCGGTAGGGTTGCCGGCAAGCCAGACATGTCCATCCTCACTCATTCCGACGGGAAACACCGGGATTTTGCGATCGGAGGCAGCGCTGCGCGCGAATTCCGCGCCAGCCGGGGGACATAGAAGAATGCGAGCATTCGTGTCATTCAGAAAAAAAAGAAACTCCTCATACGGGTACGCCAAATTCAAAGGGGCCGCTTTTCCCGCAATGGTGGCCGCCAGAAAACTTACGATCGCAGGCAGTCCATTCGGCAGTGCAATTGCCACCGCGTCGCCGCGCCGGATTCCCACGGAAGCCAGAGCATTCGCCATAGCCAAAACTTGCTGCCGAAGCGAATCGTAGCTCACCCGGATTCCCAGCTCTGGCACGATCACCGCGGTATGTTTGCTATCGGCGAATTGCAAAACATCCATAAGAGTTTCAACGGACTTCAGCGTCATTCCTTGGCTCCTCTAAGTCCAATTGCAACGCGAGAAATTCTTGTCTTAGTGTTAACGAAATGTTGCGCCACTTGGAAGGAAGATCCCGTGAACTCCGAATCAGCAGCCTTAGCGTTAGGCGTTTCACTGAACGCCTTTCCCAATGTCCGGATTATCCCATCGTGTATGTCGATGGGCAACCGAAGCTCAGCGAGCAGTCGCGAAAAAGGGAGTTTCTAGCGGCCCGGATCTAAATCTCGAATCACCACGTTCAGCACCTGTCCGGTTCGCCTCGCATCGCTCTCCGAGACGGTTCCTCTCAATTCATTCTCTTCGTCGCCATCGGAACCATCCCGATACGTTCGCGCAATCGCCGGTAGCCTGGCGCATCCGCCCCGGATCAGCCCGGCCTTCTCTGCGACGGCAAGTCTCGTTTCAAATGGCCAACCGCTGATTTCCCCTGCGGGCGCTCCCGCACTCGCGAGCCCTTCTAGTCCTTTGTGCTCGAGTGCGTCGGTCACGATCGCCTCAAGAACTCCGCACGAAGTGCGAAGCGCCACGTCGTATTCCATTTGCTCGAGAGCCCGCCGGCTATTCGCATAAGCTTGCTCCACCACCGGGCGCAACTCAGGGTTGTGAACAAACTCGAACCGCCGGCGAATCCCCGTATCCGCTGACGCTTGGGATGCAGGCGAGGCGTCGCTAATAGAAGACCTGCCCGGCATTCCGGATAGCGATGCCACCGCTTGCCCGAGAACGTCGAGTAGCCGATTGACGATCTCGTCCGGAGGCACTCCTTCGGCAGCTCGCCCGTCAGCAGTCCGCATCAAGAAGGCGTCACTGAACGAACGAGCCAGCCAATGGGCTTTGCTGCCTCCCGACAATTGATTGATTGTCGTGCCGCAATGTTCCTGCCAGGCCCGTGTTTCAGCCATCACCGCTGGTTTGCTCGCATCTGATCTTAGCCTTTCGCGAATCTGGCGCCCGCGTCGGATCAGACCGTCCAGGTGCGACAACTGAGCTTCGATTTGAGCTCGCACACTCTCTTCCATCTTGCGTCTCCCTCTCTTAAACACTTGCTTTGCAATTTCGCGCCAATTCGATTATCGCATTTCGTCTGCCAGCAATAACGCAGCGGCTGCAACGTAATGCTGTCGAAACACTCCGCAACCGTATCTTGACGAAGGGCAATCTGAGATTCGCTATAATTTAAAACATGGCCCGGTTCCTCGATCGATTGTTGCGAATGCTCCGCGAGCGGCGCGGAACGGATATGTCGTTCATGTGCCGCCACCTTCTTTCCGAACGCGGCGAAGCTTCGCAGACTGCTCTCGCGCAGGAAATCATCAATGCCTATAGGGCGATGGACGACAAGCAGCGCCTGCAGTTCTATGAAATGCTGTCCCGTGATTTTGTGCCCGATCAGGCTTCCATTCTTAGCGCCGCGGCAGGCTATCAGAGCTCGCCTGGACCCCACTCATTAGCCGCTCTATCTGCGGCTGTCGAAGCTCCGCGTCAGGAGCTGTTCCGCCGGATTAACACGGCGCCGCGCGGCACCGAAACCCTCGTCGCGATGCGCGAGCATGTATTGGCCTCCAGCAACGGAGATTTCGCCGCGCTCGATGTCGACTTGCGGCACTTATTCAGGTCCTGGTTCAATCGCGGCTTTCTGCGTCTCGAACGCATTAGCTGGCACACTTCGGCACTGATCCTGGAAAAACTAATCGCTTACGAATCAGTCCATGAGATCAATGGCTGGCCCGATCTCCACCGGCGCCTCGAGGCCGACCGCCGCTGCTTTGCCTTTTTTCATCCGGCGCTTATCGATGAGCCGATCATTTTTGTGGAAGTAGCCCTGTCCCGCGGACTGACCGGTGATCTCGAACCGTTACTGGATATTCAGGCCCCAGTGCTCCCTCCCGAGAAGGCGGATACAGCCATCTTTTATTCGATTAACAATTGCCTGCGCGGCTTGCGCGGTGTTCCATTTGGCAACTTTCTGATCAAGCAGGTAGTGGACGAGTTGGCTGCCGAGCTTCCGAATATTAGAAACTACAGTACGCTATCACCTCTGCCGTACCTTTCGCGGGCCTTGCGGGATCAACAAAACGAAAACGGTTTCACGCACGATCGCCTGTTGCGTCTACTAGCCGACGATGCCCGCGCTCTTACCGCCGCAAGGCGGTGTCGGGACGCCGTGGAAGCTCTGTTCCACCTGCTGGAGCAGCCTCTAGCGCATCGAGAGATTCTGACACGGCCCCTGGAACGCCTAGCCCTTGCTTATCTCACAGAGGTGCGTCAAGGCGGTAAACTTTACGATTCCGTCGCCACGTTTCATCTTTCGAATGGCGCGCGCCTCGAGAGAATCAACACTTTTGGAAATTTGCGGCCTTACGGCTTGCGTGATTCCTTGGGTGTGACCGTGAATTATCGCTATCTTCCCTCTGAACTCGAAGAGAACCACGAGCGCTTCGTCAGAGGCGAAATTCAGGTAGCCAATGGTCTTGCGTCAGAATACAAAGTTGTACGGAAGGCTTGGCAGTCCCGAGTATCTCCGAACGGCGAAAAACACTGAAATGCAGCTTCGCACCCGCAGCAAAGCTTGCAGTGTCGTCGGATGGTCGAACCCGCAAGACCTATTCCGCTTAGTCCGCTTCGAAAATCTGGACGGAGAAGTGGGACGCCTAAAGACCGCTTTTGTTAAGCACCCGCCGTCGACACTCGAGCTTCCGAAGCCGCGACGGCAGCTACCTCCTGCGTCCCGGGTGCCTTCAGTTTCCGCAACACAAAGAACGCCAGCACAGCCGCGATCGAGTCGAAAACGATTGCGATCTTGAACACGCCGGCCCAGCCAAACTTCGGCATGTTGAACTTTGCCGCGAACGGAGTTGCGATCGTCGGTACCAC
>Ga0126373_10001330_pt1 | contig 17459 bp, 13 predicted proteins | sample PanSoiMetPlot_11_FD_92545 | JGI IMG/M metagenome (GOLD analysis project Ga0126373, IMG submission 92545) | Tropical forest soil microbial communities from Panama - MetaG Plot_11 | ecosystem: Environmental > Terrestrial > Soil > Tropical forest > Bulk soil | place: Panama | collected 2016-02-17 | reverse complement strand
GCTCACGCGGCGTCGCTGCATCAGAGTTTCCTCCATTGTGCAAGATTCCCCACTGCTGCCTCCCGTAGGAGTCTGGCCCGTGTTTCAGTGCCAGTGTGGCCGTGTGCCCTCTCAGGCCGGCTACCGATCATTGCCTTGGTAGGCCGTTACCCTACCAACTAGCTAATCGGCCGCGGACTCCTCCTTCAGCGCATTGCTGCTTTCCCTTCTCAGGATTATGCGGTATTAGCCCCGGTTTCCCAGGGTTATTCCCCACTAAAGGGCAGATGATCCACGTGTTACTCACCCGTACGCCACTGTACTCATGGATTGCTCCACTTTCTCGTGCGACTTGCATGTGTTAAGCGCGCCGCCAGCGTTGATTCTGAGCCGGGATCAAACTCTCGTTTGATCTTGTTGAGAACTACAACCCAGCCGAGAAATTCCGGCCAGGCTTTCGCTCCGGTTTGACTCAAAGTACTGACGATCTTACTTCTGCGTCCAACCAGATTGTCAAAGATCTGCGTAGCCGCCTGAAACGATCCGGATTCCTCTCAGAACCCGAAAGATCCCATCGACTACCCGGCCTCGAAAGCCGTTTTGGCGCAAGCGATACTTACATCCGTAAAATCGCCTTCACCAGAAATTCTTGGGAACTTTAAGAACAACCAGACAGGGTGTGATGCTACTGCTTCAGACTACCTGCCGTAAAGCGCCATTCACCAATCTAACAAAGTACGACTGGTTTGGCAAGTCCAAAATTCCAGCCCCACAAACGATACCCATCCTCGGTCAATTCCAACTCGGGGAGGTTTCCGTTGGGGGAAGTCCATCCGGCCGATATTCGCGCCTGAGGACCTTACACAGAATAGCAACAGTACTGGCGTTTGGCAAGGGGGCGAGCGTTTTTTTGGTCGGACAGACCAACGCCGCCATTGGCACCCTTATAAGACTTCTAACCTACAGGCGCCAAAGGAAAACGCCGATATGCCAACCGGAGGCACATTGATGTCCGCTGTAACCAAAGTTCTCGTGGCCGACGATCACGGCGTGGTTCGCAAGGGGTTGCGCTTCTTGCTACAAACCGATCCAGGTGTTGAAGTTGTGGCCGAGGCCTCGGACGGCCGGGAAGCTGTCCGGCTCACCGAGGAACTGTCACCTGACGTAGTTGTCATGGATATCACTATGCCTCATCTGAACGGTATCGACGCGGCTTCGCAAATCGTTAAAAAATCGCCGGAAGTCGGCATCATCATGCTCAGCATGCATTGCGACGAGACTTTCCTCGTTCGCGCGCTCGCTGCCGGCGCCCAAGGATATCTTCTCAAAGATTGCGCCGAGTCCGACTTGCTGCAGGCCGTTCGCGCGGTCGCTCAGAAGAAGCTTTTTTTCAGCCCGACCATCACGCAAACGCTGCTCGAGGACTACATGCGCCAGATGCAAACCGAGGGCCTGGAAGATTCCTACGACCTGCTCACAGATCGCGAAAAGGAAGTTCTGCAACTGCTCGCCGAAGGCAAATCGAACAAGGAAGCGGCCACGCTTCTCAACGTCAGCCTCTACACGGTGGAAACGCACCGCAGCCGGCTGATGCAGAAACTCAATCTGCACAGCACGGCTGATATCGTGCTTTACGCCGTGCGCAAACGAATCATTCAGTGACCGCTTGCGGCTCGGCCGCCAGCGGTAACACCACCGAAATCCGCGTTCCTTTGCCCGGAATGGAATCGATCGAGACCTGACCGCACAGCTCGCGGACTCGTTCGGTAATACCTAACAACCCCAGACCGTAGGCGACCCCGCCTTCCTGCTTAAACCCGACTCCGTCGTCTTCGATCGCTACCGCGAGCCGGCCGTTGGCCTCCTGCAATTGCACACGGATATTCTTCGCCTTGGCGTGGCGGGCGCAATTGGTCAGGCCTTCCTGAACGATCCGATACAAATACGTCCGCTGCCGGTCCGACAAATGCTTCAGATCGCCATCCACTGCAAGGTGAATCGGCGTGTCGTACCGGCGCGCAAACTCGCGCGTCTGCCATTCTAGCGCCGGACCTAATCCCAGCAAATCAAGCATCGCCGGACGCAGCCCCATCGCGATGTCGCGCGTCGTCCGTAGCGTGCTCTCGGCCAGTTTCTTCGCCTGCTCGAGATGCGGCGCCGGATCGCCCGCATTCGTTGCATGTGTCCGCTCCAGGTTTCCCAACTCCATTCGCAGCGCCGTCAATAACTGTCCGATCTCGTCGTGCAGTTCCCTCGACAGCGCCTTTCGTTCTTGTTCCTGCGAAGAAACCAGTTGCTGAGAAAGCAGGCGCAATCTTTCTTCCGCCTGCTCGGTGGCCGTCTGCTGCTCCGCCGTCTCGCGCTCGAGCGACGAGATGCGGAAAATGCTTGCGCCCGCGATCACCGATCCGAGGACCAACGCGGTCAGCATGGTCTCCCAAATGTCGTTCTGCAAATTCTCGACCGACTGGTTCAGCGCCCTGCGCCGCGATTCGAAATTGTCTTCGTTCAGCTTCTCGAGTTCCTCTGTCACCGAGAAGATCGTCGCCGTCCCTTGCGGCCCCAGCGCGTCGAACGTGAAATCGGCCTCACCGGTCGGGCCATCGCGGAACTCGACCTCGACGGAATCCAAGTAGGCGTGCAGCGAACTCTCAAGACGATCGAACGCTTTGCCGCCTTGTTCCGACCGCAGGATGAGCAGTTGGTCCAGATTCACATGAATCCGGCCCCGCAGCTCGGACAGCTGGTCGCGATAATGCGACGGTCCGTTGTCTAATTCGAGCAGCCGGTCCCGACGCAGTACGGCAATGCGGGAGACGTCCGACCGGATAGATTCGGCCAGCCGTTCGATAAGCCGGTAATTGTCCTCAACCGCCAGGATCTGCTCGTGAATTCGGCGAGTCTCCTGGATGCTCGCCACGCCCGAGAGGCCCAGGATCAAGATGAGGAAACCAAGTCCAAAAACCGATACAGGCCAAATGCTTTGCTTAACAGTTTTCACCTTATTTCACCGTAAGATCCACCTGAAGTCCCGGTAGTCTATCGTCGGTATTGTTCCTTTTCCTTAACTACTTGAAAATGATGGCAACCAACAGTCGCTTTTGATGGTGCGTCGCGGGTGAAAGAATGGTGCTTCGCGGGTGAAAGAGAGGTGGCGGGGTGAGGTGAAAGAGAGATTGTCTTAGGAGGAGGACGAGGAGGAGACTATGTTAGCTCGCCAATATTTCGCCGCGATACTGCGGCTTGTCAATGACCGTCGGGGACAGGATATGATCGAGTATGCTCTGATGGCCGGTTTCGCAGCAGTGGCCGCTGGAGCCGTAATGCCCTCAGTCGCGTCCGCCATCGGAACGATCTTCAGCCAGGTGAGCTCTGTGATGGCGGTCGCGGCATCCCAAAGTTGAGTTCGGGCAACATCGATCGCCGGTTCCCTTGCTGTTGAGGAGTTCCTCGTTCCTGACGTTGAACTCTCCCTTTTTCTTAAGACACGTCAAGTTTTCCTGAACGAGTCCGGACAGGCGAGCGTATCCTAGGGCATGGCCAGCCTCACTTCGGACTTGAATCACTCCATTCGCATTCTCGCCAAGAACCCGGGATTCACGGCCGTGGCGGTCGCCGCACTCGCGCTCGGCATCGGAGCCAACACAGCCATCTTTTCGGTGGTCAACAAGGTTTTACTGGAGCCGCTGCCGTATCCGGAATCCAACCGGATCATGCGAATTGCGCGCTCCTACCCGCAGGGGCGCGGCAATTCCATCTCGATCCCCAAGTTCATGTTGTGGAAGAAGAGCAACCAGACGTTCCAGGCCTTCGCCATGTACGATTTTTCCGGCCCGGCATTGGGCCTCGGCGCAGGCGATCATCCCGAGCCGGTGAAAGCCATCCACGTCACAGCCGATTATTTCGCGGTATTCGGTGTCACGCCGATGATCGGCCGGGTTTTCTCGCCCGAGGAGGATCTGCCCGGCGGCGCCAAGGTCGCGCTCATCAGCGGCGACCTATGGAAATCGCACTTCGGAGGCGATCCTTCCCTGGCGGGCAAGCCCGTGGTCATTGGCGGAACCACCTACAATCTCATTGGCATCCTGCCCGCCAGCTTTCACTCCGATCCACCCGCTGAAATCTTTTTGCCGTTTCAAGCGGACCCGAACAGCACCAATCAAGGACACATCTACTTGGTCGCGGGAAAACTGAAGCAGGGCGTCTCGGTGCAAGCAGCCGCCGCGAATATGAAAATGGCCGGCGACGAGTTTCGGCGCACCAACCCGCTGTGGATGGATAAGAACGAAAGCGTCGCTGTGGTTCCCCTGCAGGAAGATCTGGCGGGCGAAGCGCGTCTGCCACTACTGATTCTGAGCGGCGCTGTCGCGTTCGTTTTGCTGATCGCGTGCGCCAATGTCGCCAATCTCTTACTTGCGCGTGCGGCAGGACGGCAAAAGGAAATCGCCATTCGCAGTGCTCTCGGAGCCGGGCGCGGCCGCATCTTCCGCCAGCTGCTCGGCGAAAGCTTGCTGCTGGCTGCTGCCAGCGGCATTTTAGGATTCTTTGTTGGAAGCTGGGGCGTTCGGCTGCTCCTGGCGATGAGTCCGGGAAATCTCCCGCGCATCAACGATCAGGAACACGTCGCCTCCGCGATCACGATTCTCGATTGGCGTGTACTGGCGTTTACGCTGGGCGTCTCCGTCCTTACAGGCTTTCTGTTCGGCGTACTCCCGGCTTTCAGAATCGCGCGCCTGGATGTGAATGCGGTTCTGAAAGAAGGCGGCGGGCGCTCCGGCAGCGGACTGCGCCACAATCGCGTGCGCAGCATTTTGGTTGTCGCTGAGATGGCGCTCGCAGTGATCCTCCTGGTGGGCGCGGCGCTCATGATCCGCACTTTCGCCGGACTCAAATCGGTCCAGCCCGGGTTCGATCCGCACGACGTGCTCACGATGCAAACCTCCTTGACAAACAGCCGCTACGACACGACTTTGAAGGCCTCGAACATGGTGCGCCAGGTCATCGAGCGCTTGGAAGCTCTGCCCGGAGTTGAATCAGCGGCCGCAACGGTCGTGTTGCCGCTCGAAGCAGGCATCGACATGCCGTTCAACATCGATGCACATCCTCCCACCAACGGTGACAAGTATAACGGCGACGTGCAATGGCGCTTCGTCGGCCCGCATTATTTCACGGCGATGCGCATTGCGCTGTTGCGCGGCCGCACGTTCAACGAGCGCGACACGGGAAATGCCGAGCGCGTCGTCATTATCAATCAGGCGATGGCAAAAAAGTATTGGCCGAATGAAAATCCCGTCGGCCAGCGCATAACAATCGCGAAGGGCTTGGGTGCGGATTTCGAAGAGCCGGCCCGGCAGATCGTCGGTATCGTCGGCAACGCACGCGAAGCGGCGCTCAACGGCGAGAACCAGGAGGTGATGTACGTACCCCAAGCCCAAGTCACCGACCCGATCACTCGCCTCGCCAACACCGTTCTCCCGATGAGCTGGGTGATCCGCAGTTCCGGCGATCCGTCCACTCTGATCGGCGCGATCCGCCGTGAGTTCAGCGCCGTCGACGCGCAGCTCACTGTCTCGCGAACGCGGTCCATGGACCAAGTTATAGCCCAATCCACTGCCCGGCAAAATTTCAACATGCTACTGCTGACGATATTCGCCGCGCTCGCGCTGCTGCTGGCCGCCATCGGCATTTACGGCCTGATGTCCTACAGCGTCGAACAGCGGCTCCAGGAGTTGGGCATCCGCATGGCGCTGGGCGCAGGGGGTGGTGAGATGCTGCGGCTCGTGGTCGGTCAAGGCATGCGGCTCGCGCTCATTGGCGCCGTGCTGGGCCTCGCCGCCGCATTCGGCCTGGCGCGTCTGCTTGCCAGCCTGTTGTTTGGCGTGAAGATCACCGACCCGGTTACCTATCTGGCAGTCGCCGCGGTTCTCGTAACGGTAGCTCTGCTCGCCTGCGTGATCCCCGCGCTGCGGGCTACGAAGATCGATCCTGTGATCGCCTTGCGCTACGAGTGAGCTAGGTTCGGGAAAGTTCGTCCTGGCGCGCACGCATCTCTGCCTGCGCTTCGCGATGCATGTCGCCGATCTTGGCGCCGGTGACGAGCACGTCGATGAAGCCCACCAGCACAAGCGGCAGCGTCAGGACGCCCCAAAGAATCAAGGTAAAGCGCCGCGCCATTGCGGCCTGCACACCGAACACTGTTAAGCCGAGGGTCGACAGCACCTGAAACAATCCCAGATTCCCGGGAGCTTGCGGCGCCGTCGAACCCAGGCGCAGCAGCACCATCAGCGCAGCCGCTCCTTTCCACGAGGCTTCGTCCAAACCGTAGGCCTGCATGACGGCGAAAATCGGAACGACTTGGATGACCAGGTAGGGAATGCTGACCAGCGCCGAAAAATACAGATACCGCGAATGGCCGATGCGGTGCAAGTCTGCGATGAACACGTGCGCCCAGCCGAACAATCCGGCGCCCAGCGAGCGGTCGAGCGCCGGTTCGGGCGAGGACATGGCAATCGCGACCAGCGCGGTGCAAATCACGATCAGGACTGCCAGAAAGATACTGCTGTCGGCGATGATCCCAAGCACCCGCGCTTGCCCGTGGGTCAACGGGAATTGCTTGAGATATTGAAAGGAGAAGAAGATTCCGACCATCAGGGCGAACCCGTCGAAGATTCGCTCGATCAGCGCCGAGGCCAAAGTAACGGAGATCGGGATCTCGCTCCAGCGGGTGAGCAGAAAGCAGCGAATCAGTTCGCCCGCGCGCAGTGGCAGCACTTCATTGACGAACAGGCCGACGAAAATCGCGCGCGATGCGACGGGAGCGGAAACGGGAGCGACCGGCCGCAGCAGCAGGCTCCAACGCCAGCCCTGTATCACGTAGGTAACCACTTCAGCCACAACGCCAAGCGCAACCCATCGCCAGTCCAGCGCGCGAATCTCTTCCCACAGTTCGCTCCAACTGACCCCGTGCAGTGCCCATGCCAGACAGGCCACCGACACCACCGCCGTGACCAACATGAAAATGCGGGATCGAAGCCGGCTTTCCGGCGAAAGTGGGCCCATACCCTGATGACCATTTTAGCGGCTAAGTTTGCTTTTCCGGGTTACAGTGGCATCACGGGGCATGTCCATCGCCGTGGTTCGAAGTTCGCTACGTTAGAAAGCTGATGCGCGCCGTGAAGCCTTTCTTTAGCTGAACCCCATGATCGACCGCAATCGCTTCGGGACCCGAGGAAGCTTCTGGCTGGACCTGTGCATCATTTATGCGCTCAGCGCTGCCCTCATTTTTCCGCTTCTTCTGGTGAACTACCTCGACCAGTGGGGATCAATCGAATCTACCTTCATCGCCGATGCGCGGCTGTTCCGGGAGAACTGGCGGCATCATTTGTGGCAGCCAGCCTGGTACCTGGGAACACGGACAGGCTACGTTTATCCTCCAGGCCTGCGCTACGGCGCGGCGATATTCTCTTGGCTCTTCCACGCTAGCATCCCGCACGCTTACCACATCTTGATCGCGCTTTGCTACGCATTTGGAATCGCTGCAACCTATATGTTCGTCCTAGGGGCGCGAGGTTCTCGCGGATCGGCTTGGCTGGCCGCCGCAGGTGTCGCGCTGCTTTCGCCCTGTTTCATGCTCGGCCCAGACTTGCGCCGCGACAGTCCATTCGGAGTTCCCTGGCGGCTGCACGTTCTCACGACCTATGGCGAGGGTCCACATATTTCATCCATCGCGTTCTTGCCCATGGCGTGGCTCGGCGCTTGGCGCCGCTTTCGCGGCGGCGGCATTCATTGGCTGTTGCTGAGCGCGTGTTCGGCTGCTCTAGTAGTGACTTTCAATTTCTACGGTGCTACGTCACTGGCGATCACGTTTCCGATGCTGATGTGGGCGTGTTGGCTGGAAAAACGTGACTGGCGCATTCTGCGCGACTCGGTGTGGATCGTCGCTATCGCATATGGTCTCTGTGCCTGGTGGCTGGCGCCCTCCTACCTGCAAATCACAATGCGAAATCTGGCATTGGTGGCTCTTCAAAGCCGCCGATCCTCAGTTTGGCTGCTCGCCATTTTGCTGATCATATACATCGCCGCGAGTCTGGCGATTCGAAAACGAACAGCGCTGCCCGCATATCCGTTCTTCGCTTGGACCGGTTTGCTCTTTCTCACCATCTACGCATTCGGCTTTCGCTGGTTCCAATTTCAAGTCGCGGGCGATTCGCAAAGATTGTTTCCGGAGTGGGATCTGTTCGCGATCCTCTGCGGAGTGATAATCGCGACGCGTCTCGCAAAGTGGCGCCCACCTGACAGATTCCGATTGCTGCCGGGAATGTGTTTGGCGCTAATGCTGTTACCGTGTTTTCGTCCCGTTACGCGATACCTCCAGAACGCCTACATAGAGTTTCGCGCGGATCGTCGCTGGCAAAGCCGCGTGGAGTACCGCACCCAGGAATTGCTTTTGCGCAACTATCCGGACCAACGCGTTTACGTGACCGGGACTATTCGCCTTTGGTACAACGCTTGGCGGGACGGCCTACAGGTAGACGGCGGATCGATGCAGGGCATCCTCAATCCGCTGATGCCGACCGCGACGTATCGCATCTCGCACGATCCCGACGGGTCCCTGACGCTGCATTGGTTGCAAGCCCTGGGTGTTGACATCGTTGTGGTTCCAGGCCCGTCCTCGCAGGAGCCGTTCAAAGAGTACACCAATCGTCCGGTCTTCGATCAGCAATTTCCTTTGCTATATGACGATGGGATGGGGAATCGGTTTTACCGGGTCCCCCGCCGCGAACCGGGAATTGTGCGGATGATTGACCGGCGCAAGACCCTGGCTGTGCCGGATGTTCCGAAAGAATACGAAGCAGCCCAACTCGCCGCATATGCCGAAGCGATTGAGGCCGTTCCCCCTGGAGGCAACGCACATGACCGCGTCCGCGCTCGGTGGCGAGGCACAGACGAACTGGAGATCCAAGCCGACTCGCAGCCGGGCGAAGCGCTGCTGGTTCAAGAGACCTACGATCCCTACTGGCGTGCATACGCCGACGGTAGATTGCTTCCGATCCGGCGCGATGCCCTTGGCGTGATGTTGCTGGATCTACCGCCGGGAAATCATTCCGTCCGAATGGTGTTTGAAACGCCAACGGAAGATTACGTAGGACGCGCTCTGAGTTGCGTCACCGTGGTCTTATTAGCCTTTCTGAGCTTGCGTAGCCGGCGGCCGCGCAATACCGAAGCCGCGATCAAGCGCTTTTAGCCTCGTCGTCTGCGCGGAATCCAGAATCCAGCCAGCGCTGCGACCGCCACTGTCCAACTGACAGCGCGGAACAGTTTGCGTTCCAGGCCGCCATCGAAGCTTAGGTCGACCTCGCATGGACCATCGCAGCCGGCATGAATCACCGTGAGACCCAACGCGTCGCGCGTCACCTTCGCCGGACGCCCGTTGGCGGCCGCGATCCAGCCCTTGTCGAACGTTTGCTGTAACGAGATCACTTGCCCTGGATGCAGCGTAGTTTGGATGTGAGCGCTGGCAGTGGATTGCCAGGTCAGTGGCGCATTCGGGAAGGCCGGATCGTCGAGTGCAGCCACGTACCGGCTCAACTCTCGAGTGTCCAGACCATTGACGGGCTGATGCCCGACTAGCGCTCCTTCCGGGACCACGTGCGCTATCGACTTGGTCCGCTGCGGCAAGGCATAGATGGTATCGTCCTCCTCGTGCCACAGCACCGGCAAGACACTTTGAAATTTGTACGGATGCTGGAAAGGCTTGGTATAAACCTGGCTTTTCGGGCCCGGCACGTAGATCGCTTGGCAGCCAAACGCTTTCAGCCACAGGATACTGTCTTGTGCGTCGTGCGCTCCAGCACCCTCACCGGAATAGATGTGGTAGACCGCCATCTCCATGACCGCGAAATTCGGATTGAAAGGATCGTGGCCAGAATTCATTTGCGGAGTATCGGCGAATACGTTCAGCCATAGACCGGTTTCGGCGCCGACGAACGCCCGCTGTCCCGGAAGGTTCTGGTTCATCCACTGGGCGGTTTTGTACTCGATCCGTTGCGTCACGTCGAGCTTCTGCGTAAAGAAGCGCGCGTAATGCCGGAAGTGTCTAGTCTGGTGGATCACGAAGAGGACTATGGCGGCTAGCGCGATGGCCTGCATCCATGGCTTCAGACGCACGGCCACCGGGCGCACACAGAAAGCCAGCGCAAGAGTCAACGCCGGCTCCATCTCTAGCGCGTAACGATGCGGCTGCGGAAGCGCCGGCACCTTCGCTAATTCGTACAATGCGACGATTGCAAAAAATACGAATGCGAAAAGAAGACTGAATCGCGTGAAATAGTCTGGAATTCGCTGGACTGCGAACGATAAACAGACTAGCATCAGAAATATCAGCGCTAGCGGGCCAAGAAGACGAGCGCCATAGTGAGCGCCGACATCTTGCGAGTCGGACATAATGGTACGCGCCAACGTGGGCGTGAGGAAACCGCTGGCCAGCAGGTACGCCATCACCGCGATTCCGGCCGTCATTAGCGTCGCATGCAGCATCTGTTTCCGATCCCGCATCGCCAGAATCAAGCAGGCGCATCCAAAACCGAGATCCACCGCGCCGAACGCATTCACCAGCGCGACGAACGCCATCGTAAGTCCGGCTGCCACGTACCAGATGTATTTTCTCTTAGTGAAAGCGAGATAGACGAACAGCAGCGCCATCGGCAGCATCGCGACAACTGCAGTGTGTGGGCCCTCACCGTAATAAACCAGCACGCGAAGCCGCCAGGCGCTCCACCAACTGCCGAGATCGCCGCGGAAGGCGTGGAAAAAAACCACCGGTGAAAAGAGCGAGTAAAACAATGCGGCGAAAAAACTGGTTTCGAGATGTTTCGACACACGCCAGGCGAACAGGAACAAAAACGCGGGACCTGTGACGTAGAACAAGCCCGTGACGAAGTTGAATGCGCGCGGCGTCGAGCAGTGGAACAGTCCTGCAAACGCCGCGTCCACCAGGTGCAGCATCGGCGAGTACGTATTCTCGAACGGCTCGCCGTTGAACCACCACGGATACCAGTTCAAGTGGGGCCAATGCTCGACGATGAATCGGCTAATCGCCATGAACGTGCCCGTGTTGTTCTGCATGTTGTCGGTGAAGTCGACACGGAACAGATTCTGGACGAAGTAAACATTCAGCCCGATGAGCATGGCGGTGTAGATCGCGGCGCGGGCGCGGGGCTCGAAACGATTAAGCGACCACACGGCGGAAGGCCACTACGGCGTTAAGTCCACCGAAGGCGAAGGAGTTGGACAGCGCGCATTCGATTTGCGCGTGGCGGGCCTGGTTGGGGATTACGTCCAGATCGCACTGGGGATCGGGCTCGTTGTAGTTCGCAGTGGGCGGCAGAATGGATCGATCTAAAGCGAGCAACGTCACGGCCGCTTCGAGCGCGCCCGCCGCACCTAGCGCGTGACCGTGCATCGATTTGGTGGAGCTGATCGCAATCTTCTCAGCGTGCGCACCGAAAACCTTGTGGATGGCCTCGGTTTCGGTGGCGTCATTGGCCGGGGTCGCAGTTCCGTGGGCGTTTATATAAGAGATCTCGGACGGCTCCATCCCGGCGTCTGCAAGTGCCGCTCGCATCGCACGGGCGGCACCGTCGGGCGACGGCTGCGTGATGTGAAAAGCGTCCGACGACATGCCAAAGCCAGCGATTTCGCCATAGATTTTTGCGCCGCGCGCCTGGGCAGATTCGAGCGTCTCGAGCACCAGCATCGCGCCACCTTCCCCAAGGATCAACCCGCGCCGATCGCGCGAAAACGGCCGACAAGTATCTGGCGAAACCACGCGCATCGCTTCCCACGCCTTCAAAAACCCTAAGCTGAATACGGCCTCGCTGCCACCAGAAAGCGCCATCTGCGCTGCTCCGCTTCGAACTAACCAGAATGCCTGTCCGATAGCGTGATTCGACGATGAACAAGCAGTCGAAATCGTGTACGTCGGTCCAGTGATCCCCGTTTCGAGCGAGATGCGGCTCGCAGCGGCATTCTCCATCGTACGCGGAATGGTGAGCGGATTCACGCGCGGAATGTTCTTGCGATACAGGTTCACGAAGCCATCGTCTTCCGTAGTTTGGCCGCCCACGCAAGACCCGGTGACGATCGCGGTATTCTCGCGCAGCTCCGGCGTCCACTGGAAACCGGCGTCTGCGATGGCTTCACGGGCGGCGATGGCGCCGAACTGTGCGAAACGATCGAGCAGGCTGATTTCCTTTTCGTCGAAGTACCGGGCTGGATCGTAATTACGGACTTCCGCTGCGTTTTGGAAACGCAGCAGAGCACGGTCGACCGATTCAAGCGGCGCGATTCCAGTTTGGCCCGCGGCCAGCGCCTGCCAGAACTCGCACGCGTTGTGGCCCAGCGCGGAGATGACGCCCAGTCCCGTGACCACGACCCGGTGCCTCATAGCGCGGATCTCAAAAAGCGCAAGTCAGGCTTGGACAGCGGCCTGCCCTCCCTCGCCCATGTTGAGAAGCTTGGCAATTCCTTCCACTACATCGCGCACCGAGCGGATATTTTGCGCCGCGTCGTCGGGGATATTAATATTGAACTCGCTCTCTACCGCGAAAAGAATATTGATCCCGTCCAGCGAATCGATACCCAGCTCCTGGAACGTGCTTTCGGCTGTGACTTTCTCTTGTGGAAGGTGCTGGTTGGACGCAATGATGCCTCTGACCCGCTCGGTCAGCTCTTCGTAGGACATAGGATGTCGGTCACCTTTTCGAAATGAAAACCTTGCTCCATCAATTTTGGCAGAAGTTGCTGCACCGTTTCGAGGGTGACCTGAACATCGGGATGCGCCAAAGTGCCGCGGCCGTCGTGCAGACAGAAGATCGCGCCGTTTCTCGCGCCAGCAAGCAAACGCGAGACAACGCGATCCACCGGCCATTTCCAGTCCAGCGCGATGGTGGTCCACATCACCCCCATGAGATTCAGCTGCCGCTGCGCCTCGCCTAGACCGAACCAACGGACGCCGTAGGGGGATCGAAAGTATGTGGGCCGTAAGCCCGTGGCCAGCTCGATCGACTCCTGCGCGGCAGTCAGCTCGCGCCTAATAAACTCGCGCGACTTGAAATCCAGACGGGGATGCGTGTCGGTATGGTTTCCGATCTCGTGACCGCGCACCGCCACTTCTTTCGCGATGGCAGGCAGCCGCCGGACGTTCACGCCGCATTGGAAGAATGTCGCCGGCGCGCGATAGGCGTCGAGGATCGTCAGCAATTCAGGGGTGGATTCACTCGGGCCGTCGTCAAAGGTCAGCGCGATCGCTTTTCGGTCGCGGGCGCCGTGATAAACGGAAGGCGCAAGCAGTGCCGAAGAGGGTGCGCGCACGGCGTATGCCAGCACGCCGGCGCCCGCTGCAACGGCACCGGCCGCGCCGCCGACCAACTCGTTCATCTCACAACTGGTAGCACGATATGCGACGGGAACGTTTTCGAACGAAATACCCGCTGCTCGGCTGCCTGATAATCCGAAGCCTGGGCCAGAAATATGTTGCTCACGTATTTCTGAGGGTTTCGATCGTACAGTGGGAACCAGGTGCTCTGAATCTGCACCATGATCCTGTGCCCGCGCAGGAACACGTGATCGTTAGTGTGGAGATCCAACCGATACGGCGTGACGCGGGCAGGAGTCAGCGGCACAGGATGCTCGAAGCCGTCGCGAAATCGCCCGCGCAGAATCTCATCCGCCACCATCAGTTCGAATCCGGCGAGCTGCGGCGCCTCGGGGTATGTTTCCGGATAAACGTCGATCAGCTTGACGACCCAATCGCTGTCACTTCCAGAAGTGGACGCGAAGAAATCGGCTACGATATCGCCGGCGACTTTCAAATTCTCTGTAAGCGGCTCCGTCTCCCAGCTCTGAACGTCAGGTCGATTCTGGACGAACCGCTGATCCTCCACCAGCCAAGTCGGCCAGCCGGGGCCAGGGTACGTCGCGCTAATGGGCCGATGCCGGTAGGGCACCGGATGCGCAGGATCGGAAATATAGCGGTCGAACTGCTCGCCCTCCTCGGCCGGCGCATCGAACGAAAGTTTGTTTTGCGCACGAAGATAAAGATTCGCCGGGTGTGCCGAACGTGGCGGCCACGAATCGTAGCGCTCCCACCGATTCGCGCCAGTGGCAAAAACCTGCGCCTCGGGGAAACCGCCTGGGCCTTTGTCCTTGAGCCAGTATGCGAACCACGGCGCTTCGATCTGATTCCGGAAATACTTGCTGGTGTTGCTGTCGAGCGGAATCTCGCCGAGCCGGCTGGCATCCGCTCGCGCCCATCCGCCATGATTCCACGGGCCGACCACAAGATAATTCTTATGATCGGTATCGTTCTTTTCGAACAGTTCGTAAATTTTCAGCGGACCGTAGAAATCCTCCTGATCCCACCAGCCGCCAACGTTGAGGTTGGGAATTTTAGGCCGGCCGATGTACGGCGCGAACGCCTGTTTCTGCCAGAAAGAATCGTAGCTCGGATGATTGACAAAATCATTCCAGCTCGGCAACTTGTCATGGAAATACTTTTCGTTCGCATTCGAGAGCGGTCCGAGATTCAGATACCACTGGAAGGTGTCCGCACGATCGAACGGGAAATAGGTATTCGCTTCCTTAGTGGTTTCAAGTTCGGCGGCATACTCAAATCCATAACTCAGTCGAAAAGCCCCATTGTGGTGGAAATCGTCGCCGAGAAACATGTCCGCCGGTGAAGCCTGCTCGCTCGCGGCCTTCAGCGCCGGATGCGGGTCGAGCAGCGCCATCGTCACCAGCCAACCGCCGTAGGAGATGCCCAGCATCCCCGCGCGGCCGTTGTTGCCGGGCACATTGTGGACGAGCCATTCTACGCTGTCGTAGGCATCGGTGGTCTCGTCGATGGCATGCGGATCGGCTTTGTCGCGGACCTGCCGCTGCATCACAAACGTCCCTTCCGAGCCGAAGCGTCCGCGGATGTCCTGAAAGGCGAAGATGTAGCCGTCGGCGATCAGATGATCGTAGCGGGCGCGAAGCGTCTTCTCCTCAGAGATGGCGCCGTATGGCGTGCGTTCGAACAGGATCGGCAGCGGCCCGGATGCGTTGCGCGGCGTGAAGACGACCGTATGCAGTTTCACGCCATCGCGCGCCGGAATCATGGCGTCTTTCTTCGAGAATTCGCCGTCGGGCGGTTGGGCGAATGCGACCGCAGTGGAAAGCGCGAGTAGAGGGAATAACAATCTCACGGCAGTTTTTCTCGAAGTATGATGGCCGCGCCCTTGCTTGTCAAGTGCGAGTGAGCAGGCGATACACTGATAGTCAACTGCCATGCGCTTGACGCTGCTGGTTGTTTTGGCCGCGCTGGGAACCTGGGGTGTGCTCCGCGCTCAAAAGCCTTTCCGCGAATACCAAGCTATCGAGTACGAGAATTTCCCGCTGCCTAACGACTGGAATCAGAAGACCGAATGGACCCGCGCACGTCTTCGGTTGCCCGGCATCAATCGCGGCTGGGCCAGCTCGATCAATTGGACCATGGACTATCCGCGCTCGGACCGGCATCTGCTGCAGGGCATCCGGCGGCTCACACGCATCGACACGCGATCGGTGGAACAAGTCGTGGAACTGGACGGCTCCAACGACATCTTCATGTGGCCCTCGCTCTACGCCGTCGAGGTTGGGCACTGGTTCATCCCCGACGATCAGGCCAAACAGCTACGCGAATACCTGCTGCGTGGCGGCTTCCTCATGGTGGACGACTTCCACGGCACCTACGAATATGAGGTGTTTCTGGCCGGCATCAAGAAAGTTTTTCCGGACCGCGACATCGTCGACATCGAAAACAGCGATTCCATCTTCCACACGATTTTCGATCTTGACGAGCGGTTCCAGGTCCCCGGCGCGCAATATCTCCGCAGCCATCGCACCTACGAGCAGAACGGCTACGACGCGCACTGGCGCGCCATCTACGACGATAAAGGCCGCGTCATGGTGGCAATCTGCCACAACATGGATCTCGGCGACGCGTGGGAGTGGTCCGACGATCCGCGTTACGACGAAAAATTCGCTGGCCTGGCTTATCGCATCGCGGTCAACTACTGGATCTACGACCTCACGCATTAGTTAGCTCGTCGCGCACGCGTTCGTGCATGCCGTGTCGCGACTCATCGCGACACTTCGGCGAGCTACTTCTTCAACGCCGGCCCAGGCGGCGCCGGTGAATTTTGCTTCAAAATTACAATGTCTCCGTACCGTATTCGCAATCGAATCCTCTGTGAGCCGCCGGGAGCGCTCCCAACGAACCTGTGTCCAAAAATGAGCCCTGCTCGACGACCGGCACCTGGGAAATCTGAATTCACCGCCCCAACGGAACTCTTGGCGTCGATTGCGCACTGCCGGTCTTGCGGCAGATGCAGCAGAATCTGCCCCTGCCGTGCTCTTACTTGAATCTCACCCGAAATACTTTCTATGTTGACCTCACCGATGTTGTGATCGATCTGCAGGCGTGTATCGCGCGGCGCCTTGATGTGATATTCGAGATTGAAATTGACTGCATGGCCCAACGGTGTCGGCGGTGGCAGCTTGAGACGCGGAAATGACGTCCCAATCGTCAACTCGCCCGCCTTGCGCTCGGTCTGGATACGAATTTTCTGAAACTCGCGTGCGGCTTCAGCGCGCTCCGCCGCGTCCTCTTCTTCTTTCGTCGACTTGATTGTGGTGAGTTCGATGCCCGGCCCATTCCAGGCTTCGATGCTGATATATCCGGTCGAATGAACCATCCGCAACAGCCCCCCGGCGGGGAAATCCAGGTGTTGCGTGTTGGTTACAACAGCCTTTTCTTTCGGCTCGGTGGCAAGAAGCAGCGCGCCCCCACCAAGCAGACCAATCGCGGCTATCGTTCGAATCATAACCTTGAGAATACTATTCCTCAAATCCCGGCTCCGGTTCTGGAAGCACGTCGCGCTCGCCGGCCATCCAGGCGTACAGCGTGGGCAATAAGAAAATGCTCATCACAAGATCGGAGATCAGTCCTCCAACGATCACGATGGCGAACGGACGCTGCGAGTCCGACCCTATGCCGTGCGACAGCGCCGCTGGCAACAGCCCAAGTGTGGCCACCAACATTGTCATCATGATCGGCCGCAGCCTCAGCACCGCTCCCTCCACGGCAGAATCCAGAATCGAATGCCCGCGTACCCTCAGTTGGTTGATGTACTCCAGCATGATGACGCCGGTTTGCACCGAAACTCCAAACAACGCCAGGAAACCGACACCCGACGAGACGCTGAAGTTCGTGTGAGTCACCAGCAACGCTAGCAGGCCCCCGATGCGCGCGAGCGCTACGTTCACCAGGATCAGCAACGCCCACTTGAATGAGCGGAACATCGTGTAGAGGATGATGAAAATGCCGAGGACTGTGATCGGGACGATGATTAGCAGACGAGCCTGGGCGCGTTTTTCGCTCTGGTATTCCCCTTCCCAAT
>Ga0126373_10001329_pt1 | contig 17459 bp, 15 predicted proteins | sample PanSoiMetPlot_11_FD_92545 | JGI IMG/M metagenome (GOLD analysis project Ga0126373, IMG submission 92545) | Tropical forest soil microbial communities from Panama - MetaG Plot_11 | ecosystem: Environmental > Terrestrial > Soil > Tropical forest > Bulk soil | place: Panama | collected 2016-02-17 | reverse complement strand
GCACAACAGCCGCTGCGGACTGTCACGCAGCCGGCAGGCGCCGCTGGGCTCGTAGCATTGATGCCGTCATTTACTACCAGCCCACGACCGCGGTACGGGCTGAAAGCCTTGTGCATCACGCCGGCGAATCCGGCCGCGGGGCTGGACGCTCATCAAGGTGTCGTCTTGCTCTCGGCAGGCGAAACCGGAGAACCCCTGGCGCTGTTGAACGCCTCGGCCGTCACCGAAATACGGACCGCGGCCGTCTCGGTACTCGCCACGGAGTTGCTTGCGCATCAGGACGCGCGAGTTCTGGCCGTCATCGGAACGGGCGTACAGGCGCGCGCGCATATCCGTGCCTTCGACCATGCTCGCGAGCTGACCGCCATCCGAGTCGCTGGCCGAGATCTCGCCAGAGCAGAGCAGTGTGCCGCCGGTGCTCCAACTCGGGCTCCGGTTATGGCGTGTGCCGGAGCCGAGGAGGCTGTCGCCGACGCGGACATTATTGTGACCGCCACGAGCTCGGCGGTACCAGTGCTGCGCCGCGAGTGGATCAAATCCGGTGCGCACATCAATGCGGTCGGCGCGTGCCTGCCCCACGCCCGGGAGCTCGATACTGACACGGTGGCCCAGGCGGCGCTATTCGCCGATCGCCGTGACTCAGTGCTCGCTGAGTCCGGCGACTATGTGCTTGCAGCAGCCGACGGCGTGATTGGTCCTGACCACATCCGGGCTGATGTCGGCGAGCTGCTGCTTGGCACCGGCGCGGGCCGCGGCGATGCCGAGGAGATCACCATCTTCGAGTCACTCGGCCTGGCTGTCGAAGACCTCGCCGCCGCCGAGCGCGCGTATCAGACCGCGGTCGCGGCCGGCACCATTGGCAGCTGGGTGAATCTCTGACGGAACCAGGAGGGCCATCCGCTGCGTCCGATGGGCAACAGTCTTTCCCGCGGAGCAGGAGCTCTCGTCATGGCCATCAGCATCAGTCCTGGCATGCGCGCAGGCGCGATCGGAATCAGCTCAGCCGCGCTGCTCATCGGCGCGTTCGCACTAGGCGATAGCCACAGCAGCGGGTCAAACGCCCAAGCTGCGACCCTCACTACGGCGTCGACGTCAGCGGCACGGATCACCGTGACCGGCGAGGGCATGGTGACAGGCACACCCAATCAGCTGGTGCTGTCAATGGGCGTCCAGGTCAATGGCAGTTCGGTCAGCGCCGCGCTGGGCCAGGCCAATCAAGCCGTGCGGAGAGTAACAGGCGCGCTACGTGCTCGCGGCGTCGCGGCCAAGGACCTCCAGACGGCGGACTTCAACATTTACCCCAACTACCAGGGCAATTCGCAGGTGCCCGTGAGCTACGGCGTTAACGAGACGCTCACCGCCACGCTCAACCAGCTCAGCAGGGCAGGCAGCCAGATACAAGCTGCCATTGCCGCGGGCGGCAATGCAGTTACCGTCGACAATGTCTCGCTCAACTTGACCGACACCAGCCAGTTGCTCGCGACGGCCCGCGCGAACGCGGTGAAGGACGCCAAGGCCAAGGCGACCCAGTTCGCCGCAGCGCTCGGCGAGCGACTTGGCCCGGTGATCAGTATTACGCCGACACAACAATCCGTGCCGGAGCCGCTGTTCGCGGCCGTCAACGACCAGTCCGGGACTAAGGCAGCAGCATCGGTACCGGTCTCGCCAGGGCGCCAGCAAGTTAGCGTCTCGATCACTGTGGTCTATGCGGCTTGATGCTAAGCTCACCGCATGCTTACCGCAGTGACCAGCCTGACCACTAGCTGGTGGCGCCGCCATATGGCGGTGCCCGGTACGCTCTGAGCAGGTAAAACAGCTAAGCAAACCAGACACAAGGCGACCGCCAGGATTCGGCGGCCGCCTTTTGTTCTGGTCGCCGGCCGGGCAGCTTCCCACAAGCGAGTAGGTGCGAGGCCGATATGGAACAGATCAGCTACCTGACCGCGTGCGGCGTCCGGGTACAGCGCACCGCGGAGGCGTTTGACCCGGGCGAGCTGGACGAGATCACCAGGCAGGTGCAGGACCGGCCTGGGGGAGTGCTGAGCTCGGGCATGGAGTACCCGGGCCGGTATAGCCGCTGGCATCTGGCATACATTGACCCGCCGGTTCAGATTGTGGTCCGGGGCAGGCTGATCAGTGCCGAAGCGCTGAACGAGCGCGGGCAGGTACTGCTGCCACAGATCGCGGCGGCCATGTGCCGGGCAGCCGGGACGACGCTAGGGCAGCCGGCTACCGGCCAGAAGGTAGAAGTGCTGATTGCCGATAGCGCGGAGGCTTTCACTGAAGAGCAGCGCAGCAAGCGGCCTACGGTGTTCTCGGCCATCCGCGAGATCCTGGCCGCGTTCGCCGGTCCCGATCCGCATCTGGGCCTGTATGGAGCTTTCGGCTACGACCTGGCTTTCCAGTTTGAGGCTGTGCGACAGCGGGTGCAGCGCGACGGCGCAGCCCGCGACCTTGTCTTGCATCTGCCGGACCAGATTTACGTGGTTGACCGCAAGCGTGAGACCGCGACTCGGTTCAGCTACGACTTTGAAGCCGCCGGGGTTACGACTGCGGGGCTGCCCCGGCACCGCGGCGCAGCTGCGGAGTCGAGTTCGGGGGACGGCCCCGTTCCCACCAGAAGAGCACTTCCGGCTGACCCAGTGCCCGGCGACTACGCGAAGGTAGTGGCGCAAGCGAGGACAAAATTCGCTCGCGGCGACCTGTTCGAGGTGGTGCCCAGCCACACCTTCTACGCCCGTTGCGACTCGCCCGCGGCGTTCTTCGAGCGGCTGCGCGAGCGTAATCCGGCGCCATACGAGTTCTTCCTGAATCTGGGCGACAGCGAGTACCTGGTCGGCGCATCGCCGGAGATGTACGTGCGCGTGACTGGTGATCGGGTCGAGACCTGTCCGATCGCCGGCACCATAGCGCGTGGCGCTAGCCCGTTCGAGGACGCCGAGGCGATCAGGACACTGCTGAGCTCACCAAAGGAGGAGTCCGAGCTCACGATGTGCACCGACGTGGACCGCAATGACAAGTCGCGGATCTGCGTGCCGGGCAGTATCAAGGTCATTGGTCGCCGGCAGATCGAGATGTACAGCCGGCTGATCCACACAGTCGATCACGTCGAAGGCACGCTGCGGCCCGGCTTCGACGCCTTGGACGCCTTTCTTACCCACATGTGGGCCGTCACAGTGACCGGGGCGCCGAAGAACTGGGCGATGCAGTTCATCGAGGACCACGAGGACGCGCCGCGGCGCTGGTACGGCGGCGCTGTCGGCGTGATCGGCTTCGATGGCAGCATGAACACCGGCCTGACGCTCCGGACAGCGCACATCGTCGGCGATGTCGCCGCTGTCCGTACCGGCGCGACGCTGCTCTTCGATTCGGATCCGGCTGAGGAGGAGCGGGAGACGGTTCTCAAGGCTCGCGCGCTGCTGGAGACACTTGCCGTGCCGGCGACGGCTGGCGTTTCTGGCGTCGAAGGAGCAGAGGGGGAACGGGGCGCATCCAGCGACCTGCCCGGGCGCGGGCTGCGGGTACTCCTGGTCGATCATCAGGACTCGTTTGTCCATACGCTGGCCGGATACTTCCGTGAATACGGGGCGCAGGTCGACACATTGCGCTCTGGCTTCGACGCCGCGCTGCTGGACGACTTCGCGCCGGACCTGGTGGTGCTGTCGCCGGGTCCTGGCCAGCCGTCCGACTTCGGCTGCGACAAGTTGCTCGCGGCGCTCGACGAGCGACATCTGCCCGCGTTCGGTGTGTGTCTTGGCTTGCAGGCGATGGTCGAGCATGCGGGCGGAAGGCTGAGTCAGCTAGACACGCCAGTGCATGGCAAACCCGGCGCGATCACGGTGCTAGGTGGCAGGCTGCTCGCTGGCCTGCCCGCAGAGTTCAGTGCAGCTCGGTACCACTCGCTGTATGCGCTACCAGAGCAGGTGACGGGCGGGTTCGAGGTGACGGCGATTAGCTCCGACGGCGCGGTAATGGCGATCGAGGATGCCGCCCATCGGCGGTGGGGCGTGCAGTTCCACCCGGAGTCGATTCTGACGACGGCCGGCCGCACCGGCCATCAGATAATCGCCAACGTGCTCTCCATGTGCCGCGAGGCAGCTGGACGGAAAGTATGAGAGTGCCGGAAAGTATGAGAGTGCCGGAAAGTATGACAGTGCCGCAAAGTATGACAGTGCCGCAAAGTATGACAGTGTTTGCGCATGCCAGACATCAGCTATCCGGCCGGTGACAAGACTTGGCGCGGCTACCTAGCCGTACCGCCCGCGACGCCCGGGCCGTGGCCGGGCGTCGTTGTCATCCACGAAGCGTTCGGCCTGAACGACGATATTCGCAGCAAGGCAGAAGAATTCGCGGCCAGGGGCTACCTGGCAGTGGCTCCGGACCTGTGGGACGGCAAGTTCTGGATACGGTGCATCCGCAGCGCGGTCCAGCAAATGCGGGCCGGTCGCGGGCCTGCGTTCGACGCACTGGACGGCGCGCGGCAGTTCCTGGCGGCAAGGCCCGATTGCACCGGGAAGACTGGGGTGATCGGGTTCTGCATGGGCGGCGGCTTCGCGCTGTTGTGTGCGCCCAATCATGGATTCGACGTAGTTTCGGTCAACTACGGCGACGTGCCGAAGAATGCCGAGGCGGCGCTGGCAGGCTCGTGCCCGATCGTCGGCAGCTACGGCGGGCGCGATCCGATGGGCACCGAGCATCCCGAGCGCCTGCAGCGTGCCCTGACAGTCCTGGAAGTGCCGCACGACATCGAGGTATATCCCGGTTCAGGGCACAGGTTCATGACCCAGGCAAGCGGGGCCAGTGCAACGTTGGCCAAGGTGGCCAAGATGACGTATCAGCCAGCGGACGCGGCAGATGCCTGGCGGCGCATCTTCGATTTCTTCGGGACCTACATCGCGAATTGAGTGGCTTCGGCCAGCCGATCATGCTGGATCTGGCTCAGCGGGATACTCGCCGAGAGCAGCCCTGTCGCTCGCCTGACCATTGCTGGCGGACCACAGATGTAGGCCTCGGTGTTCTCAAACGCTTCCTGCTGTCCGATCACCACATCGGGCAGCATGCCGGTCAGGCCGTTGTAACCAGGCTCATCAGACAGCACGGGCAGGACCCGCAACCCCTGGCTGGCGGCCTCGAGGAGCTGCAAGTCCTCCAGGTCGTACAGATCAATGTGCTGGCGAGCGCCAAAGAAGACGGTGATCTTGCGCTGCCGCTCTGCCTCGTGCGCTGACAGTGCCTGCTCGATGATGGCCTTAATCGGAGCGAGGCCGGTGCCGCCCGCGACGCAGAGCAAGTCTCGATCGGAGTCCGTCAGCGCCATCGACCCGGATGCGGCGCCGAGTAGCACGCAGTCGCCGACCGACGAGTGATGCACAAGCGTGTTGCTCACCAGACCGCCGGGGATGGCACGCACATGCAAGTCGATCGTGCCGCCTGGGCGCGGTGAGTTGGCGATGGAGTATGGCCGCCAGGTGCGCGGCCACCTTGTGACTTGAACTTGAACGTACTGGCCAGCGGTGTAGGGCAACGGCGGGTCGGGGCGCAGGCGGACGACCGCGACGCCAGGGGATCGAAGCTCGTGGCCGACGATCTCGGCGACCCACCACGGCGGAGAATGGTCAGCGTCCTCTGCGGCGGCTGTGCGCATAGTCGAGCCAAAGTAATCGAGCGCGCTCTGCCATGCGGCGGAAGTAGGCGGCGTCCAGCCATCCGGACCGATGAAGTGCTCGGCAGTATCCCGCAACGCCGTGAAGAACATGCCGAAGTGGCGCTCCGTAACCCCGAAACGGCGATGCTCACGCCCGAGCTGGCTGAGCATCTCCTCGCAGCCCGGGTGGTTGTCGAGGCTCCACACGAGCTTGGTGAGCGCGGCGAACATGCGCTCGCGCTGCACCGTCATGCTCATCGGGAAAAGCGAGCGGGCCTCAGGACTGGCCGCAAAAAGCCTGGCATAAAAATATTCCATTACTGCCGGGCCGTCGTTCGCAAATTGTATAAAGGACTCTTTAACGAGTCTGGGATTAGCATCGGCGGCCGTCTCCGACAATTCGTCTTCCTGGGCAAGAAGCGGCGGTATTTCACTACCGGCCGCCATCGCAGCAGGCGAATTATTGTCGCGGGCATTACGGCCGGTGAATATGCTCGTTATTAGATTGGGCCGGAATCCAAATCGTGCGGGCCAGCCGACGATGCGACCCTGCCCAGGCTGACCTGCACGTCCGTCCTCGTCGGAGTCGTGAAGTCCGCCCTCTAGCGCGATTGCCACAAGCGCGAGTCTCGCACCCCGTCGGGATGCATACAACCCTTTTCAGGTAAGGTTCTACTAGCCAGTACGCTCGGTTACAGAATGCCGTTCGGCGCAATCGACCCGGATGTCTGCTAACACCCAAGACGCCTTTTACCGCCCGCCTGCTGTTCCGGGCACATTGACCGACTGTTCAGCCTAAGAAACCAAAAATTGCCTGTTCAGAATGCGTGGTTACAGTGGGTAGCCGGTGCATTCTGACGACGTCCAGGCCAAGGTGCCGCGGCCGATGTCAGCCGTGGGCACGGGCGTGGCGACGCTGGTGGGCAGGCTCCTCGCGCGTCGTCAGCTGCAGGCATGGCGCCGAGCAGGCAAACGCATTTGCATTTTCAACCTGTGCTTGTGCGAATGTGCATTCGTGTCTAACAGCATGTTGCAGCATGCAACGTGCTATGCGAATTCACCATGTGACTAAAAGATGTGTCATAGGCAGTGCCGGAATAGACCACGAGGTCTGCGGGCGGGTGAGCTTATGATTCTGGGGTGCCCTCAGCTAATTATCTGCGCTTTCCAAATAGCCGGCATGACCCTCTGTCCAAGGCGCGGCCGCCGGTGTCACGCCGACTGACACGGTCGTAGCTCGACGCATGGGTCGACCGGCTGTCCGGCAGCTTGTCTGGGACATGGATGGCACGCTGCTGGACAGCACGCGGGTTGTGCCCGCAGCCTTCGTGGCCGCGGTTTCCCAGCTTGGCGGGCCGCAGCTCGAGCCGGCGCAGGTTGTGGCTAGCTACAGCGTCGGCAGCACTGAGGTCCTGCTCGCGCATCTGCTGGGCCGGCCGCTGGCGGCCGGCGAGGCGGACGTCTATTACCGGCAGCTAGACCGGGCCGACGTCTTTGCTTACCCGGGGATAGCTGAGGTCCTGGGCGAGCTGCGGCGCCGCGGGCACGCGATCGCGGTCTTTACCGGAGCGAGCTCGCGCGCTGCGCGGTTGCTGCTTCAGTCGGCTGGCATCCTGGCCGACGTGCTGGTGGGTGGCGACGAGGTGGCGCGTCCCAAGCCGGACCCAGGCGGCCTAGTGCAAGCGGCGGAGCGGATCGGGATTCCACCAGCGGACCTGGCCTACATCGGTGACTCGCCGCTCGATCTGCGTGCGGCCAAAGCAGCTGGCAGTCGCGCGGTTGCCGCCGCCTGGGGGCATCAGTACGAGGCCGGTGAACCAGCCGACGTCACGCTCACCGCTCCGCTCAAAGCGATCGACCTGCTTACCTAAAAGGGGCTGACTTAGATCGGCGCGTTGTAGCTACCAAGCCAGTGAACTTGCAGCCAGGTGACTGCGCTTGCCCATGCGCCGGTTACCTCGAGTACCCCGACCGCGATCAGCATGACGCCGCCGATCCTTGTAATCAGCCGTGCATGGCGTTTCGCGAACCCGAAGACGGTGGCGCCGCGCTGGAAAGCGAACGCGACGATCAAGAACGGGATGCCGATACCGAGTGCGTAGACGAACGCGAGCACCCCGCCGCGCAAGGCTGTGCCGCTCGTGCTGCCGAGCAGCAAGACCGCGCTGAGCGTTGGGCCGCTGCATGGCGTCCAGCCAAGGCCGAACAGCACACCTAGCAGCGGCGCGCCTGCCAGGCCCGCTCGCGGCCGCAAGCCCGGTTTGACAATCCGGCCGGAGAAACTGAGCCGGTCGAAGGCGCCGATGAATAGCAAGCAGAGCACGATGATCAGGCCGCCGAGGATCTGGGTGAGGCCGCGCGAATGCAGCCGAAGCGTGCCGCCGAGGCTGGCCGCGGTAACTCCCTCCAGCGCGAACAGGGCAGAGAACCCGAGTATGAACAGCAGCGTTCCGGCGATGACCCGGTTTCGGCTAGGCACTGCCACGCTGGTGGTCGCTGTCGACTCGGGTGCCGTGGCGCTGGTGATGTCCACCGCAACCGCTCCGCCTTGGGTGCTGGCTACGGGGGCCGCGCCAACCGTTGCGGCCAGCCCATGATCACCTTGCTGCGTGGCAGTGCCGGCGCTCGCAGCGGTGCCAGCGCTCGCAGCAGTGCCGGACATGCCAGTCAGGTAGGACAGATAACCCGGCACCAGTGGCAGCACGCACGGCGATAGGAAGGTAATGGCGCCCGCAGCGGCCGCGACGGGTACGGCGAGCAGCACTGGCCCAGACACCACCAGATGCTCGACTCCCACGCCTCGTCCTCCTATGCCCAGTGATCGGCACTAACCTACCGCCAGTGCCGCCATGACCGACGCGTCGCTGGCTGGCAGCAAAGGCAGCCGGACTGCCGGGCTCGGGATGAGCCGCAGAGCATGCAATACGCCCTTGATAACCGTGGGGTTGGGCTCGGCGAACAGCGTTTGTGCCAGCGCGGTCAGTTTGTGCCCGAGCGGCCTGGCCGCGTCCGTGCAGCCAGTCCGCCAGGCTTCGACCAGCCTGGCAAAGTCACTGGTTGCCACGTGCGCCGATGCGAGGATGGCGCCCTGCGCCCCCAGCCCGAGCAGGGCACTGGCGAAGACATCGTCGCCAGCCAGGACACTGAACCCGGGTGGCCGGGCCGCCATCATCGCCACAGTGTCCACGTCGATGCCTCCGACCGCGTGCTTGACACCAGCGACGTTGGGCAGGGCGGCAATCTGGCAGACGGCGGCCCAGCTCAGGGTCTGGCCGGTGCGGTAAGGGATGTTGTAGATGATCAGCGGAACGGGGCTTGCCTGCGCTAGTCGGTTGAAATGCTCTATGACGCCGGCCTCGCCAGGTCGGCTGTAATAGGGGACAACACTCAGTGCCGCGCCAACGTGTGGCCATCGCTCGAGCCTCTCCAGGGCTTCAATTGACCGCGCCGTGTCGTTGGACCCAGTTCCCGCGATCAAGACGGCCGACCGCTCCTCGCAGACGCCCGCGCAAATGTCAAGAATGCGCGACCGCTCGCTCTCGGTGAGAGTCGGCGTCTCGGCGGTAGTGCCGAGGGCCACGATGCCTGTCGCGCCCTGGTCAAGCACATGGCGGGCGAGTGCTCCTAGCGCGTCAGGTGCGAGCTCGCCATCATCGGTGAACGGAGTGATCAGGGGGACGAACAGCCCAGTGAAGGGACTGTCGGCACCGATGGCCACTCCTGCGCTCATGGCAGTGTTTGCGCCCATGGCAGTGTTTGCGCTCATGGCAGTGTTTGCGCTCATACGAGGGATACTGCCAAGCACAGATTGTGCAAGTCCAGTTCAGTTTTCTAGCCTGATTGTTAAGCTGAGCTAATGCTCGATGTCCGCAAGATGCTGCTCCTCCGCGAGTTGGCCAGGCTCGGCACGATAGCTGCGGTGGCGCAAGCACACTCCTACACGCCATCGGCGGTCTCTCAGCAGCTCAGCGCGCTGGAGCGGGAAGCAGGCGTGGCGCTCCTGCGGCGAAGCGGCCGGGGCGTCGAGCTGACCGCTGCGGGCAGCGACCTAGCCGAACGGACTGGGCCGGTGCTCAGGTTGCTCGAAGAAGCAGCCTCCGCGCTGGCAGCTTCGCGCACTGAGCTAACTGGCGAGCTGCGGATCGGCGCCTTCCCCACCGCGGTGAGAACAGTGCTGCCGGGCGCACTGGTAACTCTCGGAGTCCAACACCCCAAGCTCGAACTGCATGTCACCGAGCTGGACCCAGCGGCTGTGCCGGATGCCCTTAAGGCCGGACTTCTGGACGTGGCGTTGGTTCATGAATACGACTACGTTCCGATCGCGCCTGATCCGGCGATTGACATGCAGCGCCTGCTGGCCGAGACGATCTTCCTGGCCTCAGCGACTAGCGTTCCCGCCGCGTCAGCAGATCCAGTTCGTGAGTGCGCTGAGCTGCCGTGGATCGTCAGCACTCCCGGCACCCTGTGCCATCTGATGGCGATCCGCATGTGCCAGGCGGCTGGCTTCACGCCTCGCATTCGGCACTACGCGGACGATTTTGACGCCGTACTTATGCTGGTCGCTGCTGGCCAGGGGGTGGCGATCGTGCCGGAGTTGGCGCTGCCTAGCCCGGTCAGTGCGGTGCGGCTGACCCGGCTTGCGGCTGAGCGGCGCTCGCTCATCGCCTGCCGGGCGGGCGCCGTGGACCACCCGGCCATCGCTTCGTGCGCTACCGCTCTCCGATCGGCCGCGGCTGCCTACCTCAGTGGAGCACGACCAAGCGCCTGAGTTCTGTGTCGGCCTGAGTTCTGTGTCGGCCTGAGTTCTGTGTCGGTCTCAGTTAGGGCGCTTGCGCCACATTGACTGTTCGACGGCCCTATCATTACCGGTGCATTGCTTGCCCAATAACAAGCATTGAAGCGCGGTACGCGCGTCCGGACGGGTGGCAGGGTTGGCTTCGCGAGTGAACGCAGATAGGGCTGTGGCCAGGGCCGGGCGGCATGGCGCCGGTCTGGCCCCCCGCGTTTACCTGCACATTGGCGAGCCGAAGACCGGTACCACGTTCCTGCAGGAGCTGATCTGGGCCAACCGCGCCCTGCTTGCTGAACGCGGGGTCGTCCTGCCTGGCTATGACAGGTTCGATCATTCTCGGGCCAGCCGGGATGTTCGCGGGGCAGCGCGGGAGGCCAGCGACCAGGCCGATTCATGGATCGGCGAATGGGACGTGCTGATCCGGCAGGCCATGCGAGCACCCGTTGCCGCGCTTATCTCCGACGAGGTACTCACCGCTTGCAACCCGCCGCAAGCAGATCGTGCTGTCCGATCCCTGCTGTCCACTGACCTGCACATCATCGCCACCGTGCGTGACTTCGGCAGCGTGCTGCCTGCTGAGTGGCAGGAGAGCATCAAGGTCAGGGGAACAGTGCCGTGGGACGCGTGGCTCAAGGCTGTCGTCGAGGCCGAGCCAGAGCCTGACCGGCGCCGCCGGTCGTGGTTCTGGACCATGCACGACACGATGGCGAATCTGGCGATGTGGTCCAAGCACCTGCCGGCCGACCGCATCCACGTGATCACTGTGCCGCGCGGTGGACCGCCAGACGGCCTGTGGGTGCGGTTCGCATCCGTACTGGGCATCGACCCCAGCGGGGTCGACCTGAGCAACATCCGCTCCAACACCTCCCTCGGACTGATGGAGGCGGAGTTCCTGCGCCGCCTGAACGAGGCGCTGCCGGCGGATGTGCCGAACTGGTTCTACACGCGCAACATCAAGCGCCTTCTCGCGCACAATGTGCTCGCCGCCCGGCCGGGTCGCGCCCGCGTGACATTGCCGCCAGAGCTTTCGGACTGGTCGCAACAACAGGCTGAGCTGCTGGTAGCCGGCTTGACCGCCTCCGGCTATGACATCGTCGGAGATATGACCGACCTGCTCCCGCTGCCAGCGGGCGATGCCGCGAGCACCGATGAGACGTCAGTCGAGCAGGTTGTGGACGCGGCGGTGCTAGCAACGGCGGCGCTAGCTGAGCAGTATTACCGCCAGATGTATCCGGCCGAGGCCGAGCCGGAACAGTCGCATGGCCTGCGCCGCGCAATTGGCCGGTTGCGGTGGATCGCGCTGAACGGGCAGCGGATTCAGCACCTCCTCAAGGGCGGCAGTAAGCACCGGATCGTGCGGAGCCTTCGGGTTGTCATCTGGCAGGTGCTCGTGCGCCCGGGACGTTACCGCTCGTGACCGGCGAAAGCCGCCGCATCACCGCCCGCTCCGCGACAGTCCACGCGGTGGTCGTGAGCAGGTAGATTCCAGCGGCCAGGGGCACGAAAGCCGCAATGACCAGGGTCAAGTAGGGCAGCAACTTGGAGATCGCGGCGATAGCGCCCGGCTGATCTGCCGGCGCGGGCATCGCTTCGCGTGCGACCCGGACAGCGATAAACGCCACCACTGCCATAAGGGCGAACAAGGCCAGGAAGATCAAGCCGTGTGCGCTGACTGGCCCGGCACCGCTGAGCCAGTGGCTGCCCAGCGGTGTTGTCAGCAGGTTTCTGGTCAGCAGCCCGTTCGGCTTGCCAGCCACGGTCTTAGACAAAAACAGCCGGTACATGACGCTGAAGATCGGCAGCTGGATGAGCAGGGGGAGGAAACCGGCGAGCAGCCCGCCCCCGTGCTGGCGGTAGAGCCCTGCGAGCTCCTGCTGGAGCCGCTCGGGCCGCTTCGCGTAGCGCTTGCGCACCTCCTGCACCTTGGCCTGGAACTCCACCAGGCCGGCCTGGCTGCGGAACGCGTGATAGCTCAGCGGGACGAGCAGCAGCCTAACGGCGATGGTGAAAACGACGATCGCCGCGGCCGTCGCGAGGCCGCCGGCCAGCGGCGCTAGCAATTCAGCTAGCACGAAGACAATGTGGTAGGCAGCGCCCAGCGGAGCGCTGAGGAATCCGAGCATGACGAACACCCTCCAGCGGGTCAGAAATTTGCGGGATCAGCTGGAGACGGCCGGAGGCCTAGGGCAGATGCCTGAGGTCAGGCGGCCGCCGGGCGCGCCGAAGGTGCCCTCGGCCGGGCATGCCCGGCCGCATCTGGATTGAGCTGGCGCTGAAAGGCAGCGCCGCGGGATTTGCGCCAGAGAGCTGAGGTACGTGCTGGCAACCGGGCAGCTTGCAAAGCGCTGCCCGACCAAGCCGACCTCGCCAGCAGCGCGATGACCACGGCTGCCAGCGCGACAGCAGCGAACGTCATCAATCCGGCGGAGCTTGTCAGTGAGTGTGCGTTCGGCTGCCAGGTAGCGGCGAACGCGGTCGACGCCGTAGTTAGCAGCTTGAAGATCACAAAACGCGATACTACTTGGTTTCGGTGCTGTGTGGAAGCCGGTGCTTTCAGCTGAGTTGCGCGAGCGCATCCTCGACGGCGCGGTGGAAGGTGGGATAGGCGTAGATCATCTCCCGCAGTCGCTGCACCGGCAACTGGGCATGTACCGCCAAGGTGAGCATGCTCAGCACCTCTCCGCCTGTTGGCCCGGCTGAGGTGGCGCCGACGAGCATGCCGCGGTCACCATCGGCCACAAGCTTGATGAAGCCGTCGTTACCGGCCTTGTGTATCCAGCCACGGGCAGAACTGGAAATCTGGCTAACACCGACTTGCACGGCGCCGCGCTCTTCCCTGGCCTGCGCCTCGGTACTGCCGACTGCGCCAATCTCCGGATCGGTGAACGTGACCCGCGGCACGGCGTGGAACTCGGCGCCATGATGCGGACGGCCGAGGATGTCGGCTATGACGATGCCGGCGTGATACATCGACATGTGGGTGAACGCACCGTGGCCGACCACGTCGCCGATCGCCCAGATACCTGGAGCGGCGTGCATGTGGCCGTCGACGGCAATTGCACGGGCGCTCTCGTCGAGACCGATGGCGCTCAGGCCCAGGGCCGCTAGGTCAGTCTTGCGCCCCGTTGCGACAAGCAGTCGCTCGGCCTGTAGCTGATTGCCGTCGGCGAGCATGACCTCGAACTTGCCTTTGTTGTGGGCTACGCGCGCAGCGGCAACGCCGGTGTGAACCGCGATGCCCTCTCGCCTAAAGACGTCTTCCAGCATTGTGCTGGCCTCGGGCTCGTCCATGGGCAACAGCCGGCTCATCGCCTCGACGACCGTCACATCGGTCCCGAACCGAGCGAAAACCTGCGCCAGTTCAACGCCGATAGCGCCGCCGCCCAGGACAATCAGCGAGGACGGGACTTTCTCAGCCTGGACGATTTCGCGGTTGGTCCAGAATGGCGTGGCGGCTAACCCCGGTACCGGCGGGATGGCGGGCTCGGTACCGCAGTTGATAATGATGCCGCGGCGCGCCCGGAGGAGGTCCGCTCCTACGCTGACTTTGCCCGGACCTTCAATGCGCCCTCGCCCGCGGAACAGCGTTCCCCCGACGCCAGTGAACCTGTCGGCGGCAACGGTGTCGTCCCAGTGATCTGTGGCCTCAGCTGCGATGCGGGTCGCGACCGGCTCCCAGTAAGGCGAGATCGCCGATTGACCGGCCATGCCGGGGATCCGACGGCCTTCCGCGAGCAGGTCACCCGCCCTGATCATCATCTTGGACGGAACACAGCCGAAGTACGGGCACTCGCCGCCGACAAGTCGTTCCTCCACGCCAGCGACGGCCAGGCCAGCCTTGGCTAGCTCGTTCGCCACGTGCTCACCGCCAGGTCCCATACCAATGACGACGACGTCAAACTCGTGTTCGCTCACACTCGCCAACTTATAGGGGTTCTGCCTCGCTATTCGGGCTTCGCTAGCGGCCAGCCGCCCGCTGCGAGCCTCGACCTGACCCGTGCGATGTCAGAGTCCTTGGGCGTCGTGTGGGTTACGGCTTCGATCGCCTCACGGATGGCCCCGGCGGAGTCCGGATCGCTGCTGCTGACGAGTTCGTCGGCGATGGCGTTGACCTCGTCGTTCGAAATCTGGCTACCAAGTAGCGCAAACAACGGGATGTAGTCAACGTCGGGAACGCCTTCTGGATAACCCGCCCGCAGCCAGCCGATTATGTTGCTCAGGATCCGAGCCCGCGCCATGTATGGACCTCGATCACTTGTGGCCAGATGCGACGATGATGTAGATGCCGTAGCCAATCGCGGCCAGCACTACGGCGAAGCAAACTGTGGCCACCGCGATGCCGACCGGATTGCCGCCGACAAGCTCATTAGATTCGCTGGTCCTGACATATCCAGGGCCCGGTCTCCCGAGGGCGCGCAAGCCGACCGCGAACAACGCTGGCAGGCCGGCTCCTGCCAGCAGGCCGACGACGACGATTTCCCATACCGCCTTCAGGTCGATCCACGAACTCACAGCTTCATCACCTCCCAGTTAAGCGATGACTGTTATCCAACGACTGTCAGGAGCCGCTGGCGGCAGCGGCCGGCTCCGACGGAGCGACTGAACCTGTCCACTTTGAGTTCACGTTTGCCGGGCTGACCCTGGTCGCGCGGGACCTCAGGTAGATGGCGGTGGAAACCGCGATCAGCAAGACGAGGTCAACCACGATGCCTGCGGTGCCGCCGATTGCGTGAGCGATCGCATAGCTGATCGCGCCCATGACGCCGGCCGAGGGGAGGGTGAGAACCCAGGCGGTGGCCATCCGGCCGGCCACATTCCAGCGGACCGTCGCGCCCTTCTTGCCTAGGCCGCACCCGAGTATGGATCCGGTGGCCACCTGCGTGGTCGACAAGGAATATCCGAAGTGTGTCGATACAAGGATTATCGCGGCCGAAGATGACTCGGCTGCGAAGCCCTGCGGCGGCTCGATCTCGACCAGTCCTTTGCCAAGTGTGCGAATGACGCGCCAGCCGCCCATGTAAGTGCCGAGCGCGATCGCCAAGCCGCAGGAAAGTATCACCCAGAACGGCGCACTCGAGCCGGCCGCCAGGCTTCCGTTGGCAATCAGGCCCAGGGTGATGATGCCCATGGTCTTTTGCGCGTCGTTAGTCCCGTGCGCTAGCGAGACCATCGACGCCGAGCCGATCTGGCCGATGCGGAAGCCGTCACGTCGGCTGACTTCGGACATAGATCTGCTGATCCGGTACACCAAGTAGGTTCCGACGGTTGCGACCAAGGCGGCGACAAATGGTGACAGCACCGCAGGGATGATGACTTTGGACACCAGGCCCTGCCACTTGACCGCGTGTGACCCAGCCGCTGCCAGCATTGAGCCGATGACACCGCCGATCAGCGCGTGTGACGAACTGGACGGTATGCCGAAGAACCAGGTCACGAGATTCCAGATGATGGCGCCTACCAGGCCGGCGAAGACCACGGTCTCGGTAACTAGCCCGGTATTAACCAGTCCGCTCGCGATCGTGGCTGCGACAGCTAGCGAGAGAAATGCTCCGACGAGATTGAGCACGGCGGACAAGCCGACCGCGACTCGAGGGCTGAGAGCCTTGGTGGCGATCGATGTCGCCATCGCGTTGGCGGTGTCGTGGAAGCCGTTGGTGAAATCGAAAGCAAGTGCGGTGATGATGACGAGCGCAAGAACTACGTTCCCCACGTGCGCAGATACTAATGAGCGACTGCAGTCCCTCGATCAACCAGGGTGATGTTCACCGATGACATCTGCAGCGTGCGCGTCAGTTCGTCGACCACCAGTTGTCCGTCAATCGCGCCGCAACTGAACAGGTCAATGGCGATCAGGCTTTCCTCTGGCCAGGTGTGGATGCTCAGATGCGATTCGGCGAGGATCAAGACCAGCGTGATGGCCCCGTTGGGGAATATGACGTGGCTGGTTTCCAGCACGTGTCCGCCGCCTGCGCCGACTGCTGACACCGCAAGGTCCGCCAGTTCGGCCACATCGGTAACTGGCGAGTTCGGGTTGTAGCGTCCATCAACAGCATACAGGCGCTTGGCCGAGACAGCCTCCTGACGCCTGAGGTCGGTGTAGCTGCTCGCCGCTTCTATGCCCGGCATGATGTGCGAGGATACCGTACGGCCCGCTGCTCAGCCCGGACCGGTATCGCCTGGCCAGGCGGGATGTGAAGAGTCAGCAGATGGACGTAGACACGGTGGTCGCCGAGGTAGCGGCCGCGGTAGGGCTGGCGGAGGGTGAATCGGGTATCCGCGACATTCTCGGCGTCATCCTCACCGCCGAGCCTGTGCCGGTTCGCGACGTCGCAAGACTGGCCGAGTTGCCCGTGCCCATTGTTGCCGCGGCTTGTAACGAGTTGCGCAAGCGCAGCGTCGTGGATACTCAGCGGCCCGTGCGGCTGACGCCCGATGGTCGCAAAGCAGTGGCCGAAGTGAGCGCCGCACCGGCTTTGCGCGCGGATTGCCCGCAGTGTGGTGGGCGTGGGGTGGTAATCCCAGCTCAGCTTGCCGAGCTCGCGGACAAACTACACATCTCGGCCAGCGGCGCTCCGAGCGCTAAGGCCGCACTCGATCAAACTCATTGCACGGTGCCGACGAAAATAGCCCGGGTGCTGCGCTTGCACTCCGCACGTGCGCTGGCCGGCCAGCGGATCGTGCTTATCGGCGACGACGACCTCACCTCGGTCGCTATTGCGCTATTTGCGCAGTGGGCCGGCAGCCCGGCGGCGATTCGCAAGCTCACGGTCGTCGACACTGATGAGGACGTACTCGACTGGATCGGCAGCCAGACGAGCGATACAGGTGTCAACGTCGACCTCGTGCGCCATGACGTGCGCGAGCCGTTGCCAGACACATTGACCGGCGCGTTTGATGTCGCTTTGACCGACCCGCCGTACACGGTCGCTGGCGCGGAGCTTTTCCTGAGCAGGGCCGTGTCCGCACTGGCGCAAGGGCCGGGAAGGCATGTGTTCTTCTCGTTCGGCGCCCGCAGGCCGGACG
>Ga0126373_10001328_pt1 | contig 17465 bp, 24 predicted proteins | sample PanSoiMetPlot_11_FD_92545 | JGI IMG/M metagenome (GOLD analysis project Ga0126373, IMG submission 92545) | Tropical forest soil microbial communities from Panama - MetaG Plot_11 | ecosystem: Environmental > Terrestrial > Soil > Tropical forest > Bulk soil | place: Panama | collected 2016-02-17 | reverse complement strand
CTTTAGGGCAGCACCAGCAAGTCATGGGCGTGATGGCCTGCACGTATCCACTCCTCTGGGAACGGCACAAACTTCTGGTAACCCAGGCCGCGCAGGTATTCATAGAACTGTTCATCGCTGACCCCGGTCATAGGCAGGAAGTTCTCGCTAAACTCCATAAAGATGACCGGATGCCAGTGCCTGACTAGCTTCTCGGCCCCGTGGATCACATCCCACTCGCCGCCTTCGACATCGATCTTGATAAAGCAGATCGGTTCGTCCTCGGGGATAATGAAATCCAGGGTGGTCATTTCGACCTCGATCCGCCGCTTGCAGTCAAAGACGTTCGGTAAAACCGTGTTGGAAGCGTAGTTCACCGGGTTACAGAAAAATTGGACCACACCCCGGTTCGCGCCCGCCGCGTAAGGCAATAGCGTGCAGACCGCGCCGTCCGGGTTGTCCGTTTGCTCTTTATTGATGTTATGCTTGAGCACCGGGAAGATTTCCGGGTGCGGCTCGAAGCTGTAGACCTTGCCGCCGCAGCCCAGTTTGCGCATAATCGGAATCGAGTGCGTGCCGATATGCGCCCCCACATCAATCGCCGTGCCCCCAGGCGGCAGGTAGGGCTCAATAAACTGAAAGGTAGGCAACCCGCCTACGTCAACGTCGATCACGCCCCGTTGCGCCACCAGGGAACTGTGCCCATCCCGCACATCATCGGATAAGACCATCCAGCCACTGGGTAGAAGGCGGTGCCCCAGGCGCTCTGGATAGCTTCGTTCCAGCAGCCGATCCATCTCAGCTTGGTGATGGTGGTCCCAACCCCAGCTCCAGTACTGTTTGACCGGCCAGGATGGCACCGTCTCAATGTCGCGAAAGACGTACCGATGCGGATCGTGCAGATGGGCGAAGAAGCTGAGCACATTGAATTCGCACATCTTATATGGATGCGCGGCAAAGGTCGCTGGGCTATAGGGCACGTCGCTATAGAGAGCCTCAAAGACAGTGGTGCCGGTTTTGCGGCGGATAAACGTCCGCAGATCACGGAGTGTACTGGCGTGAAACGTGAACGGAAACCGCTGCATGTAATCGCGGTCGGGCCGAACCCCCAGCCAGCGTTCCATAATCGGCCCCCACATCCGGCGCGGCATCATGATCGTGTCAGGACCGCTCTCCTGATAGTGCCGATACCAGATTACCGGCTTGCCGTCTTCGATCAGATCGGAGCCTCGCAAAGGTTGTACGAGCATACTATCAGCGTCAATAAAGCTGACATAGTCCGCTGGAGAGTAGCTGTCGGCGGTGAGCACGAGGTAGCCGGCAAACTGGTTCCCGTCCGGCCAGGGTTTTTCGAAGTGGAACTTGACTCGTGAACTGAACCCCCAGGTGCTCACTACCCCCCTGCAGTCTTCATTCGCCAAGACATGGATCTCGGAATCGGGTTCGGTCCAGAACCGTTCCAAAAACCGCAGGCAATAAGAGCAGAAAGACAGATCGCCGTAATGCACGCGCACAAAGAGGTCAACCCTTTTACGTGCCGCCGGCACTCGCTCTATGTCGGCCATATCGGCCTTCTGGTCCTCGGTCATCACAGCGCGAGTTTTGGTTGCGTGTGCTCCGGCAGGAAAGCCATGTTGCCGATATGCGGACAGATCAGTTGAGTATCCAGCCAGATGGGAATGGAACAGGCTTTGACCCGCTGACAGAAAGCTTCATCCTCACCCTCATCGCCCAGGGGCTGGAAGAAACGCCAGGGTGCAAACTCCTCCTGGGGAGCAAGCTGGGGAAACTTCCGTTGCACCTCTATGAACACTTCGCGATGAACCAAGCAACAGCCGAATGCGATCCAGTCGACCTCGGCCAGCCCCCGTGCGCTAGAGCGCCGGATCTCGTTGGACAACTGTTTATCTTCATGACTCCGAGGATGCACGTCAGGCTGAATAACGAGGCTGCCGTGATAGTTACGGCTTGCGTAGACCCCGCCTACGATCGGCTTTGAATGACCCAGGAGCCGATCGAGCACGTCGAAGTTGCAGCTTTCTTCTGGTATCACCTCGCTACGGCTGAGCCAGCGATACCAGTCTTTATTCGCGATCGGCCCTGCGATATCGGAATCCAGCCACAGGCTCCAGTTAGCTCCTGATTCCAGAAAACGTTTTGCCAGCATGTTGCGGCTGCGGGCGATCATGGTGTCGGCCTGGACATCGAAACCGAGCTCGTACTTTTTGGCTAGGTAAAGAGTAGTCCAATGCCAGGGCAGCGTCGGCAGGCCCAGGACCGGCGAACAGACTATCACCGACCGCTTGCCTCGGGTCGGCAGGCTTTGCGTCCAACCCTCTTTGCCGTTCGCGGCGAAGTGTGGCTCGAGCTCGTCAAGGATCATGTCTTTTACGCCCGGTGCGCGCTTCAGGAATTTCAGGATGGCTTCCAGGGGAATCGTGCCCGGGTTCTGTTGCCATTTTTTCAGGGTCTGGTCGCTGCGCTCATAGAACTGCTGCGCCTTTTCGCTTTTTTCGCCACCTAACTCCCAGATATGCGTGAGGATTTCCTTAGCCAGATCAAGCTCGCGCTTCTTGGGTGGCTCCGGTTCCTGGGGCGGCTCCGCGATCCCGGTCGGCGGCGTTGTCTGCGCGGCTGTCAACGGGTTTGAGACGGTGCGGCTGACCGGCGACCCAGGCATTTCAACGTACGTTCCGATTGACGTACGATTGGCGTGGCTGGGCGGCACCACGGCCACCTGGGGCGAGGGCGGCTGGTTCGGGTTGGGCGGGGGCACCACTGCTATCTGGCCTCGGCCCACCACCTGTTGCACCACGGTGCCTTCAGGGATGGGCACACCCTGGGGTATCTGACCTTGTTTCCCAGGCGGAATGCCCATCCCTGGGGCGTATAGCTCCTGCATCGGGACTGGCCCGCTACTTTTCCCGGCATACTTGGCTTCGAGTGCGGCGGCATCAGTGGTAATCATTGGTTTCTATCGACCTCCCCCCAGAATGAATCGAAGGCTTTGCGCGGATCGGACAAGTCCTTTACCGACAGGCCACCGTTCTTTGACGGCTGACTGCTGGTCGGCGGCGTGCCGGTGGTGTGCGTGATCTTCCGGCGTGCGCCGGTGATCTTGTCGAGCTCCTGGCGCAGCCGGTCGCGCTCGATCTTGACGGTTTTAAGCTCACTTTGCAATTCTGTGTTAAACCCCTCCAGCAGCTGGGCCCTGGTGGCTTCCACGCTGGCCCGTACCCAGGCGCGGGGCCCGTTAGCCGAGATATCTTTCATGGTGTTTTGAAAGAACGTGTTGAGCTTGGTGAACCGCTCGTTGTGCTGCTCGATTGCTTTGCGCTCGTCAGGGCTCTTCGCGGCGGCGACATCCCTGGGCAGCACTTCCTGAATGCGCTTCTCCTGTTCACCGATCTCGGCCATGATTTCATCTTGGACTCGCTTCTGGGTCAGCTGGGTCTTTTCGGTGATCCAGTTATCGAAGCTGGACTTGTCCTGGGTGCGCCGGTGGATCTCGGTATCACGGTCCTTCTGCAACCCCAGGAGCTTGGTGACAGAGTTTAGCAAGGTGGCCCGGTTCAGTTCGTCAGGCACTCTATTAACCACCGATTGCAACCACCATTCCCGGGTGAGAGCATCCGGTTGGTAGTTAGCCTTGATATAGGCCGCCCAGTTCTCGGCGGTCATTCGGTCAGAGGCCAGCATTGGTACCGCCTCGTCCAAGATCGCCTCGAACTGCTGGCGCACCGGCGCGTGGAATTTGCTGATGAACTCCGGGTCACTAACAAAATCGAACCGGCGGCGAACACCGGCGGCATGTTCATAGTCGGCTTTGGTTTCGGGCGTCCAACTGTTTTGGCGGGCCTCGGCCAGCTGGGACTCCAGCTGCTTTACCTTGTCACTCTCGGCCTGGAGCTTGGCCCGGTCATCCATCCACATCGTCTTGATGTTGCGGAACTGGTCTTGGATCTCGGGCTTAACATTGGGATCGCGCAGCTGGAGCTTGCTGATGTCATCATCGGTGACTGCCGGTTCAGATTTCGGCGGTTCCGGCAGTTTTCTCTCCGGTTGTTTTTCAGCCGGGGCTGCTTTTGTTTCCTGGGCCGCCCCGGCCTGTTCTGCGGGCGCAGGAGGTGCGTCGGTGGCGGTGTCCTGCTCCTGCCAGAAGTCGTCAAAGCTTTTATTCAGGTCGCCCAGCTGGGCTGCGTCCGCGCCGGTATCAACCGTGACGGTTTCCGGCACCGTGGTTGAGGTAGGTTCGTCTGGCATATCAGTCTTTCGTCATGTCTATAGGTGGCCGGGCAGGCTGTTCTTCGGCCTGCGCTGTGCGGGTCGCCGCGATCTCGCTGAAAAAGGCTTCATAGCCGGCAGCATAGGCCCCGGTCAAGGCCGCCGTGGACCGGCCTTTGTCGATGACCGTGCGCGGCTTGCGCAGCAATAAGACACCTAGCCATTTGCGACCCAGGGGCGAATTCAAGAATTCGTTCACGCTCGCAGCCTCGCCCGGCGACCAGGGAATACCGGGCACGTTCATGGGCCACCTCCTGCGGCTCCTGGCTGCGGCAGCGGCGGCACGTTGCCGTTACCGCCGCCCAGCCCAGGCGGCCCACCCATGCCGGCGGCGTTCGGCCCATGCGGAATACCCATTGGGCCCATGATACCTGGGGGCCCGCCACCGGCCATGGGTGCGCCCATCATGCCGCCCTGTTGGGCCATCATCTGCATCTGGGCGGCCATCATCTCGGCCTGGGTGACCTTCTGCACCAGCTGGTTGAGCATTTTCTCCAGATCTTTCTGTTGCAGGATCTGCGGTTTCAACTGCCTTTCATTCGCGCCTTGCTGCATCATGGCCTGGAGATGGGCTTCGCCGTGTGTAGCGCCCAGTTTAAGCGCGGTTAGTAAATCTTTGGGTACTTGTATCGGCGGCATCTGGCTGGCAATCCGCAGGTGGTCTGCCACCGCCGGAATCAGGGTCTGAAAATGTTGCATATGCGGGTCCCTTTGGGAAACCTGCACACCTATACCGGAGCTTAACATCGTGGCCCACTCCATCTGTTGAGCCCTTTGAGCCTCGATGTCGGAGGTCTGCTGCGGCTGCGGCACAAAGATTTCCTTAGTGGTTTGGAAACCCACCATCCGGTTGGAAGCTAGCTCGTCCAGCTTGCTTTGATCAAAATTCGGGTTCCCCTTCGCCATCTGATAAAACTGAATCAGCTTCATGTCATCCGATGGACTTCCGGCGTCGGTCGAGGCGTCGGTGGCGGGCTGGTGCGCGAGAATGATAATCTCCTGAATCGACATGCCGTCATCCATCAGGCGGATCACCGTCTCGACACTCTCCGGGTCGGCCTGATCCATGTCCGGGGCGCGCACAAACTGGTCTTTGGTGTCCGTGTCGACGTCCATCATGGCGTCGTAGAGGTCCTGGGCGATCAGGGTCTTGCCCTTGTCGGAGGCCTCCAGGCGCGCTTTGCGCTGCTTCACCGCCGCCCGCAGGTTCTCGGTGGAATAGATCCGGCGCTGAATGCTGCCCACACCTTTGCAAAACTGCACCCACCAGCGATTCATCATGCCAGCCTTGACTTCCTCCTCTTTGACCGCGTCGATCGATTCTTTGGTCGCGGTCTGGATGGTCTGGCCGTTGTTAGAGATCTGCTGCTGGTCTGGTAGGAACGCGCCTGCTATAATTTCGGCGGTGTTAGTTAGTTTCTGGTCTAACCCCAGCCAGTTGTTAATATCGACTCTGAATTGCTGCATCAGCAATTGGAAGCCCTCCGGTATCACCATGAAGGGCGAGCGGACATGCGGCATCAGCCGGGCGATAATGGCTTCCTCGGCCTGACCGATCAAGAGCCCGCTTATGTACATCGCGTCGATGAAGCTCATGCGGGCTTTCTCAGTTGCCAGAGAAATGTTATAGAGCAGTCGCCCAATGCCCTTGCTCCCGAACAGCCGGCAGTTGCCCGGCTGGAAACTGAACAGTGTGATCACATCAGCCATCGATACGGCCACCGCCTCGAAATACGCCAGCTCGTACGGGTCATCGGGTTGCGGCAGCGGGTCATCCTTGCCCAGGGCCGTAATGCTAGTCGCCGCCGCGCTACGCTGTTTCTCCTCGGGCCTGCGCCCGCTGTTGGACCGCTTGGCCGCGTTGCGATTGACCCACCAGTGATCCACGCTATCATCGTAGCATTTCACAAAAACGTGGGCCGTTTCCACCATCTTGCTTGACCTGTGAAACGAATAGTAAAGGTTCCCTTCCCGCACCATGTCCGAGAGTTGCCGTGGGTTGTACACGAAGGAATCATACGGTGGGGCCGCTTTCTCAATGGCTCCCTTCAGGTTCTCAACATTGTAACCGGCTTTCTCAGCCGCGTCGGCATCCTGAATGATGTCACAGCATTCATGGATGTAATAGTTCGCTTTGACCACAAACAGCGGCAGCTTGTCACTCAACTGCGGAGCCTGCTCATCGAACAACAAATCCTCTTGCCGGAACGTTTGCGGACGCCATTCGAACTGGTCCATCTGAACGGAGCCAGTGTAACCATACAACACGTTCTCGGACGCCACCTGTTCAACGAAATCGATCCACCCGTTCCACGATCTGATTTGCTCGCTGGTCCGCTCCCTGAACTTCTGAGTTTTTGCGGTCGAATCGACAAAGCTGTCGGGCAACCGGCTCGCGGTAAGATATTTCATACCGTGAACCGCGTCGGTGAGACGTGGTACAACACGATCAACGAACGTTGCCAATACCAAGGTCGAGAAGTTTGCACGCCAGCCCTGGCTGTTGGCATCCAGCTTTTTCTGGTCGAACGGACTGCTGCCGTTGTAGGCGTCGGCCAGGAGCTTGTTACGGTTGGCCCGTGCCTGATTATCGCGCTGCAAACGAGTGAAGACCTCGTAAGCCTGCTGGGCGCTGGTGATCGGCTTGTTTATGACCTCGGTGGAGTCATCAGCGAACTCTGGTTTGTTGAACCTGCCCATCTGCTCGCCACCAAAAGATGCAGTTAATGAATCGCTAGCCATTGTTAGGAGGAGCCTTCCAGCAGTGTGCTGGCGGCGGGTTTTCGGAAGTTGAGTGGGTATCGGTCAGCCAGACGGCCATCTCGTTCAGGTGCCCAAATACGCGACAGGAGTGTAATTGCCGGTCATAGGGCGTGCGCAGATTGCCTTTCATCTGCTGGATGCGGACCAGCACGTTGTCGTTACAGGGCATGCAGGGTGTCTGCCACTGGACGTTCTGCTGACACTGGGCGCAGATCTGGGCGCGGTGCCCGGCTACGGCGAGGTCGACAAAGGTGTTACGCTGGGCCGCCGCCTGCGCGATCCAGTTGGCCGCTTTGTCGATCGGCGTTTTGTAGTTAGTCACCCCGATACCGCCTGCGCGGGCCTGGGCCGGGGCGGTGTTTGCGTCGGCGCAATTCTGCCGGAAGTTTTTGCAGAGGTAATCCTTGAGGTCGACCCGGACGGCCTCAATCGTGGCGCTCTCGGCTCCGCACAGGTCGAGGTGCCGCCTGCGGAAATCGAGCATATTCTCCAACAATTGCTCGAAAGAAAAGCCGGTGATCTTGATTGCCTGACCGCTAGAGAGACTTTGGGGATAGTGCCAGCCGCCGGGACAGACCACCGAGGTGATCATACCGAACTGGACAGACATCTCTAGGCCGGGATACCGGGCTTTTTCGGACCACCAGAAACTTTTGTTTTGGAAAATGCCGCCACTGATTTACCCGCCTTGCCGGAACCGCTCTTAAACTCTGGATGCGCCGGGTTGCCCTTCGCCTTGGTTCGGTCCAAGGTGGATTTAGCCGGGTAGGTCGCCGCCATGTGCGGCACCGGCTTACCGGCACTGGACTTGGTTGAGGTCACCTTCGGCGTGAACCCGCTGCGCTGGCCGCCGCCGCCCACGGTCGGGCCCTGGCTGGATTTCTTGCTGAACGCTGGAATGCTTCTAGGCATAGGTCAAAGAGAGAGAAAGGGAACGCTTGAGGTGAACCTATACGTCACCAGCAAAAAAACCTCCAGATGAAATAACCGATCACGGCAATGAGCAGAGCATCCATCAGAAACTCAAAACTCCGGTTCGCTTTCATAAATCCTGGGAGAAATCTATATAGGCCGTCCGTTCACGCGGTCCCAGGTTGGCGTCAGGCCCGCTGAACCTCGGTGGCCGGGTCGATCCGATCATGCTAGCTTTGTCTGGTCCGTTGAGCGCGCACCCATGCACCATCTGTACAACTGCATCGGCAATATCTGGACTCCAGCCGAGACGTTTACGGAATTCTTTTTTGGGCTCGAGCCGTATCCTCGGTTTACCAGTCGTCCCTTTCGTCGCCGGTTGATAGCGGCGGCCAGAGAGTTCTTTGAAAAGCTGTGCGGTCTGCACCTGGGGGTGGAAAGCGATGAACCCAAACTCAAGGTATTTCCGCGTCCTGGCGTACATTTCAGTGTCGATTCCATCGTAGATTTCGACCGCAAAATCATGGTCATCACTCAAGAGCTTGCGTTGGCCCGACTCGCTCCCCCACATTATACCCCGGATACTACCGGCCCACTGCTCGCAGAGGGCATCATGGACCCCAGTGCCTACACCCGTCCGATCACAAGTTATCCAATCGGGATGTATGTTGAGGCCCTTGCAGCGGATCTCAATGGAACTTGCCAAGGCGATCGTCTTCTCCTTTGGCAGTTCGTAATACTGGTTAACCTGCACGCAATAGCGGGCTTTCTTCCAGAGCACCGGCGTTCCATTCAGCGGCTGAAAACCGACGGCTTTGCCATAGCTGCCCGTCGCCAGGACGATCCGGTCGCCGCCTTCAAAGGCCAAGTCTATACCCGCGCAACCGACTACCCGGCCCTGGAAGATAAACTGGCCTATGACTGCTTCGAGGAGCGAGTAGGGGATCAAGGTATTCTGGAGCGCGGCCAGCGGGTACATCCCGCGCCCAAACGTGAGGTATTTCGGGCTCTGGCCGCCCAGCTCGAGAGCGAATTTCTCAAACCCTTCCCAGGTGAGAAAGCCCGGGAACACTAACTTCTTCTCGATGACATTCTCACAGTCGGCTCCATCTAACCTAAGCACATTCCAACGCTCCGAACTAACCCATTCCTTATCTGTGTCCATGTTGAGCGTGGTCCAGCCAGTGTTAGGCTCAGCCAGTTGGGCGAGTTTAGACGTGACGTCACGCGGGTTCGTCGCGCAGGCGACTTTGACTGCCTCGGCTCCCCAACCCGATGCCAGCAGGTTAGCCACGCCTTCCCAGACGCCGCTGGGGATCTCCTCGGCCTCGTCAAGTAAGGCGCGCACCCGCGACATCGAACCGAAAATCGGGTGGGGTTTATGGCGCGGGACGGGGTGGTAACCCTGCAAAACACCCCGACCGTCCTCCCCCTGGGGGATCGCGACGAGAGTGATCGCACTATGACGATCTTTGGGATTGAGCCCCACAAAACCATCCATGGAAAGCCCTGGTAACGGGATAAGTGCGGCCTGATATAGTCGTTGCAGCGTCGAGAAGCTCTGCGATTTCGCATGGCCTGAAGTCGTGCTAATAACTTTGATTTCGGTATACTCTGGATCTCTTAACCAGTCTAACAAACAGTAGCATATTAGGCTGTACGTTTTGCCCATGGCCGCTGCGCCGAGCACGATCATGTTCTGGGTGGATCTGACAAACCGGAACAATTTCTGGACGGCAGTGGGACCTATATTGAACAGCGCCTCGCCCCAGAGCAGGAGGCCGGCCAAGCCGTACCGCTCGGTGTCGAGCAAGCGTTTGACCAGCGCCCAGATCCAGGCCTTGGCCTGATCGGGATGCTGGATAGAGGGATCGATTTTCGCGCAGGCGCTGACGAGCTCGTCATCGGTGCCTTCGCCGCAGTCCCTACGGAACGCCGCCAAGTCCATTGATGGCTTTTACCACAGCCTGGGCTACTTGAATACTGCCGACTACGGCTCGCAGACAGCCCAGGCGATCTAAGAGATGATAGTTTACTCCGGTCCTAGATCGATGCTCAATTTCGTCAATTCGCCAGGGGCATTTGAGAAAGTCCCATCCTTGATCAGTCCCTCCTTCCACGCCTCCCCTACGATCCGGCGCATCGCCAGGATCACGGCCTCGCGCACGTGATACTTCCGGCTGAGCAGAGTGGTCTGACTTACCGCGAAACATTCTTCAATCTGTTTCGAACCGTGGCTTAGGGTCGCCCGCACTTGGTGCTGATTCCTCTCGATCGGGTGCGGCTCCAATACAATCGTTAGCCTCAGATCCTGACACAATATATCCATCATCCTTTAATAATGATCTGTCCATCGCCTTCATTCGCTTCGATCGGCCTGAACTCTGTGGTCATTAACCCGCCGCGCTTATAGACCTTAAACTCCCAATTCTGCTGGAACAGGCCGACGCCGAGCTCGCGCATGGCGTATTTGACCACATTGGGTACGAGGTTATAGCTGCGGGTGAACTCCTGGGCCACGTGGTCGCTGAAAGCCTTGTTCAGGCTAGGCACACGGGTGCCCAGGACGGTCAGCGCCACGGCTACGTCTACAGCCGCCTTCTGGTCATTCTCCCCTAGTTGATCGAAGGGTCTTGCCTGTTCTCGGGCCATAGGATCGCCTCGGCTTGGTCCTTGAGCGAGTGGGGCAGGAAGTTGCGGACGTACACGAGGCAACCTTCCAATGCTTGGATACGCTGAGTCAAGCGCCAGATCTTCTGAGCGTCCTCGGCCCGCAGGCGTTCGATATAGGCCCAGGTGTTACCATCCAGCTGCGGCGGGGCTCCCATGAGTTCGTTATTCATGGGGCCATTATAGAGGCAAAATGCCGATGCGCAACGCTTACGGCGTCATGCCTTGAGCCCCGGTCCCGCCGAGGCCCATCAGGCCGCCGCCCAAGGTTGGCAGCTTGGCCTTTGGCTTGGGGGCTGCTTTGCGTTTTGCCATGGGAGCAGCAGGAGGAGCTTTCTTATTGGCGCGAGCTTTCGCGTTCGCGGCTCGCTTTGGTGGAGCTTTACGTGCCATGGGATATTCGCTTTCTATATCGCCGTTTGTTTTCTTGTCGGCAGATTCGGCACGCTCGGCGCAATGTGCCGTTCCGCAGGTAGCTATAGGTATTCCCAGGCGTGAATTCATGCCCATGCTTGCAATGGGTGAGATGCCGCTGCCAAGGATTAAACGGGCCTAAGGCAGCGTGATTCTGTCTGGTGAGAGGCTGAACATGATCAGGATTCACGCAATCGGCTCTACGACAGAGATGATGAAGGTGATGCCCTTGAGGGATCGGACCACGAAGCCTTTCATATATCCAGCGAATGGCCTTTACGACTTGCGAACCATTTCCAAATTTGCCGTAGCCACCTGAGCCTTTAGCCCCAGTCCAGATCATGCAGCCATTCTCTGGAAAAGCGGCATCTTCGAGGTGAACCTTCTCCCAAAAGCGTTCGTCGATATCGCGATGCGGTCCAGGCGCAATAGTCCCATCAGCTCTTCTTCTTACGATAGCCATGGCTAGGCTTCTTTGCGATGGTGCTGAGATCTTTGGGCGCGATATCTTTAGCGATTTGTCCAGCCGCCGTCTTGCTTGATTTGCCGCTCTCCTGCAAACCTCTTGCGGTGCCGAAAAGACGCTGTTGCGCCTTCGTTATTGACTTTCCCTTGATTGTCCCCTTTTTTTGGCCGGGCATATATTTACGGAAGAGCTAAGATGTAGGCAGGTTGCTGGCCGTGTGACAAGTCCAATTGGCCATTCACGCCATTTAAATAGATCCCGTTCTGGCCGAGCAGACACCCGATCCAGGCCGGTGTATTGAGCAGATCCGGCGGACTAATAGGTGCCTGGGGTGTCACGATCGGATCGCGAGCCGCCATCAGGGTCATCACCGTGTCTAGGGCGGTGCCATTGGACGTCAGGTATCCTGACGCGAGTTTTTGCTGGCCCAGGATAATCAGGAGTTGCTGTAAATTTCTCATGTCTGGTGAGGCTTTCGAGGAGTTGATGGCCGCCGTTGGCCAGTTGCACGATTTCGTAGGCGGTCCAGTAGTCCCTGAAGCTGGCGACAAAGGCATGCTTGTTATCGACGACTCGAATCACGCCGTCCGCATACAGAATCCAGAGTGGATAGGTGAGCTTCGTTTGGGACGCTTTCCGCTAGCGAGAATATTTTTACCTCGTCAGCGGCCCAAAAGCCATCTAAATTACGGACCAGCGTTCACCTTTGCTGTGGAAGAAAGTCCACGGCTTGTCAACATTCCAAGGCGGCTTCGCTTCCCAGTCACAGCTCCCGGTCATCGACGGCACGAAGGTCCAAGTCGGTGACCAAGCATTTACCGTCGACAGCGGCGGTTATTGGGTTGTCTCTCAGCCGTCGGCCCCTCCCGGTGCTCAGCCTGTCTGGGCCTTCATGGCAAGCCTGTACGGCGCTCCCGGGCCGCAGGGACCGCCCGGTGTAGGTACGCCTGGGGCACAAGGCCAGATCGGGCCGCAGGGCGTTCCTGGGGCCAGGGGGCCAGCAGGAGGCGCGGGCAAGAACAGCTTCAGCCAGAGCTCGCAGGCCATCACTATGCCTGCCCTGGGCACTACGATTACCGTGCCGGTCACCGACACCTCGTGGATGCAGCCGGGCATGCTCGTCTTTATCCCCGGCCTGGGCACCTTTACCGTGATCGGCACCCCTCCTGGGCCGAACGTGGTGCTGTTGGCTAACTCCGGTAACCCTACCAATGCGGCACCCGGCACCACGGTACAGGGCGGCAGCACGATTGCACCGGCTAACATGCAGGGGCCTGCCGGGCCGCAGGGCCCTGCGGGGCCACAGGGGCCGCCCGGCGTCCAGGGCGTGAGCGGGGTTAGCGTCTACTCGACGCTCAGCGCGACTTTGACCGTCCCTCCCGTAGGCCAGTCAGCCACGGCCTTTGTCACCAGCGCCACGCCTTTCACCACCGGCCAGATTGTGTACGTGGCGGGCACACCCGCAGGCGAATATTTCAGCGTCTCGGGTGTTAACACCACTAATAACACCCTGACCCTGGTTAACCAGGGCTATCCCGGCGGGGCCGCGCCCGGCACGGTCCTGGCTGTAGGAGCCAATGTCTCTGGCACCGGCCCGCAGGGGCCGCAGGGCAATGTCGGCCCGCAGGGACCACAAGGGCCACAGGGTTTAGCCGGCGTGGCTCCAACGGGAGCCGTCTTCATGTGGCCTGCCGTGACACCGCCCGGCGGTTATCTTCTCTGCAACGGTGCGGTAGTATCGGCTTCCCAGTACCCGGCGCTCTACGCCATTATCTCGGGCACCTATAACACCGGCGGCGAGAGTTCGGGTTATTTCCGGCTGCCCAACTTCCAGAGCTGCTTCCCGCTGGGAGCCAGCGCGGACGGCACCACGTACCCGCTCCAGGCCACGCCTCCCGGCACCGGCGGCGAGGTCACGCACACTTTGACGCTGGCTGAGATAGCGGTCCATAGCCACACCATGGCCCATACCCATACGATGGGTAACCACATCCATGGGATGGACCATTACCATTACATCCCGGCAGGCGGGTCGCACGCGCATACCCTGGGCAGTCATACCCACCAGATACCAAACTCTCTAGGTGCGCTCGCGGCTGGTCCCGGCACGGCTGGTTACCTGCCCAGCGGAGCCACGCAGACAGGTGGTCCATCCGGTGGATCAGATGCGGCCAACATCAGTGCGATCAATTCCTACTACGCTTCTCAGACCAGTGGTGCCTGGGCTAATACCGCCGGTCCCAGCACTAACACTACCGATGGAGCCTCGACCTCCACCACCACCAGCACCGGAAGCGGAGCTGCGCACAACAACATGCCGCCTTATCAGACGATTAACTTCATAATCAAAACCTAAAGTAATATGAGCAACGGTTCTCCATTCCCGGCCAGCCAGCTGGATGCCCCTACGCAGCTGGCTTTCCCGTCCTATCCTTACGGCCCCCCGGCTAATAGTCCCGGGTTGCCGCCTTTCCCTACTTGGCCGCCGCCTTCGGGGGGCGCACCCGTCACCAATCCTGAGCTCGGACCAGTGACTAACCCCACCCCATACGGCACCAGCCAGCCTACCACCATCAGCTCAGTTACTCCCTGGCCGCCCCTGGCAGCCTCCAAAGGTACATTTTACCCGCAGAAGATGCCGACGGGCGCAAACGGCCAGAATCAGGGTGGGACCTATCAATTGCCGCCGACGACCAAGAACTGGGAAGTCGGGCCCATTATCGCTGCCAAAACAATTTCCGCCATCAGCCCAGCCCCCATTATGGGACCAGGGCCGCAGGGCACACCACCTTACTAAAATGCAAACAATCAGCCCACCAACCGCAGGTTCAACGTCCTTTCAGCAATTACCGGTCAGTACTAAACCATGGGAAGTCTTGTCGCACGCCGGTAGCCCATTCCCAAGTCCGACTTTCCCAATTGCTGGCAAGAACTACATCGACGGAATGGGGAGCGTGGTCAATCCGACCAGCGTCCGGTCAGGCTGGGGAAATTAAATATGCCAAAGAAACCTCTACCGCCCATGGACCCGGCCAACGTGGGCATACAACCGCCCTTTGTGCCGCTGACAGTAAAAACCACGGTGGGACCTCCGCTGCCACAAGGCACCTATCAAGAAGCCGGGCTCTATCTGAAGCTGTATGACTACAACTACAACGGGCAGAGCCAGACCGCGCAGATCAACATCAGAATCCCCAAACCCGTATGATCACTCCTGCCCGTTATGCATCCGGCTGGGAATCAGGCTGCGGGCCTGCTGACCCGACCTTGAGCAAAATCGCCACCACCGCTTATACCGGCACCGGCTACGGCACGGTCGGGGTGGGCGAGGTCGGCACTATCAATGCTGGCGCGAACACGCCGGTTCCGGCCAGTGGCACCCCGGCGCAGGTCCGCTTCTTTATCGGAGCAGATGGCAACCTGTACGCGGTCGGCAACCAGACTGCACAGACCTACCTGATCACCGGGCCGGTAGCGAACCCGCCGCCGATGGTCGGCAATGTCTATTCACCCACCAAATAGTTATGGCTGAGAAATGGATCAAGGGCGCGATAAAACACCCCGGAAGTTTACGAAAAGCTCTCGGAGCCAAAGAGGGTAAGAATATTCCGGCTGGCAAATTGAACAAGGCCGCCAAAGCAGGCGGCAAACTAGGGCAACGAGCTCGGTTGGCTAAGACGCTGAAAAAAATGCACTGACCCCGTGCAACACTTCCCAGCAATAGTCCAAAGCTACTGCGGCCAGAGCCAGCAGCGGGTTATTAACACCCCAGCCATTCCCTGGGAAGACGGCCCCGGCGTGATACCGCCCTATGCCAATCTTTTCCCGCAGGCCCAGACAGCGTGGATGGCACCAGCCCTGACCGGGACCGATCTATGGAAAGCGATGCAACTCTGGCCGCTGCCACAGTCTGGGTAGTACTGAGCTTGTCGGTGCTGGCGCATGCACAGGGCCATCGCGGTCACCATAGGCCGACGCCCACACCGACACCGGCACCCAGCCCGACGCCCACCGCTACGCCCACGCCCACGCCCACGCCCACGCCCACGCCTGCACCCAGCCCAAGCCCTACGCCGACTCCCAGTCCTACGCCCACGCCCACGGTGACCCTGGCCTGGGACGCGCCCAATGATCCGACTGTAACCGGCTACAGGCTCTGGATCGGTTTCCAGAGCGGAGGCGAAATCGAAGGGCCGTTCCTGGGCAATGTGTTAACCACCACGGTGACCCTGAGTAGCGGACTCACCTATTTTTTCGAGGTGACAAGCTTTAACGGCACCAGCGACAGCCTGCCCTCTAATGAAGTCATTTACACCACCTCGCCATGAGCGAACCAAATGGAACACCGCATAAGCCTAATGGCATGATGGCGTTGCTTACCACGCTGGCCCAGAGCGGACACGCCTGGGTGCAGTTCGGGACGCTCGCGCTCATCGCGTTGAGTGGACTTGGCAACTGGGTGGCGACCTGGAACTCAGCTGATCGCAACAAGACTGAGATAGAGGTTTCGCGGCGAGTAGCCTGGGAAGGCGAGCAACGAATTCGTGAAGAGCTACGCAAACAGGTTAATGAGATTCACGCCTGGATGAAAGACGCCACTGACGAATTCCATAAAGGCAACGAAGATTCAGCGGCGAATCGGCGGACCCTAAACCAAGTAGTCAGGGAAGATCTAGAAGGATTCGAGAACCGGCAACAAGCCGCCTTGAATAATCAGAACAAGATTATGGCAAGCCAGTCTGAAATCCTGAAAAACGACACGGTTTTGCTCCGGGAAATTCATGAAGTTGTAGAACAGTTCGCTCAGTGGAAACGGGCGGAACAGATGCGCGGGGCACCTCCGTGAAACTGAAACCAGGCATGTTAATTTTGTTAGTCAGTCTGATGATCTACCTAATAATCTGGGCGTTGCTGGAGCTCGCGGGCTATTTCGATTTTAAAATTGGCAAATAAAGAACTTTGACAAATGCAAGCGTTCAGGACCACAAGTACTTCGTATGCCAGTCTTAGATTGTGTCATCGTGGGCAAAGCCTATTTGCCCGAAATTGGCGGTGGACCGATCATCCCACCGCAACCACCCGGAATCTGGGGGCCACCAGGGCCATGGCCCACCCCACCAATCCATCTACCGCCTGCGCAACCGCCAGGAATCTGGCCTCCAGCAGGAGTGGTCACCCCGCCGATTTATTATCCGCCGGGAATTTCGGGTCCACCGGGACCGTGGCCCACGCCGCCAATTCATCTCCCGCCGCAGCAACCACCCAGCGGAGGAGCCCCGCCGGTAGTGAGCCCGCCTATCTACTATCCGCCAGGAATCTCAGGGCCTCCAGGGCCGTGGCCGACACCGCCGATTTATCTTCCGCCAGCAGGCGGGGGTGGACAGCCTCCAGGCATCTGGGGAGGTGGACCGCTGCCGGTGCCTACCCCGCCGATTTATCTGCCACCCGAAACTCTTCCCGGCTTGAAACCAGAGCAGCCGATCTACATCCCACCGGCCTCGCCCGGAGTTCCCACCCACCCCATCGTCCTGCCTCCGCCTGGAAGCGGGGACAAGCCCGAGGTATTGGAGAACTGGGAAGCCAAGACGGCCTGGAGCGCCCAGACCGGCTGGATCGTAGCCCTAGTGCCGACATCAGCCGAAGTGCCCACCCCGTCCTAGCCTGGGCCGACTCCTTGACAGTCGCGCCAAGTCCTGCCAAAGCTAGCCGCCGACAGGTAAACAGTCCGATACTTCATAAAGAGCCGCCCTCGAGTGGGGGCGGCTCACTTTTTTATGGCCATTAACGAGCCATACGTTCAGAGCGTCCTCTACAAGAGCCCTTACAGCGGCTGTGACAAGTTCTCAGGGTTCGCCGCGCCCACAGCAGCTCCGCCCCAACCCGGGCCGCCCGGGCCTCCTGGGCCAATGGGGCCACAAGGCCCGCCGGGGCCGCCCGGGGCTGATTCGACGGTCCCAGGGCCTCCTGGGCCTGCTGG
>Ga0126373_10001327_pt1 | contig 17466 bp, 16 predicted proteins | sample PanSoiMetPlot_11_FD_92545 | JGI IMG/M metagenome (GOLD analysis project Ga0126373, IMG submission 92545) | Tropical forest soil microbial communities from Panama - MetaG Plot_11 | ecosystem: Environmental > Terrestrial > Soil > Tropical forest > Bulk soil | place: Panama | collected 2016-02-17 | reverse complement strand
TCATTAAGGTCTGAAACATCATATCGCGTCGTTACTGGCGATAATGTGTATCTCTTCTTTATCGTCGCGGGATTTCCGGCCAGCAGCAGTCCGGTTCCCTCTTTTGAAAAGTCTTTGGTCACCACCGCTCCTGCGCCAACGACGCAATCGGATGGTATTTTACAGTACACCAGCGTTGCTCGAGCGCAGACGTAGCAGCGATCGGCGATCGTTAGCTCACGCCATTCAATTCGGCTAACCCCGTCGTGGGAAATGAAAAAATGCGTCCAAAATTGCGAATCCCGGCCTCCGATAAGACATCGATTCCCAATTCTTACCCCGCCGGAGCAGTCAAAAAAGTGGCGACTTGTTATTTGAGAATTATTTCCGATCGAGAAGCCGTCCGGCCAATCCCTGTGCTTACTGGCCATAAAATGGTTCAGGTTGAAAATTTTGGTTTCATTGCCGATCTCAAGCGTCTGCAAGTTGCGGAAAAGGTTGAAATGTCCGATCTGGCAATTCGCTCCAATGCGCACTTGCGCGCACAAAATGATGGAGCAACCGATTTTTGTGTCTTTGCCGATTGACCACCCCAGCGCGGACCGCAATAAAAAGCGCTTGATGGCATGGGGCAATAACATGGCAAAGACTTGTACCAATATGCCGAGGGCTTTGGGGAGCTCACGCGGGCGGAAAACGCCGCTCCAGCTAGAAGAAAAATGCTCAGATATCTTCGCCAAAGATGTCATGGAAAGCCGCACGAGACGATTTGGAATGCTCGTTTTCTGAGCTGCCCCCCTTAGCGTAACCCGTTGATCCCTAAGAGCAAATGCGCGATACAGGGTTCGAACCTGTGACCCCTACCGTGTCAAGGTAGTGCTCTACCACTGAGCTAACCGCGCCTCTTGGAGCCAGAAGTTGTTCCGTTAGCTCTAAATCGGGGCTTTTTCAACAATCTTTTGTGCGCAGAATCGAGAGATTCCATGATGTTGGGACGAGCGGACCCGCAATACCATATCCCCAGTATCCGTTTCGGTCTCGGAACGGTTTCGTCTCGATTTCGGTATTTTGGTCTCTTCTTCCGCAACGCTAAACCGCCATCAAACGGTCACGCCAAACCAACTTCTAGAGGAGAAATCGCTTCTCTTGAGATCTTGGCCGTGCGAGCCTAGCGCTCGGCACTGTAGCTGCTTAGTGACAAAACTCGGGTGGTATTAGCCACCACGTATCGCGTTCAGTTAGAAGTCATTAAGATTGACCCGGCGCTACGTTTTCCTCAGGATGGCTTAAAGGTCGCATGGAGGGGCCAACTCGGAGAACCCCTTGCAATCACATTCCTGGTTAGGTAGTCGGGTAAAACTCGGCGCTCGGATCCTGTTATTCGCGGCCGCAATAGTGAGTGTTGTTCCTGGTCGGGCCGCATCGAACACAGCTAACGAGACTGACTTTCGCACCCTCTACGATCAGTTCGTGTCTGCGGTGCGTGCTAACGACAAGAACAAGATCGCGGACCTGATCTCGTTTCCAGTGAGCTCCTGGTCCGTGACTCAGAAAAATATGGTCAGCGAAACGACCATCCCGAACCGAGCTGAGTTCTTAGCCAAATACGAGTCGCTATTCACGCCATCCATGCGGGCACACGCCTTGAAAACGAAGCCCCAAAAAATTAGCGACGACCACTACATCATTAGCTGGCACGATGAGGATCTCGAATACAGCTTCGAATTCGAAAAAGCTCCGTCGCGGGGCTTTCGACTTACTGCCTATCTTATCGGTCCACGGTGAGCCTGGAAACCCTGAGGTTAACGGATCCGGCATGAAGAAGCTTTCCACCTTGGTCGCTTTCATTTCATTGGTCATCGCACTGGCTCATGCCGCCAGCAGTTTTGAAAGCACAGACGATACTGCCGATTTTCACGGGCCGGATGTGCGACCTGGTTATCCTGACCTGTTCCACATTCATTTTGTTTTCCCGAAAGATACGTTGTCGCCCAACGGCAAGTATGGAGTGATTTTCCCGGACCGAACCCTGGGCGAGATGGAGAATGATTCCCTCCATAATTTCGTCGTTTCCTTGGACCCATCTCAAATCCTCGCCGAGCTAGACACTGAATCGCCCGAGTTTGAAGGGAAGAGCCATGGCGGATACGAGGTAGAATGGTCGGAAGATAGTTCGGTCGCACTGATAACGCTGGAAGCTAAATGGGGACCCGGAGAATTTTTCCTGATCGAGCTCCAGGACGGGAAAGTGAGTAGAACAACCAATCTCGACAAGAAGATTCGGCAGCTACTTGAGCCCGAGTATCGGAAAACTCATGCGGCATCTTCTAGTGACTCTTCCGACCTTATCTATGAGTACCAAGATTCAGAAACGCCGTTTTGCAAGTTAGAGAACGCAACCCGGGTCAAAATCGACGCCTATGTAACTAACGACCCGAAGGGGGACAACCCCAGGCGCTCTCGACTTCAGGCTACTTGGGACATTCGAAACGCTAAGTTCATTCAACAGCGGGTGACTCGTCTATCTAATCGCCAGGAAAAGTGACTGCGATGAAATGTCGTTTTATAGCCGCCATCCTGTTCACCTTCGGCGTTACGTTGACCAACCTTGCCGCCAAACCTGACTCATCTAACTTTGCGCTGGTTACCGCGCCTGCCGGCGATTTCCAGCTAATGCGTACAAGTAATGGCGCCATCTGGCTCGTCCCGACAAAGAACCCGACCGACCATGTCGTTCTTCCCGCGGTTCAAATAGAAGTAAATACCGAAGCGGCGAGCAGCATGAAGCGAGTTTCCTCGGACTCGGTAGAACGACAGCCGGAATGTTTTGTCTCACCTGACGAGCGCTGGATCTTTGTGGAAGTTGATACCGGCGGAGGCAACACCACTGGCATTCTTTACCAAAGAACTCCGGCGTCGTCCGGCGGCAGCGCGAACCTGCGTTATGAACCGGCTTCGTCCAAGGGTTTTGATCACGCTGCCTGGGAATTTGTTTGTAAGGATCACAAGTTAACCGAGAGCAAAATCGGTATCCCGGACAAAAACGGAATTTGGAGTAAGACCCTCTACTTCGGGGCTTGGAGTGCGGATTCAGCCCGTTTGCTCTTGGGGTTGGGCGGAACAGTCGGCAAGCCGAAAACACCTGAGGAAGGTGGACCGAGCCAGTGGGAATCGAACGTGTTCGAACTAGTCTACTTCAACACTCAAACCGGTGCGTTTGAGCTAACCGACCGGTTACGAAAAGCAAATTCGGCCCAAAGCAACGGCAATTCGGGACAATCCGACCAACATGCAGCCGAGGCGGATGCAGTGCTCTCAGCCGAATCGGTTGGCCAGGAATCGCCGGAACCATCAGTGACCGATCGGTTCAAGAAAGCAGACGCCGAATTAAACGACACCTATAAGAAGTTGTTAAACTCGCTTTCCTCTAATGAGAAAACTCAACTGCAAAACGAGGAACGAGCCTGGTTAGCAGAACGCGATATTTTCGCCACGATCCACAGTTCCCAAAGCTGGAGCCCGTTCCCGAATGCCAGCCGGATTGAAGGAATGGCGATCGCTACTGAGAAGCGCGTGGCAGAGTTGCAAAAACGTTTATCCCCGAATGCGAACTCCTAAGAAAGCGCTGCAACCGCCATGATTTTGCGAAGAAAACAGTTAATCGCCGTCGCCGCGGCTGCACTGTTACTTGACCAGGTAATCGGCGCCGAACCCAGGGAAGGATTAACCAGCGACCAAGACGGTACTACGTCAAATGCCGAGGCCGGGAACAAGGCCGTACCGGTGAGCTTGTTGGACGGAAAACTAAAAATCGATATTCCTGCCGAATTCTCGCGCGAGCCAAATGACCCGGCTGACCCGAAAACGGTGGCGAAGTTTAGCCGTAAAGACGGGGCCTGGGGCGAAGTTTTGCGCGGCACACACGGTCTGACTCCGGACGGACTTAACCAGTATTTAGCGAAACGCGTTGCGGAATACTCCAAAGGCTTTGATTGGCTGCCCAAGAAATATCACCTGCAATGGCTGCGGAAGGAAATCGTGACTATCGATGGCCGCAAATGGGCCGATTGGCGCTACGTCCCGATGGCCAAGGGAGCCACTGACTACCAAAACAGTCCGGTTTACACGCGGTTTCTCACAACGTCGTATAAAGGTCAGCTACTGGAGATAACCTTCACTACTAACCTAACGACTGACCCCAAGTTAAAAAAAGAGATAGATGGGATCATGGACTCAGTCCAACTGGAGGAATGAAGAATGCAGCCTAGGTTAATAACTCCTGTACTCGCTGGGCGAAAGCCAAGCACACCCGGCGCACGAAACCGAAGTTCGTGCATACAGCCTTCACCGCTTCGATACAAAATGAACTCTAAATTTAAGCGTCGCGCGGCTTGCGCTGCCGTGCTTGCCGCTTTCTGGCTGTGCGCCGCGGTGCCGGAAGCACCAGCCCAGACGGGCGCCGGCGTGGGGGGTACCGTGTACCGCGATAAAAATGGCTTCAATCTCTTAGCACCCAAAGGGTGGGTGCTTGATCCGACAGCGGGCGAGAATCAAGGCCTGCCCTGCGTCCTCTATCCGAAGGGCTCGTCCTGGGCGGAGGCAGCGGCGGTGATGTATGCGGAGATCGGCTCGGACGATCAGGGTTATGAGACCTTTGCGAACGATGCGATCGCGCACATGAAGCAGAAACGCTCTGGTTTCAAGTGGCAGAGAATCGAATCCGGGAAGACAGCTCACGGCGATCCTTATTTCATCAATGAATACCCGGCTTGCGAATCTTATGGGCAGTGGGAGCGCGCTGCCTACATCCAACTTCCAAAAGCAGTTGCCCTTATTGTTTTTACGGCGCGTGATGAGGTAAACTTTCGCCAAAACAGGGAGAAGCTGACAGAGGCCGTCAAAACTGTCTCTCCCATTGAAGTAATTCTGAAGCAGTAGTTCATCATCGCGTCACGCGACCCCTCAGCCGCATTGAAGGCATGGCAATCGGCATAGAAAGCGCGGAGCAGAAACGTTCACGCCTGTCTTAACTTATCTAACTATCGCTTTTCGCGGCAGCGCCCACCGTACGATGAACTCCAAAACGCTGACTCTGGCCGCCGCGCTGATAGGAATGTTAGTTTGCGTCAACGCCTACGCTGGTGACATGGCGTTTGATGCTAAGGGAAATCTCTTCGTGCTGAAAGACAAGAGCATTGTCAAATATGCCCCAGACGGAACCAAGACCATATTCGCCAATCTGCTATCGCCGTTTTTTCTGGCCGTTGACAAATCTGGGGATCTGTTCGTTGGGGATGGCGCCGACTCCGACTCGCTCTTTAGATTTCGCCCAGATGGAAAGAAGACATTCGTTGCCAGCCTCAGCGGCCTGATCGACCCGACGACAGAGATCTGTGACAGTACCGGTAATCTCTTTATTGGGGATGGTCTTGAGTCGTCGGTATTTAAGTTCACGCCTAACAGAAGCAAAAGCACCGTCGCGACCAACGTGAACCAACAGCTAATGGCTATCGATCCGTCGGACAATCTCTTTGTGATGACAGAGGACGGACATACTCTCCTGAAAGTCACTCCTGACGGAGTCAAGAGTACGGCCGCTTCAGGATTTGAGAGCCCCGGGGGAATGGCCGGTGACCGCGCCGGTAACGTGTTCGTGGAAGCTGATCCCGGCACCGTCTATAAAGTAAGACCCGATGGAAGTAAAAGCATGTTTGCCACGGGGTTAGGTATTCAATCACCCATCCTAATCTGTGATAAAAGCGACAATCTCTTTGTTGCGGATCGCTCTGGCGTCATCCTTGAGTTTTCTCCTGATGGAACAAAGAAGAGCACTTTGACCAGTGACGGGGTCAGCGAGATGGCCGTTGACGAGACCGGGAATCTCTTCGTGAAGAGCGAATCTGCGATTTTTGAGTTCAAATCCGATGGAAGCCGAAGGACGTTGATCTCGGATCGGTTCTCACCTGACAAACAGTGGGAATATTGGTCAACTGCAGCACTGGGCATCGTAAGGGTCGGCACCGACCAGGTCGTGCTCGATCTTTCCGATGCGCCTTCTCTATGCAGGGTGCTCGGGGCTACGGTGGCTTGGGCGCCAGACTCAAAACGCTTGGCGTTTAACTACTCAGGCGCCATAGACTTTCGTTACACAACTACCGCGATCTACCAGCTCCGTGATGGGAAATGGGTGACGTTGGATCTGCCGATTGATCGGGAGTCAGAACGGACGCAGTTGGCCCAACTCGCCGACGGAAAATTGCCAAAAAGTAGGTCCCAGGTCAGCGAGGACGTCCTCAAGGTTATCAAATGGGCTGACCCCAATACCGCACTACTTTACGCTTCCGAGGGAAAGGGAAGGCGGTTTCTTGTTACCCTAGCCTTCGATTCAGACGGACGTTCAAGAATCGTCAAAAGCAAGCCTCTTTCGGACAAGGACAGCAAATTGGGGTTTGGGAATTAACAAATGCGAGCACACGCAGTTAGCTTGATTCTTGGTTTGGCAACCGTCAAAAACTGAAAAGACCGATAACGCTGGCGCCCCGCGATGAAACCTTTAACCACCAGATTGTTCGTCTCCGTCGCCTTTGTAATCTTCCCGCTCAATTGTCTGTTCTCTTACTGTGTCACCGATTACTCTTTAATGTCCGATGAAAACCTCCTTACTCATCGTTTTTTTCTTAACCGGACTAACCATCGGCCTATATGCGCAGATCCCGAGTACCTGGACCCAAGAAAAGCTAAAGAAGATCTATGATGGGCCGGCCACAGTCGCGTTTTCTAAATCGCAGGTGAAGAGTATTACCTTCCTGAAAAAAGAACCGGCCTCCTTTCATGGCGGTGAGTGTTTCGGCTTGATCCTAACGGTTCTCCGGGGACCTGACGCCCCGGAGATAAAAGCCGATGATCCGAATATCAAAGTGACCGAGAAAGGCGAGGTGATTACCTGGACCGATCGTTTGAGCGGTTATTCGGTCACACAAGCAGCCGAAGGATTCAATTTTACTGCTCGCCGCAATGGCAAAGTAACCGTGACTGCTAACTGGGGCGAGATTGCTCACGGTAGCAAATTTGTGTTGGCCAACACTGGAGGGTAAGCTGGGGGAAGGGTAAATAGCAGGTACGCCTCGGGGCGGTTCCAAAGCCAATATCGCATTCACATGGAGGTTCGTCGGAGAACTTCATGCAATTACAAAGCAACACGAGATCGGCAAAGTTTCTTTCGGCCGGCTTCAACCGTTCATTGGTCATCCCGGTATTAGCGGCATTTGACTTGGCGGTGACGGTGCAGAGTGCCCACGCCACCGGGTTCTACGGTCCGCAGCTTTATCTGGATAACGGTGGGCAAAACCTGTCGCTATCGCCAGAGTTTTATTGGGACCTCGAAGTCATCCGGCTGTCGAAGGACTTTAAGCCCGTTGAGAAGAGAGTGCCTCTTCGCGCCCCGGACGAGTCGACAAACGAGGGGGGCGGAACCAACAAAGATATTCGGGATGAATTAGGGGCAAAAATGACGGCCGACGCGGACACCAAGGATTTTGCGGCGGCCATTAACGAAGGCCGGATCAAGCCCGCCGATTCAACGGCAGCGACCGCGCAACACGCGGCGGCAAGAGATTATATCACGGGGGCAGTAGACAAGACCTCAAGCCAGTTGCCCGACGAGTTCGCCTCCGAGTTTTCGGACTATCATCGCGGAGCATTCGCGTATCGACTAGAAAAATGGCCCGAAGCGAAGGCCGCCTGGGAAACCTTACTCAACCGTCCGGCTGAGGAGCGGCATTACCGGTCAGTATGGGCAGCTTTTATGCTCGGAAAGACCGCTCTGAAACAAAACGACTTCGCCAACGCGGTGAAATGGTTTGAGGCGACCCGCGATTTCGCGAAGGACGGATTCGCCGATTCTCTCGGGTTGGCCGCAGATAGCTACGGTTGGGAAGGGAGAAGCGAATTGAAACAAGGCCACCCGGATAAGGCGGCGAAGCTTTTCCTCACCCAATTAGCCTTGGGAGACAAGAGCGCCATCGTGTCGTTGAAAGCGCTTGTCCCGGACCGGCCAAGTGTTGACGGGTTCATAAACTATGGTCCGGCATCCGAAGAGGATTCCAGCCAGTGGACAGACGAACGGCGGAAAGCAGAAGATGCGAAAACGTTGGAAGCTTTGAAAGCGGCAGCGAAGGATCCTCTGCTACGCCAGCTCGTGACTGTGCATATCCTAGCGACCGAGTCAGACCCCTCACTAGTCGAGTACGACAGCCCTGAAGATCTCGCAAAAAGAGTCAATCGTTGCGCGCGCTGGCTCTCGATCATCAACGATGCCCGGATTGAGCACGTCGAGAACGCTGATTATCTGGGATGGGTTGCTTATGTGAATGGCGACTACAAAGGGGCAGAACGTTGGTTGCAACTGGCAGATCAGAATACTCCGGCTGCCTTGTGGCTGAGCGCGAAACTACTTCGGCGTGCTGGTAAGTTAAATGCCGCTGCCGTTGCCATGCAGCAAGCGGTACAGATTATTTCCACCGTAGATGGCTATACTGGTAGGGCAATAACGGAGGACCCAGCGGAATACGGGGAGTTTCGGTTTGATATCGAGGGCGGTTTTGAGGGTGAGCACTGGCCATTTGGGAGTTCTGCAAGCGGCGACCTTGGGGCGCTGCAGCTTGAACAGGCTCAGTTCCCTTCTGCGCTAGAGACCTTATTCAAAAGTACTGAAAAAGGTTCAGATGAGCTAGCTGGGCTCTGGGATGACGCCGCGTTTGTCGCAGAACGTGTGCTGAGCGCAGACGAACTGAAGGCGTTCGTTGATCACCAACCGATTCCAAGCGGTACGCCGCCGAACGGCAGCGACTTCCCAATCGTGCGGTTACGATATCTGCTCGGACGCCGTTTGGTTCGAGAAGACCGATACACCGAGGCTGCCTCGTACCTCAAACCGCCGTACGACAAGGTCCTGGCTGAGTACGTCGGTGCGCTTCAAGCCGGCGCCAATGAAAAGCTGTCAAAGGTCGAGCGCGCCAAAGCCTGGTTCAAGGCAGCCTGGCTTGCCCGATATGACGGCATGGAAATCATGGGCACTGAAGGAGCACCCGACGGGTTTTCGACCGGTGGCGATTTTCCAATTCCCGATTTGGCGAAACAACAGTTAACCGGCGTTTACGAAGTAATTAAAAATGACGACCGGTCAGGCGAACAGAAGAAGACAAATGTGCCTATCTTTTTAAGGCTTCCAAAGAACGAACTGACGCGCCTGGCCAAGACAAAAGCCAGCCCGGATCTTCGATTCCATTATCGTGTAATCGCGGGAGCTTTGGCGAACAAGGCGGCGGATCTGCTGGGCGACAATACGGAGGAACTGGCTGATGTCCTGAACACCGCTGGCGGGTGGGTAAAAGACCGGGATGAAAAACTCGGCGACCGTTATTACCAGATCCTAAAGAGCCGAGCGTCAAAAACGGATATCGGACGTAAGGTTCTTGCTAAACATTGGTTCGTAAATGACAACGGACCTTGGTCCGACCAACAGCAAGCTGCCTACGCAAAATTGCACAAGGATCTGGGGCTTAGCTCGGAGTGATTAGCCGATGGCCCTGGGAAGGATCGCGTCCCCGCGATCAGTGGTTCGCGGAACCCAATGCAACCAGTTCAAGCGTTCGGCGATGTCAATGATGCAGACCTACTCGCGACGCGCGAGGATCCGACTTCGCCACGATATCTGTGAGCGCGCTCTTTCGCTCAAGGCTTCGTCGGACAGGCAGCGCGCCCTCCCAATTCAGCGGTGGCTCGCACACGTCGCGTCGTTGGCTTCTATTGGTCTATCTTTATCCGGCCTACTCGGATGTCACAGGTCGCCAACGACGGTATCCGGTCCAATATCGCAACGCGGTTATCTTTGGCAGCGGGCATGGAATCCTGCGGTGATGACCGCGGTCCGAGAAGCGGGCAAGCGCATGGACGGTGTGGTTGTGATTGGAGCGGAAATCGTTTGGAATGATTCATCGCCACAAACCATTCAAGCAAATATCGATTGGCCGACGCTTAAGAATGCCGGAAAACCGATCGCGTTAGCGTTACGAGTTGCACCTTACCCGGGCCCTTTCTCAAGAGACGACTCCACGGCCAAATACATTAGCCATGTCGCGACGTCTCTAATCACAGATGCATCCGCTCACGGGCTAAACGTTTCAGAGTTCCAGCTCGATTTCGATTGCGCTCAAAAGAAACTGAGTGGCTACAGCCTTTGGGTTGAAGCTGTACGAGCTGTCGTCCACCCAACCCGTTTTGTACTCACCACTCTCCCGGCGTGGCTCAATGAACCGGCTTTCGTCCCTCTGGTCAGGCTCGCAGATGGTTACGTGCTTCAGGTTCATTCCGTCCCTGTTTCTACCCAGGGTGGACAGTCGTTCTTGTTAAACGTCGATCTTGCTCGGCAGTGGACCAAAACGGCTGCCGGCCTAGGGATGCCATTTTCTGTTGCGCTCCCCACTTATCGTTGTTTGGCCGGATACGATAACAGCGGGAAGCTACTCGGAGTGGCAATGGACAGTGTGGATCTCGCTTGGCCGCCGGGCACGCGCACTCTCGAGTTTTCCACGGATTCCGATGCCACGGCCAAATTAGTTAATGAATGGCTTTCCGCCAGGCCGGCCGAATTAAAAGAGGTAATCTGGTATCGCATACCGGTAGCAACCGATCGACGAAACTGGCGATGGCCAACCCTGGCCGCAGTCATGGCCGGCCGAGAGCCAATTCACAAATTGCAAAGTATTCAGCGCGGCAACAACCCAATCGATCTATCGATCAAGAACGTAGGTGAGGCAGATAGACAAAAGGGAGTCAAACTTACCGTGACCTGGTTCGGCGAATCCCTGGTTGCCTCGGATGCCTTGCCTGGGTGGACTGTCGCCAGTGAGAAAGGTCACGCGGTCTTTACCCGTACAAATGGAAAGCCGTTGGAATTACAACCTGGTATCGAACGTAGCGTTGGCTGGCTTCGCTTCGACAAGGATGTAGAAGCGTCGTCTACTGCAGAAGAGTTTTCGGCTGGTCAACCTTAGCGATAGTATATGGGAACCTGTTTCTCGGTGACGTCACCGCAGCGAGGATCGAAGTGTTCCTAACCTAGGGGAGATCTACAGTTAATATCGGACCGCCTTCCCGCGAACGGTTTTCCAATATGAGCACACCTCCCCAACCGTCATTGTTGTCTAAGCTGGTACCCGGTTGTGCGGTTGCATTCATCGTGGGAGTCGTGGGCGCCATCATTGCGACTGCAATATTGGCAGTGTTTCTCGTTATGCGGTTTGGAGTTACCAAAAACGCGCCTGCGACGCCAACCGTGGCCATGCAGACGCCAACCCCAGCCGCGCCGCAGGAGACGCCGAGCCCAAGGGTGACAGCGCAACCATCATCGAAAACCAGCCCCACTGCGGCGCCGGATCCCGCCGAGTCCCCGAGAACACGTCGTAATTCGGCGATCGTTGGCATTGAGGCGAGCAAGGAGCAACCGTGGCAAGATAGTCTAGGTCTGAAATTCGTGCCGGTGTCTGGAACCAGCGTTTTGTTCGCTATTTGGGATACGAGGGTCCAGGATTTTCAGGTGTTCGTCGCGGAAACCAACTACCAGGTAACCGGCGCAATGTGGTCACTCGGGGCCGAGACAATCCGAAAGAAGGAAGGAGCAACCTGGAAACAACCCGGCTTTGTTCAAGAGCCGACCCATCCGGTCGTTGGGGTGAACTGGACCGACGCAGAAGCGTTTTGCTCGTGGTTGACGAAACGAGAGCATTCTAGTGGGGTGTTACCGGCACAGCTGCACTACCGGCTGCCGACCGATGCGGAATGGAGTGTTGCTGTCGGTTTGGGTCACGAGGACGGCGCCACCCCTGAGGAAAAGTCCGAAAAAATAACCGGTGTTTATCCTTGGGGAACGCAATGGCCGCCGCCGCGCGGAGCGGGCAATTATGCGGGCAGGGAAGCTCAGAACCGGGTTCCGCTGGCCGTCTTCGCCGAATACGAAGATAAATGGATTTTCACTAGTCCCGTAGGTAGTTTCGACGCCAACAAATACGGCCTCTATGACATGGGCGGTAACGTGTGGCAATGGTGCGACGACCGGTACGATTCAACCAAAGATTCCCGGGTGTTGCGTGGCGGGTCTTGGGATGATGTAATTGATAGTCGCGACGAGCAGTTACTTGCTTCCTATCGCGGACACGTCTCCTGGTTTGACCATGTCAGTAATGTGCTCCCTGATGGGGAGCTCGGTAGCGCCGCCGACAATATCGGATTCCGTTGTGTAGTGGCGGCAGACGCATCGCCGGGCGGCTAATGCGCTGGCGTTTTCAATTTTGATTGACCTTCCTTAAGTGGTTAGTTCATGATCACTTGAGGCATTGAGGACGGCCGTGAGGAGACCTCATGCAAGCTCACCGGCAACTCTGTAACCGGGCAATAGGCGCTGCGGTTATTGCGCTATTTGCTCTGGGTATTTCACTGACAACGCGGGCTTCCTGCCAATTAACCATAGATGGCAACGGCATCAGTTCTACGGCCAAGACACCTGATACTAGTCACAGAATCGATCCGGTAACTCTGTTGGATGGCAACCTGAAGAAAACATGAGAAAATTCATCGTCCTTACTGTATTTCTTTTCGGTCCTTTCTCTGTATGGGCTGAGACCAGTTTGCCCGCGGCGAGGTCCCCAGAAGCGGTCGTCACCGAGCTTTATAAGGCGCATAACGGGAAGCATGACCCTCTTCAGTATCCGACCGGCAACAAACTGTTGGCCGCCTATTTTGAAAAGGGTTTATTGTCTATGTATATAAAGGAGGAAGCGGAATCCCACGGTGAAGTTGGGAAACTAGAGGTTGATCCACTGTACTATGCACAGGATGTCGAAATTAAAGACTTCTCCGTCGTGCTGGTCGCTAAACAGAAGGATTCGGCCGAAGTTGCGGCGTCTTTTAAGAACCTGGGGAATAGCAAGAAAATAGTGTTCTCACTAGCGAACACCGCGCAAGGTTGGAGAATAACCGACATCAAATATCCTGATGGGATTACTCTCAAGTCGATTCTGAAATAGGGGCGTCTACGGCAAGACGGTTCGGCCGGCCGGAACTCTAAACCGTCCGAAGCGGAGGCTAAGAAAGGTTAAACGCAGAACTGCCGCTCGACGGGGCGCATTCGGATAAGAGAACCCTTGGAGTACCTGCAGTGCCTACCGAAACCACTTAACATCAACCTGGTCACCCGACTTTTGCTCCTTTTATGAAAGCAAAGTTCGCTTCCATGCTCGCCGGGTTCGTTTTTGCGGCAGCTAATTTGCTAGCGCAAGACGCGCAAGTTGTTGCTGACAATCTAGCTTATAGCCGTGAGTTTTATGCTGAAGTCCACTTCCAGGCGATCGCGGCCCAGCCGAACTCATTCGCTTACGATCGTTACCCAGATAATGGGGCCGAGCGGATCCGTTGTAACGTCGGAGCATTTGCGCACCAGCACCCGGGGCAACCCTGGCTAAAATCGGATGACTGGGGCCATACTGGTTTACCCGTGGATAAGGAAACGGCCCAAATGCTGGAAGGCTGGATTAAGTTAGTAAACGCGCCGTTTGACCTTAAACCGGATAACGTCAAGTTGGCGAAAAATTACGAAGCAGACGGTAGAGCACATTGGATCTTTACTGCGGCACCACAAGATCCCAAAGGCGCTCCCACTCAGTTTCATTTTCAGAAGCGCGTTTATGATCCGAACGACAACGTTTTGTTACACGAATTTTCAGCATCACTGCAGCTGCAGGGCGGCAAAGTCTTGCCGGGCGGCGCATCTGATTCGGTGAAGTTAAGTTTCGCGTACCTGGTCTCGATCGGAGACGGTACCGAGCTTTCGGAAGCTGCCTGGGAGGATATGCAGAAGCCGAAGGCAGGCGCCTCGGCATCACCGGCAGCTGAGCTTAGGATCGGGCTGGGCCCAAAGGATGCCCAAGGCTACATAAAACGCGGCGATACCAGAGGACAGTACGGCGACTTGGCTGGTGCTGTGGCGGACTACCTTCGAGCACTCAAGCTGGATCCTAATTCCGTGCTGGCTTCAAAGCTGGTGTCTGCCTACCATGATAGCGGCATTGTCCGATTTGAACTGGGCGCCTTCGACGCGGCCGTCGCAGATCTAAATCACGCAATCGAGCTGAACCCAAAGGATCAAGACCTTTTCAATGATCGCGGGGTGGCAAAATGGAACACGGGCGACATCGAAGGAGCCATTGCGGACTACAGCCAAGCGATCGCCATCAATCCCAAGACCGCGGCTCGGGCTTACAGAAATCGCGCCCTGCTAAAAGGCAGCAAAGGGGATAAAGATGGTGCGATCGGTGATTACAACCAAGCGATCGAACTCGAGCCGAAGAATGCGAGTGCCTACAATAAGCGAGGTGAGCTTAAACGCGCCAAAGGCGACCTTGATGGTGCGATCGCGGACTTCACGAGCGCAATCGGATTCGACCCAAAGCTGGCGATCGCATACAAGAATCGTGGCGACGCCAAGCAGGCCAAGGGCGATACTGCAGGCGCGAAAGAAGATTTTAAGCACGCTGATGATAGCGAGTCTGGGATCGCAGAAGAAGCGCCACCAACTCCTGCGCCAACCGTACCACTACCCCCGCCAGAAAAAGCGAAGGTATACGGGTTCCAGGATTTAATGCTTCACGGCAGGGAGTTGGCCGGAAAGGTCGTCCAAGTGGAGGTCATTCCTAAAGCGGAGCATAAGACGGATCTCCATGATGGCCGCTACTGCATAACTCTAACGGATCCGAGGCGAGTGTTCGGCTTCGTTTACTGCACAAAGGAAGGGTTGCAAAAGATGGGTTTCGAGGATGGCTCTGCGACGAAGAACCAGTTGATCTACCTCTTTATGAAAAAGGATAAATTGTCCGGAACCGTCTTCTACACCGCAGTCGGTACGCGGTTTGAATTAGGAAGCGACGGAAATGCTATCTACTCGTGGTGACGTTGTAAGTGTTACCATTATGGACTTCTTGCTGCGAACCGCTCCGGTAAAAAAAGATGGGTTCGGTCAACGTCGTCTTTGGGGGGAACAGAAAGAGTAATTGAGTTAGGCGGAATGCATATCCGGTTGGAACAGAGCTTACGACAAAACCACCTCGTGCCCCTTCAAGCTCGATTCATAAATCGCGTCGAGGATTTCCATCAGTTTCACAGCTTGGACCGCGCTGTTAATCGGCGGTTCTACATCGTTGATAGCCCCGAGAAAGTTCTGCATTTGCGGGACGAACTCATGCGGTACCAGCTCAAACGGTAGTTGGACGGTTTCCAGCTTACCGTCCCGGTCCTCGAATAAAGTAAGCGCAGGGATCTTTTCGTTCGGATGGAGCTGCAACACATCCACGATTCGGATGGTCCCTTTCGGTCCGTAAAGAACGGTCGAGAAAAGCTCTCGGCTACCCCATTTTCCCAAGGGGATATCGTCAGGAAGATTCGCCGCCCAGGACACCTCGAACAGCATTAAGCTACCGTTCTCGAAACGGATCATCCCGTCGGCGCTGTCTTCAACATCGAAAACCGGGGCTTTCACAAGTTGAGGGAACTTTTGATAGGTTTGAGCCGATACCGTTCGCGGTTTGGGGGTACCCATCAAATACCAGGCCGCATCGATCGCGTGGACGCCAAGGTCGATGACCACTCCGCCGCCGGCGCGCGACCGGTCCGTAAACCAGCCGTCGATTCCACCCGGAGTACCTCGGGAGCGGACCCACATCGTCTTGGCAAAATAGATCTCACCCAACCGCCGTTCGGCGACCGCTCTACGCGCTGCTTGTACCGATCCGGAAAAGCGCATCTGGCGCCCGAAGAAATAGGTAAGGCCTCGGCTGTCGGCTTCGTTTCGTAGTTGGCGCATCTGCTCGGCATTCAAGGTGGGAGGTTTCTCACAGAGAACATGCTTTCCCGCCTGCAGCGCTTTAAGCGTGGCCGGAAAATGGAGCGCGTTCGGTAGGCTAATGACGACCGCCTGCACCGACGGATCGGCGAGCATCTCATCGTAATCAGCAAACAGGCGTTTGGGCGCGTACTTGGCGGCAAAGGCTTCCCGCCGCGCTGCGTTCAAGTCGCAGGCTGCGTAAAGGTTTCCCAAATCACTTCCTTGAACTCCTTCGGCGTGTCGCTGGCCCGGCCAACCCAAGCCCACGAGACCCACATTTACTTTTTCCATACAGTAGTTTCACAGCGCCGACGGCGGCGTCAATGAGGAGACAGGACCGTGGAGCGCTGCCTCGCTTGCGAGGCCGTGGTGAGCAGGGCGATGTCGCTGTGCGCGCGATTCGATTCGGCGAGGATCTTGATTCTGGCCAACGTTACAACCACGCAGGTTCAGAATCCCGGCATCGCCTCGATCGGAGACGGCAGAGCCTGGCACGGCAAAAGTATTGCACCATGATATCCCCTGCTCACCACGGCCTCGCAAGCGAGGCAGCGCTCCACGGCTAGCGATCGCAGCATTCCGGGTCGTTGATTTGTATGCTTCGCGGCCCTATTTTGATCATTCTATCTAACAAAAACAAATCGTTGTCAGTTTTCCCGCGAACCTCCTGAACTCCTGCAACTCCTTGAACTCCTGAACTCCTTTCAATGACGTCTCCTATCTCGATCCAAGAGCTGAAAGTGCGGGTGTTCAACGGCTCAGTCGCAGCCACGGTTTTTGGACAAGTGGAAAGCATCACCGAGAAACAGACCCGGGATCAGAAACCGTACTTCGAGCTCGTGATACGAGACCTCGTCGGTTCGCTCACCATCCGGGTATGGAACGACCATCCGGCCTTCGCTTTCTGTACTGAAACCGTCACCGGCGCAGCCGTTTGTATCGAGGGCGAGTTCTGGAGCGGCAGTTCGTACGGAATTGAGGTACGAAACTGGCAGATACGAAATCTCACTGCCGAAGAGAAAGCCGTCCTATTTGAAGGACCGGAGGAATTGCGGCAGCGACAGGAGCGAGATTACGCAGAGATACTCAGTGCGATCGAATCGATCGCAGATCCACGCCTGCGCCGGTTGGGAGAATTGTTTTTGACCGAGTTTGGAGAGCGATTCCGGAGAGCAGCCGGCGCTCGGACCGTACATCACGCGCGGCGTGGCGGCTTAATCGAACATGTCGCCCAAATGTTGCGCGCGGCGGATGCAATCACTGCCACTTATCCCGCGCTCAATCGTGACCTTCTCCTGGCCGGCGTCCTTTTCCACGACGCGGGCAAAATGTGGGAGAACAGTTTCCCGAAAGAAAGCCTACAGATGCCCTACGATTTGTATGGCGAACTCCTCGGTCACATCAGTATCGGCGCTGAGTTCGTGAACCGGCTGTGGCAAAAATTGCGCCAGGAGAAGGAGTACGACTCCTGGAAAGATCTGACTCCGGAAAGCGAACTGGTGCGACTGCATCTGCTCCACTTGGTAATCGCGCATCACGGAGAGAAAGAGTTCGGT
>Ga0126373_10001326_pt1 | contig 17484 bp, 16 predicted proteins | sample PanSoiMetPlot_11_FD_92545 | JGI IMG/M metagenome (GOLD analysis project Ga0126373, IMG submission 92545) | Tropical forest soil microbial communities from Panama - MetaG Plot_11 | ecosystem: Environmental > Terrestrial > Soil > Tropical forest > Bulk soil | place: Panama | collected 2016-02-17 | reverse complement strand
GGCTCCGGGAGATGACCGCGACGGTTCGGTTGCGGGTCCTATCTTGACGCTGGCGGCAGCGCTCCGGACCATCGTGGGGTCCGAGCATGTCCTGCTCGATGACGACCTTCGGGCGTCACACGAGACCGACTGGACCGGGCGGTTCACGGGCACGTCCTCGGCGGTCGTGCGCCCGGCGAACACTGCCGAGGTCGCGGGCGTACTCGCGGCGTGCCGCGACGCGCGTATGCCCGTCGTGGTCCAGGGCGGTAATACCGGCCTCGTCGGTGGTTCGGTCCCCGGCGCCGAGCAGGCCGGCTGCCCGCCAGTTGTGCTGCTCACGACCCGCCTCACCGAGCTCGGCCCGGTCTCGCGCGCCGCCCGCCAGGTCACCGTCGGCGCCGGGGTGCGGCTGGCCGCGCTCACCTCGCACGCGCGCGCGGCCGGACTGGACTTTGGCGTCGACCTCGCCGCCCGCGACTCGGCGACGGTAGGCGGCATGGCGGCGACGAACGCAGGCGGCATCCGGGTAATCCGGCACGGGAGCATGCGCGAGCAGGTCGCGGGCGTCGAAGCGGCCCTCATCGACGGACGCGTCATATCCCGCCTCGGTGGTCTGGCCAAGGACAGCACCGGATACGACATCGGCCACCTGATGGCCGGCTCAGAGGGCACGCTGGCGGTCATTACCCGTCTGCGACTGCGGCTGGTCGCTGCCGAGCCAGAGCGAGCGGTCGCGCTGGTGGCCGTGCTGAACACCGCGGCGGCAGTTGAGCTGCTCGCGGGGCTGCGGGCGGTGCTGCCCGGAATCAGCGCGGCCCAGCTGTGCTTCGGCCCGGGGCTTCCGCTGACCGCCAGGAACCTCGGCCTCGGCGTGCCGCCCGAGGGGGCCGGCGGCGCATACGTCCTGGTGGAGGTCGCGGGTGACACCGACCCGCTAGATGACCTGCTGGCCGCCCTGGAAACGGCTGGTCAGGTACTGGACGCCACCGTGGCGTCAAGCGCCGCCGACCGCGCCCGGCTGTGGGCTCTGCGCGAGGGCCACACCGAGGCGATCAGCTCGGTCGGCGTGCCCGTGAAGCTCGACGTCTCAGTGCCGATGGACCGGCTCGCCGAGCTTGTCGAGCGGCTGCCGGCTGCGGTCGCGGCCAGCGAGCCCGCCGCCGAGCTAGTGATCTTCGGCCATCTCGCCGAGGCGAACCTGCACGTCAATGTCCTGCCAGCCAGCGACAACCCCGAGGCCGTGACCGAGGCCGTACTTGCCCTAGTCGCCGACCTTGGCGGCTCGATCAGCTCAGAGCACGGGGTCGGCCGAGCAAAGGCACCATGGCTTGGGCTGTCCCGCAGCGAGGCCGAGATCGACGTCATGCGATCCATTAAGGCCGCCTTCGATCCCCTCGGCTTGCTAAACCCCGGCGTGCTGTTCTAAGGCCGCGGCGTAAAGCCGAGCAACCGGTTGGCAATGGCAACCACGGCCGCCTCGTCCTGCAGCGGTGGCTGCCTCCGACCGTCGACGGCGATCTGCGCGCCCAGGCATGGGTTCTGGGTTGCCGTCACGACGACAATGGGCGCGCTGTGCACGGACACCGCGAACGCCAGGCGGTACGAAGCGAAGATCAGCGGACAGAAGGCGATCCTGGTCGGCTCGGCCGGCGACCGGTTGAGCGCGCCGGTGAGCTGCGCGATGGCAGCCGGCGACGTCGTGACCTTGCTGATCGTGTGCAACCGAGGGTTGAAGAGGGTGACCGCGACCGTCAGCACGTGGTACCGCGCCGGATCGATGTACTCCGCGGCTGAACGCGGCGGGTACCAGATCACCTGGCCGTCGACGCGGAGCACGGACCCGCCGGCTCCCCCCGGCGCAATCGTTAGGACTAGTTGCGCCGCGTAGACACCAGCCGGGACGGATTGAGGCGCGTACGCGACCTCGGCGGTTGTCTGGCCGGCGCTACCGGTTCCCTGGCCCGTGACTGAAAGTGACATGCCGGTCGGCACGTGCGCAGACAGAAAGGCGGCGGTGGCGGCCATCGACTCGGGTAGCTCGAACAGCGCGTGCACGTCGAGCGCGGCGGCAGCTCCGGCCCACAAGGACGGCATGACCGACCGCGGCGCCGGATTCGGTGGCAAGCGGCGTGCGCCTGACGGCAACCGCAGCCGGGACAGCAGCTTGGTCGCCAGCGCGTGAGCTTCGGCTCGACTCCCGGCAGGCGGTGCAGGCTGCACAGAGTCAGTTCTGATGCGGGTCGAGCCCGGCGGCCGTCCGCTGGCCCTCGGCGAGGACGCGCCCGCACATGCTGGCACACTCATGCATGCCGCGAGCATCGCGGCGGTCGCCAGCCTTAGGGCTGGCCTGGCCATTAATGCCATCGATTATCTCCTGCCACCGGCCTTCTCTAGGACCGCGGCGTAAAGCCGAGCTGTTGGTCGGCGATCGCAACCACGGCCGCTGCATCCTGGACTGGCGGCTGCTTTCGCCCGTCGACCGAGATCTGCGCGCCAAGTCATGCCGACTGGTTTGCGGTCACTACCACGACTGGCGCGGTGTGCAGGGAGACCGCGAACGCGAGGCGATAGGTGGCGAAGCTAGCCGGACAGCCATCGAACAGAAGTGGCTCGACCTCCGACCGGTTAAGCGCGTCGGCAAGCTCGGTGATGGGCGCCCTCGACGTAATGGTCTTGCTGATCCTGTGCACCTGAGGGTTGAAGATCGTGACCTCGACCGTCAGCACCTGATACCGCGCCGGGTCGATGTACTCGCCAGCACTACGCGGCGGATACCAGATCACCTGAGCATCGACGCGAACGAGCGACCCCCCGGATGTATCTGGCGCGATCGTCAGAACTATTTGGGCGGCGTTGACACCTGATGGGACGGTTCGGGGTTCGTACACCACGTCCATATACGGGGTCTCCGACCCTAAACGTCCTTGGTACCCAATTCCAGTGCCGGTGGTGTTGGACAGTGACATGCCGGGCGGCATGTGGGCAGACAGGAACGCAGCGGCAGCAGGCATGAGCTCGGGTACGTCGAACAGCTCATGCACGTCGAGCGAGGTGGCGGCGAGGCCCCACACGGACGACGGGTCGACCGACGAGGGCATGGGATTCGGCGGCAATCGGGTCGCGCCTGCCGGCATGTGCAGCCGGGACAGCAACTGCGTTGCGAGCGTCGAAGCTTCAGCGTGACTCCCGGCACGCGGCCCGAGCCGTGCAACAAGTGCGTTCACACTGGCTGAGGCTGGACCTCGTGCCCTGGCCGTCGGCCCTGCTGTGCTCGCGCAAGCTGCCAAGCTCATGCAAGCGGTGAGCGCCGCGGCGGTCCCCATCCTCAAGGCTGGCCTTGCTGGTGACGGCATGGCTTGCCTCCTGCCTGTCAAGCGAACGTTAGACGTCGGCTCGCTCGCGCCGGTTGCAAATTGCCGGACGTCCCTCAACCGCAACGGCTGCACCCGTCGGTACCGCTGGGATCCGGCCGCGTACAGTCCTGCTGTGGAAGATTCCCTGACCTATCGCAGGAGAGCGCTATGACCGCGACCCGGCGGCTGCTGGCCCCGTTGCGCCCGCCCGCGCGGATCCTTACTGGATCCACCTATATCTTGCTTGGCTACGACGCGTTCCGGGAGCCGGGAGGCCGCGTCGATCTGGCAACGCCGGTTCTGGCACGGATGCGCAAGGTAGTTCCGCTGCCCGACGATGACGAGCAGCTCGTGCGCTTGAACGCCGCCGTCCAGGTTGTTGCCGGGGCGACGCTGGCACTGGGCATTGCCCCGCGGCTATCTGCCCTGGCCTTGGTCGGCTCGCTGATTCCCACGACGCTGGCAGGACACTCGTACTGGAATCTGGAGGACCCGGCTGCCAAGAAAGCGCAACGGATCCAGTTCCACAAGAACATGGCCATGCTTGGCGGGCTGCTGCTCGCCGTACTTGACGACCCCGACTGCACGTAACACCATCCACGCGGTGCCGCACGCCCCGGATTGCGGGATGATCGAGTCATGCGGCGAGTGCGGCCAGGGCCCAAAAGCGATGCGTTTGTTCGGCGCATCCGCGAGCAGTGGGCGGCCGATGAGGCAGCGCTCAACCGCGCATCGTTCCCGATTCTTGGCCTTGTGCCGCCCTTCCCGTACCCGGTTGGTCTGACCTCGTTCGGAGCTACCAACGGCCAGATTACGAGCGTCGGGTTGCAGTACGGCACCGCCGGTCCGACGCCAGCTTCCCGCGTGACTGTGAGCACGGAAGCGTCCGGCGATCGGGGGGCAATTCCCGTCGCCGATGTGCTGCGAGACCTGCTGCGCGAGTCTCAAGATCCCGGGCAGCCACTGCCGCTCGGCCGCCAAGATCCCGAAGCCGCCGAGGTGCTCATCGACGGCACTGGTTGGCCGGCCAGCATCCTCGATAACGGGCGGGCCTGGGCGGCTGTTGCCGAGCCGCACATCGATGACGTTGCGCTCCTCGTCATTGTCGCCGCGTTTGACTGGCCGTTGTCGGGGCTCAAGCTGACTCGCGTCGACGATCTCGAACCATTCCTCGCGAGCCGGCGCGAGCGTGTTGAGGCGGCGTTGGCGCGCAGTGGGTCCCATGCAGGACCGGAGGATTGGGACCTGCCTCCTGCCGACGGACTGGCCGGCCACCAGGCCCTGACCGAGATGATGATCGCCGTAACACGGGAGCGCATGGCATCGGGCTTCCCGGCTGACAGGTCGCCTCTTGCCAACGACTACGCGCGGCGCTGGGAGGTGGCGACGCGGGCCCAGATGGCGCTGGCCGGCCAGTCCCGTGACGATGCCGAGGATGCGATTCACTCGGTGATCAACCACCTCTGTCAGCTCGTCCAGTCGGCGAATTGGTTCACGAACTCCGATCTTGCCGACACGGCGACTGCCGAGACGCTCGACCATGTCGCCTACGGCCGCGACGTGCCGAGTGCCGAGGCGCAGCTGGCGTGGTCCCACTACTGGGGCCTGCACGGGCAGGATCTGCCGGCGTTCGAATCGCTGTCGTCGGCTAAGGAGTCTTGGCTGGCAGCGTGGCAGCGGTGGGTGGAGCACCGGTAATCCGGTCACATGAGCAGGTCGGCTATCGCGGCGATGCCGGGCTCGATGGCCCGCTCGCTGACGTTGCCGAATCCCAGCACGAGCCGAGGCGGCGCGGCTGCGGCAGTCGCCCGGTAGTCCCCCATCGCGTGCAGACCGACTCGGCGCCGGCGTGCGGCGACAACGACGGCGCGCTCGTCGGCGCCAGCTGGGAGATGCGCGACGGCGTGGAATCCGGCCGCCAGCCCGGTCAGCCGCAGGGCAGGCGCATGCCGCCCCAGGACATCGATGAGCTCGGCACGGCGGCGACCGTAGATTCCGCGCATCCGCCGAAGGTGGCGGTCATACCGGCCCGACTCCAGCAACGCGGCTAGCGCGAGCTGGTCCAGCGTGGATGAGCCGCGGTCGCTGATCTCCTTCTCTGCCGCGACAGCGTCGGCAAGCGACTGTGGAGCGAGGACCCAGCCGAGTCGCACCGCCGGGGCGAGCGCCTTGCTGGCGGTTCCGACGCTGAACACCCGGTCGCTAGCCAGGCCCTGGAGCACGCCGACCGGGTCTTTGTCATACCGGAACTCGGAGTCGTAGTCGTCCTCGATGATGAATGCGTCATTGGCCCGCGCCCAGTCGACCAGGGCGTGCCGGCGCGGCGCAGCGAGCACGACGCCCGTGGGCGACTGGTGTGCCGGGGTAACCACGACAGCATCGGCTCCGCTCGCGGCCAGCGCCCTGGCATCGATCCCCTGGTCGTCGACGGGCACGTGCACGACGCGCAAGCCCATCGCGGTTGCGCCCCGAAGAGTCTCGTCGGTTTCGGGGCTGCCGTAGCCGGGGTCCTCGAACCCGACGCACCGCACCCCGACCTGGACCAATGCCCGGAGCACCACAATGAGCCCTTGCGCGAACCCGGTGCTGACAATCACCCGGTCGGGATCAGCATCCGCGGCGCGCACCCGGCGCAGGTAGCTCGCGAGTACCTGACGCAGCACGACGCTCCCGCGCGGATCCCCGTAGTCGAGATCACGGGTTGCAACCCGGGTGCACGCCTCCCGGGTCGCCCAGACCCAGTCACCGCGCGGAAAGCTGGCCAGGTCCGGGACTCCGGCGCGAAAGTCTGCGATCAACGCTGGTGGCGCTTCTTGGCGCGGCGGAGGCTCCGGCCGGGCCGCGGATGCGGCCGAGGCGACCCTGGTTGCTGAGCCGACCTGGCTGGTGAGGTAGCCCTCGGACAGCAGCTGGTTGTAGCACTCCTGGACTAGGCCCCGGGAGACGCCCAGCTCACGAGCCAGCTCCCTGGATGATGGGAGCCGTTCGCCGGCGCTCAGCCGATGAGCGCGGATTGCCTCGCGGAGACTCGCCTCGAGCTGGGAGCGCAACGGCTCGGCACTGCCGCGATCGAGTCGCAGCAACAGTTCCGGACCCAAACCGGACCACGAAATCGCCATGGAATTGGAACTTATCAGGGTTCCAGTTCGCGCATACGGTCACGAGCATGACCACTTTGACGCACGAGACAACCCGCCCCGATATCAGCCGCGTACAACGTCAACGGATCATCACCGGGCCGCTGGCGCTGGTGCTCCTCGTGGTCTTTGGCACTCTCACGAGCTTCTACCTGCTGCTATCAGTGACGCCGAAGTATGCGGCCGAAGCCGGCGCCGGGAGCGCCGGGGCTGGGCTCGTGACCGGCGCGCTGCTGGCCGGAACGGTCGTCGCAGAACTCGCCTCCGCCACACTGATGAAGCGATACGGATACCGGACCCTGCTGGCGGCTGGCGCTTCGCTCCTAGGCATCCCGGTCCTAGCGCTGCTGAATGCCCACGGACTGGCGATCATCGTGGCCGCCAGCGTTGTCCGTGGGTTCGGGTTCGGCCTTAGCACGGTCGTGACGGGTGCCGTGATCGCTGAACTGCTCCCCGCCGAGCGACGCGGCGAAGGACTTGGCCTGTTCGGGATCGTGGACATGCTGCCAGCTGTGCTGGGGCTGCCTGCCGGATTGTGGCTGACGGAGCACTACGGCACCGGGCTCGTGGTTGGCCTGACAGCCGCGGCCGCGCTGCTGCCAGTAGCAGCGCTCCCGTGGCTGCCGTGCGCGAGTGACATTCGCGCGGCCGAGGCAACTCACGCACCTGGCGGCGACGCGCCGACCGTCGGCTTGCTGACCGGCCTTCGCCACTACGGGCAGCTGAGGCCGTTCCTCGTCTTCGTCGCCACCACGATGGCGGCTGGCGTGGTCGTTTCCTTCCTCCCGCTGGCCGTGGGTGTAGCCCCGAATATCGCGGCTGGCGGCTTGCTGGCCCAGTCGCTCGCCGCGATGATCAGTCAGTGGTGGGCCGGGCGCTACGGTGACCGGCACGACCACGCCGCGCTGCTGATCCCTGGACTGGGCATTGCGTCACTCGGGATGGTGGCCATGATCTGGCTGACGTCTCCGGTTGCAGTGATTGCGGCGATGTGCATGTTCGGCGCCGGGTTCGGGATCAGTCAGAACGCCACGTTCGTGCTCATGATCGACCGAATGCCGGCTTCCGGGCTGGGCACGGCGAGTGCCCTGTGGAACCTGGCATACGACGCCGGATACGGTGCTGGCCCGGCAGGTTTCGGCCTCGTCGTGGGCCACATCGGCTACCCCGTTGCCTTCGCGCTGATGGGTGCGGTCATGCTGGCCGCGATGCCAATCGCCGCTCGAGAGCGGGGCGCCGGCCGTCGCCATGGCGCGCTGACGGTCAGTTAACACCCGACCGCCACGATGCCGACAACGTCACCGGGGCGCCGGAATCCGCGCCTCCGCCTTGCCGAGGAACGCCACGACATCGGCGGTGAATTCCGCGTGATGCTGGAACAGGAACCCGTGAGCCGAGTCCGGGTAGATCTTCACCTTCGCATGCGGGATCAGGCCGGCCAGCAAGTGCGAGTAGCGCGGCAGGATCATCGGATCGGAGTCGCCGTTAGTCACCATGACGGGCATCTCGATGGCGGAGACCCGCTCGAGCCGCGCGTGATCCGGGAACCCCCAGGCGCAGACGGCGTCGTACTGCGCCTGCCGCGTATCCCAGGTTGTCGGCGCATCGCGGTTGTGCGTCCGTGCCTGCATGCGCTCTAGCGATTGCTTGCCTGCCTCCAGGCTCGCCGCCGACGGCGTATAGAACACGCTCAGGTACCCGGCCATGTTTGACCGCGGTGCGCCCACTGCCGCGATGACCTCGGGAGCCCAGCCATGCATTCCTGCCGCGCCTTGCGGCGCAGCGGCGGCCAGCACCAGCTGACGAACCAGCGCTGGCCTGGTCAGCGACATCTGCTGGGCAACGAAGCTGCCGATCGAATACCCGAGGATGTCCGCCCGTTCGATATGCAAGGCCGTGAGGAAGGCGACGGCGTCATGCGCCATCTGATCGACGGTGTCGGGAGTCGTGCCGGTCGAGCCGCCGACCCCGGTGTTGTCGAAGGTCACAACTCGCCGTGACGCCCCGAGCCGGTCGATGAGCGCCGGATCCCAGTTATCCAGATTTCCACGGAAATGCTGCAACAGCACAAGCGGGATCCCGCCATCGCCTGCTTGGTCCATATCGCGATAGGCGTACTCAATCCCGTTTGCGGCCGCGACGCTCTTGTTCGGGAGTTGCGTATATGTGAGAGCTTCCGTGCGGGTCATCACAGATTGCTCCTCGGCTGCACTCACATCGCGTGGTTGGCGATGGTCGTTAGAGGCGACTTTGCCCCGGGTGACCGCCCGGAAAACCAGGCTGGGTGACGCCTCCGTGGCAGGATTCGACCGGGTAGCACTAACCGGGTTGTACCTTGAGGGAACGAGCATCGACAGAGCTATACCTGAATCGGAACCGCTGGCAGTCATCCGGCGTGAGACCGAGCTTGTATCGGTGCCGCTGGTCCCGGAAATCCGGCTGTACCAGGCCACCGATCCCATCAGTTTGTGGCAGCGCATGGAGTTCTCGGCGGGGCGGGCCGATCTGGACCCGCCGTTCTGGGCGGCTGCCTGGGCTGGCGGCCAGGCGCTGGCCCGCTACGTGCTCGACAACCCGGAAACTGTCGAGAGCCGACGCGTGATCGACATTGCCGCTGGCTCTGGGCTCGTGGCGATCGCGGCGGCCATCGCCGGAGCCGCGACCGTGACGGCCTACGACATTGACCCGATCGCTGCCGTGGCCATAACGGCTAACGCTTCGGCCAACTCCGTTCCGGTGAATGCCAGGTGCGAAGACATCCTGAACCGTGCTGACGGCCCGTCACCTGACGCGGACGTGATGCTGGTTGCTGACGCGTTCTACGCCCGCGATCTGGCCGACAACGTCATGCGATTCCTGGAACGCGGCTTGGCTCGCGGGGCCGCCGTCCTGATCGGCGATTTCGGTCGAGCGTTCCTGCCCGTCGATCGCCTGCGGCCACTGGCGACCTACGATGTCGCGGGCCTGGGTGCTGTGGAAGGAACCGACGTCAAGCGCACGACGGTCTGGGCGCTGCTGGCGTGAAATGAGCTAACGGCCACGTCAGCGAGAGGCGACCATGAAGTTCAATCACGTCGGAATCCCGACGTCGGATCCCTTCGACGGCGAGATCCCGCTGCCGCACCTGCAGATGACCGTCAGCGATCATCAGAACAATCCGTTCGGAGTTCAATGGCAGCGGTACTGGGACGGCGCGCCTTATCCAGACCTGGTCAAGACGGTGGCGCACGTCGCATTTGAAGTCGACGATCTGCTGGTCGCCCTGCAAGGGCACCGGGTCATCATCGAGCCGAATAGTCCCAGCCGCGGCGTATTGGTCGCGTTCGTCGAGGTCAACGGTGCGCCCGTCGAGCTCATGCAGATCGATCACGACGCCCGGCCAGACCTCTGACGGACACAACTGTGGGTTAGGTAGCCGCACCGCCGGGATCGTCTGGCGCGGATTACAGTTGTTCGCATGCCCGCAGACCAGGCCATCCGGTTTCCTGGCGAGTCAGACGAATACCGGATCGCACGCGACCAGCTGCTAGATGACGAGATCAAGCTAAGGCGCGCGATCGAGCGCGTTGCGGCGCAGCGGCGGATGCTCCCGCCGGGCGGAGCCATCCCGGAGGATTACGTCTTCGAGGAAGCGGCCGACGGCAGCGAGGTGAAGTTCTCCGAGTTGTTCGCACCCGGCAAAGACACGCTCGTCATCTACAGCTTCATGTTCCCGCGCTATTCCGGCGACACCCGGCCAGGTCCCACGACGGGCGAGACAGCCCGCCTGCCAGTGGCCGAAACACCGTGCCCGTCGTGTACCTCGATCCTTGACTCACTCGACGGCGCTGCCGTCCACCTCGCTCAGCCGATCAACTTCGTTGTCGTGGCCAAGTCGGACCCAGCCCGGATCCGCGCCTTCGGCCGTGACCGCGGCTGGCGGCACCTCCGGCTGCTGTCCTCGCGGCACAACAACTACAACCTCGACTACTACGCCGAAGCCCCGGATGGTGAGCAAGCTCCGATCCTGAACGTGTTCACCCGGACCGGCGACGCGTTCCATCACCGGTGGGCGACCGAGCTCATGTTCGCGCCACGGGAGGAAGACGAAGACCCACGGCACGTCGACTCGATCTGGCCGATCTGGAACGTACTCGACATGACCCCTGGTGGGCGCGGCGACGGGTCGGACATTCCGGCGATGCAGTACGAGTAAGCCACAGTCAGCCACCGCGCCTGTGTACCATCCGCGTGCCGGTGAGACGAGCAGCTTGAGTGGGTACTAGGGCGTTGGCGACCGTGCTACTGGACCTAAGCGCCAAGGGCAAGCTGCACGCACCGTTAGTCAGCGGAGGATGCTTGAGTGGCGACCCAGGACGCAACGAGGACGTGCCCCGGCGTGCCCTGATCCGTCGAGTTCAGACCGCCGTCCAGATCCGTATCGAGCACTGGCAGCAGACGGCCTTGGCGCGTCGGCTTCAAGCCGCAGACATCATCAATCGGGGGTTGCTAGTCGCTGCCGTCTTGTTCTTGTGCCTCGTTCCGTTTCTGATCGTCGTCGAATCCCTGGCGGGTCGGAACCAGGCGTCCGGCTTCATCAAGCGATTCGGCCTGACAGATCAGGCCACCCACCTGGTTCGGCAAGTGCTGACTACGCCAACGCTAACCTCCGCCGCAATCGACGGACTGAGCTGGGTGTTCTTCATCGCCGGCGGTCTTGCCGCCGCGGCCGCGATTCAGGAGCTCTACGAGCGTGTCTTCGAGGTAGAAGGGCGCGGTTTCAGGCGCACGCCGCACCGCATCGCGTGGCTTGCTCTCGCAGTACTGGCCTCATTCCTCGCAGGCTTGGCGCAGCCGTGGCTTCACAGCGTCGGAGGCCTGGGCTTGGTCAGCGTATCGGCGCTGATCGGTGGCACAGCATTCTGGTGGTTCTCGATGTGGTTGCTGCTCGGAGGGAAACTGGGGTGGGCCGAGCTATTTCCGTCCGCGCTTGCGACCGGCATCTGCTTTCTCGGTATGGAGATTGTTTTCCGGCTCACGCTGTCGAGCACGATCATTTCTAACTACAAGAAGTACGGGTCGGTCGGCGTGGTGTTCGCGATTATGTCCGTGCTCATTGCGGTTGGCGTCGTCATCATGCTGGGTGCGCTCCTCGGCATCGTCTGGCGCGAACGCTACAAGCCATCGAGACGCTTAGGTCACCTTGCCACGAGAGAGCTTCGGGTCACGTAGGCAGGCGGCGTGGACAGTCTGGCGCACCCGGTACGATCTAGCCGCATGGCCCTCCCCGCCGCCCCCTTGGTTCCGGCTGACGTCGACGTTGTCTTCGAGGCCAGCGGCGTTGATCTGGTCCGGGACGGCCGGCTGCTGCTAGATCAAGTCAGTGTCGCCATCGGGTCCGGGGAGCACTGGGCGCTACTCGGACCGAACGGCGCCGGCAAGAGCACGTTGCTGCACATCATGGCGACCCACGCATACCCGAGCCGTGGTCACGTCGACCTGCTCGGGTACCGGCTCGGGCGGGTGAACGTGTTCGAGCTCAGGCCGTGGATCGGGCACGTGAGCCCGCACCACCGGGTGGATCCGCAGCGGACCGCCCGCGAGGTTGTGCTGACCGGCGTGACCGGCACCATCCAGCTTGTCCAGCGGCGCGAGACGAGCGCGGCCGAGCTGTCGCGCGCGGCGGCGTTGATGGAGCTCATGGGGCTGCCCGATCGGACGGACGCGCCGTGGCAGATCCTGTCCCGGGGAGAACGTAGCCGCGCGCTCATCGCTCGAGCGCTCATGGCGCAGCCGCGTCTGCTCCTGATGGACGAGCCTGCGGCCGGCCTGGACGTAGTGGGCCGGGAGCAACTCCTCGCCAGCGTGGACGATCTCCGTCGCCGACAGCCAGCCCTCGCGACGGTGCTCGTGACCCACCATCTAGAAGAGTTGCCCGCCAGCACGACTCACGCTCTGCTGCTCCGTGGCGGCCGCGTGCTGGCGGCCGGACCGGTGGCCGATGTGCTCACGACCGAGCTCGCGAGTGCATGTTTCGGTCATCCGGTCGCGATCAGCCAGCGTGCTGGACGCTGGGCTGCTGTCTCCGCGCACTGATTCGCTGGCGGAATTACCTGTTGGCTGTCATCGCCGGTTGTCCTGGCGCCGTGCGCGGGGCGGCTGCCCAGGCGCCTTTGCTGGCGACGCCGAGGCACGACTGCAAAGTTTGAAGGTGCCTGATCCGCACGCGTGACGTGCGCGCTCCTAGCGCGCAGCGGAATGGAAAGCCTCGAGCGCCTCGCCGGGCGTGTCGAAATAGGCGTCTTGACCGAGGGTCTTGCTGATGCCGTAACGGTCGAGTTGCTGCCGCACAGGGCCGAGGACGGAGCTGAAGGCCAGGTGCACGTGATGCTGGTGAACGTGCTCGACGACCTTGGCGAGGACCGCCGACGCTGTATAGTCCACGTCGCCGATGGCGGCGCAGTCGATGACTAGCCAGCGCAGCGGGGCGCCATGAGCGATCAGGGCAACGACATCATCCAGGAGCTTGCTCGCATTGGCGTAATAAAGGCCGGTGTCGAACCGGTAGACCACCAGTCCTTCTTCGGTACGGCTGCCCGGCGCAACCGGAACAGTGCGCCAATGACCTTCCGGTGACTTCACCAGGATGGAGTTGACCGGGCTGTAGCTGTGCCGCAGGTGGTCGATGACCGAGGCGACGATGGCGAGCACGATGCCGTACTCGACCCCTAGCACCACCACCGCGACGGTCGTGAGCAGGGCCACCGCGAACTCGTGCTTCCTCAGGGCCAGGATCCGCCGCATCCCCTGGACGTCGACGAGCTCGACGGCGATCACGAAGACAACCGCCGCCAACGCGGCGTTAGGCAAGTAGGCGAGCGGACCGGTGAGCAGCACCAGGACGATCAGGACGACGGCGCAGGCGGTGAGTTGAGACAGCTGGCTGCGGCCGCCGGCGCCGTCCACTATCTGCGCTTTGGTCGGGCTGCCGTTGACGACGAACGTGCCGGAGAACGCCGCAGCGGCATTCGCGGCGCCAAGGCCGACCAGATCGGTGGCCTCGCTAAAGGACTCTTCGTACTTCGCCGCGTAGGCACGGGACGTCGCCGCGCTCTGCGCCAGGATGACCACGAACATCGACACTGCGACACCGAGCAGCGCTGCGACGTCGTGCCAACCGAAGGCCGGCAGCCCTACGCTCGGCAGCCCGCGCGGCACAGCCCCGATCACTGCCACGCCATGCGCGTGCAGAGCCCACGCCCGGCTCACGATGATCGCGATGATCACTGCGATCAGCAGGCCCGGGATCCGGCGGTTGATCCAGCGAGCCACGACCACGACCACGATGACCGCGACCGACACCGCCACGTCACCCCAGTGCACATGCGGGAGCGCGCGAATAGTGTTCGCGAACTTCGGCACGGTATGCCTGCTCGAGGTGGCAACTCCGAGCATGCCGGGTAGCTCCGCGGCCGCGACCTGGATCCCGACACCAGTGAGGAACCCCACTAGCACGGTACGGGACAAGAAATTGGCCAGGAAGCTGAGCCGGGCCAGCCGGGCGGTAACCAGCATCCCACCGGTCAGCAGCGCCGCTAGCCCGGCCAGCCGGACGTACTGCTCAGAGCCGGCGACCGCGAGGCCGGTGAGCCCGGCGGCGAGTATGACCGCGGTTGCGGAATCCGCCGCCACCACCGGGTGGCGGGACGAACCGAGGACGGCGTACACCGCCATCGGGAGCAGCAGCGTGTACAAGCCGGTGACCAGGGGCATCCCGGCGATCTTGGCGTAGCCGAGTACCTCAGGGATGCCGACGGCGGCAAGCGTGAGGCCAGCCAGCGCCTCCACGGGTATGCGAGATCTCTCGATAGGCAGAATCCCCTGCAGCAGGGGTGACACAAAAGATGACCCACGCCAGCGGCGCTTTGGGGAACCCGGCACCTCTCTCACCCCTGCCGTCGGGATCCGCTCATTATCTCGCTGGCAGTGGCGATGCAGTCCCTCCGCTCGGTCCGCGACTAAGTCTCGGTCACATGCCGGGAAGGGGAATCGGGTATGACACGCGTTCGTCAGATCAATATCCACGGAACAGGTGCTCCGGAGACTACGTAGGAGGAGGCACCTCGTGGTCGCGATTGACCGCCCCCGCCCGTCCCGGAGCCAGGCACGTCCAAGCGGATAACGCCGAGCGTCTTCGGCATTCCTTTCGGGCTCGCTGGACTCGGCGGAGCATGGCGCGCGGCCGAGCCACTCCTCGGGACGACGAGTGCCGTCCCGGATGCGGTGTACATCCTGGTCGCCGCAGTGTGGCTAGTCCTCGTTCTCGCATATGCGGCTCAGGGCCCCCGCAGGATCCTGGCAGATCTGCGCGACCCAGTGCTATCACCATTTCCGCCGTTGGCCGCGATCACCCCGATGATTCTGGGTGCGGCGCTTGCCACCGCCGCCTTCACCGCGGGGCGCATTCTGGTAATGATCTTCCTCGCGATGACGACCGCGCTCGGGGGCTGGGTAACCGGCCAGTGGATGGTCGGCGGCATGCCTGCCGATGCTCTGCACCCGGGCTATTACCTGCCCACCGCCGCGGGCGGGCTGGTCGGCGCCGCCGCCGCCGCCCAGGTCCACCTGCATGCCCTGGCCGAAGCGTCCTTCGGCATCGGGATCTTCAGCTGGCTGCTGCTCGGCTCCTTGCTGCTAAACCGGGTATTCGTCCGTCCGATGCTGCCGCCGCCGCTAGTCCCGACGCTGGCGATCGAGTTCGCGCCGCCGGCGGTCGCGGGGGTGGCCTACTTCGCGCTCACCGGCGGAACGGACAACATCTCGGTCGCACTCGGCGGGTTCGCGGTGCTGATGGCTGTTGTCCAGCTCCGCTTCGTTCCGCTGTATGCCAGACTGCGGTTCTCCCTCGGCTTTTGGGCCTTCACATTCCCTTACGCCGCTGGTGCGACCGATGCGCTGCTGTGGCTTACTGCCACCAGGCCCTTCGGCGCCACCGCGTATGCCGTCGTAGTGATTATCTTGATCACTGCCTTGATCGCGGGTATTGCGGTCCGGACGGTGGTCGCTGCAGTCCGCGGGCAGCTACTTGCCCGGCAGCCTTAGGCGGCCCGGCAAGAAGGCCGATGGTCGGTCGGCAACCTGGTAGCGATTCACGAACTGAGGCGAGGCGGCGGGATGGCGAATCGCATCTTTACCGTGGGGCATTCGACGCGCGAATTCGACGAGATGCTGGAGATGTTGCAAAACAACGAGATCACCCACTTGGTGGATGTTCGTACGTTTCCGTCGTCGAGAAAGTTTCCGCAGTGGAACCAGGCTGCGATCATCGACGCGCTGCCTCCCGACATCGAATATCGGTGGATCCCGAAATTGGGCGGCAGGCGCCACACCCCTAAGGGCGTTCCGAGCGCGAACGGCGCCTGGCAGGTTAAAGCCTTCCGGGATTACGCCGACTATATGGATACCGAGGAATTCAAGGAAGGCCTCAGTGAGCTGCTTGAGCTAGCCGAAGAGGGCCGACCTGCGATCATGTGCAGCGAAGCGGTGCCGTGGCGCTGCCATCGCCGGCTGATCACTGATGCCTTGATCGTCGAGGGCGCAGAGGTTGCGGACATCATGTCGGCCACGACGGTGCGGCCGGCCGCGCTGGATAAGCGCGCGCGCGTTCAGGACGGGCACCTGACATACCCGCCTCAGGCCTGATGCCGAGATGAGCATGCCCACGGCAGGTGGGACGTGCGATGAGCCAGCTTGACGAGAGCGTGCCATGGTGGCGTCTCGTCTATGCGGACGGAACACCCGCCTCGTGCCATAGCAGGCGGGCCCCGGAGCTACTCAGCGACGAGGGGACGCCGATGGCGGGTGCCCCGCGTGGACATGAAGCGTGCCCGGCAACGATGAGCGCCTCATCCGGGGCGAGGCTCTGTCGTTGGTAGGCCAGCCGCCTCGGCTGCCGAACCCGCGCTGGCCATGGCGACCATCGGCAAGCGAGTAGACGACCGCGCCGCCGGGTACCAGGCTCGCACCCACCATTCATCCACCGGCTCCGCGGGAGGATGCACTTATGGATATGCGAACGGCCAGAAGCCCAATGGTGATCATTGGCGGTGGACTCGCCGGCGGCAACGCCGCCGCCACGTTGCGGGAGGAGGGTAACCGCGGGCCGGTTGTGCTCATCAGCCGGGAGCCAAGCATCCCCTTCGGTCGTCCACCCCTGTCCAAGACGTATCTGCGATCGGAGGAAGATCTCGACGGCTGGTACGTAAGGCCAGCCGACTGGTACGCCGACCACGATGTCGAGCTCCGCACCGAAACCAGCGTCGTGGCCAGCGACCCCGCCGCGCACGTCGTGACCCTGGACTCAGGTGAGGAACTCCGCTACCAGAAGCTTCTTATCGCTACGGGAGGCCGAAACCGGCGTCTCGCGATTTCTGGCGCCGATCTGCCGGGGATTCACTATTTGCGCACAGTGGCCGAGTGCGACGCGATCAAGCGAGAGGCGGTGCCTGGCCGGAACGCCGCCGTCGTGGGCATGGGATTCATCGGCTCCGAGGTCACTGCTTCGCTGACGCAGCTTGGCGTGCACATATCTGCCATCTTCCCTGGTCAGATCCCGCTGGCGAGGGTCGTGGGCGATCAGGTCGGTGCGCTGCTCGCCGACTTTCACAGCACGCACGGTGTCCGGCTGCTGGCCGGAGAGCAGGTGGCGGCGTTCGAGGGATCCGACCATGTCGAGGCGGTTGTCACGGCCGCCGGCCACCACATCCCCTGCGACTTCGTCGTGGCGGGCATCGGCATAGTGCCCGACATCCCACCGATCGCAGTCGATCAGGAAAACGGGATCCTGGCCGACGAGCTGTGCCGGACCAGCGCACCGGACGTCTACGTCGCCGGAGACGTGGCGAATCAGCTCCACCCGCTGTTCGGGCGGGTCCGGGTCGAGCACTACAACAATGCCGAGAAGCACGGTGCCGCCGCGGCAAGGTCCATGCTCGGCTCCACGGCACCGTACGACTACCTGCACACCTTCTGGT
>Ga0126373_10001325_pt1 | contig 17487 bp, 11 predicted proteins | sample PanSoiMetPlot_11_FD_92545 | JGI IMG/M metagenome (GOLD analysis project Ga0126373, IMG submission 92545) | Tropical forest soil microbial communities from Panama - MetaG Plot_11 | ecosystem: Environmental > Terrestrial > Soil > Tropical forest > Bulk soil | place: Panama | collected 2016-02-17 | reverse complement strand
CGGACCGCCAGCCGGCGGCGATCTTCACCCCGGCCACCGTTTCCGATTCGACCGACGGACAGATCGCGCACCTGTACGGCCTGAACGCCAGCCGGGCCTGGTGCTGGCGCAGGATCGCCGACAGCCTGCCGCCAGGCGACCCGCGAATCGAGCCGGCCACCGACGCCGCCCGTGTCCATGCTGACGCCGCCCTGCCGCACGTGGTCGGCGATCACTACATGGTCGAGCACTGGCTCGCCGCGTACGCAGTCCTGCTGCTGACGTCGGAGATTCAGCCGTCGAAGGGGCGCGCTACCGTGCTTGGGTGACGATGCCGCGCGGAGTGACGGTGGCCGGGCGGCTGGCTGCGCTCGGGTTCGCTGACACGGCGACGGCGCAGCGGCTCCTGACCGACGAACTCGGGCTCGACGTTGCCGGCGATGACGCCGAGATCGTCGCCGCGCTGGCGGCGGCACCCGACCCTGACCAGGCGGTCTCCGGGCTCGCGGCCATGGCACCTGACCCCGGCCTGCGAGCCGCGCTGCGGTCGGATCAGAAGCTCCGCGCAAGGCTCACCGCCGTCCTCGGCACCAGTCAGGCGCTCGCCGACCACCTGCGGCGGCACCGCGACGACTGGCGGCTGCTTGACGGCGAAGCCGCAGCTCGGCAGCCGACTGCCGATGAAGTCAACGCCGAACTCCTGGCCGCAGCGACCACGGCCGGCGCGCTCCGGGTCGCTTACCGCCGCAGGCTGCTGATGCTGGCGGTCAGGGACCTGACCGGAGCGGCCACGCTTGACCAGGTCGCCGCCGAACTAGCCGACCTGGCCGCCGCCGCGATCCGGGCGGCGCTGGCGCTCGCACGGTCACAGCTTCCGCCTGACGCACCGCCATGCCGGATCGCGGTGATCGCGATGGGCAAGTGCGGTGCCCGCGAACTGAACTACGCGAGCGACGTCGACGTGATCTTCGTCGCCGAGCCCGCGCAGACCGTCGGAGCCGCGGACGAGGCCGCGGCGCTGCGCACAGCCACCCAGCTCGCCAGCGCCATGATCAGGGTCTGTTCGGACGCCACAGCCGAGGGCATGCTGTTTCCCGTCGACCCGAACCTGCGTCCTGAGGGCCGGATAGGCCCGCTGGTCAGGACCATCGCCAGCCACCGCGCTTACTACGAGCGGTGGGCGAAGACATGGGAATTCCAGGCACTGCTCAAGGCAAGGCCGATCGCCGGAGACGCAGAACTAGGCCAGCACTACATCGACGCACTCCAGCCGCTCGTGTGGCAGGCGGCCAGCCGCGACGACTTCGTCGATGACGTCCGTGCGATGCGGCGCCGGGTCGTCGCGAACCTGCCAGCCAAGGACGCCAGCAGGGAGATCAAGCTCGGTCCTGGCGGCCTGCGCGACATCGAGTTCGCCGTCCAGCTGCTTCAGCTCGTACACGGCCGGGCGGACGAGACGCTGCGCGATCCGGCGACATTGCCCGCGCTCGCGGCCTTGGCGGCGCAGGGGTACGTAGGCCGCCAGGACGCGGCCGGGCTCAGCGACGCCTACCGCTTCCTACGCGCGGTCGAGCATCTGCTGCAGCTACGCCAGCTACGCCGAACGCACTCGCTGCCCACCGACCCCGACGTGCTCCACGAGGTGGGCCGGGCGCTGCGGTCGCTCGGCTATCTTGGAACCCCCACGGGTCAGCCAACCACGGGCCAGCTGACCACGGGCGATGCTGCCGACGATCTGCTGGTCCGGTGGCGGCAGCACGCGACGGTCGCGATGCAGCTACACGAGAAGCTGTTCTACCGGCCGCTGCTCGACGCTGTCGCCAGGCTGCCCGGCGACATGATGAGGCTGACCTCAGCCGCGGCGATCGAGCGGCTCGAGGCCCTCGGCTACGTCGATCCGGCCGGAGCGCTCAGGCACATAGAAGCGCTGACCACCGGCGTGACGAGAAAGGCCGCGATCCAGCGCACCCTGCTGCCCGCGCTGCTCGGCTGGTTCGCCGACGCTCCGAGGCCCGACGCCGGCCTGCTCGCGTTCCGGCAGGTAAGCGAGGCCCTCGGCAATTCGCCTTGGTACCTGCGGTTGCTACGTGACGACACCAACGTGGCATGGCGAATGTCCAGGCTGCTCACCTCCGGCCGGTACCCGATCGACCTGCTGATGCGCGCTCCGGCGGCGGTCGCGATGCTCGCCGACGATGAGCTGCTCAAGCCGAGGCAGGCAGCCGACCTGCACGCCGAAGCCGACGCCGTGCTGCACCGCCACGACGAGGCCGACCAGTCGATCGCCAGCCTGCTCGCGCTGCGTCGCGCGGAGCTGTTCCGTACGGCCGCCGCCGATGTTCTCGGCCTAGCCGATCGCGAGCAGGTGGCATCGGCGCTCACCACCGTCACCGCCGTCACCATCGCCGGGGCGCTCAAGGTCGCCTGCCGGGAGGCTGAGCGGTCGGGCGGCCCGCTGCCCGCCAGGATCTGCGTGGTCGCGATGGGCAGGTTCGGCGGCCGGGAGATGGGCTACGGCAGCGACGCCGACGTGCTGTTCGCCTACCAGCCGCTGGCCGGTTCACCCGAAGAAGCGGCGACCCGCGCCGCGCACGCGGTCGCCGACGGGCTGCGCCGGATACTGGCCAGGCCTGGCCCTGATCCGTCGCTGCGGGTCGACGCCGACCTGCGTCCAGAGGGTAAGCAGGGGCCGCTGGTCAGGACGCTGGCGGCGTACCGCGGCTACTACGACCGGTGGGCGGTGCCCTGGGAGGTGCAGGCGCTGCTGCGGGCCGAACCGGTCGCGGGCGACGCCGGCCTGTGCGATGCGTTCACGGCCCTAGCCGACGAGTTCCGCTATCCGGCAGGTGGCATCGCCGTGCAGTCGGTGCGGGAGATCAAGAGAATAAAGGCCCGTATCGAAGCAGAACGCATGCCCCGTGGTCTTGACCCCGCACTTCATGTGAAGCTCGGCCCTGGCGGACTCAGCGATACCGAGTGGGTGGTGCAGTTGCTCCAGCTTCGCCACGCGGGCGCGACGCCAGCCATGCGGACCACCAGGACGCTAGACGCGCTGGCCGCGGCCACGGACGCTGGCCTGATCGAGGCGTCAGACGCGGCGGCGCTCAGCCGGTCCTGGCTACTGGCGGCCCAGATAAGGAACGCGGTCATGCTGGTCACCGGCCGCGCGTCCGACGTGCTGCCGACCGGGCAACCCGATCTGGCCGCGACCGCCAGGCTGCTCGGCTACCAGGCAGATGAGTCGCAGGAACTGGTCCAGGACTGGCGCAAGGCAGCCAGGAGGGCAAGGGCCGTGATGGAGCGGGTCTTTTACGGAGGTCCTACCTAGGTATGACCCTGCCTCGCCCGGCCGAGGCAGGCGAGCAGTGCCCTGATGCGTGCATGCTTGTTGGATGGTGAACGAACCGGCGGACGGCCAGGCGCGCACCTCCTGGCCAGGCTCGATGATGGAGCGGGTGGTCGGGTTCATCGCCGCCGATTACCAGCGGCCCATCGGGCCTGTTGCGATGGCGCTGGTGCTGACCACCGCTGCCGTACTCGAGTCGCACAGGTCGGGTGGTCCGTTCGCTCCTGGCCTGGCGCTGACGCTTGGCCTGCTCGGCACCGCGCCGATAGCGGTGATCAGGCGCTTCCCGACCGCGGCCATCAGCACCCTGCTGGCCGCCAACGCCGCGTTCGTGCTTTTCGGCCGCCTCTCGTGGTCGGTCGCCGCGGTGATCGGCTGGCTGAGCGCGCTAGTCGCGGCCCCGATCCTGCTGCCGCGACGACGCGCTGCCATCGCGGTGGGGCTGACCGAGGTGGCCGTGCTGCTCGGCGTGGCCGGACTGCACGGCAACTCGACGCCGTGGGACGCCACAGCCGCGGAAGGGCTTGCCGTGCTTGCCGCCTGGGGCTCAGGAGAGATGGTGCGGGCCAGGCGGCAGGCGGCAGCCGATCGGGCCCAGGCGGCCGAGCAGGTCAGGCTGCTGAGCGAGCGCGAGGTCGTGGCGAGAGAACGCGCAAGCATCGCGCGCGAGCTGCACGACGTGGTTGCCCATCACGTCTCGATGATCGCCGTCAGGGCAGCGACCGCTCCCTACTCGGTACCTGAGCTGCCCGCCGCAGGCCAGGCGGCATTCACCGAGATCGCCGACGAGGCCAGGGCCGCGCTCACCGAACTCAGGGTCGCGCTCGGGGTGCTCCGGTCGTCCGACGGCGCGCCGGAGGAGGCGCCGCAACCTCGGATCGACGACCTCGAGTGCCTGGTCAAGCGCATGATCGGAGCGGGCATGGACGTCACGATGACGTCATCTGGCCAGGTACGCCAGCTGCCAGGATCAGTCGAGCTGTGCTGTTACCGGGTTGTGCAGGAGGCCCTGACGAACGCGGGCAGGCATGCGCACGGCAGCAAGGTGCGGGTCGAGCTCAGCTTCGGCTCCGATGCGGTCGCCGCCACGGTCTCCAACTCGCCAGTTCTCTCATCCCGAGGTCCCGCGCGGCCGGTACAAGCGGGCTTCGGACTGACCGGGCTGCGGGAGCGGGTGGCGATGCTGCGCGGCGAGTTCGACGCCGGGCCCGATCGCGCGGGTGGCTTCGTCGTGCGCGCGGTGGTGCCGGTACGTGTCGCCGAAAGCGATCAGGTGGAGGTCGAAGCGTGATCGAGGCAGACAACGCCGCCATGCGGCCTGCCGTGCTCAAGCTGCTCATCGCCGACGACCAGGCAGTTGTCAGGATCGGCTTCACCGCCATGCTCGACGCGCAGCCGGACATGACCGTGGTCGGGGCGGCGCAGGACGGTCGCCACGCCGTCAGCCTGGCCAGGCAGCTCAATCCGGACGTCGTGCTGATGGACATCAGGATGCCCGTGCTCGACGGGATCGGGGCCACCAGGCAGCTCAAGGAGGCGGATCCGGCACCGCACGTGCTCGTCCTGACGACATTCGACCTCGACGACTACGTCTATGACGCCCTGCGGGCCGGAGCCAGCGGCTTCCTGCTCAAGGATGCGACGCCAGAGCAGATAATCGCGGCGGTGCGGGTGGTCGGGTCAGGTGACGCGCTGCTCGCGCCCTCGGTTACCAGAAGGCTGATCGCGGAGTTTGCCGGGCGAGCCAAGCTAGTCGTGCCGCCCGAGCTTGACCGGCTCACGACCAGAGAGCGCGAGGTGCTGCTGCTCGTCGCTGCCGGTCTCACCAACGCGGAGATCGCAGGACGGCTATACCTGGCCGAGCAGACGGTAAAGTCCCATGTCAGCTCGGTCCTGCTGAAGCTCGGCCTGCGCGACCGGGTCCAGGCGGTGATACTCGCTTATGAGTCGGGCCTGGTCGTCGCGGGCGAAGCCGGCACGTGACGCGGTGCGCACAGTCGATCAGATGATCTTCATGTCATGCGCGGTAACATCGGCATCCTCGTCGATCTCGTCAAGGCGCCGCTTGATCGAGTTGAGTACCTCGACTTCGTCCTCGGACAGTGAGGCGAACACATCCCGCTGTGCCGTGGATAGCCGGTCGACCGGATTCCCTGCTTCCCGCAGGGCCTCAAGCGCGTCGAACGCCACAGTTGGCCTCCTTCGAACTGGCCGCGTTGGCTCCGTCGGCGCTACACCAGTGTCGTCGATGGTAATGAGCGGGCCTGAAGTCCGATTCCCCCGGCTCGATCGCGCCACCAGCGCCTATGAGATTGTCGCGGCGGGCTGCCGTTTAATTTCCTATAGCGAGCGTTCGTCCTTGTCAACACCGGTAGGCGCGATACGGCGTGACAAAAAAGTGACAGGATCTAGCTGCGTCGGCCTCGTCTGAACCACGCCCGCGATCTGCTCGTGCTTGCGTCGCAGCATCGTCGCCACTGCAGCGGTCACCGGCGCCTTCCGCACTCTAGTTTCCAGCCATCGCCAGTCCCCGGCGAGATTGACCTCGAGGAACACGGGCTCGCCTTCGGCGACTAGAAAGTCAAACGCGCCGTAGTCGATCGACATGGCTGTCGCCACCGCCGATGCCGCGGCGGCGATGGCGTCGGGAGGTTCGATCTGCCGCGCCGTGACCAGCTCTGGGCGTAGCCACGGTGCGGCCGGATCCGGCTTGGTGATCACGAACGCCGCGGCGATCTGGCCGTGCACGTGATAGACGCGGATCTCGGCCTCGTGGTCGATGTGCTCCTGCACCACCAGCGGCGGCCCCGCCGGGATACGCCCGAGGTCACGCCGGTCGATGACCTGGGGGAACACGCCGTGCAGCAGGCCCGGCCTAGCTTCGACGAAGTGCCTGTGCAGTGCCTTGATGACCAGCTTGGAGCCAGGAACCAGCGCGGCTACCTGAGCTGGTTTGGTGGTGACGATCGTCGTCGGCACCGCTACGCCGCAGCCGCGCGCAGCGGCGAGCTGAGCGAGCAGCCTGGGCTCGCGGTGCGCGATCATCGCGGCAGACACCACATCAAGCTGATCGGCGAGCGCCAGCCAGGAGTCGGCGGCGTATGCACGCCGCAGCGCACCGCGGCCCTGCGGTATCGCGCGGGGAGTGAAGTGCCGAAGCCACGTCACGGTCGGGCTGATCCACCGGCCATCGATCCTTGCCAGGCGACGTTGCGGGTCGATGATCAGTCCAGCCGAGGCGGCGGTCTCGGCATCCAGCCTGGCGACGGGTACTCCAGCCGCTTCAAGCCGGCGCCTGACCAGGCCGACTTCCGTGTCGCCGGCGCGGCTGACGAGCAGCACGACCTGAGCCGGCTCGCCGGAGAACGCGGCGTTGTCGGCGGCCGGTGTGGAGTGCTCGACGCGCAAATCGAGCACGTAACCGCGGCCAGCTAGCTGCCAGCTGAACGGAGTTGTCAGCGCAGCGCACCGGGGGAGGCGGCGCTCTCGCCGGCCAGCAGGTCATCTGCGGTGGCGAGCAGGCGGCTGACCGTCGAAGCAACCGGGTCGGTCGCGGCGGGCAGCCGCGCGGCTATCCGGCTAAGCACGCCAAGATCGCCGTCGGAACCGGCCGTGGCCGCCTGCTGTGCGCCAGTCAGCCAGCGGAGCTTGACGACGAGCTCGAGTCCGAGCGCGACCTCGGTGGCGAGCATCCCGATGAGATCGACGTCGGAAAGGTCGCCGCGCGGTCGGCTGCCGCGATCGAGAACCTCGAGCACGCCGATGCACTCACCGTTCCTGATCAGCGGCGCGGCCATAATGCTGCTCGGAACGTAGCCGGTTGACTCGGCAGCGTCCCTGGCGAACTGCAGGTTCTTCGTGACGTCGTCCACAAGCAGTGGCTGCCCGCTCATCACGACCCATCCGGCCAGGCCGGTGCCGCTAGGAAACCTGCTGCCGACGAGCTGATCCTCGCCTTCGCCGGCCACCGCTTCGAACACCAGGTCGCCGGTCTCGGCGTCGAGCAGGAACACGGAGGCGGCCGCGGCACCGAAGACGCTCCTTGCCACCTCGACGATCGACTGAAGCAGGCTGCGCTCGGTCACATCGGCGTTACCGACCGGCATTATCGCCTCCCTGCGGCTGGAAGACATTGCTGGCAGCCAGGTAGAGCACGGACTTCAATTGAAACGGCGTCAGCATCGGGTGCTTGCTGAGAATACGCGCGCAGATGCCGGTGATGTGCGGCGTGGCGAAGCTGTTTCCCGTGCTGCGAATCCTCGCGCCGCCAGGCCAGGCGACTTCGACCCCCATGCCGCGAGCAAAGAAGTCGACCGGCGGCGACGGGTTGTAGTAGTACACCGAGGGGTCCTGCTCGTCATGGCTGGCGACGGAGATGACCGAGGCGAAAGGCCAGGGAAAGCTGCGCACCGGCATGTTGTGCGCCGATGCCACGATCACGCAGCGGCGGAAGTACGCGCGGTCGGCGAGTTCGTGCAAGGCAAGGCAGAACTGCGGTTTGCCGGTAGACAGGCTCATGTTGATGACGTCGAAGCCCTCGTCAATGGCCCAGCGCAGGCCAGCGATGAGGCCGGCCCCGGTGCCGTGCTTGCCGTTGGTGAGCACCCTGACCGACGTCAGCGAGACCTCGGGAGCCATGGACCTGATCAGGCCGGCGCACGCGGTGCCGTGGCCGGCGGCGTCGGTGGGCTCGCAGTCGGCGATCGTGAACTCGCCGTCGTCGCCAGGCACCACCCCGACCGACCGGTCAAGCCGCTTGACCATCGGATGAGAACCGTCAACCCCGCTGTCGAGCACTGCCACCTTGACCCCGGAGCCGTCAGAGCCACCCCAAGCCCAGTCGGGCGTCACTGCACCGATGAGGCTGACGTCAAATTTCTCCTCGCGCAGCCTCGCGGTCGGCGCTCCCCAGGCCGGGATACCGGGAAAGTGGTGCCGCGGCGGCCGCCGCCATGGATGTTGCTCAGAATCCCCGTCGCCTTGGGTTTCGCAGGTCAATGCCTGCTCCGCTGGGGCGCTTGGCTGTCGCCCAAGACCGCCAGCAGTCGCTGGGCCCGCACGGCCAGCCGGGTCGCGCCCTTGGCAAGGTACCGGTCGAGCGCGGCCGCGGCGGCCTGCGCTGCCTGGGCCTGCTGCCCGGCCTGCGCGGCGACTATGGCGAGATCCGCGTAGCAGTCGCCCTGCAGGCAGAGGTCATCCATCTGCTCGCTCAGCTTGGCTGTGCTTATCGCCAAGTCGACCACGTGCGCCGCCAGTCCCGACGCAGCCGCGACCCTGGTACCGAGCACTTCGACCATGATTTTGGTCCGAAGGTCCATGAGGTCAGTTTTGGCGCTCAGCATGCCAAGCGCCGCTCCGGTCTCGTGCACCTTTCCCTGGTTGAACAGCTCCCGTGCGGCGTACGCCTCGTATGTCGCGGCGTCGCGCGGTCTACCCATTTCGAGCAGCATGCCCTGGCAGTTGCGGTAGCTCATCTCCGCGGTCCTGTGCTCCCCGGCGAGGGAATCGACCAGCGCGGTTACGGCAAGCACGACGGCGTCGGCGATGTCCAGATGCAGTTCGTTCAGGTGATCCTTCGCGTCAGCCAGCGCCGCCCTAGCGCCCTGCAGGTCACCGCTGAGCCCGGTCAGACGTGCCTGGGTCAGCAGGACGGCGACGAGCACAGATCCGTTGGTCGCGTACCGCTCCGACATTTCCGCGCACAACCTCAACCCCGCGCTGACAGTCGTCGGCGACCATTGCGCCATCTCGCAGATCGCCGCGAGCATCTGGTCTTCTTCGTAGACATCCCCCATTGCCCTGGCCCGGTCGAGCGCCAGCCTGAACTCGCCCTCCGACTTCGCTGAGCGGTCGACGCAGCAATGAAGCTGACCGAGTAGCTGGTGCAACCGGCACCAGGCGAGGTCGTCGTGCGGGCGGTCACGCAGTTCCGCCGAGTACTGGTCAGCCCGAGCCGTGATCTCCTCCAGCGTGGCCAGGCCCTGCCTGAGCTCGACGGTGCTCCTGGCGATCGCGCAGACAAGTTCGCCGCGGCGCCGGTCAACGACCGCCCTTGGGTCGAGGACAGCGACAGCCTGCTCGGGCTCGGACAGGCGGAACCAGCAGTCGGATATGTAGAGCATCAGCGGAAGCTGCCGCTCGTCGGCTGGCGGCATGAGGCCGCGCGCCCGCTCGAGCAGGGCGGCCGCTCCAGGGAAGTCGGTCCTGTGCAGGGCCTTCATGCCCTCGCCGACGAGGATCTCCGCCGCCCTAGCCGCGAGATCAGGCAGTTCGGCATCGCCGGGCCTGAGCTCGCGCCGGAGCAGATTCGCCGTCTCGACGTGGTAGGCCAGCGCGACAGGATCGTCGGGCGAGTCATTGCTTTCGGTGTCAGCGAGCTGTGCCAGCCTGGCGGCGAGCAGCAGGTGCAGCCGCTCCCTTCTGGACTTCGGCACGAGCTGGTAGGCGGTATCACGCATCAGTGCCTGGTCGAACCTGAAGCCATCAGAGCTGACCCTTGAGATGAGCCGACTCGCTGCCAGCCGTCCGACGATCTCCTGCGCCTGCGAGTCACCGACATCGTCCACTGCGAGCATGGCGCGCAGCGCTGCCCAGGAAAAGTCCCTGCCGATCACCGAGGCGATCTCGAGCACCTGCCGCTCGTCATGCGGGAGCTGGTCGAGCCTGGCGGTAAGCACGGAGATGATCGGCGCCGGAAGCTTCACACTCGCCGCGGTCTCCGCGACAACGTCGAGCATCAACTCGGCGAACAGCGGGTTACCCTCGCATTCCCGCGCCACTTGCTCGTAGATCAGGTCCTGCTGGTGGGCGTAGACCTCCTCGCGCATGGCGATCCCGGTCACGAGCTCGGCGCATTGCTCGTAGCTGAGCGGGTTGATCTCGAGCACCATCGCGGCCTGGTTGCCCTGCGTCCAGTCAGGCCGTGTGTCACGCGGGTCCGTCCGCGATACGCAGATCAGCAGCACGGGAACGTCGGTGAGCCAGCGCACCAGGTCGTCGATCATGGCGAGCAGGGTGGCTTCGGCCCAGTGCAGGTCCTCCCACACCATGATCACGGGTTTCGTCTTGCCGAGCTCAGCGAGCAGGTACCTGGCCGCCCACGAGATGTCCTTGACGCCGGCCAGGTCAGCCTTGCCCTCGTTGCTGTCGGCCGCGATGCCCGACAGGCAATCGGCCGCCAGCCGGGGCTCAGCGCCCTCTGATCGCATGCGGTCGGCCTGCTGGTCCCAGCCGCCAGGCCAGGCGCGGAGCATGTCGGCGACGGGCTTGTAAGTGAGGCCAGGGCCGTAGGCCGAGCACCGGCCGGTCAGCACGGTTGCCGCGTCAGGACCCAGATTCTCGATGAAGTCGCGCACCAGCCTGGACTTGCCGATTCCAGGCATGCCGAGCACGGTCACGATGCCTACCTGGTTGTTCTTCGTCGCCTGCAGGTACGCCGACCGCAGCTGGTCGATTTCGTGATCACGGCCGATGAGCGGCGTTGCCGGCGGGTCCGCCGTGGCATCGGCCGGCAGCTCGATGCCGGTCACCAGCCAGGCGGGCACGGGCTGGGCCTTGCCCTTCAGTTCGAGCGGCCGCACGGGGTCCAGGCCGATCACTGCCCTGACCATGCTGGCGCTCGCGGCGTCGATGAGGATCTGGCCGGGCTCGGCCGCGGTCTGCAGCCTGGCGGCGGTGTTCACCGGATCGCCGATGACGCGGAACTCACCGCTCGGCTCGGTAATCGCGATGACCTCACCTGAGCAGATTCCGCATCTGACTTCGAGCTTCACCTTGTGGGATGCGACCAGGCCGATGTTAAGCTCGCCGACTTTCGCGACGGCCTCCATGGCGGCCCGGACGGCGCGAAGGGCATCGTCCTCGTGGCTGACGGTGGCTCCGAAGACCGCCATCACGGCGTCGCCGATGAATTTCTCGACCGCGCCGCCGTAGGCGGTGATCGCCGATGAGGCGGCGGCGAAGTACCGATCGATAATCTGCCGCCATGACTCCGGGTCGAGCATTTCGGCCAGGGCGGTGGATCCGACCAGGTCCATGAACAAGATCGCGACGTTTTTTCTGGCTTCCCTGGTCGTGGTCGAGGTGTTAATGGGCGAACCGCACATGGCGCAGAATCGAGCATTATCGGCGGCCGGGGCGCGGCAGGCTGGGCACTTCATTTGCTGCCGCCCAGCTGGCGCATTGAGTACGCCTCCCCAATTGTCACGCTACTTGACCATTCATTCTAGGCGATATCGTCGCGAGTTGCTGAGATCCTCCTGGACTGATTGGGTGGCTGATCGTGACTGATCTGATAGCGATCGCCTCCGCGGCGCTGGGTCTCACGCTTTCCGAGCCTCACCCGCTCGCGAGCAGCGACCGGTCATCTGTCTTGCGTTGCCGAACGTCGGCGAACGGCACTGTCGTGGTGAAATCCTATCCGGGGTCGGCATCAGGCACGGAAGCCTTCGCCGCCGAAAAGGCAGGACTCGCTTTCGTCGCGGGGACTGGTGCCGGACCTGATCTTCTCGCGTCTGACGCAGACCATCGCGTCATCGTGATGAGCGATATCGGCACCGCACCGAGCCTGGCTGACCTGCTACTTGGCGCCCGCGCTGAACCGGCTGCGAGCGCATTGCTCGACTGGGCGCTGGCCTGCGGAGACCTCGCGGCGCGCACCGCCGGGCGGCAAGGGGATTTCGCTGCCTTGCTGCCGTCGGCTGGCCGGCCGCACTGGCTAGAGCGCAGGATCTGGGAGATACCAGGGCTGCTTTCCTGCTTCTCGATCGAGGCGCCGCGCGGCCTCGGTGAGGACCTCGCGCACGTGGCCGCCTTGGTCGCGCCCAGCGAGTTCGACGTTTTCTCGCCCGGTGACATCTGCCCTGACAACAATCTGGTGACGGCCGGAGGCGTCAAGTTCATCGACTTCGAGAACGCGGGAATTCACTCAGCGTTCCTTGACGCGGCCTACCTGTCGATGCCTTTCAGCACCTGCTGGTGCGTGTTCAGGCTGCCCGACGAGCTTGCCAAATCGGCGCAGGCCTTCTATCGCGGCGTGCTCACCGGTACCTTTCCTGACCTGGCCTCCGATGAGATATGGCAGCCGGGAGTTCGCAAGGCGATGGCGGCCTGGACGTTGCACGCCTTGACCTACCTGCTCGACCGGTCGGTAGCTGCCGACGGGTCGATGAATGGCCTGGCGACGTACGCGCCGACCCGTCGGCAGCTGTTGTGGTACCGGTGGCATCGTCTCGCCGATGAACTCGATCAGGCGGGCGAGCTACCGGCGATTTCCGCGCTGATGGGCAACCTCCTGGAGGCGACGCAGTCCTGGCATGCGCCAGGACTGCCCCTCTATCCTGCTTTCTCCTAAAAGGTCAGAACGCGCCGATGCCGTCCGGACTGCCGAGCCCGGTCGGTGCGTCATAACCCTTCCTGGCTACGCACAGATAGTCGTTGCCGCAAGCCAGCTTCGGCGGGACGAACAAGGAGTTGTTGCCGCGGGTGATATCGAAGAGCCCGCTGCGGTGGCTGTAGGCGTAGCCGAGCGGAATCTTCGAGGCGTTGCCGGCCAGGCCATAGATCCCGGCCAGCAGCGGTGCCGACACGCTGGTTCCTGCGACCGTGACCCAGCCGCCGTAATCCTTGTTGAAGATCGGGATGTTGTCAGCGACCGCGGAGACATCGGCCACGGTACGGCCAGGGCAGTGCCCGTCGTGCTGCCACGCCGGCTTGCTGACATAGGCCGAGCAGCCGCTGCTGCCAGCGAACCAGGCGGTCTCTGACCATCCGCGCTTGTTGTGCGCTCGGACCAGTTCGGTGCCGCCCGCCGCCGTGACCGTGGTGAGTGCGGCGGGGAATTCTGCTGCCGTAAAGCCGAAGTCACCAGAGGAGACGACGATCGTGTGCCCTCGGTGGTGGTAGAACTTGGAGAACAGGAGCGCCTCGCCGTTTTCCCGCCCGCCGTAGCTGTTGCTGATGACCTCGGCCCCGAGCCTGGCTGCCGCGTTCTCGCTGTGGGCCAGGTTGCTAAAGCTTGGGTCCTTCGCCTCCACCACGATGATCTTGCAGTGCGGGCAGGCGACGGAGATCATCGACACATCGAGCGTCGCTTCCAGATCCCAGCCCGACCCCACGCCGGATGGCGGCAGCGGCAATGGCTTGCCGCTCTGGTTCACCTTGCGGAAGCACCCGCTCCGCATCGTGCACCTAGGCAGCCCGAAGAAGCTCCGGTAGTGGGTCAGGTACTTGTACAGGTGCGGCGTGTCGAAGGCGATCGAGACGGCGACGGTCTGATTCGAGTTCCTGCTGATCGGCAGCCGGTAAGCGGCTTCGATCTGCTTGGGCGTCAGGCCCATGGGCCGGGAAGGCTTGCCGAGAACGCCATCGGCGATCGCGCGGTTGACGCTGGTCTGTGGCCGGTACAGGGCGAAGCAGCGTGCGTAGCCTGGCTTGACCGCCGCGCAGGCCGCCCGCATCTGGGCGGTGCTGCTCGGGGCGGGCTTGGCGGGCCTCGCTGGTCCGCTCGCGGTGGCCGTTGCGGCTGAGACCGCGAGCAGGGCGGGAATGGTCAGTGTCACGCCGGGAAGTCCGAGAGCGGCGCGGCGAATTACGGAGATGCTCATCTCATTTGTTCCTTATCCGCGGGAGGCTCTCGCCTATGGGCCGACGCTGTAGGCACTGAGGATGGTCTCTGCGATCGAGTTGGCGGCCGCGTCGCTCGCCTTGAACCTGAGCGTCACGTCCACGCCGGCTGGAGGGGTGAACGACATCCGGTAGAGGCCGGTGCCGACCTTGGCCAGCGTCACAGCGTGCCAGAACTGGCCGTTGTCATAAGAGACCTGAGCGGTCACGTGCGCGATCGCCGTCTGAGCGGCCTCTTCGATGTGGCCGACGCTGACCGTGATGTCCTGCTGGCCGGCCGGTGCGACGCCGTCGAGCCCGAGCCTGGCCACCTGATAGCTCAGCGTGAGCATGGGAAGGGCGGCGCAATGCTGAGTGAAGTTGCCATTCGGAGTGAAGCAGAACCACGACGACGGGATAACCGCGTGAGGCTGCCGGCTGGTGTGCATGGTCCAGACCGTCTTGGTCACCGGCGACAGCACCGAGAACGGGTTGAACTGCAGCACGTGCAGGGCGAATCGGATGACGGACGGCTTCGCGCTTGCCTTAAGCAGTACTAGCCCTTGGAAATTGCCGCCTCCGATCCGGTTGCCATTCTGCTGCGCGGTGAACCAGCTGGTGAAAGGGGCCTGCCCGAAGTGGCCGGTCTGGTTGTCGCTTACCGGGGCTGGCGACAGAATCAGCGCGTCTCGGGTCCTGAACGCGGACGGGAGCTGGCTGAAGATCCTGGCGAAGCTGCCGGTCAGCAGCTGCGCGACCGGCTGGGGGTGCAGCGGATACTGATTCCAGTTCTCCGTCAGCTGCTGGCCAGGGAGCAACTGACGTATCGCATCCGACTGTGATGCGCCAGTGTTCGCGAAGAACGAGCTCGCCCACACGATCGCGCGGCCGCCTGTCATGTACTGGGTCTGCAGCCCTGGCATCCGGAGCGGAGGCAGGAAGCTGATCCCTATCGAGTTGAGCTGCGGCAGGTAGCCGCCCTGCGTGAACCACTCGCCGAGTCCCGGCGAGCTGACGAAGTATCGCTCGTGCACGGTGGCAAGGCTTGCTTGCGTGACGACGAAATGCTGGGTCGGGATAGTGCCGACAGGCCCGGCGAAGTCGACGTTGTACGCGTACGGCACGCCCTTGGCCTTGGGCGGCGAGATTAGCTGGCCCGAGGTGAAGGACTGGATCGTGCCGACCGACGGCTTGGCCGTGGTCGGGCTGATGAACACCGGGCCGAACGAGGACGTGCCCACCGTCGCCGTGATGTTGTGCGGGCTCGTCCGCACGACCGTCCACGTGTCAGTCAGGTCGGTCGAGGCCAGCGGCGTTTTCACCGAGATCTCGCTGGTCGCGGACCGGGCTGACAGGTGGATCTTGGTGGTCTTCGTGACCGTGAACTGTGGCAGCACGACAACTCGCTGCAACACGAGGCCATGCTTGAGGAAGTTCACGAAGTCCGTGATCGCCCAGTAGTGGCCGGCCGGGACGCTGTACTTGGCGGCGCCGCGGAAGAAGAAGTTCCCGGTCTCGATCGGGTCCCCGAAGGTGGCCGGATTGTCGGCGTTGATGACAAGGACGACGTCGCCCGTGTCTGGCTTGCCGGCCTCGCTGGTCCCGGTCACGGTCAGCGTGTGCATCGGGAACTGCGGCCGCTCGGTTGCGGCGGCCGGCGCGCCTGCCAGCGCGATCCGCACGCCAGCGAAGAGCGACGAGGTCGCGTAGCCAGCGGTGGCATGATCGGCCGCGAACTGCCGGAACAGCGCCGCGCCGAAGGTCCTGGCCGATGAAGCCGACAGGTATCCGGTGGCGGTCTGGCCTCTGCGGCTCGTGATCGTGATTCCTGGAAGCGAGTGCTCTGCGCCGGTGAAGCTCAGCCGCACCGGCAGCCTGCCAGCCGATTCGGCCCGCTCGAGCAGGGCCAGGTTGAACAGGCTTGGATCGAGGCCGTGGCCGATATAGGGCAGCGCGTCGACCGGGATCTGATAGCGGGCGCCGGCCAGGCGCAGCGCGAGCACGGCATTGCCGAACGGCGCGGGCACCAGCGTGACCAGCGCTCCGCCGCGAGCCGACCTGACGAGCAGCCGGTCACCGTTGAGCATCAGCAACTGGCGGGAACTGATGCCGGGGCCGAGCTTGGCAAGGGTTGCGGTCGCCGGGGCGGGGGACGCCGCGGCAGTGACGGTCATGGCCGGGATAACGGCGGCCGACACCACGGCCGCGACCGCGATGGCGAGAGCAGGCGCGCCAGGCTTAGGCCAGCGCCTGGACAGTTGATGAAGCACGCGATCTCCTTCTGACCAGGCTGGCCTCGGCGCAGCCGGGTATTTAAGACGTCAGCCAGGCACAGCGAACCCGCTGGCTGACGCCATCTTGTCATCGACTACAGACGCTATCGCGCGTCAAATCGTTGCACCACGACGTGGCATTTTTTACCGGCCCGGCTTTGCCGTCTACTAATCAGTAGCTTTTTGGTGACGGTATGTAACCGGAGATTACTGGCGTGACATCCATTGCCTGGCGTTGGCCTCGGCGAGCGGGCCGCCGGGGGCCGACGGCGCCGACGTGACGATGCGGATATCAACCCTGTCCAATTCGCCTTCGAAGGCGAAAGGGCTCGCATATCGCCGGCTGACCGGCGAGCCGTGGTCGAAGCCGATGCTCGGCCCGATGCTCGACAGTATGAGCATGACGAATGGAATGTCGACAATTCCGCAGGCGACATCGTCGACAATGAGGGTGGCTTGGCCGATGCCGCCAGCCGAGCCGCGGAACCGGACACCGACCACCGATTCGCCCACCGGGACGTCGGCGTCCGACTCGACGATGTGATGCTCGCCGAAACAGTTGTAATCAAATACAAGCCGGTCATTCTGAATGAACAAGCTCAGTCCGGAATTCTGGTTCCCTGTTGCATAAAGCACGCCGTTCGCACCCGCCGGCCGGTCGATCGTCGCGTCTAGGTCCCAGCTACGTCCGCCGATCCGCGCGCCTGCCTGAGCGGGCATCGGCGACATCGGCGGCCGGTAGACGTAGTGCCTGCTGCTCGGGTGCGGCGTGAAGTCGGCCGAGCGGGCGCCGGCAAGTCCGGCCAGACCCCGGCTGACCTGCGCCGCCTGGGCTCGCTCCCGGGCGCCGAAGAGCTCGATCGTCCGGTCGTCGAGAGGCAGCACGCCATGCTCGCGTGCCTCCCGCCACCACAGCTCGACGAGCGCCGCGAGCCGGCCGGGCTCGTCTTTGGCCCGGTCCACGCACTCGGACCTGTCGGTGACGACGTGGTACAACTCCCAGTCGTCATCGTCGTAAGAAACGCCTGGCTTATGCCTGGTGACCGCCTTCCAGCCGTTGCTGTAGATGCCCCGGTGGCCCATCATCTCGAAGTACTGGACGGCCTTGCGTGAAGGTGCGGCTCCGTCGGCGAACGTGTACCGCATCGATGTGCCGGTAATCGGCATCTGCTCATAGCCCCGGTACACCTGCGGCGGGGCGATGCCGAGCACGTCATAGATCGTCGGCGCCAGGTCGTTCACGTGGTGGAACTGATCGCGCAGGCCGCCGCGCTCGGATATCTGGCT
>Ga0126373_10001324_pt1 | contig 17489 bp, 12 predicted proteins | sample PanSoiMetPlot_11_FD_92545 | JGI IMG/M metagenome (GOLD analysis project Ga0126373, IMG submission 92545) | Tropical forest soil microbial communities from Panama - MetaG Plot_11 | ecosystem: Environmental > Terrestrial > Soil > Tropical forest > Bulk soil | place: Panama | collected 2016-02-17 | reverse complement strand
GTGACGCTTGACGTGGCCGTCAAACGAGGAGATCAGGAACCCGCGCCAGCGTCCGGTGAGGTCCGGCATTCTGGACAGTCCCAGTTTGTGTACGAAGCGGTTGCGCCAGAGATGCTTGTCAAACAGAGTGTAGAGGGCACCGTAAAAAGCCAAGCTGGAGGGCGCGTCCAGCCACCAAGGGACCGAGAAATGCAAGGCGTCCATCACTTTGGAGGACACCCAGGCAAACACAATCGCCAGCCCTGCGAGCAGAAGAGGAACAAATCTCCTTTCGCTAGAGTCTGTACTGTAGCCTTGCATCTACACCCGTCCGGCTTCCGACCGCGCCTAGCACCCGAACCGCTGCTGGGAAGCGCTGAAGGGGAAGCCAGCTCAAAAGGTGATGTGCTTTCCGAAGAAGTAGCCCGCCGGGATCCGAGAATCAGGCAAGTGCTAGATGGTTAGCGCTCCACGTTGACATTGTAATACGAAAGCGGATCGAAGAGAAAAAGTCAAAGCGCAGCTCCTGGTTACTCCGAGAGCCAGTTATTTGTCGGCGTGGATGCGCTCGGCGGGAACTTCGACTTCGGTAACACCACGGAACGAGAACAGTAACTTTACAAGGTACTTGGGTGGCTCTGCCGAGGTTTGTTTCACGATGTGGCCGACAGCATCGGTAACCGCCGCCTGAAACATCACACCCTCGGCCTGCAAGCCAGCCAAATTCACACGCACTAGTTGGCCCACCTCCAGCATCGCCCCTCCTCGAAAATGGTCTCCCCGCCGGAAGAGAATTGCAAGCCATTCCGGGGAATCACTAACGACGATTCGTGAGACGCTTGAGCCCCTACCAGGAAGACGTTCGCATCCCGCCGGTATAGCGCCGGTTTGCAATACTAGCGTTGGGGATTGCTTGAAGGGATCTCGGCCGAGGACGTCATCGAGCAACCCGAATCCTTCGCAGAGCTTCGAGGTGGCATATTTGAACTTTTTCGGGCGGCACACTTTCTTCAACCCGGTTGGTCTCATCGCGATGATGGACCGGTTTTTGGAAGACCAGCCCACCGCTTCCGAAAAGCGAGTCTTGACAACCGTGTGAAACGATGCGACATCACATAGAGAAGGAGTTAACCCCGCTGCTTCCTTTCCTGCAGGAGACCAACATGAAAGCCAAGATTCTGACATTTTCGTCCTGGGGTGATACGACACTTCTCGATCTATTTTCGGCGTCGCGGTAGTCGTAAATGCCAAACGCAATCCTCTTGCTGGCCATGATTCTGACCCTGATGCTGTGGAGGTCGGTGTTCGCGGCCATGCACCGCAAAGACATACTTAAAGAAACCGGGCGTCGCCCGCACCACGGCAATGCCTTACAGCGCCGCTTCCGTGCCTTGGAGGTTGGCTCGCAGGAAATGCGCCTACGCGATCGAAGCCGCCGCGCGAAAATTTATCTGAGACGCATCGCGGCCCTGACCGGCGCAACGCAAACGGATGAGGCTTACATCCTTGATGTCGGCAAGACGAGGTTTTACGTGCGTGATCGATATGTCCGGCGACTCCGAGATGCCACAAATCCCGAATGCGGTTATGATGAGACTTGCTTTTACTGCTCGAATAAAACCATGCCCCAGGCGGAGGAGACTGCCAGTGCGCTGCTGCAGCTCAAGAATAACCCCCGCCTCTTTGACAAGTGGGCCAAGCAGCATGGTCTGGCCTTCAAGGCTGACGGCGAGGTGTTCACCCGTGCGAAATGACCGGCTCGCGATGAAAATGCAAACATGGACTCCCGCCCGGCGCGCCGCAGAATACCTCAAGCGTATCGCTCGCCTCACTGGGGCTGAACATGTTCATGACAAAACTTACCGCCTGAGGGCCGGGCGGCGGAGCTTTTTAGTGGACTATAAATTGATCCGCGTGATATCGCGCCGCAGCGAAGCCACTTGCTTTTCTGTCGCCGCGGACCCGGACATGCCGAGTGCGGAAGTGGTTGCTTCTGCTTTACTGCAACTCAAGAACAATCCAAGATTGTTCGAGAAGTGGAGACAACTGCGAGGGCATCCATTTAAGGCGAACGGGAAGATGTTCAAGAGCGCGGACTTGGTAGGTTGGCGATGATAAACAAAGTGTCGAGCACGGATTATGTTGTTGGGGTCATTCGCGGTGTTTCACGGAAGGTCTCCACGTGGCTTAGAGAAAAACCGGGCCAGCGGCAAACTGCGAAACCGGCCTCGAAGCATCTGCAAGTGAATCAGCCGCCGAGGCCCCCTCGAGCGAGTTTGCCCGGAACCATGCAAGCAAACAACGAGCTGGCGGCCCCAACCGGAGCGATGATGGGCAGCGTCGCCTCGCGGTTTGGCGCAAGCTTGCACGTAAAGGGCGAACTCACCGGCCGCGAGGATCTGGTTATCGAGGGTAGCTTCGAAGGCATGGTTCAACTCGACGAGGGGGATCTGACGATAATGACGACGGCGAAGGTGACCGCCGACATCGTCGCGGGCGAGATAGTGGTGTTTGGCAACGTGCAGGGAAACGTGCGGGCGAAGAAGCGAATCACGATCAAGAAGGATGGTTCGGTGACCGGAGATTTGACAACGCCAGAGATCCTGATTGAAGACGGCGCATTTTTCAAAGGGTCGATCGGGATCGACAAGGGCGAGGAAAAAGGAGCCCAGCAGAGCGCCCTCTCACATCTAGCCTCGACGTCGACTCCGCCGGAGGCAGCGGCTTGAGCAAAGCAATCTGAGCGGGATGCCGAACGAAGCGGAGCACCTGAGCTTGCCGCTCGAGAGCTCTCTTCCTTAAGCTCCAGGCTTTCATTGCCATAGCGCTGGCGCGGCGCCCTTGCGCGGCAGTCTTTTGAGCAAGGGCACAAATTCTGCTGCTGATATCTCTCCAGGGTGTGCTTCTACATTGCCTTAGCGTGGACGGGCAGGCCTTCGCGATAGATCTTGAGATTATTCTTATCCACTACTACCGTGCCGGTATCTACGAACGTCGGCATCGGCGGCGCCAGGGCGGTGCGCCAATCCTTAAATTGGCGCACGGCGTTATGGTGCAAATCGTCGAGGAATTTCAGCCCGTAATAGCTCATGACATATGGCTTTTGCGCGACGGTGGCGGCAATCGCGCCGCGTTCGATCCAATCCAAAGTCTCAGGATCATCGTCGAACGCCACGATGGGCAGTCGGCCTTCCAGGTTTAAGCGGTGTAGCGCTTCGGCGGCACCGGAGCCTCCTGTTGCTTCCAGGCAAATGATCCCGTCGACTTTTCCTTTCTTCTGTAGCAGTTCGGACACCTGGTCAAATGCGTTTCGCGCGTCGCCTTTGTCATCTAGGATTTTTGTTAACTTGAGAGCAGGAAAATTCTTCAGTGCGTCAGCAACTCCCGCGACTCGATCGTCCAGGTTATGCTGTCCCTGAATCGTGACAACCGCGATGTTTCCTTTGCTCGAAAGGAGCTCCGCCATGCGCTGTAAGCTTTCTCGCCCGGCCCTGACGTTGTCCGTTCCGATGTACAAAACCCTCCTCGAACCGGGCACATCCGCATCCACGCAGATGACTGGGATGCCTTGGGCAATCGCTGCGTCGATCTCTGTTTGAAAAATTTCGGGTCTCCCCGCGGAGAGGCAGATTCCCGCGGGGTTCTGCTCTAACGCCCGGCGGAACATTCCGAGCTCTGCGTTTGGTTGGTACCCCGGCGGACCGACCAGTTCAGCTTTTACGCCCAACGCCTTGGCCGCATCCAGAAAACCGGCTTCCGCGTTTTGCCAATAGGGTAGGTTGACATTCGTGGCCACGAACACATAGCGTTCGTTTTCCTCGTGATAGGGTTTTGTACAAGACACGATCAGCGCTGATCCACAGAGAATAACAACGGACGCAAGTGTCGCCCCATGTTTCTTCATTGAAATTCTCCTTTCCCATCTTAGCTGGCCTGCGCGAGTGTTCGCTCGCGCCCTGGAAAGCTGGGCTCTTCCGCGTCTTAGCTTGCAAAACTCTCGACGATGTGAGTTTGACAGGAGATAAGCAGGGATAAAGGAATCGACCACAACCGAAAACCTGTTGATACCGAGGACTCATAGTGACGGCCCTTGACCTCAGCCATCCGGGGTCCATGATGTTAGCAGAGACAACTCACCATGTATAAGGTCAGGAAAGAAGACTGTGCACTCTTGCACAGTCTCGACACTGCGGCAGAAGTATTCTAAACGGCAGGAAACACCATCATGCCCCAGAGCGTCGCTGTTGCGATCGTACACGGGATCGGAAGGCAAAGAGAGGATTTTGCTTCGGCAATCATTCAGCAACTGCGCAGACGTGTGGCGCAGAAGCTCGGAGCGGATCCCCCCCAGGCCCCGCGTTTCTTCTTCCAGCCGGTCTATTGGGCGCCGGTTTTGCAAAACGAGGAGGATGACCTCTGGAGTCGTCTCCGCAAGGGGGGAAGGTTAGGGTGGACCGGGTTGCGCGAGTTCATGGTGGATTTTGCAGCCGACGCCATTGCCTATCAACCAATTCCCGGAAAGCGCGATGCCTACGATAGAGTGCACGCGGTATTCGCGGACACGCTGCGCCGTTTGTCGCAGCAAGCGGGCTCCCGTGCCCCGCTGTGTGTTATCTCGCACAGCCTCGGCACAGTCATCGCCAGTAATTTCTTCTACGACCTTCAAACCCATTCCTCCGACAAACCATTGATCGCGCAAAGTGTGCTCCAGCAGTTGGGTGATACGCCGCTTGCTTGCGGGGAGACGCTGACACTCTTCTACACCATGGGCAGCCCCATCGCGTTGTGGAGCCTGCGCTACCAAAACTTCGGCAGACCCATACAAGTGCCTTCGCATAAATTGCGCAGTCACTATCCGAAGCTTTTCGGTGAGTGGGTGAACTTCTATGATCTGGCAGACGTCATCGGCTATCCCCTGAAGGAACTCAACGGCGATTATCGTCGGGAGGTGACTTCCGATCGTCGAGTCCTCGCCGGGGGCCCGTTTGCGTTCTGGAATCCGCTTTCGCACCTGAAGTATTTTGGTGACACGGACGTTTTAGGGCCGATCGCTGAAGGGCTCGTTGGCGTGTGGCAGACCATTAATCGATAGCAGGCGTGATCCCAGAGGAAGCATTCGGTGACCGAGGGGCGCCGATGCTCTAACCAGTGAGTGCCCGTAACCCGTGCGGCACTTCCCCAGATTCCTGAGGAAGACCAAGGCCATTATCTCGCGAATTCCTCAGCCAAGTGGCACCGCATCTTGTCGGGTAGGGGCACCCGGACAAGAGCGACGACCGCGAGCATCGGGCGCGCGCCTCGATGGAATCCGGATTCTCGGGCAGGAGGTGGACCGCTGGTCGCCTGGATCGGGTAGAGTCTGGTAAAGACCTTGACAGAATATTGATGGGGAGAGCACCATAATCGGCCAGTCCCCGCCATAAGGCCCCGGGTGAGCAATTCGGGAAAGTCAGCAGAGCTTATCGCCCGAAGGATGGTCGGTTCGGGAAGGTAGTCCTGTCTTAGAATCTCGGCTCCCCACGAAGTCAAATTTGGGAGGATTCTCATGTTCCAGCCCCTTCCCGCTACGGTTGTGTTGCGACGGAGAAGTGCCGCGCAGCGTACTATCCTGTGGTTACTGGTCCAGCTCGGATTCAGCGTTGCAGTGTGCCTCACGGCTCTCGCGCAGAATCCCACGCCGGGGCAAAACGTCAACATGGTGTCTGGGTTTACTTGGCCGTATGGAGACCCGTTCCTCGAGCGCCAAAACGAGCCAAGCCTTGCCGTTTCGACGCGAAACGCTTTGCATTTGTTGGCAGGCGCAAACGATTACCGGACCGTCGATCTGAACCTGCAGGAAAGCGAGCCGGGCGAAGTCAACACCTGTCCTCCAGGCACGGTTCCCTGTCCAGGGACCGCGGAGCCCTGGGTCGGGCAGTACATCTCGACCGACGGCGGTGCGAGATGGCAAAGCACATTGTTACCGGGATATCCGCAAGATGCGTCCCTTCAAGGAATGCACTCTCCCCTACACGGTTTCACCACAGCTTCCGATCCGGTCGTTCGCGCCGGGACGAATGGCATCTTCTACTACGCGGGGATCGCTTTCAACCGCGGCACGAACAACGGGCTAGTGTTCGTCGCCCGATTTATGGACCTCAATAACAAGGAAAACGGAAATATCGCGGCGGACAGTTTCCCCATTCGGTATATCGATACGAATGTCGTGGCCCGCGGCAGTTCCACACAGTTTCTCGACAAACCGTGGATCGCCGTGGACGCGCCGCGTTCGGGGAGAAGCTGCAATCTTAGCGTTCCGCAGGGCAATGGGAATGTCGCGCAAACCATTCCCGCAGGGAACGTTTATGTGGCCTACGCCAACATAGCAAACACGAACGGTGTCCTTACAAGCACAATCTATTTCAGCCGCTCGGTCGACTGTGGTGTCACTTGGAGCACACCCATAGCGTTGAGCCACGGTTATGCGCTGAGCCAGGGGACCACGATCCAAATCGATCCCCAGACCGGCATCGTTTATGTGGTTTGGAGAACATTCCAGAGCGCGAACCAGTCAAAGGAGCACATCGTGGTCGCCGTCTCCCTCAACGGCGGACAAAGCTTCTTCCCCGGACTCCCGGTTGTGACGCTACCGGCCTTTAACTCAGCCACTCCCACCGCGCCCGCGTTTTTTGACCAAGGCACAACGCAAACCTCGTTCCGGTCGGCGGCCTATCCCGCCATGGCGGTGCAAGACAGCGGCATCCCGTTCCTACCCGGGCCAGTGTATTTTGCCTGGTCGCAGCGAGGGGCCGGGCCAAACGGAGAAGCACGCATCATGATGCTGGCCTTCCCCGGGAACGCCATGATCACCCCCACCGGAATCGTTTTGCCAACGCCGTTCCCCGTTGACAATGGCCCAATCACCGACGACTCGGGGCAACCGTTCGATCGCGGCCACCAGTATGGGCCCTCTATGACCTTCATCGAAGGTAAGCTGATGCTGATCTATTATGATCAGCGGCTGGATCACACTCTGGGCTCCGACCAGCCAAGCGTAGCGAACGGATTTTTTGTTCCTGATCCAACCACCGGCAAGTTCTACACCGAAACGCGTCAACTTGAGGGTGAACTCGCATCGTCAACTCCTAATTACGCCGCGGTATTTACGCCCTATATTAATGATGCCGATCCGCCGCTCACGCTTCGTCGACACACCATCGATGTGACTTTGGCGCAATCCGATGGCGGGCTGGGAATTCCCACGTTCACCTTCACACGCGTCTCGCGGTATGACTTCGGTCTGTTTTTCAACGATCCGCAGACGACACTCCACCAGCTCAAGGTAAACCCGCCGGGTCTGCCCATGTTCGAGAAGGGGACGGTGCCTTTCATGGGCGATTACATTGACATCGTGGGACAGACGTTTGTTCGCAAGGCGAACGGCGGCTGGGCGTTCAACAGTCCCCACGTCAATAAGAGTTCGCCGGTGCACTACGCCGCCTGGACCAGCAACCAAGACGTAATCCCGCCCATGAATGGCGATTGGACGCAATATTTTCCAATCACCTCTGGAACGAGCGTCTTCAATCGCACGGCTACGCCGCCCTGTCAGCCTGGCACGGGCTTTGAGGGCGACCGCAACCAGAACGTTTACCAGAGCCGGATTACCCAAGGGCTGCTGGTTTCGTCGCCGCAAGATTCAAAACCTCTCAGCACTACGGTGCAGCGTGCTTTCGTAATCCTTTCACAGAATTTCACGAATCTTGCGAAGAATTTCCGGCTGACCATTGCGAACCAGCCTCCGGGCAATTTTGCGATTTCCGGCCAGACAACCGTTGGCGGTTTCGCATCGTTCCAGCAGGCACTGCCGAACCAGCCAAACCTACCCAATCCCCTGCCGGCGCCAGTAACCCAGCAAAACGTAGCCATTGCCGCGCATTCGGGAGCAGCGCTTTCGGTGTTCGCTCTCTCGAGCAATCCGACGGCGAGCATTCTGGTCAATGTGAACGAAGTCGATCAGAACGGAAACACCTTGAGTGGAGGGCTCTCCAGTTTCATCCTGCTGAATGCGGACGGCACCGTGCCGACCTTAACCAACCCGGACGGGGCGCCACAGAGCACGAATATAACTGGTGTGGAGATCTATGATCCGGGCATCAGCGGTCCTGGCATCTCTGGCGCAAATGCGAACGCGATGACCATCACGTCGCCGGGAATCAGTGGGCCAGGCATTAGCGGCACCAACTGCGGCGCTCCTGGCATTAGTGGGCCGGGTATCTCTGGGAGTGGTTGCACTTCCCCCGGCATTAGTGGGCCGGGCATTTCCGGACCAGGCATCTCTGGTCCAGGTATCTCGGGAATGACTGTCGTCAGCCCGGGGATTTCGGGAACAAACGTACCTGAACCGGGGATCTCGGGATCAGCGGTATCTGACGCGACTTATTCGGTCTCGAATAATGGCAACACCACAGCCAGCTACAATGTGCCGCTCATCGGTTGCGACGCGTCACCTTGCAAAGGCACTCCGCTTCAACTTGTCATGTCGCAGATTTATCTGACCCCGGGCACCGATGGACAATGCAATCTGATTCCCGTGCAGCAGGACATCACCTTATCCAACAATGCCCATCCCGTTTTCACTCCAGCGAGTCAGTTGCCCGGGCCTGGCATATCTGGCAGCGCGGTCAGCGATGCGCAATTTTCGCTGGAGCCCGGCGACACCGCATTCATTACCATCCGCGGTTTCGTGGACACCTTGACGATGCAAACGATCGTGACCCAGGTCGCCCCGGCGGTGATACCACAGGCGATCGATACCAACAGCACGGCGACCACACCCACCTTTGTCGCGCCGCTTTTCGTCACCACGGCCGCCTTGCCCGACGCAGTTAACGGGAGCCCCTACAATTCTCAGAATGGCGCCTCACTCCAAGCGATAGGCGGGAAGCCCCCTTACAACTGGAACATTGCACTTGGTGTCCTGCCTCCCGGGCTGACGCTCAACGCATCAACCGGGGCCATCACGGGCGCTCCCGATACTACTGCCGGGACATTCCTCTTTACCGCTCAAGTCACCGACTCCGCTGAAAACGCGGCCACACGACAGTTCAGCATTCGTGTAGCGAACCCGCTGGCCATAACTACTACGACGCTGCCCGCCGGGGCTATCGCCCTACCTTACAATGACACACTGAATGCCACGGGAGGTTTTGGGACGCTCACCTGGAATTTGACTGCCGGTTCTCTGCCACCTGGCGTGACACTCACCGCGGCAGGGGTCTTAAGTGGCACCCCGACGGCTTCGGGTACGTTTACCTTTACCGTGACACTAACCGACAGCAGCACCCCACAACAAACTGCCGCGTCAGCGTTCAGCATTGTGGTTGGTGCTGTTGCGAGCGCCAATTTGACTTTCGTGCAGCAGCCAACGCAAACCGCGGGTGGTCAAGTGATCTCGCCCGCGGTAACCGTGCGGGTTACGGATAACACGGGTGCCGTAGTCGGAAGCGTTGTCGTCGCAGTGGCAATTGGAAATAACCCAGCCGGTGGGACTCTGTCCGGGACAACCACCGCCACTACCGACGAGGGGGGAATCGCAACCTTCGCCACCCTCAGCATTGACCGAGGTGGCGTGGGCTACACTCTGGTTGCTTCGCTGCCCGCAATCGCCTGCTGCAGTGTCGTTCCAGCAACCTCTATCGGGTTCAACGTCGTTGGTTTCAGCTCGACGGGAGGCTTGACCACGGGACGCTGGACGCATACCGCGACGTTGTTAGGCACGGGTAAAGTCCTCGTCGCGGGAGGCCTCGATGCGACCGGCAGCTCCCTTGCCAGCACCGAATTATACGATCCGGTAACCGGAACTTTCGCCGTGGCGGGGACTATGAATGCTGCACGATCCCTGCACACGGCCACTTTCCTATCTGATGGCCGGGTTCTTGTCGCGGGAGGCGGTGTTGCGAGCGCGGAACTCTACAATCCGACCACCGGAGTGTTCACCATTACCGGCAGTATGAGCAAAGCGAGATTCGGGCATACCGCCACGCTGTTGAATGATGGGACGGTGCTGATTACCGGCGGATCGGGTGATGGCACTGCGGAGATCTTCAATCCGACCAACGGCACTTTCACCGCCACGGCCAACAATATGACTGCCGCGCGGCGCTATCATACCGCCACACTCCTCGGCAATGGCCAAGTGCTGTTGGTAGGGGGAGAGGACAGCAGTGTCGCCACCATTCCTACGCTCAGCAGTGCAGAAATCTATGATCCGGCGAAACAGACCTTTACCGCGACGAGTGGTGGCTTAGCGACGTCGAGAGAATTACAGACCGCGACCGTCGTAGGAGGCACGGTCTACATCATCGGGGGAAGGACAGGGAGTTCGGCGGGATATGTCTTCCTGAACAGCGCCGAAGTTTTTGATCCGATTGCCCAGACTTTCAGCGTTGCCAATGCAACCTTGATCACCGCGCGCACCACCCACACCGCCACACTCCTCCCGAATGGCTCGGTTCTCCTTTGCGGCGGCTTCGGGTCGGGCGGCTCCCAGTCGAGCGCAGAACTGTTCAGCGCTTTCCCTCCGAGCTTCATCGGAACGGGAAGCCTGGTAACTGCGCGGTATTTTCACACCGCGACGCTGTTGGGCAACGGCGCGGTTCTGATCATCGGTGGACTGAACGGCGCAACCGCCTCCACCGTTTTGTCGAGTGCGGAAATCTATCATCCGGCGCCACCACCGATAGGGTAGCGGGGTACCTAACGAACGGCCTGCGGTCTCGTCTTGGGACCTATGTTGATCACTTAGGCGCGAGGCGGCGGCGGGCTTCTTCGACGAGCGGGTCTTTGTCTTCGCTTGCTTTGAAGGCTAAGAAGGTTTTATAGGATTCTGCGGCGGCCGGACTCTTTAGACCTTCCTGCGCGCGGCCGAGATAATAATAAACCGGCGGGAACAGGTGGTAGGTAGGCGACTCATCAAGAAAGAGCGCGGTTGCTTCGCCTCGCCGCCTCAGACAAACCTCTAGTTCAGAGTCAGCCTGGGCAAATCCACGGGCCTCAACATACGCGCGCGCGGCATCAAAACGGCTCATCCAGGTGTCGGCGATTTTGCGAGACTCCAAGAAGAGATTTAGGGCATCCTGCGCTTTTTGGTACTTTAGCGCTAGCTCTCCCTTTATCAGTTTGCCGTAGGCTCGCGCGTCTGGCTGTAGTCGGCTGTCTAGCTGCTGAGCCAACGCCAGCGCTTTCTGGTCCTGACCCGCCGCGATGTAGCTGCGCGCGGTGAAAAACATAACATCCATTTCCTTGCTAAGAGCAAGCGCATTTTGCGCATCCGCTAGCGCTTGTTTGGCATTGCCCATCAGGAATTGTGTCTCCGAGAGAGTCGCGAATTTGCTTGCGGCTCCATCGGGGTTCTTATTCGCAGTGTCTTCCTGGATCCCTTTTTCAAGAATCTGTACAGCATCGGAAGATCGGCCCTGGTACAGGGCTATGTCGGCAAGTCCGGCAGAGGCCACAGAAGAGCCGCTGGGTCCGAGTTTTTCGAGACTGGCATAGGTATCCGATGCAGCTTTTGGAGCACCTGTTGCCAATTGCGAGAGCGCGGTGCCAATGTACGCGTAGTCCAGCAATGGATACTTCTTTAGGACCTCGCCTTCGGTAGAGATCGCTAGCTCGAAATCGCTGGCGTACATGGCGTAAAGTCCCACATTGGCGCGTTGGACCGCATTTCCAGAATTCATTTCCGCGGCGCGGCGTCCCTCTTCCAGGGCGCGGGGCATGTCCCGGCGATAGAAGTAGGCTAACGCCAGATTGGCGACTCCTGTCTTGTCGGCTGGAAATAGTCTCACCAGCTGGCTCTCCTCCTCTATGGCCTTATCGCAGTCGCGTATCAGTAAGTAGTAGGCGCCGCGGGTGCGGTACTTTTCCCGTTCGCTCATATGATCGATTTTTGAAAAGGCTAACTGGAAATACTCCTCGGCTTGCTGCGGCTGGCCCATGTTGTGATACACCACGCCCACGATGGCGTAGGCCCGGCCCAAGTTCGGGTCAGATTGCGCTGCCTTCAGGCATTCTTGAATCGCATCATTCCATTTCCCCGCAAACTGCGCCGTTTGGCAGAGCCCATATTCGTGCGCGGCGTCGAGAGAGCCGGTGGTAAATGTTTCAGCGGCAGCCAACTGCGTCGATTCCGGCGTCGTGTCACCGAGAGACTTGCGTATATCGGCGGCTAACCTGTCCATCTGCACAAGAATGTCTTTCCTTTCGGCCTTGGCTGATTTGCTGATGATAGGGTTGCCGGTCATGGCATCGAGCGCCTTGACCGATACTCGATACAAGCTTCCTTCTTTTGCGATCGACCCGCCTACCACAACACTGATGCCCTCGCGTATAGCTACCAAACGTCCCACAGTGTCGGTGAGGGCAACAGCTCCCGGCTGAACCTGGGGGGCAACGAGCAGGGCTTGGCCACGACCGTACAGGTTCAGGAAGGGCGCACCTTCAAGCGCGAGCCCCAGCGTGGGTTCCAGCGCCCCATCGAAAATCGGATCAGAGGTTTCGTTGCTGAAGTCCGTGATCAGTACGGAAATCGGCCCCTGCTTCCGCGGAGCGTGCACCAGAAACCGCTGGCGCACAAACACACCGCCTGCCGCAATAAGGGCCAGGGCCACTAATGCGCCGCCCCATTTCCCATACCCGGGTCTCACCCTCTCGGTTGGCGGGCCGACTGCGATCCCGGTGACCCGGGAAGCCGTAGGCGTTTCATATCCGAGCCCGGAGACCATCTCGCGCTTCATACGCTGCAAATCCGTACGGATTTCGGCAGCGCTCTGATAGCGGAGCTTGCGATCTTTCTCGATAGCCTTGTTGATGATGGTTTCGAGCTGCACAGGGACTTTAGAGTTCAGGCTTGGCGGCGCAGCGGGCGCACGGTTTAAGATCGCCTCGAGAATCGTGCCCAAGGTCGCGCCAGGGAACGCCATCTGTCCCGTGGCCATCTCATACAGCACCAGACCGAACGAAAACAGGTCGCTCCGATTGTCGAGATCTTCGCCTCGCACTTGTTCCGGAGACATGTAGGTAAAGGTCCCAACCGTGTTACCAGAAGTCGTGAGCGAGGCTTGCCCGCTTAAAGTCGGCGTCGCGGAGACGCCAGCGGCCTCGGCGACCATCGGGGCCGGAGCGAGCTTGGCTAAGCCAAAGTCGAGAATCTTGGCTCGGCCGCGCTTGGTTACAAAGATGTTCGTAGGCTTGATGTCGCGGTGAATGATTCCTTCGGCGTGCGCGGCCTCCAGAGCATCTGCAATTTGGATCCCCAGGTCTAGAACTTCCTCGGTGGGGAGCGCCCTGCCCTGAATGACGTGCTTCAGTGTCTGGCCGTCCATGAACTCCATGACAATGAAATGCTCGCCGTCTTCTTCGCCGATGTCGTGGATGGTGCAGATGTTGGGATGGTTCAGAGCCGATGCAGCCTCGGCCTCCCGCTTAAATCGCCCTACAAGCTCAGGATTTCGCTCGGCCCGGGTAGGCAGAAACTTCAATGCGACGAGACGCTTCAGACGGAGGTCTTCGGCTTTGTATACCACGCCCATGCCGCCAGCGCCGAGGTTCCCGACGATGCGGTAATGCGAAATGACCCGCCCGATCATCAGCGTCCCGCCTTTCCGCGCATGTTAGGCTACGCATTTAGGCAAGTCAACGAATTCAGAACCATTCGGAACCGACGTTTCGATGTGGGCATTTGCATGGGCTGAGGCTCATTTTTGCGGGCCCCCGAACCTCGAAAGGCGCGCCGGATGTACGGTCGTGAACGTAGTTAAAGTTGCCCGGGGCTCCGACAAGAGATTTCGCATCAGAATCCGAGTGTGGAGTATACGGCGGACTACTTACCTGCGGGGCAGTCTTCTAAGCGGATCCGGTTGCTTCCGCTCGAATCACGGGAATTTGTCTGCTGCTTTGGCGTTACCGGGGCGAGGCTAGTGCTAAAATCCACTCGCCAGGGACTTGGCTGACTCCATCAAGATGACTTTGGTTGAAGAGGCAGAGCGGCTAGAGCTCACCGTTGTCTAGAGAGGCAAAGACCTGGGAACGCCAGAAAGGAGGAAGTCCAGTGAACCATGCTTTATCGCGCAGGAAGTTTCTCGGTCACGTAGGCGCAGCCGCGGGCTGGTCCGCGCTGCTTCGAGGAGCTCCGTACAACGCCCTTGCACTTGGTCGCGGCGTGTCTGGTTCCCCCGAAATGCCGGACCATATCGTGGACATGCACGTGCATTTCGACGAGAAAAACCCCAATTTCATCGCCGACCTCCTCAAACTTTCCGACCGGCTGAATCTCACGGCGTGTGTGCTCACGCCTTTTGCTTCGAGGAAAGCGGTCCTCGACGCTGCGAAACAGCATCCCCGGCAGGTTATCCCGTTCGGCTCGGTGGACCTGGACGCTCCGGAGGTAGTCAAGCAGGTGGAAGAGCTGCACGCCATGGGTTACCGCGGTCTTGGCGAACTAGAGTTTGTGAAGAAGCCGTACAACGACCCGTCGTACCTCCCGGTGTACGAACTTGCAAACCGGTATGGTTGGATCGTTCTTTTCCACACCGGCATCGTGCTGCGCAGAAAATTTGACGAGCCGGAAGACGTGGCTTCCGGACGCATGCGCCCGATTTATCTGGAAGAAATCGCCCGGCGATTTCCGAAAGTCACTGTGCTGGGCGCGCACTGCGGCAATCCCGAATACGAGTGGGCCGCAGAAATCGCAAGATGGAATCCCAATGTGTTTTTCGACCTGAGCGGTTCCACGCTCACGAAGATGCAGGCGCGTCTCGCAGATTTCCAAAAGATTTTTTGGTGGTCGAACACCCAATGGCAGAGCCCGGAGTGGAAACAAAAGCCCGCCGACAGCGACCCAAGTGCGTTCGCAAAAATCGTTTTCGGTTCGGACACGGGCTTGGGCGAAATAGAGTCGGTAGTGAAGCAGTATCACGCCATGTTCGATGCATGCGCGGTTCCCGAGCACACGCGCAAGATGATCATGGGCGGAACGTTGTCCAAGATGCTGGGGCTCGCCGATGGTAATTAAGATTTATGACGACAAGACTTCTCTGGGACGGGCGGCAGCGGAGCAGGCCGCAGTTTCACTCCGAAAGGCAATACAGGAAAGCGGTCGAGCGCGAATCATTGCCGCGACGGGCGCCTCGCAGTTCGAATTCCTCGACGCTCTGACCGCTATGCCCGGCATCGAGTGGCCGCGCGTGGAGATGTTTCACCTGGATGAGTACGTCGGACTGCCCGAGTCTCATCCCGCCAGCTTTCGCAAATATCTCCTCGAACGGCTGATCAACAAGACCGGAATCAGCAAATATCACTTTCTCGACGGCGAGGGAGATGTCCTGGCCGTGGTGCGCAGAGTCTCTGCGGAGTTGACGGCCGCTCCCATTGACATCGCCTTTGTCGGAATCGGCGAAAACGGCCATCTTGCATTCAACGACCCGCCGGCGAATTTTCAAACCGAGGAACCCTACATAACCGTTGACCTCGATGAGCCCTGCCGTCGACAACAGGTGGGGGAAGGATGGTTCGCCAATCTTTCTGAGGTGCCCAAGAGAGCCATGTCCATGTCGGTGCGCCAGATTTTGAAAGCGAGGGAGATTCTTTGCGTCGTACCCGATGCGCGAAAAGCCCAGGCAGTGAAATCTTGCTTTGAAGGCGAAGTCAGTCCCCTTGCGCCGGCATCCATCCTGCGCACACATCCGAACACGACGGTTTTTCTGGACAAGCTGTCTTCCGCCTTATTGAGTCCGCGGAGTATTATGGCCTCAAACTAAACTCTCATGGCCACAAGCGCTCACAACAGCTCGACGGGTGGCCGCCCCATTCCCCACTTGCGTTGGTGGATTTGCGGGATGCTCTTCGCCTCCACGGTCATTAATTATATTGATCGCCAGACGTTTTCGGTTCTGGGACCTTTTCTCAAACGGGACTACCATTGGACCAATACTGATTACGCCGCTCTTTGGATCGGATTCCGCGCGGCGTACACCATTGGCCAGACGGTCTGCGGAAGACTGATGGACCGTGTGGGGACCAGGCGCGGGCTGAGCTTTACGGTGCTGTGGTACTCGCTGGTGTCAATTCTTACTCCACTGGCCAGGGGTTTTTACAGCTTCGGCGCTTTTCGCTTCTTGCTCGGGGCGGGAGAATCAGGAAACTGGCCGGGCGCGACGAAAGCGGTATCCGAATGGTTTCCTAAGCGTGAGCGAGGTTTGGCAACCGCGCTGTTCGACAGCGGATCTTCCATTGGCGGCGCCATTGCTCCCTACCTTGTCTTGCCTATCTACCTCCGATGGGGGCGCGGTCCTGCCTTCATTATTCCTGGCGTGCTCGGGTTTTTCTGGCTCTTGGTTTGGCGGCGCAGTTACCGGGTGCCCCAGGAACATGCGCGCATCAGCGAATCTGAAAGGCAAATGATTCTTGCAGAAACACAGGACCTGCATACCGAAGAAGATAAGCCGCGGACACCTTGGGCCAGCTTGCTAAAGTTGCCACAGACTTGGGGAACGATTGTCGCCAAGGGTCTGACCGATCCTGTATGGTTCTTCGTCACGGATTGGTTTCCGATTTATTTGGTTGCGAAGGGCTTCACGCTACAGAGCAGCAAATTCGCGATAGGGATTCCCTTTATTGCCAGTGACTTGGGTAATTTCTTCGGCGGAGCCACGTCCGATTTCCTAATCAGGCGAGGTTGGTCGCTTGGCGCTGCGCGAAAGGCGCTTGTTGTCTTTGGGGGCTTTGGTGTGCTGTTACTTATCCCGACAGTATTCACCTTCAAGTTGTGGGCGATGACCGGACTCTTTGCCTTGGCCACATTTTCTTACGCTTCATTTTCCACGATTGCCAACGTTCTGCCTTCGGATCTTTTCAAGAGCGAATCAGTCGCGTCGGTGAGTGGTATGAGCGGAACAGGCGCAGGCATTGGCACGATCATCGCATTCCTCTTGATTGGGCACATTTCCGATGCGCGCCGGGCGTCAGCCGCGCATTCCTTTGACCCCATCGTGATCGTCGCCGGCATGGTTCCTTTCGTCGCAATGATTCTCGTGTTGGTTCTCGTCCGCAATACCCGGGCGACGGACGAAGGACGGGTTCGTTGGATCTAGTGATCACTCCGTCGCCTGCAAGGCGACGGCTTCTCGAGGCACGCATGAGACCACATCCTCTACGTTATGCCGCGAACGCCCGATCCGGGCGCGTTCGAGTATGACTTGCGCACTGACCACGTTACGAGGCGCCGACAACCCGCATACCGGACATTCATGCCAACGCTCCGCAAGAGTCTTGGGCACCGCCGCTCCGCATACGCACGTTTGACTGGTTCCGCGCGGATCCACCTTCACCAGCTCTCGCCCGGCGCTTGCAGCCTTGTACCAGAGTTTGGCAAAGAAAGAGTTCCATCCGGCGTCGTGGACCGGGCCGGCCAACATTCCGCGCGAAAGTCCTTTGATGTTGAGGTCTTCCACCGCGATCAACCCATAGTGTTC
>Ga0126373_10001323_pt1 | contig 17493 bp, 14 predicted proteins | sample PanSoiMetPlot_11_FD_92545 | JGI IMG/M metagenome (GOLD analysis project Ga0126373, IMG submission 92545) | Tropical forest soil microbial communities from Panama - MetaG Plot_11 | ecosystem: Environmental > Terrestrial > Soil > Tropical forest > Bulk soil | place: Panama | collected 2016-02-17 | reverse complement strand
CTGTCCGAGGGCCGGCTGCTGAACCTGGGCAACGCCACCGGGCACCCGAGCTTCGTGATGTCGAACAGCTTCACCAACCAGGTCATCGCGCAGGTGGAGCTGTTCACCAAGACCCACGAGTACGCGCTCGACGTGCACGTGCTGCCCAAGCACCTGGACGAGAAGGTGGCTCGCCTGCACCTCGACGCCCTCGGCGTGAAGCTCACCCAGCTGAGCAAGGAGCAGGCCGCCTACATCGGCGTGCCAGTCGATGGCCCGTACAAGCCCGACCACTATCGGTACTGACCTGGGCGGTGCCCCGGCACCGGCGTCGGGCGGCGCCCCGGCACCGGCGTCCGACATCGCCGACCCCGGGCTGGCCCTGACCGGCCAGCCCGGGATCGCCTGGGCCGAGCGGGCAATGCCGGTGCTCGGCATGCTCCGCGCGGCCTTCGCGAGCCAGCAGCCGTTCGACGGCCTGACAATTGCGTGCTGCCTGCACGTCACGGCGGAAACGGCCGTGCTCATCCGCACCCTGACCGCTGGCGGCGCGCAGGTGCACCTGGCCGCGTCGAACCCGCTGTCGACGCAGGACGACATCGCCGCGGCGCTGGCGGCCGAGGAGGCGGTCACCGTTCAGGCAAGGGCGGGTGTGGACCGCGGCACCTACTACGAGCACATTCACCGGGTCCTGGACAGTGCGCCAGACCTGGTCATGGACGACGGCTGCGATCTGGTGAACACCCTGCACGAGGACCGCCCCGAGCTGATCGGGAACGTGCGGGGCGGCTGCGAGGCGACCTCGAGCGGCGCGGCGCGGCTGCGGCGGATGGCCGCTGCCCAATCGCTGCGGTTCCCGGTAGTCGCCGCCGACCTGTCGGCGATCGGCCGCATGGTCGACCACAAGTACGGCACGGGCCAGTCGGTGCTCGACGGGATCCTGCGGGCCACCAACACGCTGGTCGCCGGCAAGACAGTAGTGGTCGCGGGCTTCGGGCCGTGTGGATCAGGCATAGCCGAGCGGGCCCGTGGTCTTGGCGCGCAGGTGATCGTCACCGAGGTGGATCCGGTCCGCGCGCTCGGGGCGCTCATGCAGGGCTTCCGGGTGATGCCGATGAGCGCGGCCGCGCCGCTTGGCGAGTTGGTCATCACCGCGACCGGGTCACGGGACGTCGTCGGGGCCGCGGAGCTCGCCGTGCTGCCGGACGGCGCGATGCTGGCCAACGCCGGCCACTTCGACGTGGAGATCGATGTCGCCGCGCTGGCGGCGGTGGCCGCCGAGATGCACCCGGGGGTGCGCCCGTACGCGGACGAGTACGTGCTCGCCGACGGCAGGCGGCTGATCCTGCTCGCCGAGGGCAGGGTCGTCAACCTCGTGGCGGGCGAGGGCAACCCGGCCGCGGTGATGGATACCTCATTCGCCGTACAGGCGCTGGCGCTGGCCTGGCTGGCCAGCGGGCCGCCCGGTGACGACGGGCCGGACCCGCCCGGCCTGGTGCTCGACGTGCCGGAGGACATCGACGCCCGCGTCGCGAGCCTGACGCTGGCCTCGCTCGGCACCCGGATCGACACGCTGACCGAGGAGCAGCGGCGCTACCTGGAATCGTGGCAGCAGGGCTCCTGACCGTTTCAGGCAGGAGGCACGAAGCCGGCCGGCCCCGGCAGGGGTTCCTGGGCAGGCGCTGGCTGCGGCGTGTGGTCAGGTGCTGGTTGCTGCGGCGCCTGGCTTTCAGGCGGGAACGGGCTGGCTTGCCTACGCGGTGCAGCCCAGCTGGCTTGCCCCGGCTGGACCCCGACCGGACCCGCCAGGTCTTTCTGCCGCCGGACCGCGAGCACCGCTGACAGGTAAGCGGCAGGTGGCGTCCCGGCAGGGGGCGGCGGGCTCACCTGCGCGGCGATAGCGGTGGCCAGCCTGACTCCCACAGCCTCGCGCGCCTGCGGCGTTAGCTCGGCGAGCCGCCGCAGGTAGCTGGCGGCCGCCTCGGCATCCTGCGCCGACAGGCCCTCGACGTGCAGCGCCTGCGCCCAGCCGGCCAGCGGTGGCGGCACCACGGCGAAGGCTGGCTGCAGCGTTCCTGCGGAGGGCACGCGCTCGGAGATGACATAAGTCCCGGCGAAGATGTCGCCCACACGCCTGCCGCGCGCGCTGACGAGCGAGCTGATCAGCGCGACGGGCGGGAGCGTATAGATCTCGATCAGGCCAGTCAGCGCCCGGACGAAAGCCTGGCGGAACCGGACCGGGCTGCCGTCGTCGCCCACGACGCGCAGACCGAGGGCGAGCTTACCGAGTGTCTTGCCGCGGCTCAGGGTCTCGAACGCCGTCGGGTAGCCCACGAACAGGACGACGTAGCTAGCGACAAGGGCCGCTGCCACGTAGGACGCATTCCTCGCGGTCGTGAGGATCACCGGGATGAAGACGAACAGGAACAGCGCACCCTGCACCGCGGTGTCGATGAGCCGGGCGGCAAGCCGGCTGGGATAGGCAGCGGCCGGGAGCTCCAGCGAGACCGCCTCGCCCGTGACGATCTCGGCCATGACCGCTCCTGGTTCGTCCGCGCACTGCGCTTCGCCCAAACTTTACCGGCGCCGGTCGTTACGCTGGCGGGGATGGACGCTGATGCTTTCGCGGCCGCGCGCCGAGCGGAGTGGACCAGGCTGGCCGCGCTGGTACGGCGCCGCCGCCGGCTGTCCGGCGACGAGATCGACGAGCTGGTCGCGCGCTATCAGGCGGTCGCGACGCACCTGTCGGTGCTGCGCAGCGGCGGGCACGATCCGGCCCTGACCGCGCGGCTGTCCGTCCTGCTCGGACGTGCGCGGGCGGCGGTTGCCGGCGCGCACACGCCCGCCTTGCGGGCGGTCGGGGAGTTCGCCGTCGTGTCGTTTCCGGCCATGGCCTACCGCGCGCGCTGGTGGTGGCTCGGCACGGCCGCCGCGTCGCTGGCCTTCGCGGTGATTCTCGGCCGGTGGATCGCCGTCTCTCCCGCGGTGCAGGCCAGCCTGCTGCCGCACTCGCAGGTGGCGAGCCTGGTGAACCACGATTTCCGGGACTACTACTCGCAGGACACGCCGCTGTCGTTCGCGACCAAGCTGTGGACCCATAACGCGGTGGCCGCGGCCGAGGCGCTCATCCTGGGCGCCTTCCTCGGCGTTGGCACGATCCTTGTGCTCATCGACAACATGCTGATCGCCGGCGTAGACGCCGGCCTCATGATCGGGCACGGCCGCGCTGCCGAGTTCTTCGTGCTGATCCTGCCGCACGGCATGCTGGAACTGTCGGCGTTCTTCCTGGCGGCGGCGGCAGGGCTGCGACTCGGCTGGTCGATCATCGACCCGGGACCGCGCAGCCGCGGGCAGGCGCTCGCGGAAACAGGCCGGGCAACGGTGACCATCGCGATCGGCCTCGTCGTCGTGTTCTCGGTGTCGGGTGTCATCGAGGCGTTCGTGACGCCGTCGGGCCTGCCCTCGTGGGCGCGGATCGGCATCGGCGCAGTGGCCGAGGCCGCGTTCCTGGCGTACGTCATCGCGGTCGGCCGGCGTACTCAGCGACTCGGCCGGACCGCCGACATCATGGAAGCTCCGGAGCACGCACCGGTGCGCGGCTGACCGCGGCAGGTCAGTCAGAGCCGCCCGGCGCGTTTCAGCGCGAGGTAGCCATCGGCGAGGGCCGGCGCGAGTCGGTCCGGTGGCGCGTCGATGGCTTCGACGCCATGGCTGGCCAGCAGGCCGGCTCCGCGGGCCCGCTCGGCAACGGCGCGCTCGGCCGCCGCGGCGGCGTAGACCGCGGCCGGGTCGGCGCGGCCGGCCGTCAGCTCGGCCAGCCGCGGATCGGTGACGCCCGCAACAAGGATCTGGTGCCGGCTGGCGAGAGTCGGGAGCACCGGCAGCAGCCAGGTCTCGAGGGCGGCCGGGTTCAGATCGGTGAGCAGCACCAGGAGGCACCGCCGCCGCGCCACCGCGAGCACGGTAGTGGCGAGCAGGGTGCCGTCGGTCTCGGCAAGTTCTGGCTCGAGTGTCGCCAGCGCATCGGTGATGAGCGGCAGCACCTCGGCCCGGTTCGCGCCGATAATCCGGGCCCGCACCTGGCGGTCGACGGCCAGCAGGTCAACCCGGTCGCCGGCCCGCACCGCCAGCGCCGCGAGTAGCAGGGCGGCGTCCATCGAGGCGTCCAGCCTGGGCAGGCCAGCCACCCGCCCAGCCGACGTTCGGCCCGTGTCCAGTACGAGGAGGACGCGCCGGTCGCGTTCGGGCCGCCAGGTGCGCACGACCACATCGGACCGCCGCGCTGACGAGCGCCAGTCGATCGATCGCACATCGTCACCGATCACGTACTGGCGGAGCGAGTCAAATTCACTGCCCTGGCCCCGGATCAGGCTGCGGTGCTGCCCGTCGAGCTGGCGTAGCTGGGCGAGTTTGTCCGGCAGGTGCTTGCGGCTCAGGAACGGCGGCAGCACCCGCACGGACCACGGCACATCCCGGCTGGCCTGCCGGGCCGCGAGACCGAGCGGCCCTACGGAGCGGACTGTGACCGGACCGGCGTTCTTGTCGCCGCGCCTGGTCGGCTCGAGGGTCGTGGTGATCTCCGTCCGGCCGCCCGGCGGGATGCGCACGCGAGCGCGTTCGGTCGCACCGGCGCTCGGCTGCCAGGAATCACGCAGCAGGCCGCGCAGCTCGCGGCGGCCGGGATTGACTATCGAGAGCGTCGTCGCGCCGCGCTCGCCCATCAGGATGCGCGTGTCGCCCGAACGGGAAAACTGCAGTCGGCGCACGCTCGCTGCCATCGCGGTATCGGCCAGGATCGCTACGACGATGCAGCCGTCGACGAGGAGCAGTCCGGCGGTCGTGCGCAGGGCTAGCGCGGCCAGGGTGCCAGCCAGCGCGACCAGCGCCGCGCGCCCGGTGAGCGCCATGGCAGGCTTACCGGGGCACCGGAACCGAAGCCAGCACGCTGTCGAGCACGCCGTCCGGCGAGGTGCCGGCCAGCTCCGCCTCCGGCCGGAGCTGGATGCGGTGCCGGAGCGTCGGCCTGGCCAGGGTCTTGACGTCGTCCGGCGTCACATAGTCGCGGCCCGATAGCCACGCCCAGGCCCGGCTGGTCGCGAGCAGCCCGGTGCCGCCGCGCGGCGACACCCCGAGCCGAACCGCGGCCGACTGCCGGGTACCCCGGCAGATATCAACGATGTAGCCGGTGACCTCAGCGGACACCTGAACCTGCCCGACCGCGGCGCGAGCGGTGGCGAGGTCGCGGGCAGACGCCACCGGCCGGATACCGGCTGCGGCCAGATCGCGCGGGTCGAAGCCTGCCGCGTGCCTGGCCAGGATGCCGATCTCGGCGTCGCGGCCGGGCACGTTCACGGCGAGCTTGAGCAGGAACCGGTCCAGCTGGGCTTCCGGCAGCGGGTAGGTGCCCTCGTACTCGACCGGGTTCTGCGTCGCCGCGACGAGGAAGGGGACCGGCAGGGGCCGCGGCACGCCGTCCACGGAGACCTGGCGTTCTTCCATGGCCTCCAGCAGTGCTGCCTGCGTCTTCGGCGGGGTCCTGTTGATCTCGTCGGCCAGCAGCAGGTTGGTGAAGACGGGTCCCTCGCGGTACTCGAACTGCGCTGTGCGGGCGTCGTAGATCAGCGAACCGGTCACGTCGCCTGGCATGAGGTCCGGAGTGAACTGGACGCGCTTAGCGTCGATCGCGAGCGCCGCGGCCAGCGCTCGGACGAGGAGCGTCTTGGCGACGCCTGGCACGCCCTCGAGCAGCACGTGACCCTCGCAGAGCAGCGCGACGATGAGGCCGCTGACGATTTGCTCCTGGCCGACGACGGCCTTGCCGACCTCGTCGCGGACGGCGATTAGGGCGGCGCGGCCGGTCGGCTCAGCTGTCGGGGCCGCGCTGCTGGTGTCTGCAGCGGTCACGTGATTCCTACCTCTCGGGCTAGGTCATCGAGGTCTCGGGCCAGCACCGCCAGCGCGGCGTCGGTGCGCGGCGCGGGACCGTACAGCAGATCTCGGATCCGCTCCGGGCCTGCTGCCGACCGTTGCGCCACCGCAGGGACGACGGCATCGGGACTGGCTCCTGGCGGCAGGCCGACGGCCTGGCAGATCCGGGTCAGCAGGACGCTCCTGAGCACGCTGGCCGCCCGATCCCTGGCGTGTCGCGACTGGTAGAGCTTTCCGTGGCCGATAACGGTTTCTGCCGCGTGCACGACGACCGGCAGCCGCTCGGCGACGAGCGGTCCCAGCCGACGGCTGCGCCAGGCGGCCGCCAGCAGCAGGGCGAACGCGAGCTGCGCGGCGACCAGGTAGGCGGCCAGCGGCACCAGGCTGTAGAACGACCTGGGGCCGCCAGGGCTGGCGATGATGGCCGGCGCTGGCTGCGGTATCAGCCAGACGATCCTGCGGGTCGGCAGCAGGTTGATGGCGAGCGCTGCGTTGCCCTGTCGCGCCAGGTCCGCGTTGGTCAGCAGGTCGCCTGCGCCCAGCACCGTGACGAGCCTGCCGCCCACGCGAGTCTGCACGAGCGTCGCGCCAGACGGTGATGGGTAGCACTGCTGAGTCGGACCTGGCGGGCTGAACACGGTCATGGTCTCGCCGCCGGCATCGACGGCGCCGGCGAGCACCGCGGCGCGCACGGTGCAGTCTGCCGGAGTCACCTGAACCGGTCGCGGCGGACCGTTGAGGAATATGCCAGGGGCCAGCGCGCCAAGCGCCGCCGGATCGGGATCTATCAGGAGCACGTCGGCCCGAACCCTTCCCAGCGCCCGGAGGTCGGCCGGCGACAGATAACCCGGGCTGGTGATGACGAGGGTCGTTCCAGCGCTCGCGGCTGCGACCGCCGCCGGGACGGCTGTCTGTGTCTGCACCCGGCGGCCGAGCTCGCCCAGCACATCGGCCAGGGCATGCGTGCCGGCGGGCGCGACCGAGTTCGGGCTGAGGTACCGCTGGACCGGAGGCCTCTGCAGCAGCGCGATGAGAGTAGCTCCGGCCGCGACGGCCAGCGCGGCAATGACCCAGCCCCGCCACTGTGCTCGCGGTTGCTCGCCTCGGACTGGTGCACGTCGCGTGCTCGCCTGCATGGCGTCGAGCGCCTCGGCCGTCATCCGGGCACTCCCGCGGCGGCGAGATCGGTGCGAGCCTCCGGTACCGCGGCCGCCAGGCGGCCGTCGAGGCTCTGAACTCTCGCATAGCCGGCCTGGCTGCCTGGCCGGCCGCCGTAGCGCACCTCGTCGAAGAGCCGGGCCACCGCCGCTAGCTCTCCGGACTCGGCCGGGAAGGCCAGCGTGGCCTCGGCGGCCAGCTCGTCGGCTGTCCGGGAGGGCTTAGCGAGCAGGATCTCTCGCGCCTCGAGGTCGGCTGCGATGGCACGGACCTGCTCGGCGATGGCCTCCTGGTAATCGCCGCTGGCTGCCAGCTGCGCGGCTGTTCGGCGATACTCAGCGGCGGTGCGAGCCCGGTCGCCGATGACCGGCTCGGCGCGCTTGCGGCGGCGGGCACTCGGTGATCCGAGCCAGTAGAAGGCAGCGACCACGGCGAGCACAACGACCGCGGCGAGCACCACGACGGCCAGCCAGTTCGGCTCGCCGGCCTGGGTGGGGCTGGTCAGCGAGGACAGCCAGTGCAGGATGTCGTGCCACCACCGGGACAGCAGCGAGGGCCGGTAGATAGACCTGGCAAGCTCGCGCCGCGCCAGCTCTCTGGCCGGGTCCCGGCCGATGCCAGGACCGCTGGCACTGGTCATGGGCGCACCCGCTACCAGGCGGCCGGCTGGGCAGACTGCGCCGATGGGGGCCGCCAGACGGCCGAGAATTCATCTCCGCTGAGCGTCTGGTTCTGGGCCGCCTCCCGCAGTGTTAGGTCAAGGCCCTCGCGCCGGATCCGCATGTCCGCGTACAGCAGGACGACGACTCCCGCCGCGAAGGGCATGGTCACCGTCGCGGCGACGATGGACACGACAATGCTCACGAGCAACGAGACGATGGAGGTGCTGGCTGATGCGGTCAACAGCCCGCCCGACCCGCTGATGAGCGCCTCGGCCACGAAGACCGGGATCGTCAGCACATAGGTGGCGACCACGACCACGAGGAGTGTGAGCAGCAGAATCCCGAGCAGGCGCCAGAAGCTGCGGTTACTGAGCTGCCAGGATCGGCGGATCGCGGCGGCCGGGGAGATCCGCTCGAGCACCAGGGTCGGCAGGGTCAGGCTCAGCCGGATCAGCAGCACGAGCTCGTAAACAGCGACGCCGAGACCGCCGAGCACGCCGACCGCGATCGCGGCCGGCGCCACGTGCAGCGCCGCGAGGCCGAGGACGGCGAGCGCAATGACCGCGGGTGGGACGACGCCGAGCAGGAGCAGGAGAACCAAGGCGACAAGGACGGCGCCGACCCGGCCTGCCCGCCAGACCTGCGACAGGCTGACCTTGTTGCCGAGGATCCCGCGGCCGATCACGACGCTCAGCAGGCCCGTCAGCGCGGCGTAAACCAGGAGGCTGAGCACGAGCAGCCCAACCACCACCGGCACCACCACGCCGAAGAGTGAGCTGAAAAGGTCGCTGACTTGCTGCTGCGTTGGCTGCTGGCCGGGCTGGAAAGTCTGCTGGAAGCTGGCCAGTCTGGTGAGGTAGACACGCTCGGTCAGTGCCGCTGCGACACCGTACACACTCATGACGATGGCCGTCAGGCCGAAGGTCGCGGCCAGGTTCCTGCGGGCCAGCGTCACCGCGCCGTTGAAAATATCGCCGAGCGACAGTGGGCGGAGTGGCACGCCGCCCGGCGCCGGAGCAGTGTTCCAGCCGCCATAACCGGGCTGCCCGTAGCGCGGCAGGCCGTAGCCGGGCGGCGGAGGTGGGTAGGCCGGCAGGCCGGCCGCGCCCGGCTGGCCGTAACCCGGCTGGCCGTAGGGCTGGCCGAATGACCCGGGCTGGCCGTAGGGCTGAGTACCCGGCTGAGCGTAGGTACCGGGCTGACCGTAGCCCGGCGGCGGCTGGCCGGCTGCGCCGTAGCCGGGCTGTGCATATGGTCCCGGCTGGCGGTAGTCCGATCCGGGTGGGTCATAGCCGGGCTGGCCTGGGGGCGGCGGGTCAGGCCGGCTGGCCGGATCGGGCGCGACCGGGTCCCCCCAGCCGGGTGGAGTCTCGTCGGTCACCGTTCTCCTTAGCTGGCCCATATCGGAAAAGCCCGGCCCATGCTTGCACCATCGCCGGGCTGGCCGCCACAGCATGCGGATAACCGAGCGCAGGACTGGCACCAGCCGGAACCGCGGGGCACACTCGGGACGTGGGGACATTGGGGATCGGCAGGGCCACGTGCCAGCGTGGCAGCGGGCCATGGCCGCGCCACTGAGCCCGCTGCGGTGGCTGGACCCCCCGGACGGGCCCGCCATCGTGCTGCTCGACCAGACTCGGCTGCCAGCCGAGGAGACGTACCTGACCTGCGCCGATGTGCCGCAGCTCGTCGATGCGATCCGCCGCCTGGTGGTCCGTGGCGCGCCGCTGCTCGGAGTCGCCGGTGCCTACGGCGTGGGTCTCGCGGCGATGCGCGGCGACGACGTCGAGGCGGCCGCCACCGAACTCGAGGCGGCCAGGCCGACGGCCGTGAACCTGGGCTGGGGTGTTCGGCGGGCGCTGATGGCCTGGCGGGCGGCCGCGAGCCGAGGCGGCCCCGTTCCCTCCCCCATGGAATGCGGTCGCGCTGCGCTGGCCGAGGCGGCCACGATCGCTCAGCAGGACGCCGCCGCGAGCGCCGCCATGGCGCGCCACGGTCTGAGCCTGGTCCCGGCCGGCGCCCGGATCCTCACCCATTGCAATACCGGCCACCTTGTGTCCGCGGGGGAGGGCACCGCGTTCGCGGTCATCATGGCCGCGCACCGGGCGGGCCGGCTGAATTGGCTGTGGGTGGACGAGACGAGGCCGCTGCTGCAGGGCGCCCGGCTGACGGCCTGGGAGGCGGGCCGGGCCGGCATACCGCACTCGCTGCTGACAGACGGCGCGGCCGCCTCGCTCATGGCGTCGGGCCAGGTGGACCTCGTGCTCACCGGCGCCGACCGGATCGCCGCTGACGGGAGCGTGGCGAACAAGGTGGGCACCTACGGCCTCGCCGTGCTGGCCAGGCATCACAACGTGCCGTTTGTCGTGGTCGCGCCGACCTCGACGGTGGACCTCGACACGCCGGACGGGGCAGCGATCACGGTGGAGCACCGTCCGGCCGCGGAGGTCGCCTGTCTGTCTGGTCAGCCCGTCGCCCCGGCTGGCACGCAGGCCTATAACCCGGCTTTTGACATCACCCCGCCCGAGTTGGTCACGGCGCTCGTCACCGAGGAAGGGCTGATACATCCGGTCACGGAGGGTAGTCTGCGAGTCCGGGGACCAGCGCCGGCCTGCGGCGAGGGTCCCGGATCCGCCGCCTACGTGGAACTATGAGGGTCATGAAGGGTCGCGTACTGGTCGTCGATGACGACATCGCCCTCGCCGAGATGCTCGGCATCGTCTTGCGCGGGGAGGGCTTCGAGCCCAGCTTCGTTTATGACGGTGACAAGGCGATGGAGGTCTTCCGCGACTTCCGGCCCGACCTGGTGCTGCTCGACCTGATGCTGCCCGGCATGGATGGCATCGACGTGTGTCGCCAGATCCGGGCCGAATCCGGGGTCCCGATCGTCATGCTCACCGCCAAGAGCGACACCGTCGACGTGGTGCTCGGGCTCGAATCGGGCGCCGACGATTACATCGTGAAGCCATTCCAGTCCAAGGTGCTGATCGCTCGGGTCCGGGCGAGGCTGCGGCGCACCGACGACCCCGCCCCCGAGACGCTGACGATCGGCGACGTCACGATCGACGTAGCCGGGCACTCGGTGCAGCGAGCCGGCGAGCCGCTGAACCTGACCCCGCTGGAGTTCGACCTGCTGGTCGCCCTGGCTCGCAAGCCGCGGCAGGTGTTCACCAGGGAGGTCCTGCTCGAGCAGGTGTGGGGCTACCGGCACGCAGCCGACACGCGGCTCGTCAACGTTCACGTCCAGCGCCTCCGGGCCAAGATCGAGAAGGACCCGGAGCGGCCGGAGATCGTCGTGACAGTCCGGGGCGTCGGATACAAGGCGGGTCCGGGCTGATCTGCAGGTTCGCGCGGCTGGATGCGCGTCCGGCCGACCCGGCCCTGGCATGCAGCGGAGAAGTGTGATGCAGGAAGCGGGCGGCGTGGTCGCCAGGCTGGAAGGCCGGCTTCGCGGTCTCCCAGGCAGTGCCACGAAACTGACTGGACGACTTCCTGCGCGGCCGTACCGGGCTCGGCCGAGGCTCGCGCAGGACCACCAGAGCGCCGCGCCGCCGTCGGCTGGAGAGGCACACAAAGCCGGGTGGCGCCGGATTTCGCGGATTAGTGATCGCTGGCGCCGGTCCCTCCAGCTCCGCGTCGTGACCGCCACGCTCGTGCTCTCGGCGGTGGGCGTCAGCGTCCTCGGCTATGTGCTCATGCAGCACCTGGTGACCGAGCTGTACAACGACAAGGTGCAGTCGTCGGTGAACATCGTCGACAACGGGGTGGCGACCGCGAGTAGCGAGCCCGCGTTCAATCACCAGCCGGACAGCTCGACCGCGAACGCGATGAACGCCCTCGCGGGTCAGCTTCGCTCAGCTGGCGGCACCCCGTACGCGCTGGAGGTAACCCTGCCGCTCGCCAATCAGGGCCCGCCGGTCTACAGCGGGGGACAGTCCGTCGGCTTTTACGGGTATCGGCCCGCCCTGCCGCAGGTCCTGGTCAGGAAGGTGCAGCAGGAGAATCTCGCGCATCACGGTCCGCAGCAGTACTGGCCCAGCCTGCCGGTCGCGTCGAGCGGCAGGACGCCCGTACCCGGATTGCTCATCGGTGCGTCATTCGGCTACGACTACACCTACCAGCTCTACTACTTCTTCCCGCTGACCGCCGAGCAGCACAGCATCGCCAGCATGCAGCGGACCCTGCTGCTCGTCGGCATCGCGGTCGTGTTCCTGCTCGTCGCGATCGCCTGGCTGGTGACGCGGTGGGTGGTAATCCCAGTCCGGCTTGCTGCCCAGGGCGCCCGACGGCTATCCACCGGGGCGCTCAACGAGCGGATGGTGGTGCGGGGCAATGACGAGCTCGCCGCCCTCGCCACCTCGTTCAACGAGATGGCCGAGAGCTTGCAGGAGAAGCTGGCGGAGCTAGAGGACCTGTCGCAGGTCCAGCGGCAGTTCGTGTCTGACGTGTCGCACGAGCTGCGGACGCCGCTGACCACGATCAGGATCGCGTCCGACGTGCTGTTCGGAGCGAAGGCCGAACTGGACCCGGCGGCCGCGCGGTCCGCCGAGCTGCTGCAAAGCCAGCTCGAGCGGTTCGAGTCGCTACTCACCGACCTGCTGGAGATCAGCCGGTACGACGCCAACGCGGCGACGCTCGACGCCGAGCCCGTCGACGTTGCGGCGATCGTGCGCCAGTCCGCCGACGTGGCCCAGCAGCTCGCCGAGCGCCGGGGCACGAAGATCGAGTTCCGGCTGCCCGCCGAGCCGTGTATCGCAGAGGTGGACCGCCGCCGGGTTGAGCGCATCCTCCGTAACCTGCTGCTCAATGCGGTCGAGCACGGTGAGGACAAGGACACCGTCGTGACGATCGCCTCGGACTCCGCGGCCTTGGCGGTGTCTGTCCGCGACTTCGGCGTCGGCCTGGCCGCTGGCGAGGAGCAGCTGGTGTTCGACCGGTTCTGGCGCGCTGACCCGGCGCGGGCCCGGACGTCCGGGGGTACCGGCCTCGGGCTGGCGATCGCGCTCGAGGACGCGCGGCTGCACGGTGGCTGGCTGGAGGCGTGGGGCGAGCCCGGCAAGGGCTCGGTGTTCCGGCTGACGCTGCCGCGCGTTGTCGGTGTCGACCTGCACGGCTCGCCGCTGCCGCTGAACCCGTATGCGGCTGGCCTCGACGCGGCCGCGCCGCCCGGCCTGGCCGACCTGGCGGCGGCGATCGTGGCGGATCCCGCGGCAACTGTCAGGTCCGCCGGCGACGGTGGCAGGCCGAGCGCCGACGCAGGCAATCTAGCTGCGGAGGCAGCCGAGGTCGCCAGTTCGAGTTCCGATGGCGCAGCCACGCCAGCTGATGATGCGGGCGCTGCGGGCAAGGACGACACGCAGCCGCCGCGGACCGAGGTGGCCACCCATGGCTAGCCTCGTGCGCACGGGTCTCCGGCTGTCGGTGACGGTGGCGCTGGCTGCTGTGGCTGCGGCGCTGGCCGGATGTGCCACGGCCCCGTCAGGCGGCCCGCCGCGCCCGGCTCCCGCCGGGAACGACCAGGTGCAGGCCTATGTCCAGCCGCTGCCGCCGCCCGGGCCGACAAATAAGTGGCTGCCGCAAAACGTCGTCCTCGGTTTCCTGCATGCCAGCGCTAGCTATGCCTTCGATCCGGCCGCGGCGCGGCAGTACCTCATGCCGGAACTGCGCCGGACCTGGCATCCGGGACGTGGGGTTACCGTCATCGGCGACATGCCCGCTGCCACGCCGCTTTCCTATAACCCCAAGCAGAGCCTGGGCGGCGGCCCGCCGGTGCAACAGAAGTGGGTCCACCTCACCGGGCCCCAAGTGGCCACGCTGAGCCAGTCCGGCCAGTATCAATACGCTCCCGGCCCGGTGAGCGCCGAATTCTTGCTGGAGAAGAACCCGAACGGCGTCTGGCTGATCGAGCAGCTGCCGCAGCAGTCTCTGAAGACTCTGATGCTGACCGAGTCGGAATTCCAGGAGGTCTACCAGCCGCGGAACCTCTTCTTCTTCGCGCCCGCGCCGGGCTCGCAGACCCCGAGCGTGCTGGTGCCCGGCCCCGTGTATGCGCCGCTGCAGAGCTCGAATAGCGCCCTGAATACTGACCTCGCCACCGGGCTGGTCAACGGCCTGCTCAAGGGGCAGGGCGGCTGGCTTACTGGCGCGACAATCTCGGAGTTTCCAGCAGGCACCCGGCTGCTCAAGAAAGTCACCATCACCGGAAAGACGGCGCAGGTTGACCTCGGCGGGGCTGCCGCGCGGGCGTCCCAGCAATGGATGCTGATGGCGGACCAGCTGGCGGCGACTCTCGGCGACGGGACATACGCTCCGCCGCTAGCAACTCACGTGCAGCTGTCCATTAACAACAGGCTGGAATACTCCACTGGCGCCCCCGATCTCGTCCCGACCGTGCCGAGCGGCCCGGTTGACCTGATCACCGGGACGAGCAGCGTCGGCCAGCTGACCGAGCCCGTGCACGGAGCCAAGCTTCAGCAAAAGCTGGACCAGCACCAGATCGGCTCGGCGGCCGTGACCGCCGTCGCAGCCTCCCCCAGCCCGGATCACCTGGGGCAGCTGGCGGTCGCGGTCCGGAATGCAGACGGCTGCGCTGTCGAGGAACAGCCAACCGGGCAGGGAGCCTACAAGACCTACCGGCTGAGCACATCCGGTGGCCAGTGCAGGTCGCTCAGCTACGACGCCAATGGGAACCTGTGGGCGGCGGCGGGCAGCGGGGTCTGGGTGCTTCCCCCCGGAACAGAAAGTTTGCCAATCGCAGTCGACCTGTCGGCCATGTCTGGGGCCACGCAACCGGGCGACCGTATCCTCGCGATGCAGATGGCGCCGGACGCGGTCCGCGTCGCGCTGCTGGTCAGCACGTCGGCCGGGAACCGGCTGCTCCTGGCTGCGGCGCACGTCCAGGGCGGCAGCGCGAGCTTCGGTGAGTCCGTTACCGTCGGCACCACAGGCCTGACGGATCCGCAGGCGATCAGCTGGTATGACGCCTACCACCTGGCCGTGCTGGCCACCGGGGGGATCTACGAGGTCCCGCTGACCGGCGGCGCGGGACAGCAGCCAGCGCCGCAGCTCATCAGCACAGCCCCGTCCGGCGTCCAGACGAAGACGCTGGCGACTGACGGCACGGAGCTTGTCGTCGGCACCAGCCAGGGCCAGGTGCAAGCCAAGGCGGTGTCGTCAACAGGCGACTGGTCAATCGTGACAAACGGGGCGGACCCGGTCTACCCAGGCTAGCGCGGACCGTGGCAGCGAGACCGGCCGGGCCGAGCCGGGACGGGCCTCCGACGGCCACGTTCCCCTTCTTTCACGGTTGTTGCCAGGGTCACAGGCGCCACCGCGGGATCCCCTCCTGACATTCGGCGAACGTGCGGCTAACGTCGTGTCATGGCACCCGCCCGGGTCCGTGGTTGCGCCAGGCCATCGGCCTGGCTAGCCGATGCCAGCCGCAGGCGAAGCGGCCCACGTAAGGCGACTTGTCGTCGACCGATCACGGTGCGGCTTAGAAGTAAGTCCTGCCCCGCCGGGGGATCAGGTGTCCACCGGGCCGGGAGAAGGGTAGTAGTGGCGCAAGGCCGCGAGCCCCTCAGCAGGCGGATGTGGGGTAGAAGACCAGGTCGGCCGGGCGGGTGCTATTCGGACCGGACAAGAAGGGAGTTGTTCCTCTGTGGACATCATCTTCAAGGCCCGGCACACCGACGTGCGAGAGCGGTTCCGGACGCACGCGTCCGCAAAGCTCGCCAAGATCGAGAAGCTCGACGGCAAAGCCATCAGGATCGACGTCCAGATCACGGCCGAGCGCAACCCAAGACAGGCTGACCGCCGGGAGCGCGTCGAGCTCACCGTCACATCACGGGGACCCGCGATCCGGGCCGAGGCGGCGGCGGACGACCGGTTCGCCGCGTTCGACCTGGCATTCGACAAGCTGGAGTCACGCCTGCGGCGCGTCTGCGACCGGCGGAAAGACCGGCACGGAGCGCACGCGGCCGTCCGGCTCACTGACTTGCCCGAGGCCGACCTGGCGTCCGACGCCGAGCTGCCCGCCATCAGGGTCGGGGGCGGCGGCGGGCTCCTGGCCAGCAACGGCGCGCAAGCCATCAACGTCATGGCTGCTGCTGCGGATGCCGCCGACGCCGCTGATGCTGCAGCTGAGCCGAGCGACGACGAGACCAGGGAAGTCGAGATCGACATGCAGGGCGACGGACCCCTGGTGGTGCGAGAGAAGTTCCATGCCGCCGTGCCGATGGGCATTGACCAGGCACTCTTCGAGATGGAGCTCGTGGGTCACGACTTCTTCCTGTTCACCGATGCCGGAAGTGGCATGCCCAGCGTGGTTTACCGTCGGCGCGGCTATCAGTACGGCGTCATCAGGCTGATGGAAGAGCACGCGCCGGGCGCTGGCTGGACTCAGACCGCGCTTGGCGATCAGTCACGCGTGGCCGGTGCTGGCTCTGGCCAAGGCGCGCAGCAGGCGGCGAACGGCCAGCTCGGCTCCGGGCAGCCAGAGGCAGGCGAGGCCGATCTCCGCAACATGCAGGCAAGGCGAGGTCGGCGGGCGCGGGCCGCCGGCGAATAGGGCGAACAGCCACAGCACCTCGACGCCGTCCACCCGGCTGGCCCGGTGATTCCGGCCGCTGTTTCGGCGGTAGTGTCGCATGCGCGGGCAGCTCACCGGCGGACTTGCAATCCCCGCCGGGACTCAGGGAGAGTTCAGGGACAGGCATCGCGGAGTCACGGTCGGGGAGGACCGGCTTCGGGCGCGGGTCGCGGGCAAGGGCCGTCGGCCCCGGTCGGTCGGGAAGGAAGGATCATGGGCCGCAGTGCCGGCCTCAGTCCGCAGGAATCGGGAAACGTCGCCGCCGGCGAGCATGCAGCGGCGGACGCAGCTGCAGCCGAGCCGATTCGGACGCTCATTGTCGACGATCACGCATTGTTCCGGCGGGGCCTGGAGATGGTGCTCGAGTCCGAACCAGGCATCGAGCTCGTCGGCGAGGCAGGCGACGGTGAAGAAGCGGTCCGCGTCGCGGGCGAGTCACTTCCCGACGTCGTGCTCATGGACATCCGGATGCCGCGAAGCAGCGGGATCGAGGCGTGCCGGGCGCTGAAGGATGTCGCTCCGAGCGCAAAGATCGTGATGCTCACGATCAGCGACGAGGAAGAGGACCTGTTCGACGCCATTCGCGCCGGGGCAAGCGGCTACCTGCTCAAGGACATTCCCCTGGACGAGGTGGCCGGAGCGGTTCGCGCCGTGCACGGCGGCCAGTCCCTTATCAACCCGTCGATGGCCGCCAAGCTGCTGACCGAGTTCGCCGCCTTGGCCCGGCGGGATGAGGAAGAGCCGCCGCAACAGGTGCCGGCGCCGCGCCTGACTGAGCGCGAGATCGAGGTGCTCCGCCTCGTCGCGCGCGGCATGAACAACCGGGATATCGCCAAGGAGCTGTTCATCTCCGAGAACACCGTCAAGAACCACGTCAGGAACATCCTGGAGAAGCTGCAGATCCACTCGCGGATGGAGGCAGTGATGGTGGCCGTCCGGGAGAAGCTGATCGAGTTCGGCTGAAGCTGATCGAGATCGGCTCAGGCGCCAGCGCACCGTTCTTGCTGCTCTTCGCTCTTCGCTCTTCGCGGACAGTTGTCAGGCGGCTCCTGACGACGTAAGGTAAGGCCTGACATGAACTGTCAGGCTGATCCTGACAGGATGAGCGTCTCTGGGAGGCGATCGTGACCGCAGCGGATCTGCGGGAGACCGTGGCCTGCTCGTTCTGCCGGAAGT
>Ga0126373_10001322_pt1 | contig 17493 bp, 16 predicted proteins | sample PanSoiMetPlot_11_FD_92545 | JGI IMG/M metagenome (GOLD analysis project Ga0126373, IMG submission 92545) | Tropical forest soil microbial communities from Panama - MetaG Plot_11 | ecosystem: Environmental > Terrestrial > Soil > Tropical forest > Bulk soil | place: Panama | collected 2016-02-17 | reverse complement strand
GGCGAGGCCGGTGTGCCGTTCTACTCCATTTCCGGCTCGGACTTCGTTGAGATGTTCGTCGGCGTCGGCGCATCCCGGGTCCGCGACCTGTTCGAGCAGGCGAAGGCCAACGCGCCGGCCATCGTGTTCGTGGACGAGATCGACGCGGTCGGCCGGCACCGTGGTGCAGGCTTCGGCGGCGGTCACGACGAGCGCGAGCAGACCCTGAACCAGCTGCTAGTCGAGCTCGACGGCTTCGACACCAAAGGCGGGGTCATCGTGATCGCGGCCACGAACCGGCCGGACATCCTCGACCCAGCCCTGCTTCGCCCTGGCCGGTTCGACCGGCAGATCGTGGTCGCGCAGCCGGACTTGGCTGGCCGCAAGGGCATCCTCCGGGTGCATGCGCGCGGCAAGCCGTTCGGACCGGACGTCGACCTCGACGTCATCGCCCGCCGCACGCCCGGCTTCACAGGTGCCGACCTCGCGAACGTCATCAACGAGGGCGCCCTGCTGACGGCTCGGGCCAACCAGACCCAGATTCAGATGGCCTCGCTTGAGGAGGCCATCGATCGCGTCACGGCCGGGCCCAAGCGCAAGAGCGTGCTGCTGTCGGAGAAGGAGCGCAAGATCATCGCTTACCACGAGGGCGGGCACGCACTCGTCGGACATGCGCTGCCGAACGCCGACCCGGTGCACAAGATCACGATCATCCCGCGCGGGCGAGCGCTCGGCTACACGGCCGCCGCGCCGGCCGAGGACAAGTTCCTGGTCAGTCGCGCCGAGATGATGGACCAGCTGGCGATGCTGCTGGGCGGGCGCACGGCTGAGGAACTGGTCTTCCACGAGCCGACGACAGGTGCCGCCAACGACATCGAAAAGGCGTCCTCCATAGCGCGCGGCATGGTGACCGAGTTCGGCATGAGCGAGCGCCTGGGTGCACGGAAGTTCGGCACCGGCGACGGCGAGCCGTTCCTTGGTCGTGAGATGTCGCACGCGCGCGACTACTCCGAGGAGATCGCTTCCGCGATCGACGACGAAGTGCGTCGGCTGATCGAATCGGCCCACGACGAGGCGTGGGAGATCCTCGTTCAGTACCGCGACGTCCTGGACAATCTGGTGCTTCAGCTGCTCGAGCACGAGACCCTGTCTCGTGAGCAGGTGCTCGAGATCTTCTCGCCTGTGCACAAGCGCCCCACCCGCGGCTCTTACACCGGGTATGGCAAGCGACTGCCATCGGAGAAGCCGCCCGTCCTCACGCCGAAGGAGCTGGCGCTGACCGCAGCCACGGATGGCAATCTGACTCAGTCGCTGGGCAACGGGCAGGCTCCAAGCACTGCAGGGCTGCCCGCTGGGCAGCCGCCGACGGACTCAGCGTCGAGCTTTGGCAATCCGCTCGGTGGTGGCAATCCGCTCGGCGGTGGGCACCCGCTCGGCGGAGCCAATCCGCTCGCCGGCGGAACTCCGCTCGGTGGCGGGACGCCGCTCGGCGGCGACAGGCAGCCCGACGCCGGACGCCGCGATGAGGATCGGCCTGGAGACGGCGAGGCTCATTGAACGAGGGAGGTTTTGATCTCCCCCGGATCGAGCACGCGGTCAGGGAAATTCTCCTCGCAGTAGGCGAAGATCCTGATCGCGACGGTTTGCGGGAAACGCCGGCGCGGGTAGCGCGCGCAATTAGTGAGCAGTTTGCGGGCCTCCGGCTGAAGCCAACTGACGTGCTGACTACGGTATTCGATGCCGATCACGAGGAGATGGTGCTCGTGCGCGATATCGAACTCTATTCAACGTGCGAGCACCACCTTGTGCCATTCATCGGCCGGGCCCACGTCGGCTACATTCCCAACGAGAAAGGCCAGATCACCGGCCTGTCGAAGCTGGCCAGGCTCGTCGACGTGTACGCCAGGCGTCCGCAGGTGCAGGAGCGGATGACCAGCCAGATTGCTGACGCTATGATGGCCACGCTCGAGCCGCGGGGGGCTATCGTCATCATTGAGGCCGAACATTTGTGCATGTCCATGCGGGGCGTGCGCAAACCCGGAGCCAAGACGGTTACGTCCGCTGTGCGGGGTATCTTCCTTAACTCCGAAAGCACCAGGGCTGAGGCTATGAGCCTGCTAACGGAACGCCGCTGAACGACAACTAATTGCCGTGGTTTGGCCTCGGCACGAGTCGACCGAGACTACGCTGATGCCCCGTGCGCCGGGGTCTGACCAACTTGTCCGAGATGACACATAAGAGCGGGCCAGGACCGGCAGAGCCCGTAACCGGTGAGGACGACCGGCACGCCGAGCCCGTCGTCGTCCGAGGCACGGACCTGCGCCAGCAGCTTCGATGGGTGCCCCTGACTGCTGGCCTCGCAGCCCTGATCATCGGCTTGGGCTATATCGCAGAGGGCTTGCTGCCAGCCCTTTATCACCGGCGCCTGCGCGGCCTGTCCTACATCGCGCCAGGCACGCTGGCGAACCTGACCCGCACCACCGACGTGATCATCGGGCTGCTGCTCCTGATGCTGTCGCACGGTCTGCGGCGGCGCAAACGACGAGCCTGGGCTGCCGTCATGGCCCTGCTGGCGGTAGGCCTCATCATTCACGCTGGCGTCGGCGTCGTGCTCCACCACCTATATCCCGACATCCCGCTGCCGAGGGTGCACTGGACGGAGGTCGTCGTCTCGGTCGCGCTGCTAGTAGCGCTCTACGCCTTCAGGCGCCAGTTCTACGCGGTTGGCGACCGGCGCTCGCGCTGGCGGGCGCTATGGGTCCTGGGCAGCCTGCTGGCGGCCGACATCATCATTGGGCTGACCTACCTGTCGTTCATCGCCAAGCTCAGGGGAACGCCGAGGTTCGAGGACCGGCTCCAGACAGTGGTACAGAACCTGGCAGGCTTCACCGGGCCCATTCAGTTCGCGGGTTCGCCGCATTTCGTAGAGACACAGCTTGATCACTTTGGCTTCCTGATGGGCGGGCTTGGCCTGTTCACCCTGGTAGTCGCCCTCTTCATTCTCTTGCGGCCGGCTGAGCCGGCTGGCCGGCTCAGAGCCGCTGACGCCGAACACATCAGGAAGCTGCTTGATCGGCACGGAGACCAGGATTCGCTTGGCTACTTCGCGCTGCGTGACGACAAGAGCATCGTGTGGTCGCCGACCGGTAAGGCTTGCATCGGGTATCGGGTGCTGTCCGGCGTGATGCTGGCCAGCGGTGATCCCATCGGCGACCCTGAGGCCTGGCCTGGCGCGATCCACACGTTCCTGGACGAAGCCGCCCGGCACGCGTGGGTACCTGCGGTCATCGGCTGTGGCGAGCTCGGGGCGGAGATCTGGTGCCGGGAGGGCAACCTGACCGCACTCGAACTCGGCGACGAGGCGGTCGTGACCGTAGCCGATTTCACCTTGCAGGGCCGCGCCATGCGGAACGTCCGCCAGATGGTCAGCCGGGTGTGCCGCCAGGGCTACGCGGCGGAGATCCGGCGGGTCGCTGACATTCCGACCCCAGAGATACAGAAAATGATTCGTCAGGCCGACAGCTGGCGAGGCAACCCAACCGAACGCGGCTTCTCGATGGCACTCGGCCGCGTGGCTGGCGAGGAAGACGGCCGCTGCGTGATCGCGACGGCGACGCAGGATGGTGTGCTGCGGGCCATGCTCCATTTCGTGCCGTGGGGTAGCGATGGGCTGTCGCTTGATCTCATGCGCAGAGACCGGTCCGCTGCTCCCGGCCTCAACGATTTCATGATCGTCGAAGTGATCAAGGCTGCCAATGATCTGGGCGTCAAGCGGATCTCGCTGAACTTCGCGGTCTTCCGGGCCGCGCTTGAACGCGGCGAACGGATCGGAGCCGGGCCGGTGCTGCGCGCGTGGCGCCGCATCCTGCTGTTCCTGTCCCGATGGTTCCAGATTGAATCGTTGTACAAGTTCAACGCCAAGTTCTGCCCCGAATGGGTGCCGAGGTTCGTCATCTTCCCGAACACCAGGGACGCACCGCGGATCGGTTTCGCCGCGCTTGAAGCCGAGGCCTTCCTAGTCTGGCCGACGATCGAGATCCGCCGGATCTGGCGGAACCTGGGCTTCGACCGCTTCCGGCGGCGGCTGCGGCTCGCGGTCAAGCGGGCGCCTGCGCGCCGCTGAAGGGTGTCGGCCAAACTGCCACGGCGACGAACGTAGATTGGCTGTTATGACCGCTGAGGAAGACGGCAGCGAGCGGGGACCTGGCTTGCGGACCTTGCCGGCCGTAGACCGCTGCCTGGTCATGGGCGTGGTGAACGTCACTCCCGACTCGTTTTCCGACGGCGGCGACTGGCTGGATCCCGACAAAGCCGTCAAACACGGCCTGGAGCTGGTCAGGCAAGGCGCCGACATCATCGACGTCGGCGGTGAGTCGACCCGGCCCGGCGCGCATCGCGTGTCGGCGGCCGAAGAACTGAACCGGGTGCTGCCGGTCGTGACGGCGCTGGCTCAGGCAGGCACGTACGTCAGCATCGATACCATGCGGGCCGAGGTCGCCACGGAGGCGCTCGCGATCGGTGCCGCGATGGTCAATGACGTGAGCGGTGGCCTTGCGGACTCCGATATGGCGGCGGTAATCGCGCGCGCCGGTGTGCCTTACATCGTCAATCACTGGCGCGGGCACAGCGCCGATATGTACGGGCCAGCCGTCTACGGCGACGTCGTCGCCGAGGTGCAGGCCGAACTGCACGACCGTGTGCAGGCGCTGCTCACGGTCGGCGTGGACCGGGCTCAGCTGATACTCGATCCCGGCCTGGGCTTCGCCAAGCTGCCTGAGCATAACTGGAAGCTGCTGACGAGCCTGGACCGCATCGCCCGCCTGCCGGGATTCCCTGACCCATTCCCAGTGCTGGTGGCGGCGTCGCGGAAGGGCTTCCTTAGCAAGCTGCTGGCCGACCCGGATGGGCAGCCGAGACCGTTTTCCCGCAACGATGACGCCACGATCGCGGTGACCGCGCTGGCCGTGGCCGCTGGCGCGCGGATCATCCGGGTGCACGCCGTGCCCGGCAACGTTGACGCAGTCCGAGTGGCGACGCGATGGCGCGATGAGTGCTTGGCAGGCACGAGCTGATGCTGGACCGGATTTCGATCGTCGGCCTGCGAGTTCACGGCAACCACGGCGTCTATCCGCACGAGCGGGACGCCGGGCAGGAGTTCGTCATCGACGCTGTGCTGTGGCTCGATGCCGCGGCCGCCGCAGCCGCCGACGACCTGAACTTGACCGCTGACTATGGCGCACTCGCTGACCGGCTAGCCGGGATCGTCGCTGGGCCACCGGTGCTGCTGATCGAGACGCTGGCGGAGCGGCTCGCCGTGGCATGCCTCGCCGACGATGTGATCGAGGAGGCCGAGGTGACCGTGCACAAGCCACAGGCGCCTGTGCAGCAGCAGTTCGCCGATATCGCCGTCACCGTCCGCCGGAGCCGGTCATGACCGACCACGCGGGCAACCAGCGCCAGCACCGTGGAGAGACCGGCATTGGCCACCGCTCCGTGGTCCTGTCCCTTGGCAGCAACATCGGCGACAGGCTGGCCAACCTGCAGCTCGGCGTCGACATCCTCGTGGCCGGCGGCCTTGTCCGCCCCATGATCTCGAGCGTGTATGAGACAGTCCCAGTCGGCGGTCCCGCTCAAGACGACTACCTGAACGCCGTGCTGATGGCGGACACCGCCCTGCGCGCGCGCGACGTCCTGAGCTTGGCAGTCTCGGCCGAAACAGCAGCAGGCCGGGTGCGAACCGTGCGCTTCGGCCCGCGAACGCTGGACGTCGACATCATTTCCTACGGCGACGAGACGAGCTCTGACGCCGAGCTGACGTTGCCGCATCCACGGGCACACGAGCGTGCCTTCGTCCTCGCGCCGTGGCAGGAGCTGGACACAGCTGCTGTTCTGCCGGGCTGCGGCTCAGTGGCCGAGCTGCTCGCCGCTACCGGGACCGGCGGCGTGCGGCGGCGTTCCGACCTCACGCTCGCTGTCCCGTTGCAACCGGGGGCAGCGGAGGTCGTGCCATGCACCTGACGCGTCCAGGAACGCTCGCAGGCATTTTCGGGATCTGCGCCATTGTCGCGTGGCTCGCGACGCGGGCCACGTTCACGAACCTGCCGCTGCTGCCGATCACCGCCGTGCCGGCGCTGGCCGCGCTGGCCCTAGCCGAGACGGTCATCGGCCGGAATGTACGCAACAGGCTGTCGGGGCGCAAGGTGGCCAAGCCCCTAGCGCCGATCGCCGTCTCCCGACTTGTCGCGCTGGCAAAGGCCAGCTCGGCGGGCGCGGCCGCCCTGGGTGGCCTGGCGGGCGGCTATCTGATCTACGTGCTGCGGGAGCTCGACAAGAGCGTGCCAGCCAGGGACGCCAGGGTAGCGGGCGCTACCCTGGCCGCCGCGCTTTTGCTTGTCGCCGCCGCGCTCTATCTGGAGCGCTGCTGCCGAGCGCCGAGGCCGCCCGATGACTCCGACGACGACGAGCAGCGCCGACGGGACACCTGGCAATGGCACGCCTAGGCTGCCCATACCCAAGCCCCGGCTGCGGCCAGGTCGACCTGGTCCGGCAGGATTCTCGGGCGGGCATCTCGCGGCGGGGAAGAGAGGCGGTTGGCGCATGATCACGAGCGTGCACACCATCGTCTACGCCACTGACGCAAACGCGGCCCGCACCTTCCTCCGCGATGTCATCGGCTGGCCATACGTCGACGCGCGCGATGGCTGGCTGATCTTCCAGCAACCAGCTTCCGAGCTGGCCGTGCACCCTGAGGACGAGCCGACCGGGCGGTGTGAGCTGTACCTGATGTGCGACGACATCGAGGCCACCATGGCCGATCTCACTGCCAAGGGTGCGCAGTTCACAGCCCCGGTGCGGCAGGCGAGCTTCGGCCTGCTGACCTCGATCCAGATCCCTGGCGGCGGCCAGATAGGCCTCTACCAGCCGCGCCACCCGACGGCCTATGACCTCTGACCGGGCGTCGGACGGCGGACCGAGCCAGCCGGCGCACGAGCACCCGGCGCGCTTGAATGTCGGTGTGGTCGGCGCGGGCCGGGTGGGCACCGCCCTCGCCGTTGCGCTCAGCCGCGCTGGGCACACGGTCGTCGGCGCGTCGGCGATCTCGGCGGTGTCCAGGGAGCGCATCAAGACGTACCTGCCCGGCACGCCGGTGCTCCAGCCTGAGGACGTCGTAGCGGCGGCTGACCTGGTCCTCCTCACCGTTCCCGATGACGCGCTGAGCGGTCTGGTGCGCGGCCTCGTGGCTACGGGCGTTCCGCTCACCGGGCGCATGCTCGCGCATGCCAGCGGGCTGCATGGCCTCGCGGTACTCGAGCCCGCCGTCGAACTCGGCGCCCTGCCGCTAGCGCTGCACCCGGTCATGACGTTCACCGGGCGGCCCGACGACGCAGATCGGCTCGCCGGGATCACCTTTGGCGTTACGGCGCCAGCCGTCCTGCGTCCGGCCGCCGAGGTCCTCGTCATGGAGATGGGAGGTGAGCCGGCCTTCATCGCCGAGGCAGACCGCGGCCTGTACCACGCCGCGCTGGCCGGCGCGGCGAACCATCTGGTGACGCAGGTGGTTCAGGCGGCGGACCTGCTGACCAGGGCCGGCGTTGGTCAGCCGTCCAGAATGCTCGGCCCGCTGCTGTCGGCTGCTCTCGACAATGCCCTGAGGCTCGGCGACGCCGCGCTGACTGGTCCGGTAGCGCGGGGCGACGCCGAGACCGTCGCCGGCCACCTCGATGCCCTCCGTGCTGACGCGCCCGAGGCACTGCCGGCCTACCTCGCGCTGGCCCGGCTCACTGCGACCAGGGCGCTGGCCAGTGGCATGCTCACGGCGGCCGACGCGCAACGCCCCTCGATGTGCTCGCCGAGGCGCCGATATGACAGCGCCCAGCCAGGCGAAGGCGCCGGGCGTCACGGGAACACCGGTCCCCATGCTGGTCCGGACCCGCAAGGGCCTGGGCGCGGCCAGGGCGGCGCTGCCCGGTCCGGTCGTGTTGGTGCCGACCATGGGGGCGCTGCACGACGGTCACCGCTCGCCGCTTCGGCTGGCTCGTGAGCTGGCAGGCCCGAGGGGCAGCGTCCTCGTATCGATCTTCGTCAACCCACTCCAGTTCGGACCGGCCGAGGACTATGACCGCTACCCTCGGCCGCTCGAGCATGACCTGGCAGTGTGCGCCGAGGAAGGCGTGCGCGCGGTCTTCGCGCCGAGCCGGGCCGAGATCTATCCGGCCGAGCCGATGGTCACGGTCAATCCAGGCCCGGTGGGGCGGCTCCTCGAAGGCAACTCCCGGCCAGGCTTCTTCGACGGCGTCTTGACTGTCGTGCTTAAGCTCTTCCAGCTGACGGCGCCCGACGTTGCCGTCTTCGGTGCCAAGGACGCGCAGCAGCTCGTGCTCGTCCGGCAGATGGTCACCGATCTGGACCTCGGCGTGCACATCGCAGCCGCGCCATTGCACCGCGACCAGGACGGTCTGGCGGTGTCGAGCCGGAACGCATACTTGTCGGCCGCTGAGCGGTCCTCGGCGCTGAACTTGTCCCGTGCCCTCGCGGCGGGGGCGGCGGCCGCCGGGCATGGCGTCACGGCGGCGGTCGCCGCAGCCATGGCGGTGCTCGACGCGGCCGCGACCGCGACACCGCCAGTGCACCTTGACTACCTCGTGCTCGCCGATCCGGACACCTTCGGCGAACTCGGCCCGGACTACCGCGGTCTAGCCCTGTTGCTCGTCGCCGCCCGCGTCGGCTCAACTCGGCTGATCGACAACATCAGCCTTGAGATCGGCGGTCGCTCGTGATCGCCGAAACGCTGCTTGCGCCACCGCCGGGCTGGCACAAGGAGACCGACGTGGTTGTCGTCGGATCCGGCGTTGCCGGCGTGACGGCCGTCCTGGCCATCCGGCGCGCGCTGCCAGCGGCCAGAATCCTCCTTGCCACGAAGTCGGTGCTGGACGATGGGTCTACCCGCTGGGCGCAGGGCGGCATCGCCGCTGCGCTCGATCCCGCTGACTCGGCAGAGGACCATCTCCAGGACACGCTGACCGCGGGTGCCGGCTTGTGTGATGGGCGCGCCGTGCGCGCCCTCGTTACCGACGGGCCTGGCGCGGTGCAGCGGCTCATTGATATCGGCGCGCAATTCGACCGCGAGCCGTCCGGACCGCTGGCGCTGACCAGGGAAGGCGGCCACCTGCGTCGGCGGATCGCGCACGCCGGCGGCGACGCGACGGGCGCAGAGATCTCGCGCGCGCTGCTGGCTGCTCTGGCAGACGCTGGGCGGAGCGCGGAACTCGAAGTGATCGAGCACGCGCTCGCCATCGACTTGCTGAGAACCGCCGACGGACGCGCGGCCGGCATCACGCTGCATGTACTCGGCGAGGGCCAGACCGATGGAGTCGGGGCTGTCCACGCCCCCGCGGTGGTCTTGGCGACTGGCGGATTCGGCCAGGTTTACTCCGCCACGACGAATCCGCCGGTATCCACCGGCGACGGCCTGGCGCTCGCGCTTCGCGCCGGGGCTAAGGCGGCCGACCTGGAATTCGTCCAGTTCCACCCCACCGTGCTGTGGCTAGGGCCTGACTCGCGCGGACGTCAACCATTGATCTCCGAAGCGGTGCGCGGCGAAGGCGCTGTGCTGACTGACGCCTCCGGGCGGCGCTTCATGGTTGGCGTGCACCCGCTGGCCGACCTCGCGCCGCGCGACGTCGTCGCCAAGGCGATCATGCGGGAGATGCTCGCCGAGGGCACCGATCACGTATTTCTGGACGGCCGGCACCTCGGTGCACAGCAATGGGCGCAGCGGTTCCCGACGATCCTGGCGAGCTGCCGCAGGCATGGCATCGATCCGGTGACCGACCTGATCCCGGTAGTGCCGGCCGCGCACTACGTCAGCGGTGGCGTGCGGACAGACCTGTACGGGCGGACTAGCGTGCCCGGTCTCTACGCGTGCGGCGAGGTGGCCTGTACCGGCGTGCACGGCGCTAACCGGCTAGCCTCCAACTCGCTGCTCGAGGGCTTGGTGTTCGCCGAGCGGATTGCAGCAGCGCTGGGTCGTGGTCTGCCGCCGCTGGCCGAGCCAGCCGTCGCGACGAGGCCTTGCGGCCTGCTGGAGCCGGCCATCATCGCTCCGCTCCAGCACCTCATGTCGGCGAGCGCCGGCGTCCTCAGGTCGGGAACGGGGCTGACGGAGGCTGCCGCCGGCCTGGCCGACCTCAGCCGCCAGCAGTGCGACAAACCCGACGCGGACGCGTGGCAGGCGACGAACCTGCACCTGGTCGCGACCGCCTTGGTCCAGTCCGCGCTCGCGCGTGAGGAAACGCGAGGCAGCCACTGGCGGGATGACTTCCCGGCAGCCAGCGAGGCCTGGCGTGGCCATCTCGTCTGCTCCCTCGGCGGCTCCGAGTTCAGGTCGGTGTTCGAGCCGGTGCTCGATGACTAACCTCCAACAAGATCTGACCGCGGCCGGACTCGATCCGGACGCGGTGCGTTCGTTCGTGGCGGCCGCGCTGGCCGAGGACCTGGCCGGTGGCAACGACGTCACGACGGCTGCCACCGTGCCGCCAGCCGAGCGCGGCCGCGCGGACCTGGTGGCGCGCGCGCCCGGCGTCGTTGCCGGGCTGCCAGTTGCGGCGGCGGTGTTCTCAGCCACCTCCCCGGATGTGCAGTGCACGCCGCTTGCGGCCGACGGCGAGGAGGTGCACGGAGGGCAGCGGCTGCTGACTGTGTCCGGCCCGGTGGGCCCGATCCTGACCGCCGAGCGGACGGCGCTGAACTTGCTCTGTCACCTCTCTGGCGTCGCGACGCTGACCCGCCGTTGGGTAAACGCAGTGGACGGCACCGGTGCCAGCATCCGCGATACGCGCAAGACGCTCCCGGGACTGCGAGCGCTCGAGAAGTATGCCGTGCGCTGCGGCGGCGGGGTTAACCATCGCATGTCGCTGTCAGATGCCGCGCTCATCAAGGACAACCACGTAGCGGCGGCTGGGTCGGTTGGAGCCGCGTTCGCCGCCGTCCGCTCAACCGCACCCGGACTGCCGCTCGAGGTCGAGTGCGACACGCTTGATCAGGTCGCCGAAGCGCTGACAGCGGGAGCTGACCTGATCTTGCTTGATAACTTCGACGTGCCGGAGCTTGCGGCGGCGGTCCGGCTCGCTGACGGCCGCGCGCTGCTGGAAGCCAGCGGTGGGCTGGTGCTCGCCAACGCTCGATCCGTCGCCGAGACTGGCGTGGACTACCTCGCGGTGGGAGCCCTCACCCACTCGGCGCCCGCACTGGACATCGGCCTTGACCTGGTCGACGCCAGCTAGTCATCGCTCGCAAGACACTGGGAGCAAGATGCTACTGACCATTGACGTCGGCAACACTAATACCGTGCTCGGCGTCTTCGACGGCGCCGACGTCGTCGAGCACTGGCGCATCTCGACTGACCCGGTCCGTACCGCGGACGAGCTTGCCGTTCTGATTCAAGGACTGCTGCGGCAGAGCACCCTGTTTACCGAGCCGGACGTCAGTGGCATCGCGCTGTGCTCAACCGTCCCCTCGGTGCTCCATGAGCTGCGTGAGATGTGCCGCCGCTACTACGGTGACGTGCCCTCAATCATCGTGGAGCCGGGCGTGAAGACCGGCGTGCCGCTGCGGTACGACAACCCGAAAGAGGTAGGCAGCGACCGGATCATGAACGCCGTCGCGGCGGTGCACCTTTACGGGGGCCCCGCGATCGTGGTCGACTTCGGCACGTCGACGAACTTCGACGCGGTGAGCGAGCGGGGGGAGTTCGTCGGTGGCGCGCTGGCTCCCGGCATCGAGATCTCGGTCGACGCCCTGTCCCGCCGCGCCGCGCAACTGCTGAAGGTGGAGCTGGCGAGGCCCGGCCGGGTCATCGGCAAGAGCACCGTCGAGGCGCTGCAGTCCGGCATCATCTTCGGCTTCGCCGGGCAGGTCGAGGGCATCGCCACGAGGATGGCGGCGGAACTGGCGCCATCGGATCCAGACTCGGTCACGATCATCGCTACCGGCGGGCTGGCGCCGCTCGTGATCGACGAGGTGTCGGTCATTGACGCCTACGAGCCGTGGCTGACGCTGATCGGGCTCCGGCTGACATATGAGCGGAACGTGACGCGAACTGATCCGGGGCGACCTGATCACGCGGCGCGGGCTGATACTGCCGTGACCGACTGATGGTGGCGCGGGTAGCCTCGGGCAGATGACGGACGATGAGGCGGGCGGGGCGGCCGATCGCACGGTGCCCGAGCAAATGCAAGTCCGGCTCGCCAAGGTCGAGCGGATGCGCGCGGCGGGTGTCGACCCTTACCCGGTTGGTTATCCGCGCACGCACACCATGGCCGAGGTGCGCAGCGAATTCGGCGAGCTGCCGCCGGACGCAACCACGGGCAAGGTGGTCGGCGTGGCCGGTCGGGTTGTGCTGTCCCGCATCGGCGGCAAGCTGTGCTTCGCGCGGCTCCGGGATGGTACTGGCGAGCTACAGGCGATGGTCTCGCTTGACCGCGTAGGCGCCGACGCCCTGGCGGCCTGGAAGCAGGACGTCGACCTTGGCGATCATGTGGGCGTCACCGGCGAGGTTATTTCGTCGAGGACTGGCGAGCTGTCGGTCCTGGCGGACTCCTTCGCCATCACCGCGAAGTCGCTGCGTCCGCTGCCGGACAAGTACCGGGGTCTCACGGACCCGGAGTTGCGCGTCCGGCAGCGCTATGTCGACCTGATCGCGAATCCAGGGGCTCGTCGAATGGCCGAGATCCGGGCGGCCGTGACGCGGTCGGTACGCGAGGAACTGCATGCTCGAGGCTTCCTCGAGACCGAGACGCCGGTGTTGCAGACGCTGCATGGCGGCGCCAACGCCCGGCCGTTCACCACCCACATCAACGCCTTTGACCTAGACCTCTACCTGCGTATCGCGCTCGAGCTGTATCTCAAGCGTCTCGTGGTCGGCGGCATCGAGAAGGTCTACGAGATCGGGCGGATCTTCCGCAACGAGGGCGCGGACGCCACCCACAACCCTGAGTTCACGATGCTGGAGGTCTACGAGGCCTACGGCGACTACAACACGATAGGGACGCTGACCAGGGAGCTGTTGCAGGCCGCCGCCGAGGCCGCGCACGGCAGGCAGGTCGCGGCCCGGCCTGATGGCACCGAGGTCGACATCAGCGGCGTGTGGCGCGAGGAAACTGTGCATGGCGCCCTCTCGGCGGCTCTCGGCACGGAAATTAGTCCGGACACCAGCGTGCAGGAGCTGCGGCGGCACGCGGCGGATCGAGGCATCGAGCTGCAGCCGAGCTGGGATCAGGCGCACGTGGTGCTTGAGCTCTATGAGCACCTAGTAGAGGCGACCACGGTCGCGCCGACGTTCTATCGCGACTTCCCGGTCGAGGTGTCGCCCCTGACCAGGCAGCACCGAGACGACCCGCGGCTGGCGGAACGGTGGGACCTGGTCGCGTTCGGTACGGAGATCGGGACGGGGTACTCCGAGCTCGTCGATCCGACGGAGCAGCGGGCACGGCTCACGGCGCAGTCGCTGCTTGCCGCGGGCGGTGATCCTGAGGCCATGCAGCTCGACGAGGACTTCCTGCGCGCCTTGGAGTTTGGCATGCCGCCAAGCGGCGGGATGGGCATGGGCATCGACCGGATGCTCATCATGCTGACCGGTGCTCCGGTCCGCGAGACCGTGCTGTTCCCGCTCGTCAAGCCAAGCTGACCGGCCGCACCGTCCGCGCATGCGACCGCCCGGCCAGAGGTGGGATCTGGCCGGGCAGCCTTGGGGAAGACGGTCGGGCTAGGCGACGATACGGACGGCTCCGACGTAGGCGCTCCAGAACACCGGCTCGACATGGACCGGCACGCCAAACGTCGGCGCGTCGACCATGAGCCCGTTCCCGATGTAAAGACCCACGTGGCTGATTGTCGGGAAGAAAAACACAAGATCGCCAGGCTGAAGCTCGTTGCGGGAGATGTGCTCGCCCTCGTTCCACTGGTCGCCCGTAAAGTGCATCAGGCTGATGCCGACCTGCGCGTAGGCCCACATCACCAGGCCCGAGCAGTCGAACGCGCTGGGCCCGGCGGCGCCCCAGACGTATGGGTCGCCGACCTTCGTCAGCGCCCACCTGAGCGCCTGGACGCCGACAGAGTCGCCCGTCGGATGGATGTTGGGGTACGTGCCAGTCTTCTGGTAGATCGCCGCGGCCTGCTGGAACGCCTGGCTGTTGAAGAAGTTCTCGCGCTGCCGGATCTGACTGACCTTGCTCGCCATAGCCGCCGCGAGCGACTTCGCCCGGCGCTGCTGCTGCGCAGCTGCCGCCTGCGCGCGCAAGGCGGCGGTATTGGCCGCGGCGACGAGGGTTACCTTGTCCCCGTTCTGCTGCTCGAGTTGGGTCATGATCGAGGCGCGGTTCAGCAGGTCCTGCGGCGATGACGTCTCGAGTAGCTGCATCGCCGGGTCAATGCCGCCGCTCATGTAGTTCTCGATGGCAATGGCGCTGATGTAGGACTGGTCCTGCGTAAGAAGGCGCTTGTCGCGGACTGCGTCTACCTTCGCCAGTGCGGCTTCGGCCTGCGCCTGCTGAAGCTGGATCTTCAGGGCGTCGTATTGCTGGCTCAGGTTGTCGATCTGCTGGGACAGCGCGTTGGCCTTGGCCAGGGTCGCGGCCAGGGTAGGCGTGCCTGAAGTGGGTGTCGCGGTCGCGGCGTCCGCTGCCCCGCTGGGCAAGACAGCGACGCAGATCGCGCCCGCGCCCAGCAGCGCCGCGACGCGGCGGATGGTGGTGGAACTTGACGTTGATAGCCGTGGTACATGCCTGCCGTGCGGCATGCGTCTCACGTAGCGTCTCCTCTCCTTGCCCGCCTACCGGGTTAGCTGACGGGTTCGGGCCGGAGGAGCCCTACGGCGAGCCCAGCAGCGGTTCTGCGGCTGCGGCCGGCCGATTCACCCCGGGGAACATGGGTCCCCGGCTCCCTGACAGCTCCTGCGAGCAATCAGGAACTCGGCGGGTCGTCGCAGACCGCCCGGCTGTCGGGCTTCCTGCGACGGGTATCAGCGATGGAGATTAATCGAGACCGTGGCCGCCGGGGGCGAAAACGCCAAGATTTTGTCCGGGCTACTTGCCGGCCCGCATCCTGGCTTTTACCTCGCCCCGACGAGCACGGTCACCGTTACATAGTGCTCGCCGCCCGACTGCATAGCGTGTTTCAGCCACGAATTCGCAGGTCACGCGGCGTGTCTCTACGCCCGCCGCGGTGACGTAATCTGAGCGTGATCTGCAGTGGATTGGCAGAACGGCGGAGTTCGTCGGCAATACGTACTGGCTCGGTAACTCTCAGTTGTGTGCGGTATTGGCGGCCGACGGTCTCTTTTGGGATGCTGACATTGCTGGCTGACACTCGTCCAGGCTCCGCGAAAAGGCCGCAGCGGGAAGCCGCAGTCAACGGCAAGGCGGATTGTGGATGGACTACGCGATCAGGCGCGCGAGGACAAGCGATGTCCGGGCAATCCGGGCGCTGGTTGACGCGAACTCCCGATCCGGTCGGCTGCTCGATAAGCCGACAGTTGCGCTCTATGAGGACGTCCAGGAGTTCCGCGTCGCCGTCGCTCCGGATGGGGAAATCGCGGGCTGCGGCGCCCTGCATGTCATGTGGGAGGATCTGGCGGAGATCCGCACAATAGCGGTAGCGGAAAAGTATCAGGGTCGCGGCGCTGGGAGTCGGCTAGTCCTGGCGCTTCTCGATGCCGCCAGAGAGCTCGGTGTGAGCCGCGTATTTGTGCTGACCTTCGCGGTGGAGTTCTTCCGCCGCCATGGCTTTGCCGAGATCTCGGGCCAGGCTGCCTCGCCGGAGGTCTATGCCGAGCTGCTTCGTTCTTACGACGAAGGCGTCGCCGAGTTCCTGGATCTTGATCGCGTCAAGCCCAACACCCTAGGCAACACGCGCATGCTCTTGCGTATGTGACCGGTCAAGAAGCGAGGTCAGCAGCCTCCGCGCCCGCTTGCCTGCCGCCCCGGATATGGTGGTATTCATGCGGGACGGGACTGTCGCCCGATGAGCGTACTGGCTGCACTCACTCCGCCGTTCCTGGTGTGCGCAGTAGTGATCGCCGCCATTGTCGCCTTCTTGCGGCATGAGATGGGCCGCGGCAGTCAAGATCGCGGCGTTGATGCTGGCGACAATTCAGATCCCGCGCATCCGGCGCCCGGTGGCCGTGGTGATGGTGCTGGTAGCGACGCCGATGCAGCAACTTCGGCTCGCCGCGACGGCTAGCACCGTCCCGTTGCAGCGATTATGACGACCTTGAGATGACATCGAGATTGATCGCCGGAAGCACCGGTCCGGCGGAAACTTAAACGGCAATCACGAATTGTCAAGGCTGCAAGACATGGTATATCTTTAGCTGCCTAAAAGTCCCCGCTGAAAGGCAGCATGATGGTACAGAAGACCGTAGTGACGGTAGTTTGTGATCTACCTCACGATGGCGAGATCGAAGGGAACGAGACGGTTTCGTTCTCGGTTGACAACACCGCGTACGAGATCGACCTATGTTCTGCACATGCCAAGGAACTGCACGACGTCTTCGGCACTTACATAGAGCACGCGCGGCGTGCCACCGGCGTTGCCCGTCGGCGCAAGGCGCGCAGCGGGCCTGGCCGGGAGCGCAGTTCGGAAATTCGGCAGTGGGCGCGTGAACGCGGCGAGAAGGTAAGCGAGCGAGGTCGTATTCCGGCGTCCATCATTCAGGAATATGAGGCCAGTCACTAACCGTTCCGCTGATTTTCTGGCGCTCTTTCGTCGGCTTGACCGCCGAGGTTGACTGACGCTAAGACGCCACAAATCGGGGTGATCGAGTATGACGGCTCCCGCGCTGATGCGTGCTGCCAGCAAGAATGAATCGGGCCGGGCATAGGGGAGCCTGACCCTGACTCTTCTTCGTGACAATGAAGTCCTCGTCAGCCGGCCGGCCAGCCCTTGGTCGCATCGGCGACCACTATCAGGGCCGCCGCGTCAGTGGCCACAAAAAGCGGCATTGCGCCAATGGGCGTGACCCAGCCTGGCAGGTTCAGTGTGGTGCTCCCTGACCTTCCTGCGGAGCGCCGGGACGCCGCCTCCAGGAGGCTCGATCGACGGCCGATTGCTCCGCTCGCGCCCGTGGCGGCGCTTCGCGCCCTCGAGATTGAGTGCCGCTGCTCGACTGCGGGGAGGGTCGGTGGTATCGGATGAGTGCACGAGAATAGATCAAAAGCCGGTTATGACCGATTACTTGCTATTCCGATGATTTCCGCCGCATGCTGCCAAGCGGCTGCGACGACGGCCGTGACCTGGCCGTTCGCTAATGGCGTAGCCACGCAGGATTTGCTTTCGCTGCGGGCGTAGCTGGGAACACTGCCCCTTCAGCCTAGGTTGAATGGGATGAACGCCCTACTGGCGGGGAACGTTTTGAGTAGTGCGGCACCTCGCACGCGATGGCGTCGCCCGGCGCACGGGCTAACATGCGGAAGGGAAGGGGCAGTTCCGTTGTCTCAACCGACCGCGCTGTGAGGAGCG
>Ga0126373_10001321_pt1 | contig 17495 bp, 14 predicted proteins | sample PanSoiMetPlot_11_FD_92545 | JGI IMG/M metagenome (GOLD analysis project Ga0126373, IMG submission 92545) | Tropical forest soil microbial communities from Panama - MetaG Plot_11 | ecosystem: Environmental > Terrestrial > Soil > Tropical forest > Bulk soil | place: Panama | collected 2016-02-17 | reverse complement strand
GATGAAGCGAGTGCGCGGCTCTCGCATTTCGAGTCGTCCTTCGGGCGATGCGTTCTGACCCATTACGACGCAACAATCCGAGCGCCCGGCCTCTTGGAACGCACGCAGTGCACCCAAAGCGCTGGTATCGTTGATCGCACCAACAACAATTCTCCGCGACGACGAGGATCGCAGATGTTTGCGGACTGCATCGAGACTCTCCTCAAAACATCCGTCGCCGTCGAGAGCGGTCAGGCGGGCGTTGTTCAGGCTCGGCAGCACCTCCTTCATCCCGACCAGCATTCCCGTCAGACGCATACGCGGCAGTTTGCCTGCGCGATGCAATTCGAGGATCAGAATCTCATCGGCCTCCGCTTCCCAACGCCGCTTGACCCACCGTCCCAGGTGCCGTCCGCCGATTAACCCGGCTTCGTAGTTGTTAGCGCCATAATAGGTTGCGCCGGGGTGCGGAATTTCAATCGCGATCAGCGGTATGTTCGCTTCGCGATATTTTTCCGAGACGATCGGCGCCACTCCTTCGTCGGTCTGAAATTCAATCACCAGGTCGACTTTTTCTTTGACCAGGAAATCGGCATTGTGTTGCGCCATCTTCGGATTGTATTGATTGTCTACTGTAATCAGTTCGATTCCCTCGGCGGCTGCCGCTCGTTGGAGGCTCGCACTGACCTCTTTCGTGAATCCGTATTCAGTTCCCTGCGACGCGTAACCGAACCGATATAGCTTTTGCTTGAAAGGGCGCATGCACGATTGGTACAGGTTCTCACCGACCTTCTGCACCAACCCGCATTTCTCAAGCGTGTAAAGCAACCGGAACACCATGCTCTTCGGAAGCGCGCTCCGCTTTGAAATCTCGCGTAATGGCAGCACCTCGCCGGCCGTCCGAAACGCCCGTAACAATCGGGAGGCATGAACCACCGACTTCACTAGGTAGGGATCACGAATAGGTGGTGACTCTCCGTCCATGGCCGAGAAGTATATCGCGTCTATTTCTGTATTGCAATACCAAACTACGACTTGGAACGGGTCAGCGAAGAGTCCACAAACATTGAGCTAACTTGTTACTCTCATTAGCGTTATATTAAATACTCCAGCTGAGTTCGCATTTTGCAATGCAAAACGAATCCCTAATCTCATGGCTTCGGCGGGAAACTGGCGGCCGGAAGTAATAGCATGATAGGGCTGAATGGAGAAGTGTGCGGATTAAGCACTGCCGTACTACATGAGAGCCATCGCACAGGCAAAGGCACATCTCGCGGTCGACTTAGGCGCGGAGAGCGGGCGCGTATTCATCGGCTCGTGCGAGCGAGGAGTGCTTTCGATCCGGGAAATCCATCGCTTCTCTAATCAACCGGTCGTTTACGGCAAAACGTCGCATTGGGATGTGCCGCGGCTGTGGGCCGAAATCTGCCACGCGCTCTCTGCCACGGATCTCGCGGACATCGCAAACGTCGGCGTGGATGCGGGGGGGGTGGACTACGCGCTGCTCGGCGAGGGCGGCGAATTGCTTCAGAATCCCTACCACTATCGCGATCCCCGGAATCTCGCAGCGATGGAGGACGTACTGACACTGGTCACGAAGGAGGAGATTTATCGTGAAACCGGCGTGCAGTTCATGCCCATAAACACGCTAAACCAACTGTATGCAGCCAAGCGTGAGACTCCGGAAATCCTGGCGGCGGCGCATCGGCTGGTTATGATTCCGGATTTGTTCCATTACTGGCTCAGCGGTAGCGCATTCTGCGAATACACCGCCGCGAGCACTACACAGCTTGCGAATCCAAAAACGAGGTCGTGGTCTAAACACCTGCTGCGGGCCTTAGGCCTTCCCGATCAGCTTCCGGCGCAGATCGTGGAGCCAGGATCGATTCTCGGCAATCTTCTGCCGAATCTGTCGAATTCGCGGAAGAACCACATTCGCGTGATCGCACCGGCGTCGCATGATACCGCGTCCGCGATCGCGGCGATTTCGCCTTCCGGCGGTACGGCATTTCTCAGCTCGGGAACATGGTCGCTCGTTGGCATAGAATTAGAAGCTCCGATCCTCTCCAGCGCGGCGATGAAGATGAACTTCACGAACGAAGGCGGCATCGCCGGTACCACGCGCCTGTTGAAGAACGTCATGGGACTGTGGATGCTCCAATGCTTCCGGAATGGTTGGAAACAGGAAGGCCCCGACTTCAGCTACGAAGAATTGACGCAAGCGGCTCGCTCCGCACCGGCCTTCCAGCATCTGGTTGACCCAGACGATACCTCGTTCTTAAATCCGCCGAGCATGACCGAAGCGTTTGACGCGTTTTGCCGCAAGACGGATCAGTCGATTCCGGTCTCTCCTGGCGCGTACGCCCGCGGAATTTTAGAGAGCCTGGCCCTAAAATATCGCGTGGTCGTTCGAAATCTCGAAACGCTGACCGGCCGGCCCGTGGAACGGATCCAGGTGGTTGGAGGCGGGTCGAAAAACAAACTGCTGAATCAATTCACCGCGGATGCCACGGGGAAACGCGTGGTGGCCGGGCCGGCCGAAGCTTCCGTTCTTGGCAACGTGGGCGTGCAGATGCTGACCATGGGAGAAGTGTCGTCGTTGTCAGAAATGCGCGCGATGGTGGAGCGCTCATTTGAGACGGATGTTTACGAGCCTCGCGAAACGCATGTGTGGGAGACGCCCGCCGATCGGTTCCAGCAATATTGCGAATTTACTTATGCCTGAAATCAGCGAGTTTACGCTATTACAAGATCTTTGGGATTCGATGCACGCCGATTCACTCGCGGCCGACGAGTTGTCTCTGTTGCGATATCGCTCGAATCTGTTGGGGGCGGATCTTCGCATTACCAACTTCGGCGGAGGCAATACCAGCTCGAAAATCGGGCTCTCGGATCCGTTCAACGGCAAGCCGGTCCAGGTTCTGGCTGTGAAAGGCAGCGGCGGCGATCTCGGGTCGATCAAAGAATCCGGCTTCGCGCTGTTGTATCTCGATCGGCTCCAAGAACTGAAAAACATCTACAAAGGCGAGCTGTACGAAGACGAGATGGTGTCGTACTATCCACTCGCAGCGTTCGGAGAAAACCGCGTGGCTGCATCCATCGATACGGCACTGCACGCGTTCTTGCCGTTCGAGCATGTGGATCACTTGCATCCTGACTGGGCCATTGCGCTTGCGGCCAGCGCAAACGGCAAACGGAAACTGGAGGAGTTCAATCGGAAGTTCGGCCGCAATATCGCCTGGCTGCCCTGGCAGCGTCCCGGGTTTGAGCTCGCGCTGATGCTCGAACGGGCGATTCAAGAGAACCCCGGCTGCGATGGGCTAATTCTCGCAAGCCACGGATTGTTCACCTGGGGCGATACACAGCGCGAGTGCTACTTGAACAGTATTCGCACTATCGATCAGATGGGCGAGTTCATTCAGGAGCACCGCAAAACCGCGGTGTTCGGCGGTCTCCTACACGAGCCCCTTGCTGACCGGCGTGAGATCGCCGTGAAGATTCTGCCGGCTTTGCGCGGAGCGATGTCCTCAAACCGGCGCGTGATCGCGCATTACACCGACGATCCCGATGTACTAGCGTTCGCGGGATCAAAATGGTCGCCCCAACTCGCCGCGCTCGGAACGAGCTGTCCGGATCACTTCTTGCGGACCCGCATTTGTCCGTTGTTCGTCGATTGGGATCCAGCCTCCGGCGATCTTCACGGACTGAAAACGAAGATCGCCGAGCAGACAGTCTCCTATCGCGCTGCCTATAAGTCCTACTACGATGCATGGGCGCAGCCGGATTCACCGCGACTACGCGATTCCAATCCGTCAGTTGTCATCATTCCCGGAGTCGGTCTGTTTGGATTCGGGAAGAACAAGAAAGAAGCGCGGATCACGACAGAGTTTTTCATAAATGCCATCCGCGTGGTGGCGGGAGCAAACGCGCTCGAGGATGGAGATGTTGCGCATCCGTTCCCACATGCGCGAAGGCCTGAACTATCGGAGGGGTTCGAGCAGTTCCACAATTATGTCGCATTGCCGCGGCGCGAAGCGTTTCGAATCGAATATTGGGCGCTGGAAGAGGCGAAGCTCGAGCGGATGCCGGCCGAGGCAGAGTTCAGCCGTAAGATCGCCCTTGTCGTCGGAGGCGGAAATGGAGTCGGCCGCGAAGTCGCGCAGTTGCTCGCTCGCCGGGGCGCGCACGTCGTTGTGGCCGACTTGGACGGAGCCGGCGCGAAAGACGCGGCTGAATCTGCGCGAAAAGCCTCTTCTGCTGACATGGTAGTGGCGAGCGCTGCCAACCTCGGCGACTCAGCAAGTCTCAGGGAGGCGATCAGGCTTGCGATTCTCGAATTCGGCGGATTGGATGTGGTTATCAACACCGCCGCCATCTATCCGGTGCCCGGGCCGGATGGCAAACTGTCTGACTCTCAGTGGCAGAAAACATTCCAGATCAATGTGACCGGGAATTTTCTCCTCGCACAAGAGAGCGAATGGGTTTTCCGGGATCAAAAAATCGGCGGAGCCATGGTGCTGACCAGTTCAGCAAATGCCTTAGTTCCGAAGAGAGGAACGGAGGCTTACGACACTAGCAAGGCGGCCTTGAACCATCTCGTGCGCGAACTCGCAGTCGCCCTCGGCCCCGATGTTCGGGTGAACGGAATCGCTCCGGCGACTGTCGTTGCTGGTTCCACCATGTTCCCTCGCGATCGCGTGATGCATTCGCTGAAGAAATACAACATCGCCTTTTCCGAGTCCGAATCTACTGAGGACTTGCGTGCGAAGCTCGCTGATTTCTACGCCCAACGTACTCTCACGCGTAAGCCTATAGTTCCGCAGGACTGCGCAAATGCGATTCTGTGGCTCGCGGGCGACCAGAGCGCTAAGACCACAGGACACATTATTCCCGTAGACGGCGGACTGCAGGACGCGTTTCTACGCTGATGGCTGTACTCGTCGAAGCGAAGAATATCTCTAAATCGTTTGCGGGCGTGCACGCGCTGCGGGACATTTCTTTTGAGCTGTGTTCCGGGGAGGTGCACGCCCTCGTAGGGGAAAACGGCGCGGGGAAGTCCACGCTGGTCAAAGTCATCACGGGTGCTGTCGAGCCAGACGACGGAACTTTGACTATCCTCGGCGAATTGGCCGCCCGGCTTACTCCATCGCAGGCACGTGCGCTCGGAGTCGCGGCGATTTATCAGCAGCCGTCCCTTTTCCCGGATTTGACTGTCGCCGAAAATATCGCGCTCGCCGTGGAATCGAAGGACATATGGAGGCGTGTCGATTGGAAAGAGCGCGTGAAACTTGCCGGCGACGTTCTCGTGCGCGCCGGGGCAGCTCTCGACCCAATGCGGACGGTGAAGACGCTAAGTATGCCGGAGCAGCAAATCGTCGAGATCGCCAAAGCGATTGGAGCCGAGGCAAAGGTTGTCATCATGGACGAGCCCACGGCGCCGCTTACAGACCGCGAAGCGAAAAGCCTGTTCCAGGTGATCGATAATCTGCGCGCGCAAGGAGCCGGGATCATTTATATCTCGCATCGACTGGAAGAGGTCACCGCAATCGCGGATCGAGTAACTGTGTTGCGTGACGGCGAAACCGTTGATACTTTGCCGGTCCAGGATATCGACCGGGCAAAGCTGATCGAACTGATGGTGGGCCGCCCAATCAATGCGGTGTTCCCGAAACGGACGGTTCCCATCGGCGAGCAAATGCTGGAACTGCGTGGGCTCGGGTCCAAGGCGGCGAGGATTCGCGATATTTCTTTATCTGTTCGCCGCGGTGAAATTCTCGGAATCGCGGGACTGGTTGGCTCCGGCAGAACCCCGCTCGCCGAGACTATATTTGGATTGACTCCCGCTGATTCCGGCGAGATCCGTATTGGAGGCGCAACGGTTCGAGTAGACTCGCCACGAGCTGCCATCGCAAGCGGCATCGGATACGTGCCCGAAGATCGGAGACAGCACGGTGTCGTGCTCGAAATGCCGATTTTCGCCAACACATCGCTGGCGAATCTTGACTGTGTTTCGACTGGAGGCTGGATACGACATCGCGAAGAGCGCGAGCTTGCCGAACGATACATCGGACAGCTGCGCGTCAAAGCGCCGTCCCCCTACGCCAAAGCGCGAACTCTTTCGGGTGGAAATCAGCAAAAGATCGCTCTGGCGCGATGGCTTGCGATCAAGCCGCGTGTGCTGATTTTGGACGAGCCTACACAGGGTGTTGATGTCGGCTCCAAGTCGGAGATCCACGCGCTTATGATGGATCTTGCCGAGCAAGGTGTCGCAATCGTGATGATTTCCTCCGAGTTGCCTGAGATTCTTGGGATGAGCGATCGCATCGCGGTGATGCGAGCCGGCCAACTCGCTGGAGTTGTGAATCGCGACGAAGCCACGCAGGCGAAGATCTTATCGCTGGCGGTAATCGAGTAATGCGCGGTCAGGAAATATCGGTCGCAGCCACGATTCTTGCACTCGCGGCCGCGCTCGCGGCGACTAATCCTCAGTATTTTGCGCCCGATAACTTATCCGATCTGTTTCTCACCAATGTCCCTGTACTGTTCGTCGCGCTCGGTATGACGCTGGTGATTCTGACCGGCGAAATCGACATTTCCGTTGGCTCTGTTTTCGCAGTCACGAGCGTGCTTGCGGGAATCATCGCGAAATCCGGAGCGCCGCCCTTCCTCGCACTGTTTTCGGCATGCCTGGCAGGTGCGGCTCTCGGGACGATCAATGGGGCTCTGGTTTCGTATTTGCGGATTCCTTCCATTGTCGTGACGTTGGCCGCCATGGTCGCGCTGCGGGACGCTTTGCGATGGAGCACGCAAGGCGCGTGGATCGAAAATCTGCCGGCGAGTTTTCAATGGATGGGTCTTTCACAAAGTTCTTATCCAGCGGTGATGCTGATCCTGGCGCTCGCCGTAAGCATCATTCTCTCGTGGGTTTCAAGAAACGTCGGCGTCGGACGGGCAATCTATGCCATCGGATCGAACGAGGAAAGCGCTAGGCTCGCGGGTCTGAATACGAATGCCATCAAGGTTTCGGTCTTCGCAGTCCTCGGAGCGCTCACCGGGACCGCTGCGGCGCTCAATTCAGCCCGCTTCAACCAGATCCCCAGTAACACCGGTCTTGGACTGGAGCTGAAGGTAATCGCCTCTGTCGTGATCGGTGGCGCGGCCGTGACGGGCGGATCGGGCACGGTGCTCGGAACGGTCCTCGGGGTGGTATTGATGGCTGCAATCGGTCCGGCGCTCACCTTTTGGGGAATCAATGCCTATTGGGAGAAAGCGATCCAGGGTTTGATTATTCTCGTTGCGATAACGGCCGGCACAATTCGCGCTCGCTGGCCTCAAGGAGCACGCTTTGCGCCAGCGGAACACGCCTGACTGGCGAGAGCGCCTTTTTCCCAACGGCGAATGGGTGCTCCTTCTGGCGCTGCTCGCCGAAGTCGGCGTCTTCTCATTTACCGCGCCGAACTTTTTTTCGGCTGCGAACTTCTTTGAGATCGCACGAGTCAGCGTTGAGCTGGGGCTGATTGCGGTCGCTCTCACGCCCGTGATTATCACGGGGGGAATCGATCTCTCCATCGGATCGATGATGGGTTTGGCGGCGGTTGTGCTAGGAGCGCTATGGCGCGATGCACATTGGCCGCTGGCCGCGGCGATCGTCACCTCTTTTGCGATCGGAATCGCCGGCGGCATGCTGAATGCAGTGCTGATCGCTCGGCTGAAGATCCCGGCGCTGGCGGTGACGCTCGGGTCTTTCTCGCTCTTTCGAGGAATCGCCGAGGGAATCACTCATGGCGCGGTGAACTTTTCAGGATTCCCGGCCTCGTTCCTTTACTTAGGACAAGGATATTTTTGGGGCGCCGTTCCCGTGCAGGTCCCGATTTTCGCCGCGGTAGTGGCGGGCTATTTTGCTCTGCTGCACCGATCCGTCATCGGGCGCGCATTTTACGCAATCGGATATTCAGCGTCGGGGGCGCGGTATGCGGGAATTCCGGTTTCGCGTCGAGTCGGACTCGCATATGTGCTCTCTGGAGCGGTCTCGAGCCTGGCAGGCGTGATCTACGTTGCACATCTGGGGCAGGCACGAGGTGACACGGGATCGGGTTACGAACTGGATGCGATCACAGCGGTAGTGCTGGGGGGCACGTCGATATTCGGGGGCAGCGGAACTATTCCCGGAACGCTTCTCGGGTTGTTTTTCCTCTCCGTGCTCCAGAATGGGCTTCATCTCGCTGCGCTCCCATCGGAACTGACCGGCGTCTTGACAGGCATCTTGGTCGTAGCCATCATCGGCTTCGATCGAATCCGGCGCCTGAGAAGTTCTATCACAATGGATCAGGAGAAGCCTCAACGGAAAAATAACCGCGTCGCGATCCTCTCTGGCACCGCGGTCGCTTGCGCCCTAATCGTGGCGGTCCCCGTCGTCTGGCTCGCGAGGTCTCGTGGATCCGCCCGTGGCGCATCCGGCGCTGGGCACCGGCTGACCATCGCGATGATGCCGAAGGCCAAAGGCGACCCGTATTTCGTAAGCGCGCGTGCGGGAGCGGTGGAAGCAGCCCGAGAGCTGAACGTCGATCTGATCTGGGACGGACCGACGACTCTCGATGCCGCACGTCAGAATGAGCTCGTCGAGAGCTGGATTACGCGTGGCGTCGATGCGATTGCGGTCGCTGTCGAGAATAAAGCGGCAATCTCGACCGTGCTGCGAAAAGCACGTGCTCGCGGCATCAAGGTGTTGACGTGGGATGCGGATGCGGAAGTCGAGGCGCGTGATTTCTTCGTGAATCAGGCGACGCCGGAAGGCATCGCCAACACGCTTACAGCTGAAGCATCGCGCCTGATGCACGGCACCGGAGAATTCGCAATCATCACCGGCGCATTGAGCGCCGCGAATCAAAACGAGTGGATTTCATTCATCCGGAAGAGACTAACGGACAAGTATCCGGCATTGAAACTTGCGACGATACGGCCCAGCGACGACGATCGGGACAAGGCATTCGCCGAAACACAAACAGTCATGAAGGTCTATCCGCAGACGAAACTCATTATGGCGATTTCCGCGCCTGCCGTTCCAGGCTCAGGTGAGGCCGTCCGGCAGGCTGGACGCAAGGACCTGTTCGTGATCGGGTTGTCATTGCCGAGCATCTGTAAACCTTATATTCACGAAGACGTCGTGCAAACGGTCGTACTATGGAGCACACGCGATCTCGGGTACCTTTCGGTTTATTCCAGCGTGCTCGCACGCCAGGGGAAGATTCCCGCGGGCGCGGCTTCCATAGTTGCCGGAAGATTGGGCGCGTTGCAGATTCGGCGAAGCGATATCATTTTAGGCGACCCGCTGATCATAAATAAAGAGAACGTGGATCGGTTCGATTTCTGATTAACCAGAACTATGATTTATACACGACGAGACTCTGTGAACACCACAATGAGCGCCGCCTCGCTCGCGAGCGCGCAAGGGGCTATCGATTCGAATTTCGCAGCGGTGCAAATCGGCACGATTGCGTACAGCTTCCGCCCAATCGATGATCTCTCGACAATCATCAAGGACAGGGTCGAGATCGGACTAGGCGAAGTCGAATTGACGTCGAATCAAGCTGAAGCTGCCGCCGGCGCGCCGGCAGCCCGAGGTCCAGGTCCAGCTGCTCGGGGGAACGCGCCTTCGCCCGTTTCACGCGGCCCTCGTCCACCGAGACGGACGAGGAAATCGCCACCGCTCGTGCCCGCAATAGAGCGCTTCGGGACTGGCGCCTCTCGGTACCAATGGATAAGTTTAAGGACGTCCGAAAACGATTCGACACCGCGGGGATCGACCTTCGGATCCTGTGCTTCAACATGACTCACGCGATTACCGCCGAAGAAATCGATTACGCGTTCCAAATGGCCAAGGCCCTCGGCGCGCGGGCGATCTCATCTACCACGCGGGTGAGCATCTCCAAGAGAATCGCCCCATTTGAAGACAAGCACAAAATGATGATCGGGTTTCACGGACACGATGCGAGCTACGATCCCAACGAGTTCGCAACACCAGAAAGCTTCGCAACCGCGATGTCATATTCGAAGTACCATGGCGTGAACTTAGACATCGGCCATTTCACGGCCGCGAATTTTGATCCGATCGCCTACATTCGCGAGTATCACGCGTGCATCACAAACCTCCATTTGAAGGATCGCAAGAAGGATCACGGGCCGAATGTGCTCTGGGGTGAAGGCGACGCTCCGATCAAGCCGGTTCTCCTCCTGCTTAAGAAAGAACAATATCGAATACCTGCCAATATCGAATACGAATACGGCAAACCTGGAATGGATACGAACGCTGAGATGTCGAAGTGCTTGCGCTATTGCAAGGAGGCACTGGCATGATCGCTGCGCGAATCATGATTGCAGCTACGTTAGTTTCAGTCGCGTCCGGACAATCGCCACAGGCAGGACGAGGACCGCGCCCGCCGGCATTTCCGCAGCACGCGCCCGCCGATCCCAAGGTGGTAGAGCGAGGACGCGCGCTGTATGGAGTGAATTGCAACTTCTGCCATGGCTCAGATGCGCGTGGAGGCGAAGGCGGGCCCAATCTGCTGCGGTCGGACCTCGTCCTTAACGATAAAAACGGCGAGCTGATCTCGCGGGTCGTTCAAAATGGACGCGGGGAGATGCCCAAGATCAATCTATCGGACACGCAGGTTTCCGACATCGCGGCGTTCATTCATTCCTTCACAGTCGGTGGCTACGATGTTTCGCGAATGACGCCGCCGAGCATCGTCGTAGGTGACGCGAAAGCTGGTGAAGTCGTGTTCCGTGCTCGCTGCGCCTCGTGCCATTCCCCGGCGGGCGATTTGAAGGGGATCGCGTCCAAGATTGACGATCCAAAAACGCTCCAGAATACATTCCTGATGCCGTCAAGCGCCGGGCGCGGCCCCTCTGCCGGAGCCGTAAAGGCGTCGCTGGCTACCGTTACCGTCACGCTTAGCTCGGGTCAGAAAATCAACGGCCGATTAGTTCGCATCGACGACTTCATCGTGACACTCGCCGATTCCGAAGGCACCCATCTAACTTTTCGACGCGACGGCGACGTTCCGCTGGTCGAAATCCATGATCCGTTGAGGCCGCATCGCGATCTGCTACCGAAATATACCGACAAAGAGATACACGATCTAACCTCTTACCTGGTGACGCTGAAATGAAATTCACAGTGATGATCTTCATGAGTCTCGTGCCGCTTGCGGCGCAGCCCTTGGATCCGGCCTCCCTTCTGAAACCGCTCGGCGAATCCTGGCCTACGTATTCGGGCGACTACTCCGGCAAGCGGTACAGCTCGCTTACGGAAATCAATCAGTTGAACGTGAAAAATCTGACGCTCGCCTGGACCACGCGCGTGACGCCTGGGCCCGGTAGCGATAGAGGATCCACTCAAACGATCATCGGCGGTGAAGGTACTGCGGATCCGGGCGCCGGCGGCGGTTACGGCGGAGGAACCAGCATCCGCGCATCGATTCTTGAAGTGAACGGCATTCTGTATTTTTCGATGCCCGATAACGCCTGGGCAGCAGACGCTCGCGATGGGCACGAACTGTGGCACTACTTCTGGAAAACTAAAGGCGGAACGCACATCGGGAATCGCGGTCTTGGGATGTGGGGCAACTGGCTCTACATGGAAACACCAGACGATTACCTGGTGTGCCTGGACGCGCGTACAGGCAAAGAGCGTTGGCACAAGGAAATCGCCAATTTTAGTCAGCAGTATTTTTCGACCATGGCCCCAGTCGTGGTCGGGAATCATATCATCGTTGGAACCGGCGATGATCTCGACGAACCCGGCTACGTGCAGGCGCGTGATCCCGAGACCGGCGATGTGCAATGGACTTTCTATACCGTACCCGTGAAGAAAGACGATCCTGCCGTAAAGACTTGGGGCAGCTTGGATGGCGCCAAGCACGGCGCGGGCAACGTGTGGATTCCCGGCTCTTACGATCCTGAAACTCATTTGTACATTTTCGGCACAGGAAATCCGTCGCCTGCGTATACGAATCCGCCGAGCCGCGCCGGCGACAATCTTTATACCTGCTCGATCGTGGCGATCAACGTTGATACGGGAAAGATGGCCTGGTACTATCAGCTCACCCCGCACGACACGCACGATTGGGACTCGACCGAGACGCCGGTCCTCGTTGATGGCGAGTTCCAAGGCAAGCCCCGCAAAATGGTGCTCCACGCAGACCGGAACGGATACTTTTATACGCTCGATCGCGTGACCGGCGAACACTTGATCACCGGAAAATTTTCAGAAGCGGCGAACTGGGCTAAAGAGATCAACGCGAAGGGACAGCCGGTCCGAGAGATCGCGAAGGACTCGTCAGTTCCAGGTTCGCTGGTTTCACCGAACAACGCCGGCGCGACGAATTGGCCTCCCCCAAGCTATTCGCCGGATACCGGACTTTTTTATGTGCCGACGAATGAAGCTTACGCGATGTACTACTTGACGGAAACGGATCCGCGCGGCGCGATGGGGCTGGGCGGCAAGGAAGAAGACGGTCTCGGTACGATGGGCGCGTATCTTACCGCGATCGATTACAAGACCGCCAAAGTTGCCTGGCGGCATCGTTATCCCGGAACCGGTGGATCGCTCGGTAATGGAATGCTCACCACTGCTGGAAAGCTGCTGTTCGCAGGCGATCTGGGAGGCAATCTAGTGGCCTACGATCCGGCGGATGGAAAGATTCTCTGGCATTCCCATCTCGGCCAGATCTCGAACGCGCCGGAAACCTACATGCTCGACGGTCACCAGTATGTTCTGATCGCGAGCGCCGATTCATTGTTCGCCTTCACATTATATTGAGCGCTTAACGATGCGGGTTGGATGCGCAGGAAAGGGCAGTATGCCGCTCAACCGCGAACGCGAGAACGCTGGCTCATATCCATTTTGGGAAAACCGCAAACGCTCGCCGTTTACCACGCCGGCCGCACTTGTAACGCCGAAGCATTTCTCCGAAGGATTGCGCACTGGCGTGGTGATGGGAGCGGTGGACCAGCGGAGTCAACGCGGCTTCGGCTAGCGGACCGCCGGCTACTGCCGCCGCTTCCGAATCCGGGAAACTTTGGGATTTCTCCGCATCCACTCGATTTTTTGACCGACTGTAGAGAACAGTTAAATGTAGCCTGGCTCGTAGGTGAAGTAAACGGGCACGACGTATGGCTGATCATTGAGAGAGCAGCCTAGTCGTCCAATCGAGGCACGAGTCAAGATCACACGGCATTCTTGATCAGCAACTTCTTTGGTCATCATAATTGCAGTTTAGTTGTTCATTAGGGCTAGAGCCCTCGTAGATAGCGTTTCGGCCATTCGCCAACGGCAATCAGAGATGGCGCGTTCTTAGGGAAGTACTCGAAATAGCGCTTGCATACCGCCTTCAAAGTGTTCGTTCACGTGGCAGTGAAAAAGCCAGGGCCAACATTGATAGTCGGGCGCGATGACGTGAAAACCGATCGGCCAGAAGCGGAATGAGATCGCTGAACTGGGAGGACGACGAGGGAAACCGGGCAGCAGCACGATGGTCTGCTTCGACGTGTCCCCGGCCTCACAGTAGAAGAGTTAAGTCCCGCAACGTCAGCGGTCTTGAAGTACATAAAAGCTCTTTCTCTGCTCTTCAGTCTCGTCTCGAACCATTCACCGTAGTAGTCTGTCGGCCGGAGCGACCGAGTTCCCGCACCGTGAGAACTGCACGCCTCTCGATTGGTCAGTAATCACGCCACCATGTCACGCTGTTGAGTTTGCGCAATTCGGTGAGTTCCGACTCAAGGATATTCACACGAAAACTGATTCCACATTCCTATCGGCTTAGGCGCGAACCGGTCCAGAGCGACCCTGATATCCCTTCACCTGACTCCATAATTGGTGAAAATATAATCCTTGGAAGACGCTAGCGTGTGGCATGCGGCGCCGCATTTCGCGTCCTGCCCCTGGGGCGGCTTGCTGGTTGAGGTGGCAGGGGTGAACGTGCGTGATGCGGCATCGTAATCGAACATCGCATATCCCCATCCGTGCGCGTCCGGGAATCTCTTACTCTCCTTCTCGATGAACTCGACCTCAGTGAGATCACCAGGGACAATGTCTGGTGTGCTCGCGGAAAAGGGGCGATCGGTTACCTTCCTCGGCCTCCACTCAATCTTCGCAATCTTGGAGCCCTCGGGGAAGGGCTTGCCATTGCCGGGAACACCGCTCTTATATGCGTCGATCATTACGGGATTCGCAAGGATCAGTCTGATCACGTTTTGGGCGTCGGTCTGACTCGGGCCGACAGCCTGCCAGTCTTCATATCCTTTAAACTCAGAGAACGCGAGGCCGCCCGGCACTTTCAGGGTGTACTTGTCCTGTTTGTCCTGCGCGGCGATGGCCCAGCCGCCAATGACCGCGAGCACCCCCGTAATCACCGCGATCATCGCAATCCTTTTTAAGCGCATCCTTATACTAGAGCACAATCTTATGTTTCAGGGTTTTTCTTTTGGCTATTTGTCCGCGCAAGAAGTGCGCCAACCAGGCCTCACGCCGCTTGTGCTGTTGGAGCAAAAGCATTTCTGAAGCTCCTGTGGCCTCGCCGTGATGTCGAACTGTCGAAGGCTCGGAACTCGAACGGCAGTTCGTGTCGCCCCCAATGACACCTGAGGGACGGAACGACCTTAGCTCAGGGGACTGCGCGCTTCCCCGTCGTGGGTGGATTGTTTGAATGTTAAGTCCTGGCGCGATTCTGCGCGCGGAAGCTGCCCGCCAGGAAGCGGAAGAAGAAGCGCGCGAAGCTGCCCGGCAACCAGTCAAAGCCCTGCGGTGAAGCAAGAGCTTGTGGAACAGATCACGGCCGCATCAGAGGCGGGCCACTGAACTGAGGCTTTCGGCTTTTCTCACCTACCAATGTCCGAGATGGCCACTCTCGCCCCGTGGCGAGGTTGGCTATTTTTAACGCTACGGCGGGGGTGCGTAAACAATATCCGCGGATAACGCGTTTTCGTCAACTTGAGTGACAGGCCGATTCCCAGTGGCGCGTCGTCAACCGTGCACAGCCAGCAATTGGCGGACTTTCCGTCGTGCGCATTCGTTCCAGCAAAGCGGCGTCGTAGGCCGGGCCCCCTTCTTCGCCTGCCGTCGCCTCGGCCAGCATTATCCCGGCCGTCGGAAGCTCCGCCGCACCCCGGAACATCGACGAATTCCAAAGCTGGCTCCGGAGAATCGCGCGGCCGCATTGGAAATAAACGCTCTCGATCCGAACAACGATGATAACCCGTGGCGCGTTCCCGTTTACAGCGAACGAATCGCACAGTTCGGGATTACTGCTGATCACCGCATGACCGTTTACGCGCAAAGTCTCCTGCACCCCGGGTACCATGAATAGAAGCGCTATGCGTGGATCGGTGACAAGGTTGCGAACGCTGTCGATTCGGTTGTTGCCGCGGCGCTCTGGCAGAAGGAGGGTCTGCTCGTCCGCCACCCTCACAAAACCCGCGCTATCGCCGCGCGGCGAACAGTCGAGCCCATCCGCTCCGCAAGTGGCGACGGCCACAAACGGAGAAGCCTCTATCATCCTGCGATATGCTCCCGTCAGCTTCTGGGTGACCTTCCGAAACGACGGCGCCGCGGGTTGCGGGTACATGCGATCGAGTTCCGTCGGATCGGTGATTGCACCCGTGATTTCCACCATGGCTTCATCCCGCGTGTGCGTTCGCATCGTTCGATCGTTCCTGCGCTCGACAAAACCAACCGAGTTGAGCCCACTTCGAAAACCAACCGCTAATTTGTTCCCCGCAATCCGCATAAATAGAGCTCTCACCAATCGCGCGCTCGATCGCACCTGCCACAGTCTGTCCGTCACGGATACCTTCAAGAATGCAGAATTCGTCTGCAGAAAGCTCTTTGTAGAAGACGGACTGGTTCAACCGATGCACGGCGAGAAAACGTGCCTTCGGTTTGCGCCATGCCGGCGAGCGAAGCGCCGCGGAAGATTCACCGGCAGCGTTGAGACGCAGCCGAAGCTCATCCACGGGATACTGCAAATCGAGTACGGATATATAAGGTTGGAGCTTCAGCGTGAAATCCGGTCCGATCCCGGCCAGATCCTCAACGCCCAACGCTTCGTCCGCGCCGGTATCCCAGGCGACGATATGCGCCCATTCCAGCCGGACCATGTTCAAGGCTAAAGCAAATCGTTCGCCCGCGTATGCTGAATTGCGTCGCAGCCAAGCTTCCAGCCGCGAACCAAGATCGCGCATGGTGAAAGATCGCGACGGGCAATCGGCCAGGTAAGCTCGGATCACGCTATCGAATTGGCGGGGTCCCAACACCGACCGCAGCCCGGGGAAATCTTCGTGTAGCGAGTCGATCAAACGATACCAATAGCTGCGGCTGTAGATCTCGAGACGCTCTCTGGATGTCAGGCGGTTGCTGGGTTTGATGTAAACTGCCTTCCTTCGAATTGGCACACGATCGCCACGCCCAAGCGGCTGCATGATGTCCGCCGCCATGCGCCGTTGGAGTTCGAGCAAGGTCATGCTCCCACCGCCAGCGGCTCTGCCAGATATTTTTCCGCTTTGCGCGCCTCGGCATGCACTTCAACAAACGATGGAATGCGATCGTCCCATTCGAGCAGTGTCGCCGTCGGCCCCAGCCTTCTGATGGCGTGATCGTACATCCGCCACACTGGATCGATCACCGGGTGATCGTGCGTATCGAGAATATATTTCTCGAACTTCGAATGCCCGGCGATATGAATCTGTGCCACCCGCTCAGCCGGCACGCTATTCAGGTATTCGTAGGGATCGAAATCATGGTTCCGCGACGACACGTAGATGTTGTTCACGTCCAGTAGAATGCCGCAATCTGCGCGCTCTACCACTTCGTTCAAAAACTCCCATTCCGTCATCTCGGACATGTGAAACTCGGCGTAGCTGCTGACATTCTCGACCGCGATCGGCACCTCGAGATAGTCCCGCGCCTCGCGAATCTTACGCGCCGTGACCTCGACCGCCTCGAAGGTGTAAGGCATAGGCAGCAGATCGTGGCTGTAAGTGCCATTCACGCTTCCCCAACACAGATGATCCGTGAGCCAGGGCGTCTTGGTGCGTTTGACCAACGCTTTCAGCTTCCTCAAGTGCTCCCGGTTGAGCGGCTCGGCCGAGCCGAAATACATCGAGACGCCGTGCTGCACCACGCGATAGCGCTCCAGAATCCGGTCGAGCATTGTGAGCGGCCGTCCGCCATCCACCATGTAGTTTTCCGAGATGATCTCGAACCAATCCACAACAGGCTTGCGTTCGAAGATGTGGTTGTAGTGTGGAACCCGAAGGCCGATTCCAATGCCGTACTTGCAGAATCCGTTGAATCGATTGGCTGGCATAAAAAAGGAGAGTCTGGCGAATCTCATGCGCCAGCCCTCTCCCACAAAAGAAATTAAGCTGCGAGTTCGCTTTTCTTGGAGCCGTCTGTAGCGCAACCGCCCTTGCCTTTGCAAGAGTTCTTGCCCTTGCAGCCGTTGTCCCCGGCTTTGCAT
>Ga0126373_10001320_pt1 | contig 17499 bp, 15 predicted proteins | sample PanSoiMetPlot_11_FD_92545 | JGI IMG/M metagenome (GOLD analysis project Ga0126373, IMG submission 92545) | Tropical forest soil microbial communities from Panama - MetaG Plot_11 | ecosystem: Environmental > Terrestrial > Soil > Tropical forest > Bulk soil | place: Panama | collected 2016-02-17 | reverse complement strand
GAGCTGTGGCACGGCGATTCCAGCCTGCGCCGCGTGGACGCCGTCATCTTGCCCGGCGGGTTTTCCTATGGCGACTACTTGCGATGCGGTGCTATCGCAAGGTTTGCCCCAGTAATGGCGGAGATCATCCTCGCCGCCGGACACGGTCTGCCCGTGCTGGGAATCTGCAATGGCTTCCAGATCCTGTGCGAGGCACATCTCCTGCCCGGCGCGCTCACCCGTAATCTCGGTCGCCGGTTCATCAACCGGGATGTGCGGATCAGGATCGAGAACAACACGTCGGTGTGGACGAGCCGCTACGACAACGGCGACGAGATCACCGTGGTGCTCAAGAGCGGCGAGGGGGCCTACGTAGCCGACAAGCAGGCGGTCGCGGAGCTCGAGTCGCGAGGACAGATCCTGGGCCGGTACGCCGACGGTAACCCGAACGGGTCGGTCGCTGACATCGCCGGCGTCGTTAACGAAGCCGGCAACGTTGCCGGGCTCATGCCGCATCCCGAGCACGCCATCGACACCCTGACCGGGCCTGCCGCTGACGGAGTCGGATTCTTCACCTCGGTCCTGCGGGCCGTCCCGGTCCTGTGAGCACCGGCGAAATGAGCTCAGGCTCGATGAGCACCCATACGACCACAGTGGCGGCCGCTGACACTGTCGCGGGCGCCGCGGCCACGCCAGATCGCCCGCAGCCGTTCGCCGCTCTCGGGCTGACCGACGGGGAGTTCGCGCGGATTGTCAGCATCCTCGGGCGCCGGCCAACCGACGCAGAACTGGCCATCTACTCCGTGATGTGGAGCGAGCACTGCTCGTACAAGTCGTCGCGGAAGCACCTGCGTCAGTTCGCCGACAAAGCGCCGGCCAATGACGTGCTGCTCGCCGGAATCGGGCAGAACGCCGGCGTCGTCGACATCGGCCAGGGCTACGCGGTCACGTTCAAGATCGAGTCGCACAACCACCCGTCCTACGTGGAGCCGTTCCAGGGGGCGGCGACCGGTGTCGGCGGCATCGTGCGGGACATCCTTGCCATGGGCGCTCGGCCGGTGGCCGTTATGGACGCGCTGCGGTTCGGGCCTGCCGACGCGCCGGACACCCACCGCGTGCTGCCGGGGGTCGTGGGCGGCATTTCCTTCTACGGCAACTGCCTCGGCCTGCCCAACATCGGCGGCGAGCTGGCGTTCGATCCCTGCTACCTCGGCAATCCGCTGGTGAACGCGCTCTGCGTCGGCGTCCTTCGCCATGAGGACCTGAAGCTCGCGGCCGCGACCGGGCCGGGCAACCAGGTCATCTTGTTCGGCTCCCGTACCGGCCCCGACGGCATCGGCGGCGCGTCCGTCCTCGCCAGCGCCTCGTTTGGCGGCGCTGGCGAGGGCGCGAAGCGACCGAGCGTCCAGGTCGGCGATCCTTTCATGGAGAAGCTGCTCGTCGAGTGCTGCCTCGAGCTCTACCGCTCCGGGCTCGTGGTCGGCATCCAGGATCTCGGCGCGGCTGGCGTTGCGTGCGCGACGACCGAGCTGGCGGCGGGTGGCGGTACTGGCATGCGAGTGTGGCTCGATCAGGTGCCACTGCGAGACGCTTCGCTCGGCCCGGCCGAGATCCTGATGAGTGAATCGCAAGAGCGAATGATGGCGGTCGTTACGCCCGAGCACGTCCCGGCGTTCATGGCGATCTGCGCGAAGTGGGACGTGCAGGCGACGGTCATTGGCGAGGTCACGGACACGGCGCGGCTGGAGATGACCTGGCACGGCGCGCACGTGGTCGACATTCCGCCGGGCAGCGCCGCCGACGAGGGCCCGGTCTACGACAGGCCAGTTCATCGCCCGGAGGCCCAGGATGCCCTCGTTGCCGACGACGCGGCCCGGCTGCCCCGGCCGGGTCTGGGCAGCGCCGGGCTCGGCGCGGAGCTTCGAGCCGACTTGATGCTGCTGCTCGGATCGCCTGAAGGCGGCGACAAGACGTGGGTTACAGAGCAGTATGACCGTTATGTCCGTGGCGACACGGTGCTGGCGATGCCGCACGATGCCGGGTTGCTGCGGGTGGACGAGTCGAGTGGGCTCGGCGTCGCGCTGGCGACCGACGGCAATGGCAGGTACTGCCAGCTCGATCCCTACGTGGGAACGCAGCTGGCGCTAGCCGAGGCGTACCGCAACGTTGCTGCCTCGGGGGCGAAACCGCTGGCGGTCACCAACTGCCTGAACTTTGGCTCTCCGGAAGACCCGGCGGTGATGTGGCAGTTCACCGAGGCGGTACGCGGCCTGGCTGACGGCTGCCAGCAGCTCGGCGTGCCGGTGACCGGCGGCAACGTCAGCTTCTACAACCAGACGGGCAGCGCACCCATCCAGCCGACGCCTGTGGTCGGAGTGCTCGGTGTCCACGACGACGTGCGCCGTCGGGTTGGAACGGGCTTCGGAATTGCGAACGCACCCGTCGTCCTGCTCGGCGAGACCAAAGCTGAGTTCGGTGGCTCGCTGTGGGCGTGGCTGCGCCATGGTCACCTCGGCGGCATGCCGCCAGCGGTGGATCTTGAGGCCGAGCGCGCGTTGGCCGATGTCCTGGTAGAAGCGGCTGCCCGCGGTCTGCTCGTCGCCGCCCATGACATTTCCGACGGTGGACTGGCCATGACGCTGGCTGAATCATGCCTGGCCGGCGGGACCGGCTGTACGGTCACACTGCCTGCCGATTCGGCCACGTTCCTATTCAGCGAATCCGCAGGACGCGCCGTCGTGGCGGTCCGCCCCGGTGCTGAGCGTGCGGTGGCGGACCTGTGCGAGCGGGCGCGAGTGCCAGCGCTGACGCTAGGTGAGACGGGCGGCTATGCGCTCGAGGTGGGCGGCCTCTTCACGGTGCCGCTTGACGAGCTACGCGAGGTGCACCGCGGCGCACTCCCCGCGTTGTTCGGCTGATCTATAACGTCGACCACCAGAACGCGAGTAGCTGGTTGGCGGGCTGCTGAGTCGCGCATGGGCTGAGGCCCGCGGCGTAGATCTGGCCGGTGAGGACCCCAGCCTGCGTCAGGCAATTCCCGTCGCCGAGGTTCGCGTACTGGTAAAAGTCATGGGCTTGGCTCAGCACGGGAGTATGCGTGCGCCGCCAGCGCTGGGCGGCGCCGAGGTTGCAGTGCCGCAGGGCTATTCTCGGCCGGCTTGCGGTGCCCGTCGCGCTGAGGCACTGCCCGGTCGGCAGGTAGATGAAGATGTACGTAGCGCCGCCCATCAGGTCGGCGGTCCACTGCGGCGTTCCGACGCTCTGCTGTGCCTGCGCGACGGGGCTGAACTCCAGCGCGTTGTCCTCGTATCGCAGCTGAAGCAGCTGACCGCTGGCGTTTCCCGGCGGCGTGGCCGTGGTCACCAGGCCCACAGTCGAGTAGCTGATGACGTTCGTGGGCAGGGGTGTCGAGCGGTGCGGCGTGACCGGGCGGAACGCGACCACATAGGCGGTCGCCCCGATGGCCGCCACCGCGAGCACTACGGCGAGGCCAGCGAGCCTTGGCAGCCACGAGCCTCTGGCCCGCCGGCCTGCTGTTCGCCGCTGACCTGGCATACCGAACGAATACCAGATGCCACGAGAATCCGGAAGAAATTCGTAAAGCCTTCGGAGCCTATATCGCTCCTATGTCGCTTAGTTGCACCGCCAGCTGGCCGTCGCTAGGTCCCTCCGCCGCGGCACGCCGCGCTGACGGGGGTTCCGATAGCGTTCTTAGCCGTGCCACCGCGCGGACCTGATCTGGCCAAGCTGCTCGCGGCCGTGAACGAGCAGCGAGCCGCGCTCGGTGAGCCGCCTTGGTCAGGGCTCGCGACCGAGCGTGCGCTCGGCGCGGCCAGCCTAGCGGCGGTGACCGCGGCGCTGATGTCCGGTTTCGAGCCGCTGCGTCCGGCGCTCCGGGCGGCCGTCAGGTACAGCCTGAGTCTGCTGGAACAGCGCGTGCCTGGCCGGACGGTGGAGGTCCGGGTGCCGCCATTCGCAGCGATCCAGTGCGTGCCCGGCCCCCGCCATACGCGCGGGACACCGCCGAACGTCGTAGAAACCGATCCGCTGACGTGGCTGGACCTGGCAGCGGGCCGACTCGACTGGTCGGTCGCCGTTGAGGCCGGCCGGGTGCAGGCCAGCGGCCAGCGGGCCGATCTTTCTCCCTACCTTCCGCTCGCGTCGAGCGGACCTGGCAGGCCCGCGAGTCACTAGAATTGAGCAGTGCTTAAGCCCGACGGCCTACTGTCACATGATCCCTACTTCGGCGACCCCAATGGCGTCACCGACGCAGCCGACGCCCGCGACTCGGGTGACGGCGGCGAGCAGCCGCCGCGGGACGCCTGCGGTGTCTTCGGGGTCTGGTCGCCGGGCGAAGACGTCGCCAAGCTCGCCTACTACGGCTTGTACTCGCTCCAGCACCGCGGCCAGGAGTCTGCTGGCATCGCGGTCAGCGACGGTTCCCGGATAGTCGTCTACAAGGACATGGGCCTCGTCGCCCAGGTGTTCAACGAGTCCGTGCTCAACACGCTGCACGGGCACATCGCCGTCGGGCATTGCCGGTACTCAACCACCGGCTCCTCGGTCTGGGAGAACGCCCAGCCGACGTTCCGCGCCACCCCGTCGGCCAGCCTGGCGCTTGGCCACAACGGCAACTTGATCAACACTCTCGAGCTGTCGAGGCTGCTGAACGGTCAGGCCAGCTCGCTGGGCGGGCGCGCTACGTCCGACACTGACGTGCTGACCGCCCTCTTCGCCGCGAACGGCCCTGTTGTGCCCGGCAGCGGCCCTGGGGCTCCCGGCAGCGGCCCTGGGGCGCCCGGCAACGGCCCTGGGGCGCCCGCCAACGGCGCTGCCGGCGCCAGCACGCATCCGGGCGTCGAGGCAGCGGCGCTGGCGGTCCTACCGCTGGTGCGAGGCGCGTTCTCCCTCGTGTTCATGGACGAGCAGACCCTGTACGCGGCACGCGACCCGCAGGGCTTCCGGCCGCTCGTGCTGGGGCGGCTGGTGCGAGGCTGGGTCGTCGCCAGTGAGACTGCCGCTCTCGATATCGTCGGCGCTTCGTTCGTGCGCGAGATCCAGCCAGGCGAGCTGGTCGCCATCGACGCGGACGGGGTCAGGTCACACGCGTTTGCTGCCGCGCAGCCGAGGGGTTGCCTATTCGAATACGTGTACCTGGCCCGGCCCGACACGGCTATCGCCGGGCGCAGTGTCCAGGCGGCCAGGGTCGAGGTCGGCAAGCGGCTCGCAGCCGAGCATCCGGCCGATGCCGATCTTGTCATCCCGGTGCCAGAGTCGAGCACACCCGCCGCCATCGGATACGCCCAGGCCAGCGGCATCCCCTACGGCCAGGGACTGGTGAAGAACTCCTATGTCGGGCGGACGTTCATCCAGCCCAGCCAGACCATCAGGGAACGCGGCATCCGGCTCAAGTACAACCCGCTGCGCGACGCGATCGCCGGCCAGCGGCTCGTCGTGGTGGACGACTCGATCGTCCGTGGCAACACCCAGCGCGCCATCGTGACCATGCTGCGCGAGGCCGGGGCTGCGGAAGTGCACGTCCGGATTTCCAGCCCACCAGTAGCGTGGCCGTGCTTCTTCGGGATTGACTTCGCCAGCCGCGCCGAGCTGATGGCAGGGAACCTGGCCATCGAGGAGATCAGGCAGTCGATCGGCGCTGACTCGCTAGGCTTCGTCTCCCTCGAGGCGCTGATCGAGGCGACCTCCGTACCATCCAGCCGGCTGTGCCACGCGTGCTTCGACGGCGACTACCCGATCCCGGTGGCCGAGGATGAGCGGGGCAAGCACCTGCTCGAGACCGTTGGCCGGCGGACCAAGGAACTGTAGGTGGCCAGCGAGAGCGACCCTGGCCGACGGCCCCCGGGATCCGGTCAGCCGGTCACCTATGCGTCGGCGGGCGTTGACATTGCAGCCGGGGACCGCGCGGTGGAGCTCATGAAGGCGGCGGTGGGTAAGACCGCCGGCCCGGAAGTGATCGGGGGTATCGGCGGGTTCGCCGGCCTGTTCGACGCCTCCAAGATCCTCGGGATGCGGCGGCCCTTGCTGGCCACGTCGACCGACGGCGTCGGCACCAAGGTGGTGATCGCGCAGCGCCTCGGCAAGTACGACACGATCGGGCTCGACCTAGTCGGGATGGTCGTCGACGACCTGGTGGTGTGCGGCGCTGAGCCGCTGTTCATGACTGACTACGTCGTCTGCGGCCGGGTTCAGCCGCAGCGCGTCGCTGCCATAGTCTCCGGTATCGCCGCAGGCTGCATCCAGGCAGGCTGTGCGCTCATCGGTGGGGAGACGGCGGAGCACCCAGGCCATCTGGCGCCCGATGACTTCGACCTCGCCGGGGCGGCCACCGGCATCGTTGACGGTGACCGGCTGCTCGGGCCTGACCGCGTCCGGGTCGGCGACGTGGTCATCGCGATGGCCAGCTCAGGCCTGCACGCCAACGGATTTTCGCTGGTCCGCTCCATCATCGACGCGCCCAGCGCGGGCCTGGACCTCGAAGGTCAGCCGGCCGACCTCAGCCAGCCACTCGGGGCTGAGCTGCTCACCCCGACGCGGATCTACGCGCGTGACTGCCTAGCGCTGGCTGACGCCTGCGCGGTCCGCACGTTCGCGCACGTCACCGGCGGCGGGCTGGCGAGCAACCTGGCCAGGGTGCTGCCGCCGCAGCTGGATGCCGTCCTCGCGCGCGAAAGCTGGCAGCCGGGTCCGATCTTCGCGTTGCTTGCCGATCGCGGCAACGTCACGGCGACCGAAATGGAGCGGACGTTCAATATGGGCGTGGGCATGGTCGCGATCGTCGATTGTCGCGACGCTGGCAGGGCGATTGACCTGCTGGCCGGGCGCGACCTCGCCGCCTGGGTCCTGGGCCAGGTCACAGCCGGGTCCGGCCAGGTGCGACTAACTGGCAGGCACGCGTCTTAGTCGGGCCAGCACCCGCCGTGTCCGGCTGGCATCCGCGCAATCGGCCAGCACCCGTGGTGTCCGGCCAGCAAGTCGCCAACTGGCCAGCACGTCCTGAGCGATTGCAGCCGGTCGCGCGCAGCTAGCGCGCGTGGCACTCCAGGCGCGCTGTCAGGCTCCGGCCGACGAACCGGACTGCCGGACGAGACCCTCGGCGCTGTAGGCGCCGTAATCTCCGTCCTCCCAGTCCTCATCTTCTTCGTCTTCTTCTTCGTCTTCGTCCGGTGCGTGATCGGAGTCGTCGTCCCCGGAATAACGATCGCCCAGGTCCGCGTACGTGGAATCCCCGCTGGCGCCATGCTGCTGCGAGTCGACGCCCAGCTCAGCCCGCAGCCGGTCAAGGTCCGTCCCGCCACCGCTGTACTTCAGCTGGCGTGCGACCTTGACCTGCTTGGCCTTGGCTCGGCCGCGCCCCATTGGCTCGACCCCCTCTAAACGTACGGAACCCGATGGGTCCCTGGTCACCGCACTAGTTAGTTGCCTTGGTTGCCCGTTACGACGCCAATGCTGGCGATTTCGTGCAAACAAGGCTCACCCGTCGCAGCTCCGCTCACCGGAGTGCGGCGCGCTCGCCCTGCCGTACAGGTACAACCGTACCTGCTTTGGGCGCCGAACGCCTCCGATGATTCTGCCGAACCGCCTCCGATAGGGGCGATGGACCCCGCCATCTAACCGGCTAGCAGTCGCAAAACCGCTAGCGACCAAGATAGATGCCCCGGAGCCTGCCCACCTCGGCGATCCGTCGCTCCGCGAGCCGGTCCGCGGCAACGGCCGGCGGAACGCCGTCGGCGTCGGCCATGGCGAGGATCTCCCGGGTCGTGCCGAGAATCTGCGCGGCCCTCGCCTTGGCCCGCTCGAAACTGAATCCTTGCAGCTCATCGGCGACCTGGATCACGCCGCCCGCGTTCACGAGGTAGTCGGGCGCGTAGACGATGCCGAGGTTGGCCAGCAACTTCTCCACCCCCGGGTGCGCGAGCTGGTTGTTCGCGCCGCCGCAGATGACCTTCGCAGTCAGCACCTCGACGGTGTTGTCGTCGATGGCGCCGCCGAGGGCGCACGGTGAGTACACGTCAAGGCGAGCGCCCACCAAATCGGCCCGGTTCGCTGCTACGGTCACTTCTGGGTGCTCGGCTCGTACCCGCTCAAGCGCAGTGGGGCTAGTGTCGAAGATCACTACCTGGGCACCGTCGCTGATGAGGTGGTCAACCAGGCGGTGGCCGACCTTGCCGACGCCCTCGACGCCGACTGTCTTCCCATCGAGGCTCGTACTACCCCAGACGTGCTCAGCCGCCGCCCGCATGCCCTGGAACACGCCGAACGCCGTGAGCACGGATGAATCCCCGGCACCTCCATTGGGGACGGTGCGGCCCGTCACGAACCGGCTCTCGCGGGCCACTATGTCCATGTCCTCGCTGTAGGTGCCGATGTCGCAAGCCGTGATGTACCGGCCGTTCAGCGACTCGACGTACCGCCCGTAGGCGCGCAGGAGCGCCTCAGACTTCAGCTTGTCGGGATCACCGATGATCACCGCCTTGCCGCCGCCAAGGTCGAGCCCGGCCAGCGCATTCTTGTAGGCCATGGCTCTCGAGAGGTTCAGTACATCGGCGAGCGCCGCATTCTCGTCCGCGTAGGGGTAGAAGCGCGTCCCGCCGAGCGCGGGGCCGAGCGCGGTCGAGTAGATCGCGATGATGGCGCGCAATCCGGACGGCTCGTCCTGGCAGTAGACGACTTGCTCGTGTCCGGGCTGGCCATCGGCTTGGCCGGCCCCGAAGAGAGTACTCACTTAGCTGGGCTCCCGACATCAGCCCGCGTCGTCGTTGCCGCGGGATCCTGGACCAGCCTATCCCCGGGGCGACGGTTGGATGAGGGACGCGTGATCACTACTGGCGCGTAACCCTTTGCCCGGACGGGTACGGCATGTCACGATTAGTCGTGCTGCCTAATGCGCGACAAGTGCCAGACTTTCGGCGGGTTTCACCGCTGCCGTCCGTTGACGCCCGTTGATGCGTAGACAGCAAGAGTGGAGGCCGAGCCGGTGGGGGCCAAAAGCCTCGAAGCCGTTTATCTAGCGGCAGTTCGGGGATTAATGGCAGACTCCGGCCGGTTGCACAGAAATACATCGCAGCGCGCACGCCACCGGCGATCGGGTTAGCGGGCGGGCTGGGCGGTCGGCAATCTGGGACCGCGCCATTTGGCGTGGCCGGGAGGGAGGATTGCGACACTCGCGCCGCGTGAGCGAGCGTCGGCTTAATTCCTGATCTTGGACGCCTATGGTGCCGACCTGGAGGAGAACGGCAGCGACATAGGGGTCTACAAGGACAAGGGGCCAAGCGAGCTAAGTGTCTGATGGGAGACGCAGATTGACTTTTCCGAATCTGCCCGTTGCGACTCTGCGTGTCGCTAGACTCACGCAGCGTGACATGGTAGCCACGGGAGACATTGGGCGACTCGCCACAGAACTTTGCTCCCGGTTGTCGACTTGTCACTGCTGGTGATGGCAATATGGTCCGAGTGGACTATATGGGACATCCGAGGCAGGCTTCGCTAGAAGCCACGAACAGTAAGAGAAGTAGGTAGGGATCGCAGTACCGGTCCAGGAGGAGAGGCCGTCAACATGTCTGCACGTACACCAGAGGCGGAGCCGCTGCTAACCCCAGCGGAAGTCGCCACGATGTTCAGGGTTGACCCGAAGACCGTGACCAGGTGGGCAAAGGCAGGAAAACTCACGTCGATCCGGACGCTTGGCGGTCACCGCCGGTACCGGGAGACCGAGGTCCGCGCCCTTCTGGCGGGCATCCCGCAGCAGCGCTCGGAATAAGGCATGGCCGCGGTCCGGCGTTGGATCGCCCGGACGGCTGGCGCTCGACCTTGCGCCGGCAGCCAGCGGCCAGTTGCCTTGCAGATGGGGGGGTCGACCCCGGCGGCCAGCACGCCGCATCGGGGGGCGCACTTCGCGTTCGATGCGACGATCAGCATCGGTCAGTGAAAGGTGCCGGGGTCGATCCGGCCTCCTGAACTCATCAGGAGCGCGCGGAGCTGTCGCGTCGACAGCCGTAAGTTCAAGATCAAGCAAATTCCTGGGAACGGGCTAGTTCCAATCTGAGCGCGCCTACGCCGCGCGGTTATCCCGGCGGCGCGCACGATCACCCGATGACAACGGTCGCCAGGCTGCGCGGCGCGCGCGAATAGCGTCCCGGTCGGTGGCCCTCAGCGGTGCGATCTTTCCTCGTGATCATTTCGTCCGGCACGATGAGCCAGTCGTCGGCGTCGCCGCATTGGGCGCGATGTTGGATCTACGGCCCCAAGTGGGGCGCCACTGCCAACATCACGCCCTTTGGCGCTCGCGGCGTGCGCCGGCAGTGACTTGAGGCCCAAATCAGTCCCGCGAGGGGCGCGCATTCCGGTCTCCGGCGGCCTCATGTTGCTAACTATCCGTAGCGGGATAACAACTTGGTGTCATCATCAATGTTGTGGAACCGACGTCGCAATACTGACTGAGCGTGCCGTGGCGGCCCCGTGCCGCGGCAGCAAGATCGGCCTCGTGCGTCATCGCGTCAGCAGACTGTGCGTCCGGTGAAGCATGCAGCGTCCCGGGGGGGACACGCCTGAACGGGCGGAGAGTGCGGCGCTTTGGAGGGGAGGAACGCACAATGCGTGATCCAGATCTGGTGCATCGCGCGGAGCGGGCAGCAGGCGCATTGGAGCGGGCATGGGAACGCTGGCGGACCATGCATGGATATGGCTCACAGCCGTTACCGCCAGTGTCGAGTTACGTCGGCTACTCCATGGAGGAGCCCTGGGGGCAGCCACGGGTGGTGTTCGGCGTTGACGCCGCGGAAGCCGAGCAGCTAGCGGCCCTGCTGGATGGCCACGATTGTTACGGGCCGATCCACGCCGAGGTCACCGGCAGGCCAGACTTCCGGCGCACCACGCCTAGCGACCACGGCCTGCCTGCCCGGCCCATCGACGGCCACCTGAGCGTTCCGTCGCAGGCGCGGCCATCCGCGCTTGACATGCTGCCGCCGACGCCGCCGAGTGATGCGCCGCGGCTGAACGGGATCGCGGCCGAGCGGAGCGCGCCTAGCGCAGGCGCGCCGGCAGAGGCGGATCGCCCGAGTGCGGCTGCCGCTCCCGGCTACTTGGTCAACGCCGGAACCGAGGCGACCGAGACCGACGACACATCAGATGGCGCCGCGCACACCGAGTCTGCAAGGGCCGAACCCACTGGCGTCGAGCCCGAGATCACGCCGCAAGAGCTCGCTCCGTTGCCGCCGCTGCCTGACCCGTCCCCGCAGGGGCCGATGGGCTCCGCGGCGCTTGCGCCCGCAAAAGGCCGAAGCAAGAACAGCAAGGCGACTCCCGGGACTGTCTATCGCGGTCCGCGCTACCAGGGCTCCCCAGCCAGGTACAAGTCCGTCAAGGAGCCAACGAAGCCGTCGCCTGCGGACACCGCCAACGTTCCCGACGCCGCACAGACGGCGGACACCGTCGCCTCTGTTGATGCCACTGCTGACACTGCGACGACTGCTGGCGCAGTGCCGACTGCTGGCGCTGCGCCGACTGTAGGCGCCGCCGCCAGCGCAGACAGCGCAGCCGCTGCTGCCGCCGCCACTGCTGACGCTGCGCCGACTGCTGACGCTGCGCCGACTGCTGACGGTGCGCCGACCGCTGCCGCCGCGCCGACCGCTGGCGCTGCGGCATCCGGCGAGGCCCCGGCAATTACAGACGCCGCAGCCACCGGGGATACCGCCGCCACCGTCGGCGGCGCGGCCGCTGGTGACGCGACGACCACCGCCGACGTCGCCGTCGCTGCGGACGTCACAGAAGCGGCGGCGGCGAAGCCGAGCAAGACTGCGTCAGTCCCTGCGAGCAAGACGCCCCGCCCGAGACCGCGCCCGGCGTCGAAGTCCACGCGAACCCGGCAGCGCGCGCCTAGCCGCGATCAGCCCGCGGACGAGCAGCCCTGAGCCGACCGCGTCGTGTAGCTCCGCTACTGCACGTGGTCGCGCTTCCGGCGACCAGTTCACTTGGGGCAGCCTCTCGTGCTTGACCAGCACCGGCCGACCTCGGTAGGACGCCAGGCCTGTCAGCGCCGTGACGCACAATCAGCATGTGCGGGTAGCAGTCGTATCGGGTCGCGGTGGCAGCGGGCTGCTCGGCAGGCTGAGAGACGACGGCACGCTCGCTGCTGATCCGGAGCCGGTCACGGACCTGGCGGCGGCGGTCGCCGATCACGAACGCGTGACCGCCGCCGTTAGGTGGGTCTGGCCGTCTTCCCGCGTGTTGTACCCAGGCTTGCTGCGGTCTGGCGTCCGGGTGAGGCGGTGTCACGACATCGAGCTCACTGCGGCTCTTCTAGCGGCGCGAGACGGTCCTGGCGGCGACTCAACCCAGGCCGTCGCACAACCGCGAAATGCCGACGAGACGACGCCGTCGGTGTCCCAGCTCCCGTTCGATGGTGATGACTCGCCCCGGGACCCGCGGGACGAGCTGGCCACTCTCGTGGCGGTGCATGCCGAGCAGCAGACCCGGATCCGCGCCGACGCCAACCCTGACAAATTCGGGCTGCTAGCCGCGGCTGAGTCGGCTGGTGGCATCGTGGCGGCCGAGATGACGGCTGTCGGCCTGCCCTGGCGCGCTGACGTCCACGACCGGCTGCTGACCGAGTTGCTAGGCCGCAGGCCCGCGGTCATCGCGGGCCAACCGCTGCGGCCAGCCAAGCTGACCGACCTTGCCAGCCAGATCTCCGCGGCGCTAGGCGCGGTGAAGCCGGTCAACCCTGACTCGCCGCCGCAACTGCTACGCGCGCTCGCAGCTGGCGGCATCCGGGTTCCGTCGACTCGCTCCGCCGTGCTTCGCAAGGTCGATCACCCGGCAATACCGCTGCTGCTCGAGTACAAGGAACTCGCGCGTCTTTACACCGCCAACGGCTGGTCCTGGCTCGACACCTGGGTGTCGGAAGGGCGGTTCCGGCCTGAGTATGTCGTCGGTGGCGTCGTGTCCGGCCGGTGGGCGTCTCGCGGCGGCGGTGCGCTGCAAATTCCGAAGCTGCTACGCCAGGCGGTCGTTGCCGATCCCGGCTGGACCCTCGTCGTGGCCGACGCAGCGCAGCTCGAACCTCGCATCCTCGCCGCACTCGCTGGCGACCGCGCGTTCGCTCAGGCCGCCGGCACCGGAGATCTGTACGACGCCGTAGCAGCAGCCATCGGCGGCGACCGGGCAACAGCCAAGCTGGCGCTGCTGTCGGCGATGTACGGCGGTACTGGCGGCGATCGAGGTCAGTCGCTCGCGCTGCTGCGGAGGCGGTTCCCGCAGGCGTCAGCGTTTGTCGAGAGCGCCGCGAGGGCGGGCGAAGAGGGACGCGTCGTGAGGTCGGTGCTCGGCCGGACGTGTCCGGCGCCGTCGGCAGCGTGGCGGTCGCTGACCAGCGAGTCGGGCGATCCCGATCAGGAACGGGATCCCGGTGCTGGCGCTGCCGCTAGGGCCAGGGGCCGCTTCACACGCAATTTCGTGGTCCAGGCGAGCGCAGCCGATTGGGCGCTCGTTCTGCTCGCCCTGCTGCGATCGCGCCTGGCAGCCCAAGCGCAGCTGGTCTTCTTCCAGCACGACGAGGTCATCGTGCACTGCCCGGCGGATCAGGCCGATGAGGTCGTCGCCGCGATCGAGAGCGCCGCCGCCGGCGCGACGCGGCTAGTTTTCGGCGCCACAGAAGTCAGCTTCCCGATGACGACGGTGGTGGCTGACTGCTACTCGGCCGCGAAATGATGACCGCCCGGAGTGTGAATGTGCACGAACTAGCGCATCATGTCCTGCCTGGTTCACTCTGCCTGATCTAGCCCGCGCTCTTCGGCTAGTAACTCCTCGAAGCGCGTCGGTGCTGGATGTGAAGACGTCCTCCTCATGCGGTTGTCGGGCTTGGTATCCCAACGCATCGAGGAGGACGTCGATGGGTGACTGTATCGGCTTGTGCCGGGGGGACCGCAACCGCAACTCGCGGCTGGTCACAAGTCGCGGCGCATGCAGACCCGCGGCCACCTGCCCATCCAGAAGGACACTTCCCGCTGCCAGATGGCCCGCAGCCCAGGGGTGACTTCCCCATCGTGGAGCACCCGGAACCCGCACCTGACGTAGTAGGGCGCGTTCCAAGGCACGTCGGCGAACGTCGTCAGGGTAAGCGCGGGAATACCGGCGGTCGCCGCCTGCTCAGCGGCGTGATCAAGCAGGGCCCGGCCCAGCCCGCGCCGGGCGCTACCCGGGTCGACCGATACCTGCTCGATGTGCACGCAGCCGTCGACCATGTCGGTGACGAGAAACCCCGCAGGCCGGTCATCCGAGCCGGCTATTACCCACAGGCGGCCTTCATCCCGGCAAGCGGCAAGTGCCTCTGGGTGCCATAGCATCCCGCAAACCTCAGGCCTGCCGACCTCGTTGAACATCTGCCCCGCTGCCCGGTCGATCTCCTGGACCGCGGAAAGCTCAGCCGCCCGGCAAAGGCGAACACCCATGTTTTCAGTATCGCTGCGCCGAGGCCACCAACGCACAATGCGCACAAAGGCGCTGAGCAGGCTCAATGGCTACCTTGTTGTCGCCGCGGCGCCCACTAGCACGAAGTTGACGACCTGGGCCGCGGTGCGATCAGCTGACAGACAGATGGTCACGTCGTCAGTCGACGGCCAGGCAATGCCAGCCTCACCAAAGCCGGTCGTGGCGGCCACTGTGCGCGGCCTGGTTTCTGTAGGCTCGCGGCGGCAGTAATGGGCCGCGGCAAAGGCGGACTACATTGACCGACGACGATGACGAGGTCGAGGCCATCGCTGCCGGAGCGCGTTATCTGCTGCGCACCCAGGAGGAGCGAGCACACCTCCTGGATGGGCTGCTGAAAGCGCTTCATCAAAACGAGATTGTGCAGGCGCTGATCCACGTGAGCGAGTCCGCGTCCGAGGCACAGCCGCGCCTGATGGATCTGCTTAACATCGACCAGGTTCAGGCCAGGGCCGTGCTCGACATGCAATTGCGTAGATTCGCCGTCGCTGACCGTCGCGCGGTAGCCGACGAGGTCCAGCGACTGACAGCGGAGATCGCCGAGTATGAGTTGATCCTGGATTCGCCGGATAAGCAGCGCGATCTGGTTGGCACGAAGCGGGGCGAGGAGCTGGCCAGGTACGCACATCCTGACGGCCTGCCGTAGCTGATCGATCGCATGTTTGATCTGGCCCCAACCGTGCTTGCAGGCGGACACACTTCACCGGGCCCGGGCAACAAGAGATCCGGTCATGGCTCCCTTCGATAACGGCAGTTGTCGATAGCAGACCGGGCGCTGACGCAACGGCGCTTGTCGGTGTCTAGGTCGTTCGTCCGGCCGGGTGCTTCAGGTTGACACCTCCGGCGCGCCGCGGGCTGTAGCGCCTGCGCGTGGACCGGCCGGCTTCCTAGCCTTGGCGCCGGGGCGTAGCGTCGGGTTCGCAGGTCCGGGAAGTGGCTTATCCGAAGAGCCGATGACCGGGGTCAGGTCGGCCGCGCTGGATGACGTAGACGCCCCCGAGTGCCCTCCCGGGCCTGCCTTGCCGAGAGCGTCCGCGGTGACCTGGCGGTAAGCAACTTCCCGACAGGTGAACGCGTGGTCATGCAGAGACGTGCGTGGTCATTCGACATGTGATGTCCGCGGACGACAGTGACGCGCAACGTTCGCTAACCGGCATACCCCGGCGGATTCGCTGGCATTAGGTCCCCGCTGAATGCCCTGCCTACATCCGAGCCCTGGTAGACGTTATGCAGGTCGTCGTGAAGGACGTGCGCGAGGTTGTCAATGCTGGATGACACCTCGAGATCCTGGTCGAGTGTTACAGCACGGAATCCCCAGGCGTCGGGCAGGTCGAGCCGGCTGTAGAGATGCGCGAGGTTCCCTTCGCGCAAGGTCGGGTCCCAGCTCTGAGTGAATGACTCCATCACGAACATCTCACCGTCGGGCGCATCGAGCACGTACACCTCGCTGCCCTCGCCATACGTGAAGGTGAAGGCATGGTCGCGCTGGATATAGGCGGGGTCGTAGCTGCCCTGCACGATTTCCTCCGTCAAGGTCGCCGCACTCGCGCCTATCCATGTGCCCGTGATACTCCCGAATGTCCTGTCGTCTCCGGCTTCTCGGATATCGAGCCGGTCGAACATCCAATGCCTTATCGGGTTCAGCCACGCGCGGAGGGCTCCGTATTCGCGTGCGATGGCGTCGACATCGAGCGCGTCGAACTGCTCGGGGGTCGGCTCAGACGCACCGGTCGTGTTCCAGAGGTTCGCGATGGCGTTGTCCTGCGTCGTGCCGGTGATCAGGCCGACTTCGCAGAACGGGTAGCCGCGCATGCCCCGCAGGTGGATCTCCCGGCCAGGAACCAGGTGTTCGCGACGAGCCGCTGCCACGTTCTGCTTAAGGCTGGCTTCGCTCATGGAAGTCCCTCCTGTCGCTGGCCTCAATCGGCGCTCGTTCAACGGTAGGACTTCAGCCCGCCAAACTGATCACGCGGTCCCTCGCGACGGCCAGCGTTCGGGGTCCTGGCATGGTTGAGGAAAAGGGCTGGTCGCCGTCGTGGAAGCTAGTGTGCCCGACTGGGCCGGGTCTACGATCTTTGGACCGCACCAAGGGGAGCTCGATGACGCTCTACATGTACCAGGCCTCCTTTACCGCCAAGTCGATGGCCGATCAGCTTAAGGAGCCGCAAGACCCGGTGGAAGTGATCCGGCCGGCCATGGAGGAGTTGGGAGCCACGATAATCGTGGCGGGCTTTCCGTTTGGCGAGTATGACGTGGTCGTCGTGTATGAGGCACCTGATGACATGACCGCCGCCAGCGTCGCGATGGCAGTTGCAGCGGCTGGCGAGGTTAGGTCGGGCAAGACCACGCGACTGCTCAGCGGGCAGGAATGGCTCGAGTCTTTGCGCAAACGAAGGATTGTCACCAGCCGGAAGCGGGCCAGCCCGGCGCCAGCCGGTGGTGACAGCCGGAACTCTGCAAGCTCTGCGGGCAGCAGTTAGGTCGAGCGTTCTCAACCGGCCAGGACGCGAGTTCGCCTGACGGGGTCATTCGGCCGCGAAGTAGCCGTGCCGCGCACGTCGCGGAGCGGGCACGTCCGCGGGTGGCTGCACCGGAGTCACGAGTGCCGTGCAGTACATGCACCGTTTCGCGGCGACCGGAATGGTGCTCATGCAATCCGGGCACTGCCGCTCAGTCGCCTCCTTGTTGCGGTTGGCAAGCGTCGTCAGTTTTGCGGCTGGCGCGACGATGAGCCAGTAGACCACCGTTGCAATCACGAAGAAGGAAATCGCGGCGTTGATGACGTCGCCGTATTTAAATGGGGAGCCGTTGATCGTGAAGGTCAGGCTGCCGAAGTCGTGGTGGCCTCCGACGATGGCGGTGATCAGCGGCGTGATCAGGTCCTTGATCAGTGCCTGAATGATGGCGTTGAACGCCGCGCCGATGGCGACCGCCACCGCTAGGTCGATGATGTTGCCCCGCATCAGGAACTTCCTGAAGCCGCTCATCCCAATCTCCTATGCCGCTTCGCCGCTATTC
>Ga0126373_10001317_pt1 | contig 17517 bp, 15 predicted proteins | sample PanSoiMetPlot_11_FD_92545 | JGI IMG/M metagenome (GOLD analysis project Ga0126373, IMG submission 92545) | Tropical forest soil microbial communities from Panama - MetaG Plot_11 | ecosystem: Environmental > Terrestrial > Soil > Tropical forest > Bulk soil | place: Panama | collected 2016-02-17 | reverse complement strand
TTCGACACAGATGATCCGCACGCCGCTATCGCTACATGCCGTGGCGATGCCAGAAATTAGTCCGCCGCCTCCTAGACCGGCCAGAATCGTTTGTACGTCCGGCGCGTCGCGGATGAGTTCGAGGCCCGTTGTGCCCGCGCCAAGGATCGTCTCGGCTTGGTCGAAGGCGTGAATTTCGAGCGCACCGCTGCTCGACGCCCACTCCTTGCTCTCAGCGAGCGAATCGGAATACGTCGCGCCAGTCACGATCAGGTCGGCGCCGTAACTGCGGATTCGGTCGACCTTCGCCGGCGACGAAACCTCAGGGACGTACACGCGGGCAGGCACGCCGAGTACCCCTGCCGCATAAGCAACCGCTGCGCCGTGATTTCCCCCTGACGCCGCCACGACGCCGGCCTCCGGCAGATCGCGCAGCAGCAAGTTCGCGAATGCGCCACGCGCCTTGAACGACCCAGAATGCTGCAACTGCTCAAGCTTCAGCGTCAGCGGGCCAGGGCTGAGGCCGAGTTCAGCGCGATCGATCGCAACGACGGGAGTCAACCGGACGTACGGCCGGATTACCTGTTCTACGCGCGCTACTTCGGCAGCGTCCATGCTTCAGCATGGCAGGCTTGGGCAGAGTGGGTCTTGCCTGACTCGCACTCGCGAAGGGAGAACGAGCGATGCCAACCCGCACCGCAACGACGCAGTGGACTGGCGGACTTGAGGACGGCTCGGGAGTTGTCACGCTGGCTAGCTCCGGCGTCGGCAGCTACGAGGTCAGCTTCCCGAAACGAGCGGCTGATAACGCGGACGGCACTACAAGCCCGGAGGAACTTATCGCAGCCGCTCATGCCGCCTGCTTCGCCATGCAGTTTTCTGCGCTGCTCGGACGCGCTGGCGGGACCCGGCAGACAATTGACGTACGCGCGGACGTGTCGCTAGGCCCGGATCCTGCAGGCGGTTTTCGCATCACAGGCAGCAATCTGACGGTAAACGGATCCGCGCAAGGCATCGGCGCCGACGAGTTCGCCAAGATCGCCGCGGACGCCAAGGCCGGGTGCCCGGTAAGCAAGGCGCTGACTGGCACGGACATCACGCTCGACGTGACCGGCGTCTGACACTCGTGGGCCCGTTCCGTAGCTCGCCGCGCAGCTAGCCGGTCGGCAGCCCTGAGTACGGCTCGTGAAATTTTCGAGGCCGTGGTGTGCGTGCTAACGCTGCGCGGCGGCCTCCTGCACCGTGAGTTCAGCGGCCGGATCGGCTTCTAGGCGGGCGTCTGGGATCGGCTGGCCACTCTGAACCGATCGTCCGTAAGTTCCCTCGTCGAGACGGCGCAGCGCACGGTCGATTGCGGCCAGCCTGTCCTGCAGGCCAACTGCTATCGCATCATCCATGCCTTGCGCGGTAAGCGGCTGGGCGGAGTCGGCCATATCTCCGGTCTCGCCCTCGGCCTCACGGTCCTCAGCCCCGGCCGACTTGGCATCTTTGAGCAGGCTCGCAACCTCCGCCCGCTCTGCGTTGAGCCGTTCTCGCGCGACGGCCTCGTCCATCTCCGCTCCCATCGTCCGATCAGGGGGGATGCAACAATGGTCCCATGGGGCAAACTGGCAACTCAGGCCGGTCCATCGGCTCATCGCGATCTATCAAGAGCATCGGATCAAGCGGGTCGATCTTGTCGATTGGCTCCACGGGGTCGATCTTGTCGATCGGCTCCTCGGGGTCGATCTTGTCGATCGGCTCGGCCGGCTCGATCCTGTCAATTGGCTCGTTCGCATCAGTGCTGTCAGTCCTGTCGGCATGCAGCGTCACATCGATCCTGTCAGCCTTGTCCCGCGACTCGATCCTGTCATGGCGGTCGAGCGCAGAGTCAGGCGGTTCGCGTCTGACCAGCGGTCTCAAGGCCAAGCTCGGTCACTGACGTATCCCGCATCTTGAACTTCTGCACTTTGCCGGTGACCGTCATCGGGAAGTCGGTAGTCACGCGCACGTACTTCGGGATCTTGTAATGCGCGATCTTGCCGGTGCAGAACTCACGAACCTGCTCAGTGGTCAGCTCGCTACCTGGCCGCAGCTTGACCCAAGCGCACAACTCCTCGCCGTACTTGGCGTCGGGCACGCCAATGACCTGCACGTCCTCGATAGCCGGGTGGGTGTACAGAAACTCCTCCACTTCCCGCGGGTATATGTTCTCTCCGCCCCGGATCACCATGTCCTTGATCCTGCCGACGATGTTGAGATAACCGGCCTCGTCCATGACCGCCAGGTCGCCGGTGTGCATCCAGCGCGCGGCGTCGATTGCCTCGGCCGTCTTGTCGGGCTCGTTCCAGTAGCCAAGCATGACCGAGTAGCCGCGAGTACATAGCTCGCCATGACTACCGCGCGGCAGCACCAGGTTGGTCTCCGGATCGATGACCTTGATCTCCACATGCGGGTGCACCCGGCCCACGGTGGATACTCGCCTGTCCATGTCGTCGTCTGCCGTGGTCTGGGTCGACACTGGCGAGGTCTCTGTCATGCCATAGCAGATGGTGACCTCGTCCATGTGCATCTCGCTGACGACGCGCTTCATGACCTCGACGGGGCATGGTGAGCCGGCCATGATGCCCGTTCGCAACGTCGACAGGTCGTAAGTGGAGAAGTCCGGTAGGGCGAGTTCGGCGATGAACATCGTCGGCACGCCGTACAAGGATGTGCACTTCTCGGCTTGCACCGCGGCTAGCGTCGCGGTCGGCTCGAAGCCTGGAGCAGGGATGACGATGCACGCGCCGTGGGTCGTACACGCCAGGTTGCCCAGCACCATGCCGAAGCAGTGATAGAACGGCACCGGAATACAGACCCGATCAGCCTGGGTATACCGGCACCCTTCGCCGATGAAGTAGCCGTTGTTCAGGATGTTGTGGTGCGACAGCGTGGCACCCTTCGGGAACCCGGTCGTCCCGCTCGTGTACTGAATGTTGATCGGATCGTCAAAGGCGAGTTCGGCGGAGCGCTGCGCGAGTGCCTCGCTATCGACGGCCGTGCCCGCCGCGACAAGCTCATCCCAGTCCGGCGTTGCGATGTAGATGACCCGCTCAAGATCGGTGATGTCACCACGAACCTCGTCGATCATGCCGCGGTAGTTGCTGGTCTTGAAGCTCTCGGCGCTGACCAGCATTCTGATGCCGGACTGGCGCAGCACATATGCCAGCTCATGGCTGCGGTATGCCGGATTGATGTTCACCAATATCGCGCCGATCTTGGCGCTGCCGTATTGCAGCAGCACCCATTCTGCGCAGTTGGGCGCCCAGATGCCGACGCGGTCACCTTTGGCAATCCCGGATGCCAGCAGGCCTGCAGCTACAAGGTCGCTGTCCGCGTCGAGTTGAGCGTAGGTCCACCGCCTGCCGCTAGGCACGTCGACCAAGGCCTCGCTATCGCCATGAAACCCGGCTATCCGCTGCAGGTTCTCGCCGATGGTCTCGCCGATCAGCGCTTCGGCGCAGGCGCCATGGCTGTAGGAAATCTTGCTCGTTTGGGACATCACTGGCCTCCCGGGACAGGTGTAGGTCAATACTCCCCGTTCCCAAATGGTCCTGTGAAGCCGGCTGGGCTGGCTAGCTGTCCGATGCGCGACACAGCATGGCAGGCCACGGCCTATGGGTTCTGGTGGTCACAGCCATAGCGTCGGTACTGGTGAGAAGCATCATTGTCCGGTTTGACCAGAGGAGTGAGACCGATGAGCATGCCGTATATCGAGCCGCTGACTGTCAGGGAACCCGACGAGCGGGTCCTGCCCGAGCCGCCACGGCGAGGCGAGCCGGGCGGAGAACCATGCGGCATCTGCGGCGGTGCCGCGACCGAAGCCGTCTGGTCGGATGACCTGTGGACACTGCATGCTCCGGTCGGCGGCAGCCTGCCCGGCACGGTCTGGCTAGCCAGCAGGGAGCACTTCGATTCTTTTGCGGATATGCCCGCCAGTCAGGCCGCGGACTTCGGCCGGGTATGCGGCAAGGTAGAGCGGGCCATCTTGGCTCAGGGCGATGTGGCTCGCGTGCATTTGTACCGCTGGGGTGATGGCGGCGCGCACTTCCACGTCTGGTTTGTGCCGCGGCCCGCGGGGATGCTCGAGGCGCGCGGCATGTATCTCCCGATCTGGGAGGACGTGCTGCCCAACGTGCCAGACGACGAGCTCGCCGCGGCTGCTAAGCAGGTGGCGGCCGCCATTGAATGATGGCCTAACTGCTCCCGTCTTGTGATAATGCGCTAGGGCTCGGACAGGGATACTGTCACTTCTGAGAGTCATTAGCGCTTCGGAGCCGCCGCGGTGGGAACTTGGATCATCTGGCTGATCATCGCGGCTGTGCTGGGAACCGTCGAGATCATGACCACGACGCTGGCGTTCGGCCTCGTCGGGGTCGCTGCGTTGATCGCGGCGGGTGCGGGCGCTCTCGGCGCACCGGTTGCGCTGCAGTTTGGCGCGTTCATCCTCGCCTCGGGGCTTGGCCTGGGTGTGGCCAGGCCGTTCGCGCTGAGGCACATCAAGCATCCACCGCTATTGCGTACTGGTACCGCGGCGCTTGTCGGCCGGACCGGTTATGTGCTCGAGGAGATCGGCCCGCTGGGCGGCCGCGTCCGGATCGGGGGCGAGGAATGGTCTGCGCGGTCCTACGACGAGACGCTGGTCATACCGGCGGGCACGAAGGTCGACGTGCTCCAGATTGAGGGCGCGTCCGCGCTCGTGTACCCGAGGGAGTAGCAATGATCGCTGAAGCTATCGGTATCGTACTCGGGGTCGTCGCCCTGCTGGTGGTGCTCACCGCCGTGCGCACGATCCGAATAGTGCCGCAAGCGCGGGCAAGGAACGTGGAGCGATTCGGCCGCTACACCAAGACGATGGAACCGGGGATGAACTTCATCATCCCGTTCATCGACCGGGTCAAGGCGCTGATCGATTTGCGCGAGCAGGTGGTGTCATTCACCGGCCAGCGCGTCATCACCGAGGACAACCTGGTTGTGAGCATCGACACGGTGTTGTTCTTCCAGGTGACCGACCCGCGCGCGGCGGATTACGAGATTGTCAACTACATCCAGGCCATCGAGCAGATCACCGCGACGATGCTGCGCAGTGTCATCGGTTCCATGGATCTGGAGAAAACGCTGACTTCGCGCGAGAACATCAACACGCAGTTGCGCGGCGTCCTTGACGACGCATCGGGCAAATGGGGGATCCGGGTTACCCGGGTCGAGATCAAGACCATCGACCCGCCGCAGTCGGTCAAGGACGCGATGGAGAAGCAGATGCGCGCCGAGCGAGAGAAGCGCGCTGCGATCCTGACAGCCGAGGGCGTCCGGCAGTCGCAGATCCTGACCGCCGACGGCGAGAAGCAGAGCGCGATCTTGCGCGCCGAGGGTGACAAGCAGAGCCAGATCCTCAAGGCGGAGGGCCAGGCCAAGGCCATTGCGTCGGTGTTCCAGTCGATCCACGACAACGACCCAGATCCGAAGCTGCTTGCTTACCAGTACCTGCAGACGCTGCCGCAGATTGCCCAGGGTCCGGGCAACACCGTCTGGATGATCCCGAGCGAGGTAACGAGCGCCATGAAGGCGCTGAGTAGCGCGTTCGACAGTGGTGGCGGGGGCAATACAGGTGGTGGCGACGACGGCGGGCGCCGGGCTGGCTTGGTGCAGCGCGCGGTTTCGGCGGTGACGGGTGACGCTGGCGAGGTGCCGGAGTTGCCGGCGAAGCCGGATGTGCCGACGGAGGAGTTGGCGACGGCGGAAGTGCAGGTGCCAGAGGTGCCCGCGGTGGTGGACGAGCCCAGCGTGCCGGAGGCGTCCGAGACACTCGCCGCAGTGCCCGCCGATTCGGATGCGATTGAGAAACTGCCTGCACTGGGTGCGCTCGACGCGGTTGATGGCGCGGACGGCAGCGCGGCCAACGGGTCCGCTGGCCAGACGCCAGATAGCTAGCGGAGCGGGGCCGCACGGGGGTTTAGAGGCGGATGGCCAGGCCGAGCGTTAGCAGCAAGCCGTAGGCGAGCTCGAGCCGCCCGGTCTGGCCAAGCGCCACGATCAGTCCTCGCCCGGTGGCACCCTCCCGAACATTGCGTACGGGCGAGAAGGCGAGCGGGACCGCTGCGAGCGCGAGCAGGCTGAGCGGGCGAGCTGGCGCCAAGATGGCCGCAACGCAGAATGGTACGGCGACGCAGCCGATGTAGAGCGCCCTCGTGCGCTGGTCGCCCAGCAGGACGGCGAGCGTGCGTTTGCCGGTCTGCGTGTCGGTCGGGATGTCGCGCAGGTTGTTGATCACCAACAGTGCGCAGGCGAGCAGGCCGATGGCGGCCGCGGCGACGATCGGCAGCCAGGTGAGAGTCTGCATCTGGACGTAAGCGGTGCCCGCGACGGCGGCCAAGCCAAAGAAGACGAACACAGAAAGCTCGCCGAGCGCCCGGTAGCCATACGGCCGGCTGCCGCCGGTGTAGAACCAGGCGGCGCCAACGGCTGCGGCGCCGAGCAGCAACAGCCACCAAGACGTCACTGCTGCCAGCGGTATGCCCGCGGCGCATGCGACAAGGAATGAACCGAACGCGGCGGCAAGGACTTGCTTAGGCGGAGCTAGCCCGGAAGCAACAAGTCGAACGGGACCGACACGGACCTCGTCGGTGCCGCGAATACCGTCACTGTAGTCATTGGCGTAGTTGACCCCAACTTGCAAGGCCAGCGCGACTACAAGACACAGAGCCGCCCGCCAGAGCGAGAACTTGCCGTAGCCGAATGCCACGCCCGAGCCGACAACCACCGGCACGATGGCGGCGGGAAGAGTTCTGGGTCGCGCTCCGGCTACCCAGGTCCGCAAATCTGGCACTGTCCATCCGTTTTCGGTTGCTGGAGTGACACATCGGGGGAATGACACAGACTAACCGGGAGCGTAGCTGGCTAAGCGGCAGCGTCGCTGGCCAGGTCCGGGGCTGGCTAAGGTCTGTGGCTGGCTAGGTCCGGGGCAGGACGCGCTGGGCGGCTTCGAAGATCTCCTCTGCCTGTTCCCAGGCCAAATGACCACCTCGGTCCGCTCGCTTGCGTGACCGGAAGTAGCGGCCGAGGAAGCGGCCGGAGAAGACATCGACGTTGCGCAACGTCGTCATTCCCCACGGGACGGTGGGTCCGTAGATCACCATCGCCGGATGCACCGTAATGTCGCGGCCGAGTTCCGCGCTGAGCAGCCGAGAGGCTTGGGAAGCCTCCCAACGAGCATGAGCGAGGCGATCCCGCTGCGTGAACGGGCCGTGGTACAGCACGGGTCCTGCGGCCGAGTCGCTAGCGACAGTCCGGATCGGCAGGCGGCGGTCCCAGCGCTCGGAGTCGACGGCGAACACGCCGGGTGGACCGATGACCAGGTGGTCGATGACGGAGTCGGTGCCAGGGATTGCCCGCGCATGGATGGCGACGAATCCTGCTGGCCTGACCATGATCAGTCGTCGTTTTGTTCGTCGCTGGGCCGACGAGACCCGCACGGCGGCGGGGATCAGGCCCATGGTCTTGGAGTTGTAGATCGTGTCGACAATCGCGACGAACGCCGCGATGGTCAAGCCGAGACGCCAGCCGAGGAAGAACGTGACGAGGAGTGCGACGGCAACAGTAATGACTGCGCGCCTGATCCAGATTGGCAGCCGAGGGTCAGCGGCCAACTCAGCGATAATCGCGCGGGTCGGGGGAGTTACGTGGTGCGGCTCACTGACCGGTGCCGCCGGACCGGTCGCATTCGGCTCAGGCCCGGCCTCCGGGTCCATGTGTCACAGGGTAACTGAGCGGTCACTGTCTGAGCTAGCAGGCCGCGGGTGTGCGGGCCTAGCGCCCTGCCCGCTACCCTTCGGGAACGTGACCCAAATTCATGACCTCACGGTGACCGAACTCGCGGCGGCGATCAGGACCGGGGAGAGCTCCTCGGCCGAGATTACCGAGCATTACCTCGGCCGGATCGACCGCCTGAACGAGCAAGTCGGGGCGTTCTACACGGTGACGCCGGAACTTGCCCGGGAACAGGCCGCTGCGGCTGACAAGGCTGTATCCGCCAGCCGGCATGATGGTGGCGATGTGCCGCCGCTGACCGGCGTGCCGATCCCGATCAAGGATTTGAACATGGTTGCCGGAGTGCGGCTGACCTATGGCAGCGTGATCCTAGCCGACAACGTAGCCACCGAGGACGACTACGTGGTCGAGCACCTGCGCTCAGCCGGCATCGTGATCACCGGCAAGACCGCGACGCCGGAGTTCGGCCTGCCTTGTTATACCGAGACCAAGATCGGGCCGCCTGCCAGGACTCCGTGGGACCTGACCAGGTCGGCCGGCGGGTCCAGCGGCGGTGCGGCGGCCGCGGTCGCATCGGGTCTCGCCCCTGCCGCGCAAGGCAGCGATGGGGGCGGCTCGATCCGGATCCCGTCCAGCGTCTGCGGGCTTTTCGGCATCAAGCCGACTCGCGGCCGGATTTCGCAGGGCCCGATGATGCCCGACCTGGCAGGGTTGTCGACCGACGGCCCGCTCGCTCGCACCGTGGCCGACGCCGCGCTGCTCCTGGATGCAATGACTGGCAACCACCCGGGCGACATGTATACGGTGCCGCAGCTGCCCACAGGAGAGTCGTTCCTCGGCTACGCGAGCCGCGAGCCCGGCAAGTTGCGGATAGCCCGCTCGCTCAAGACCGTGGTTCCAGGCGCCGAGGCGCACCCCGATTGCGTTGCGGCCTACGAAGACGCCAGCGCGCTGCTGGCCTCGCTCGGACACGATGTGGTGGACGTGGACTTGCCGTTCAGCGAAGACGCGGTCCCGTCCTTCCTGGCGCTGTGGTACGCGATGGCGACACTCGCCCCGATCGCGCCAGAACAAGAGAGCCAGCTGTTGCCGCTGACCCAGTACCTGCGAAGCAAGGGCATGGAGCTGAAGGCATCTGAGCTGATGTTCCACCAAGCGATCCTGCAGGGCGCGGTCCGGCCAGCGATAGCTGCGCTAAACGCCTACGACGCGGTCCTCAGCCCGACCGTTGCACTGCCGCCGCGGCCAGTCGGCTGGTTCGACGAGGTAGAACCGGCGGAGAACTTCATCCGGCAGACGATCTTCACGCCGTGGACCGCGCTGTACAACCTGTCCGGCCAGCCGGCCGTGAGCGTGCCGTTGAACTGGAACGCTGAAGGACTGCCGATTGGCATTATGCTCGCCGGCCGAATGGGCGACGAGGCAACGCTGATCTCACTGTCGGCTCAGCTGGAGACGGCGCGGCCATGGAAGGACAAGCACCCGCCCATCTGGCAGTCCTGACATCGCTAGGCGCCGCCAACAGGCGCGTAGGGTCATCAGCCATGAAGTTGGTCCGGCCCGCGGCGGCAGTCTCGCTGGCGGCGGCGCTAGCTACTGCGGGCTCGTTCCTCACGGCGTGCTCGAACACTCCGACGGCGCAGGACGTGGCAAGCCACTATCTGGCCGACTGGTCGAAACGTGACTGGTCCGCTATGCGCGCCGTCGTCGCCAGCCCGCCGGCAAACTTCACGTCGGTGAATACCAATGCGCTGACAGATATCAGCGCGCAGCACGTCGGCTATCAGGGCGGGCACCTAGTCGTGTCAGGAAGTACCGCGCACGAGCCCGTGACCCAGCATGTCCAGATCACAGGAGTTGGCACGGTGACGATCAAATCGCAATTGCGGCTCGTCCAGCGCTCTGGGAGATGGCTAGTGAGCTGGTCGCCGTCGACGGTCGCGACACCGATGAAGGTCGGCGACCGGCTAGCTCTGCAAGTGACCTGGGCGCCGCGTGCGCAAATCCTCGGGGCCGGTGGAGCGCCGCTGACGACTCAGGCGCCGCAGGTAATAATCGGTGTCGAAGGTCAGCGGATCAAGAAGGCATCCGACGTGCGTTCTGCACTGGTCGAGGCTGGAGCCACGAAGAACCAGGTGTCGACCGCACTCGCAGGCGCGAAGGCTCATCCAACGTGGTTCGAACCGGTCTTCACCGTCCCGCTCAGGCGCTACCACCAACTCCAGCCTGCGATCTATCCGATCCCGGGCACTGTCTTTCAGACGATTCATGAGCGCACCCCTGCGACTCCGGGACTCGGCTACACGGTGGGCACAGTCGGGCCAATCACCGCCGAAGAGCTGAAGGGTCTCGGCGCGCCGTACAGCGCGGCGAGTGTCGTCGGCCAGACTGGGCTGGAGCTTGAATATGAGCGACAGCTAGCCGGCAAACCGGGTGCTGTGGTCACGGTCGTCAGCGCGGATGGAACGTCGGTCGCGACCATCGCTCGGGTCAATCCGACGCCCGGCAAGAGCGTCCAGACCAGCATCGACCCACGGGTCCAGGCTGCGGCCGAGCGAGCGTTCGCGACAGTGAAAAAGAAGGCTGCCATCGTCGCAGTGAACGCCGACACCGGCCAGGTTCTTGCGTCGGTCAGCGTTCCGGCGTCCGCAGGATTCAACCTCGCCCTGGACGGAGCGTTTCCGCCCGGCTCGTCATTCAAGATCATCACATCGACTGCATTGATCGAGCGCGGTCTGCAGCCGTCTGCGGCGGCCAGGTGCCCGGCCACTGTGACGGTCGACGGAGAGGCCTTCCACAACGCGGAGGGCACTGCGCCGATACGCGACTTTCTGCACGCTTTCGCCGAGTCATGTAACACCGCATTCATAGGACTGACGACCCAGCACCTCAAGCCGACCGATTTCACCACCACGGCCGGTCTCTACCGGATCGGCAAGTCGCTTCAGCTCGGATTGCCTTCCTACAGCGGGTCTGTGCCGCTGCCGAAGGACGAAGCTGATCTAGCTGCCACTGCGATCGGGCAAGGGCGCGTGCTTGTTTCGCCGCTGAATATGGCCATTGTCGCGGCTGCCGTCGACACTGGCGAGGTGCGCGCTGCGCAGCTGGTCAATGGCGCCGGCGATGGCCACGTAGCGCCAATAAAGCTGCCGCACGGTGTGGTGTCCGACCTGCATCAGCTGATGAGGCAGGTGGTCTTGACTGGCACAGCGTCCAACAAGGGCCTGCCACCTGGCACTTATGCCAAAACCGGCACGGCTCAATACGGATCGGGCAACCCGCTTCCCGCCGATGCCTGGCTTGTCGGCTTCAACGCCAATATCGCGTTCGCGATGGTCACCGTAAATGGGGGCGAGGGTGGCCCAACCGACGGTCCGATAGTGGCAAAGTTCCTCAAGCTCCTGCATCAGTCCGGTGCCCCGTGAGCAGGTATCGCTATCCAGGCTCCTAACATGCGGAGTACCGGTGGTCGCACGATGCGGGGGCATGGGATGACCGGATGATCGAGACCGACGCCTCGAATGAGGACGACACAGCCTGGGATGGCGTGCCGCCGCCGACACGCAGGCGGCGGCGCAGACGCAGGCTCTTTCGAGTGAGTAACGCGGCTCTAGCCCTGATCGCTTCTGCCTGCGTCCTCGGCTTGCTTGGCGTCGGCTTCACCGTGGTGCCCGCTCTCGGACCAGCCCTAGTGCCCGGCCACGGCGCCTGGACGTCTGCTGCCGGGGCTGCTTTGCCGGTATCCCAGACGCTGGCCGTGCCTGGGCTGAGCAAGCCAGTCACGGTCAGCTTCACCAAACAGGGTCTTGCCTCGATCAACGCGAGCACTGACTATGACGCGTACCTAGCCCTTGGCTATGTGCACGCGAGGTTTCGCCTCACCCAGCTGGATATCGAACGCAGACTGGCCGAGGGTCGTCTTGCCCAGCTTGCCGGTCCCCGCGCAGTGGGGTCGGACAAATTCGAGCTGCGGCTCGGCCTGATGCGCACGGCACAGCGTGAGTGGGCGCAGATGCCGAAGTCCAGCCCCGCTGCGCAAGCGCATGTCGCCTACGCAGCGGGCGTCAATGACTGGCTGGCGCAGCTACGAGCGAACAAGCAGTGGCCGACGGTGTTCTCGCTGACTGGCGTCTATCCGGCGAACTGGACACCGGTCGACAGCCTCGCAGTTCAGGGTGCCTTCACCCAGGAACTTGACTTCACGACCACACCCCTCGACTATGCGTTGCTGGAGCGCTCACTCGGGGTGCAGCGGACGATGGACTGGTTCCCGGTCTTGCCGCCCAATCAGCAAAGCCCGTACGACCTCGGTCCGTATCGGAGGCAAGGACTCGCGCCGCTAAGTGGCGTCCAGCTGGCTGCGGAGAATCGGGGTGGGGGACAACCCCGTTCCGGTCAAAATAATCCTCCGGTCCTAACCGCTGCGATATCCGCCGGGCTGGCGCGGGCTTCGTCTGTGGTTTTGGCCCAAGCGCGGTCGCTGCCGACCGGGCAGATCTACAGCTATCCGGCGAGCAACGCCTGGGCGGCGAACGGCCCGAAGGTGGCGGGCGGTGGCGCGATGCTCGGCGGTGACCCGCATGTGCTGCAGACGCTGCCGTCGGTGTGGTACGAGGTCGCCTTGACGGCCCCAGGGCTGGCAGTGTCCGGCGTGAGTGTGCCCGGGCTGCCGGGCGTCATGATCGGGCACAACGCGCACATCGCCTGGTCACTGACAGACACGCAGAGCCAGGCAACGCTCTTCTACTCCGAGCAGACCGCCAAGAACCGGCCGGGGCAGTACTTCTGGCGCGGGCAGTGGCGGCGGATGCAGGTGCTGCATTACGCGATCGGCGTTCGCGGGCACTCGAACGTGCCGTTTGCGGTCGATGAGACGGTGCACGGGCCAGTACTGACTGAGGCCGGGCAGACCGTGGCGGTCGACTGGATGGGCGCGCTTGGCTCGCCCGCGATCGCCACGATGATTTCGGTAGACCGGGCGAGCAATTTCGGCGAGTTCAAGGCGGCTTTGGCAGGCTGGAAGTCGCCCGCGCTGAACTTCGTTTATGCCGACGATCGCGGCAACATCGGGGCAATCTCGGCCGGGTACTACCCGCAGGTCAGCCACGGCTCGCCATGGCTCCCGTTGTCCGGAACCGGCGCGGACGACGTGACCGGTGTGATTCCGTACGCAGCGGTGCCGCAGGTGTATGACCCGCCGTCGCATGTGATCGCATCCGCTAATCAGCGGCCGGTCCGCGGGTCCTACCCGTATTACATCGGGACGTCGGCTGACATTTTCGACCCCGGGTACCGCGCGGATGCGGAGAAGGCGTTCTTGACCAAGAAGTACTCGATGGGGCCAGCAAAATTTGCGACGCTGCAAAACGACGTAGGGGATCAGCTCGCGTCTGTCATCGTCCCTCGGCTCATGGCCGCCTTGAAGGGGACGAAGTTGACCCCGCTACAGAAGCAGGCGCAGCAAGCGCTCTCGTCCTGGAATCGGCAGATGGACGTCAGCTCCTCTGGAGCCTCGATTTGGTGGACGTTCTGGAAGTCGTACCTGTCAGCAGTGTTCAATCCGTGGTGGACCGCGGCCAAGGTGCCGGTGCACTTGGATCGCAGCGGGCTATCGGTCGGGCCTAGCCAGTTCAGCCTCGATGAGGACCTTGAGGCCTGGACGGTCGGCGACCAGCAAAACGCCGCGTTCAGCCCGCCCGGCGGTTCGCAGCGGAACGCGGACGAGGTGATGCGACTGGCGTTCGCTTCAGCCGTCAGCCAGCTCGCCGCCAAGCTCGGCGGCGGTCCGGGCCAGTGGGCGTGGGGCAAGTTGCACACGCGGCAGTTCCCCTCGCTGACTGCGGGCTCTGCCCTGGGTTACGGCCCACGTGCGGCCGGTGGCGATCCGTGGACCGTTAATGCGGCCGAAGGCGGGCTCAACTCGAAAGTCGGGCCGAGCTGGCGAATGATCGTCAGCTTCACCGGGCCTGGTCGGCTGCCGGTCGCCGTAGGCGTCTACCCCGGCGGGCAGAGCGAGAATCCAGCGTCACCTTGGTACACCAACATGATCGGCCTGTGGTGGACCGGGCAATATCTGGCGCTGCCTGCGACTGGCGCTGCCGGTGTGCTGCGGTTGCCCGCTGACCGGGTGGCGGCTTCGTCGAGTGGTGGCAGCAGTGGCGGTAACAAGGGCGGCAGCGGTGGCAAGGGCGGCAGCAGCAGCAGCAGCAGCGGCGTCGGCGGCAGCGGCAAGGCGGGGTCGCTTGCGTCGCCCGCGGTGCCTACGGTCGAGTGGGAGTTGCGGCCGTGACAGCTGACTTCAAGCGCGGCGAACTCGAGCGCCTGGGCAAGCGCGGGTCGTACCGGCTCGGTCAACTGCGCGCTCAAGGCATCCGCCAGCCCGGACCGCCGGCCCCGTTCAAGCCGCGCTTCGTGCGGCCCGAGCGGGGGCTCCCGTTGAGCGGATGGCTGCTGCTGCTCGCGGCCGGCGTGGTCCTGATTGTGGCGGGCGCAGTGCTGGGCTGGTGGTTCATGCCGTTCGTGGTCGGCCTGGTTCTCGGGTTGATGAACTGGATCGGCGGCTGGCCGGTGCGCGTCGCAGTGCCAGCGGTGTTGCTCGTCGCGCTCTGCGGATGGGCGGTTCCGCTGGTTTGGTCACTTCTTCATGGTCAGCCCGAGCGCATAATCGCTAGGGAGATCGCGGCCTTTGGCGGGTTCTCTGGTCATTCTGCCTTCGGGTTTGGCGTGACGATCCTGATAGCCATGGTCCAGGCAGTCGTCGGCTACTGGCTCGGCCGTGCTGTGACGCCACTGCCGACGGATGACTTAACTGCACAACTACCCACCCCGGCGTCCGCTTGATCGCCAGCGCCTTCACGCGGCTGCCGGCAGGCGACTAGCCCACGCGGGCGACTTCGGCGGAGGGGCGACTGCGGCGCAAACGCTAGATGCTCAGGCGCGCTGCCACGGCTGCACGCAGTCGTCCCGGGTCCCCGGTCAGAGCGTCCGTACTGTCGATGAACTGATCGACGGCGCCGACCGTCGGCAGTTCGCGGACTCGGTCATCTTGGATCTGGTCCCGCAGAGCGTCCGCGAAGCGCGCAGCTCCGAGCACCCGAAACGGCCGATCGTAAAATCGCGGCCGAACACTGGGGTCGAGGTGCGGGGTCAGCGCGAGTGCATTGTGCAGGCGTGCCGCCGCTTCGTAGCCTTCGCACAGGTTGCGCTCCCGTTCCTGCCACCTGGCTGCCGCCATGGTTGCTTGCAATGGCGGCACCAGACTTGCCGCTGCCTGGGAACGCGCCAGCGCCGTGCCGAGCCACTTGCTGTACGGCGGATAGGTTCTCTGCATTAGGAGCGTCAGCCGCGTCAAGTCTCTGACCAGCCTCGCAGCAACGATGGCCGAGCCGAGGTCGTCCCCAACCTCCGCGCATCGCCCGGGGAACGGCTCCTCCTGGTCGATGCGCTGCCACTGGCAGGCAAGCACGTAAAGCCAGACGTCGCGTGGGTACCAAGTAAGTTTCGCTCGAACCGCTTGCAGGCCGCCGTTCTCATCGGCAAGGCCGTCGTGGAAAACGGCACCGCCAGTGATCTCCGCGAGCACCTGCGTCGGCGTAGCGAGCCAGTCGAGCAAGCCAATTGGATCCGTCGGGTCAAAGCCGAGCATTTCTGTCAGCCAGGGCCGCAGTCCGGCGACTGTCACCCAATGCGATGGGGGCTGGTCCTCTGCTTCAGACGCGGCGAACACCGTCGGGTAATCACGGAACTCGGCAGGCAGCCTCTCGGTCAGCAGTTCGTGGACTGAGTCGCGAAGCTGAGCATCTGCCGCAGAACTCAGGAATACCTGCAGTCGCGGTCCCCAGTTGTGGTCGGTCGAGCGAGCTGTGTCATAACCGAGGATTTCCGACCCCGCTCCGATCAGCGCGGCCGTGTGCGGCAGCCAGGGAAAGTACTGATTCAGCAGCGGCCGCACAGTCTCGACATAGAACAGGCGCGACAGCTCTAGCCCAGGCATGAACTCACGGGTCACCCGAGCGAGCATGGTCCTATCGGCTCTGGACTGGCAACCGAGATTCCCCTACGGCGGGGAAACCCTAGATCGCAGCGTGACCGTCGGAGAGCCGAGCCCGGGCGCGATTCTCCGCAGTCGTGTGGCGCTTGGCTTTGGGCTGTAGTTCCGGTCCACCGCCGAGACGCGCCGATCTGGCCGCGCTGGGCCTTGCCGCCCCCGCGCTGTGAGCATTGGAAGTTTCACCGTTGTCGGGCGTTCGGGCGTTCCCGTTGTCGCGTCGGCCTGATCGACTCGAGCCACCGGACAAGTTGATGAACATCGCCGCGCCGCAATGAAGCCGCGCCGTGCCAACACCTGCGCGACCTCGGCTGCTACCGCACACGGATGCTTCGTCACTTGAATCCAGCTGTATCGCAGCGTCGTTACACCGTCGGCTGCGGCGGCGTTGTCCCGCCGCATGTCCTGCCAGTGTGTCTCGGCCGGATGCGCCAGTCGGCCGTCGAGTTCCACGGCGGTGAGGTACTGCTCGTACAGCACGTCTCTGTACTCGTTGCGGCCGCTGCGCTTTACTGCTGCCTGGCGATCAGCACGCGGCAAGCCGTGCGGTTTCTCAACGTCTCGGTGGTAGCGCATTTCAAGAATCGAATGCAGCCCGGCGGCATCAGCGCTGAGTAACTCCCACAGCTCAGATCGCCAGCGCATCTTCGGCCTCTGCTGAATAGCTAATCGCAGCTTCTCTTGCGTAGTCTTCCTGCGTTGAATGCCGCGCAGCAGCCAGTGGCAAGCCTCGTCGACCGTCGCCGCGGCATTAGCCAGATCGAGCAGTGTTTCCTCGACCCGCGTTTGTGGTGGGAGCTTCGCCGGATGGAGTGTGTCACTTGCTCGCGCGGACAGGTGGATGACGATTCCAGTCACACGCGAAATGCGGCGGTCGGCGGGAACACTGATGTGGATTAGCGAGCTTGGCTCATCAGTCAGTCCGGCCTGCTCAGCGGCCGTCTGGTAACTGAGCATTGCGCCTGGGCCCGCGCTCAGCACAGCCGCCCAGAGCAAAGACTGTCGGCCCGGCTGGCCGGAGAAGCTGGCGTACACACCGCGGTACATTCGCTGCCAATGACCTTGGCTGACCTTCCAAGCGATGGCGTTCCTCGTATACCCGGCAGCCAGAACCTGACGGGCAGTCAAGATCCCGGACTGGCGTTCGACTAGCTCACGTAATTCGGCCGATAAGGGAATCGTCATGCGACGAAGCCTGCCCAGAAGGTCTGACAGTCGGCTCCACGCTGAAGGTCTGACAGTCGGCTCCACGCTGAAGGTCTGACAGTCGGCTCCACGCTGAAGGTCTGACAGTCGGCTCCACCCAGTTACAACTGAGAGTTGGCGTGCTATAGCCATACCAAGTCTTCGCGATCATGGTGCGGTGGGCGGGCCGGCCGTGTTTGCCGTGCTCGGCAACCCTGATCATGGTGGGATGACGGACTCGGAGCTCATCCGGCGCGCGGAGAATGCCGGGATAGCCGCCAGTTACGAAAATTGGCGGCACGACTTGGTCGAAGTACCGGCCGAGACTCTCCGCGCGATCCTCGATGTGCTTGGTGATGACGCGCCCGATGCGACTTCTGGTGCACGCGGCGCGGCGGGGGAGCAGGAGGGGTCCGTGGCGGGTCCAAGCGAGCGCGGCGCGGTGGGGGAGCGGCGCGCCCGAACGACACCTGCAGCCGACAGCGAGCGCGCGCAGTGGCCGGGAACGCACGGGCGGC
>Ga0126373_10001316_pt1 | contig 17547 bp, 17 predicted proteins | sample PanSoiMetPlot_11_FD_92545 | JGI IMG/M metagenome (GOLD analysis project Ga0126373, IMG submission 92545) | Tropical forest soil microbial communities from Panama - MetaG Plot_11 | ecosystem: Environmental > Terrestrial > Soil > Tropical forest > Bulk soil | place: Panama | collected 2016-02-17 | reverse complement strand
GCATCGCCGGCAAGGACGAGCTGCAGCCAGCGATTCAGCTGATTCAGGCGCCGATTTTCCATGGTCATGCCTTTTCGATTTACATGGAGATGGAACAGCCGGTCGCATTGGGCGACCTCTCGCAGGCGCTGGCCGGGGAGCATGTTACGGTTACACGCCAGACCGAGGATTCTCCAAGTAACGTGAATGCGGCCGGGCAAGGGGATATTCTTGTGTCGTTGACGCGCGATGAAAATCATCCCAAGGGCGTGTGGCTGTGGTCGGCCTCCGACAATCTTCGCATCGCGGCGGTCACGGCTGTGGAGTGCGCGGAGACCATGACCCCGACTCGTCCTCGAGGCAAGATTCAGTGAGTGAACTTTCAGGATTTTGGCGCGTGCCTTCGGATGGCGGAGTACGCCGATGAATCGGGCAGCGAGGGTGGCCGTTCCAACGGTTGCATTCGCCTTCGCATTAATTGCCAGTGTGGGCTGCGGATATCACACCGCGGGCCACGTGGTCACGGTTCCTGAAAACGTCAAAACGCTCGCGATTCCGGCATTTCTGAACCAATCGCAAACCTACAGGATCGAACAAATCCTGACCTCGGCCGTGGTACACGAGTTCACTACCCGCACGCGTTATCAGATCCTCAACGACACCAGCGACGCTGCGGATGCGACCCTGCACGGCACCGTGCTCACCACCAGCACTTCGCCACTCACCTACGACTCTAAGACCGGACGCGCGGAAAGCATTCTGGTGGTGGTCAGCATGCGAGTTTCGCTGGTCGATCGCCAGGGAAAGATCCTGTTTCAGAACCCGGCGTATGTATTCCGGGAGCAGTACCAGGTGTCACAGGAACCGAGCAGCTTTTTCGAAGAAGACTCGCCGGCGATGGGCCGTCTCTCACGCGATTTCGCGCAGACTCTGGTCAGCAGCGTGCTGGAGGGCTTCTGATGCGGGCTTTCGCGCAGGCCGAACGCTTCGTTTCCGAAGTCGAAAAGAAAAAGTTGCGGCCCGCCTACGTCTTTGTCGGCGACGAAGTCTTCTTCCGCAAGCGCTTCCGCGAAGCCATCCTCGAGCATCTGGTGCCGAACGACGTGCGCGACTTCAGCCTGTTCGATTTCGACCTCGCGGAAACCGATCTCAGCGAAGTTCTTGACCGGGCGCGCACGCCTTCCTTGATGGCTCCCTTCCAGGTGTTTTTCGTGCGCGGTGTGAAGACGTTGTTCGGCCGCGGTTCCAACGAAGAGAAGCTGGGCGCGATCGAGGAGTACTGCAAAAGTCCCAATCCGGATGCGCTGCTCATTTTTGTTGCTGACCATATCAGCATCCCCGCGGATGTCCGCCGCATCGACATGAACGACAAAGAGCGCTACGAGCGCATTCGCGAGACACTGGGACAGTTCTGCGGCATTGTCGAGCTGGCGCGCGTGGAAGAGAGCGAGGCAGTCCGCTGGGTCGCGGACTACTGCGCCACCCGCGATGTGAAAATGGATAACGATGGCGCGCGCGAGCTGGTCGACGCGCTGGGCGGCGACATGATGATGATCTCCAATGAACTGGAGAAACTCATCCTGTATGTGGGCGAGAAGAAGCGGATTACGCTGGGCGACGTGGAAACCCTGGTGCTCGCCGCCAAGCAGCGGTCGCTCTACGAGTTGACCGACGCAATTTCATCGAAAGAGCGGGTGCGCGCGCTCGAAGTGCTGGATGCGATCCTTTCCACCGGCGATGGTGACGAGGCTGCGATTGGTCATCTTTACATGCTGGCGAAAACTTTCCGCCAGATGCTGGTGATTCTCGAACGCAACGTGCGCGACCAGCGAGCCTTGTGGGCGGCGTTGTGGCAGGGTTTCCGCGTACCTCCGTTTGCTGCGGAAGATATTATCCGGCAGGCCCGGCGCTACAAATCGAAGCGCGAGCTGACCAGCGCGCTTCGCCTGATTGCGAAAGCCGACCTGGCGCTGCGCTCGAATCCTCCGAGCAAGCGCCTGGTGCTGGAGAAGCTGGTGCTCGATCTGACTGCCGAGCCCCGGCCGGAGTCGGGCTGGTCGCAGGACGAGTTGGGGATCTAGCTGAGCTGGTCGTGAGCTTGGGGCTCGATTATGGAGGGACGGGCGTCCTCGACCCGTCAGGTGGGCGGGGACGCCCGCCTCTCCACGGACTGACGGCTAATGACGGACGCCCGGCGACTGAATTTCCGTGTTCGATTCCAAAGCTTACCTCGCGCGCATTGGCTACACCGGCCCCACTGATCCGACTGCCGACACGCTGAGCGCTTTGCATCTTGCCCATCTGTACACCGTTCCTTTCGAAAACCTCGATATCTCACTTGGCCGCAACATCACCTGCGACGAGGAGCGCTTCTTCCACAAGATCGTCGACCTGCGCCGGGGTGGGTTCTGCTACGAACTGAATGGTGCTTTCGCGGCTTTGCTGCGAGAGCTTGGCTTTCGGGTCACGCTGCTGTCGGCGCGGGTCGCGCGGGAGGACGGCAGCGCTTCGCCGGAGTTCGATCATATGGCGCTGCGGGTCGATTTCGACGAACCGTGGCTGGCCGATGTCGGCTTTGGCGATTCTTTTCTTGAGCCCCTGCGTCTAATTCCTGAGATTGAGCAGGAACAATATGGCCAGCGATTTCGTATTGTTGCCGTGAGAGGCGTCATGATCATGCAGCGCCAAGTCGGCGAACAGCCATGGAAATCCCAATTCCGGTTCAGACTGACCCCGCGCCAGTTGCGCGATTTTGAAGCGCGCTGCCAATTTCAACAAACGTCGCCGGACTCGCATTTCACGCGCCAGCGCATCTGTACCCTGCCGACGCGCGACGGCCGCATTACGCTTGCCGATCTCAAGCTCATTCGCACCACACAGGATGGGCGCGAAGAGCGCATGCTGCAGAATGAAGACGAGTGGCGCGCAGCCCTCGCGGAGCACTTCGGAGTGCGCTTGTGAGGCCTGGGCGTTTTCGGGCTCGAACATGGGAGCTGATTCCGGCAGCCTGGGTTCTTTTCATAGCGGCATCCGTGACGGCGCAGATTCCTGGCGGCCGCTTCGATCGGCAGGTGCAGGCTTACGTCCGCAACGGCGACTTCAGCGGGTCGGTGCTGGTCGCCAAAGATGCGCACGTTCTGTTTCAGAAGTCTTATGGGATGGCCAATTACGAGTGGAACATTCCGAACTCCGAGAATACGAAGTTCCACATTGCCTCGGTGACCAAAACGTTCACTGCCGCCGCCATCCTTCATCTCCAGCAGCAAGGCAAGCTCAAGCTTTCCGATCCGCTCAGCAAATACATTCCGGACTTCCTGAATGGCGAACGCATCACAATTGAGCAATTGCTGACACATACCTCGGGGTTGCCCGATTTCTACTCGCTTCCCGAATACCCGATCAAGAAATATCAACCGGTCACGCTGCTGGACCTGATTGCATGGATAAAGACCAAACCGCTCGAGTTCCTTCCCGGCAGCAAAAGCAGTTATAGCAACACCGGCTATGGATTTCTCGCGTACATCGTTGAGCAAGCCTCAGGGAAGCCTTACGAAGAATATGTAGCGGAAGAAATTCTGAAGCCCGCCGGCATGAAAGAGACGGGAACGTTTCGCGATGACACCCTGATTGCGGAGCGGGCTACAGGCTATCAGCCGGCTCTGGGCGATCACGGCCTGCGCAATGCCCGCTCTTACGACAAGACCATCCTCACCGGTTCGGCATCCATGTACTCGACCACCAACGATCTTTATCTATGGTGCCGCGCTTTGCAGTCGGGGAAATTTGCGGATTTGCGCCAGGCAGCTTACGGCTGGAACGCGCGCGAGACCAGGAGCAAGCACAACTATGTTGAGCAGGACGGCCGCGAGCCTGGCTTCGTTTCCCACGTCTCGTTGTTCCCGGATGATCAACTGATGGTGATCGTCCTTGGCAATCTGGAAGACGCCGGAGTCAATGTGCTGGCCGAAGATCTTGCCGCGATTGCGCTGGGCGAGAATCCCGAGATGCCGGCTCGTCGCTCCACTACCGCGGCCCTCGCCAGACCCGAGCAGTTCGTGGGCACCTACGAGGTAAATCCAAAACTATTGCTGGATATCCGGGCCGAAGGAGACGCGTTGTATCTGCGCGGAACGGGCGGAGATTATCTGCCGCTCGAACCTACCAAGAACGATTCGTTTTTCTACCGGCAGTTGTATGTGAAGGTGGGCTTCCGGCGCGACAAATCAGGGCACGTCGAGGCCCTGATGTGGAATGGAGAATACCCCTGCAAGAAACTCAGCGATAAACCTAGACCGTAAAGGCAGTCGTCAGTCTTCGGTCTTCAGCAAACCCAGTCGTTGGCAAAGCCGGTCGTCGGTGGCAGGAAAAAACACAGCGACAGACCGCAAGGCGTTGCCGCCCATATCTTGGATTTGTGAATCGCCTTGTAGCGCCGGCGTTACTTCGCGCCCAACGCACGCACTCGCGCCGAGAGGCGCGATTTGTAGCGGGCGGCGGTGTTCTTGTGGAGCACACCCTTTTGGATAGCCTTGTCCAGTGCCGACACGGTCGCGCGGTAAGTGGTCTCAGCGGCGGCTTTATCGCCCTTGGCAATGGTTTCGCGCATTTCGCGCAGCACGCCGCGCAGGCGCGAGGTGTTGGTCCGGTTGGCGGCGGTCCGCTTGACCGTCTGACGGGCGCGCTTCAGCGCCGATAAATGATTCGCCATGCTTTTTGATTACCTTCGTTTCTACGAGAGAGATATTCCGGTGGGTACCGAATACGGTATTGTACGAGACTAACTCCTGAGCGGTCAAACGGATATGGACAAGGTCTTCGATCGGCTGAAGGTGCTGATGGACTCCTCCACGCCAATCGTCGTGATGGAGACGGTGGAGGAGTCGCGCGCGGTGCGCATGGTTCGCGCGGCCTGCTCCGCTCTAAATCTGGCGGCTTTCGAGTGGACCATCGCCAGCGGGTTGGCTCGCTGCGGAGTCAGCACGGTCGCCACAATCGAGCAAGGCGCTTTTCCAGCGGGAGGTTATCGCGCTGGCGAGGTCAACGACTTTGCCGAAAGCGCCAAGGCGCTTTACGACAGCCGGGATCCCGGAAAGATGCTGGCCAATCTCGAGGGCATCACCATTGAAGCGGCTTTCATTTTGAAAGACCTGCATCGCCACATGGAGGACCCGGTGGTGGTGCGGCGTCTGCGCGACGTGGGGCAGAAGTTCGCCACCAATCGCAGGACCGTGATTCTGACTGCACCCAAGATTTCAATTCCGCCGGAAATTGCGAGCCTGGTCGAGTACCTGACGTTGCCTTTGCCCGACCGGCAGCGGCTACGCCAGATCGTTGACGAAGCGCTGGTGCGCATCTCGAAGACGCACACGCTGCAACGAAGGCTGGACGCGGCCGGCCTCGATACCATTGCGGACAACCTCCGCGGTTTGACGGAAGAAGAAGCGGAGCGCGCGATGTCGCAGGCGCTGGTAACGCGCTACGCCCTTTGTCCCGAGACCGTCACCGATGTGCTGGAGGCTAAGAAAACGCTGCTACGGCGCTCGGAGATGCTGGAGTTTGTCGAAGTCAGCGATACCCTTGCTAGCGTGCGCGGCCTCGATAACCTGAAACGCTTTCTCGCGCAGCGCCGGGGTTCGTGGGAGGAGCAGGCGCGCGCCTTCGGGCTCGACCCGCCGCGGGGCGTCATTATTCTCGGCGTGCAGGGTTGCGGAAAGAGCATGTGCGCGCGGGCGATCGCCGGGGAGTGGAAACTGCCGCTGGTGAAGTTCGATACCGCGGCGGTCTACGACAAATACATTGGCGAAACCGAGAAGCGCATTCAGAAAGTTTTCCAGGTTGCTGAAGGGCTGGCGCCGTGCGTGCTCTGGATTGACGAACTGGAAAAGGTGTTCGCCGGGAGCGGGGCGGATTCGGCCTCGGCGGACGCGGGCGTCTCCTCGCGCCTGCTTGCGTCATTTCTTTCGTGGATGCAAGACCGCAAGGCCCCTGTCTTTGTGGCGGCCACCTGCAACAACGTCAGCGTGCTTCCGCCGGAGTTGATCCGCAAGGGACGGTTCGACGAACTGTTTTTCGTCGACCTGCCGAACCAGGCGGAACGGAAGCAGATTTTTACGATCCAGTTGAGCCGCAGGAAGCGGAATCCGACGGAATTTCAGCTTGATCGGTTGGCCGCCGCCGCTCGCGGATACTCCGGCGCCGAAATCGAATCGGTGGTGCAGACCGCGCTGTATGCGGCCTACTCGCAGAAACAACAGCTCGGCGATCAACATTTGCTCGAGGCCATTCAGGCCACGGTGCCTTTGTCGACTACGCGTGCTGAGGAGATTGACGCTCTACGCGAATGGGCCGCAAAACGGGCGGTGCCGGCGTCGGTCCCGGACGCACGGGCCGAAAGTGCATGAGTTCTCGTGCGGGGTTTCCTTCGCGTCCGTTCTTTGAGAACTTCGTGGGTTACACGCTTTGCCGCGGGCGCGTCCAAAATCAAAAGCGTTTAACCGCGAAGATCGCGATGGGATGGCGAAGGGCGCGAAGAAGGACATCTGCCGAGCTGCATGCGTCTCAAATCGAATACCTTACGCGGGTGTCTACCCCGAGCTACTAGGCGAATCGCCTTAAGAGGGTCCAAGCTCTTGAGAGGCAGCGATTTCCTGCGATGAAGCGCGCAGAACACGGGAATTGATCGAATTTCGCGGCATTGCAGCCGTGCGGTTCTTAATTTTTCCTGCACTTTTGACTTTTATCAGTGGCGGGGTGGGGCGGTAACTGGCCTATAATGATCGAAAGTTTTCCCCCACCGTGTGGATCCATGGACAAAGGCCTGGAGCTCCTAAGTTCGGAAACGAGTGTTGCCCATGAGGTCGAACCTCGTCTGAACCTGCTGGTGGAGCGGGAGCCCGCGCACGAAATTTTCTTCAGCAATCTGGTGCACACATTCCAGCCGGCCCCGGCCGTAAAATCTTTGGCGCCGGGCGAACTCTGGCATGACGTTTTCTTGCCCACCAGCTTGCCGTGGAAGTCGTTTCAGGAATCGCTACTCTGGCATTTTGTGGTGATCTTCGCGGGCTGGGCGCTGTCGCAAGGATGGGCCAGCCGGCCGCAGCCGCATGTGCGACAAACCTACCGGGCTGCGGACGCGCTTTACTATTCGCCTTCGCAACTTCATTCCTCCGAGCGCAGCAGCGCTGTTCCTAAGACCAAACCCCAGTCCCAAGGCAAGCCGCAGACAGCCGCGCGGTCGCACGGTTCGAAAGCAACGCCCGTGGCCGCCGAACATCAGGGAACACCGAAACTGGTGACGCCTCCAGACTTGAAGCTGGCGGAAGGTCCCCGGACGCCAAATCTCGGACCATCGAACCCTGCGCTGCCGTCGGTACCGTTGTCGGCGACGGCGCGCGCGCAAGCCGGACTGAAGGGCTTGGATTCGGCCGTTGCTCCTCCACCGGGGGATCTGGCGGCAATGGGTGGCCGGAGAAGCCTGCAGGGGCCAGGCATGCGTGTGGTTGAGCCGCCGCCGTCGATCCAAGCATCTGAACGTGGCCTGGGAAGCCTTGGCGCCGCGGGGCAAGTTGTAGCGCCTCCCCCGCAGTTGCCCGGGCAAGGTTTGCGAGCCGGTTTGGGGATGGGTCCGCGAGCGCTTGCTTCGGGAGCATCCGGAGTCGTGGCTCCGCCGCCCTCCATGGAACATCAAGGTCGCGCGGGAATAGTTTCGGGACCGGGCGTCGCGGTGGTGCCTCCACCTCCAGCAATTCAAGGTGCGGGAATTGTGGGCGGGATCGGTCGCGCGGGCTCTGCCGGCGGCGTCGGATCTCAAGTCGTTCCGCCTCCGCCTGCAGTCCAGAGTGGCGGCGGTGTGTTGGGCGCCCTGAGCGCATTCTTCTCGGGAGGTTCGTCCAAAGTCGTTCCGCCTCCGCCTTCGGTGCAAGGCGCAGGTGCGGGCGCGGGTTCAGGCGAGGGCAGCCGGATAGGTTCATTGGGTGGAGGCGCCGTACCTCCACCACCAGCTATGCAAGCAGGCGGCGGCACGGGACGAGGACGTATCACATCGCTGGGTACAGGTGGTTCGGAGATTGTTCCCCCTCCGCCGACGATGTCTGGCGCGGGGGGCGCGGCGACCGGCCGTGGCGGTTTGGGTGGCTCGCTATCGGGAGGCGGCTCGGGTGTGGTTGGGCCTCCGCCTTCGTTGGCGGGCATCGGTGATGGCTCAGGCGTGGGAAGCGGCGGCCATGGACCCGGGGGTTCGTTATCAGGTAACGGAACCGAAGTCGTGCCGCCTCCACCGTCACTGCAGGGCGGATCAGGAAAGGGCACAGGATTTGGAGGCGGGGATGGTGTGGGGGCCGGAAACCGGTTCGGCTCGTTAGCAGGTACGGGCATCGTTCCGCCTCCTCCGGGACTTCAAGGTACTGGCAATGGCAACCGCGGTCACGGCGGTGCGCTCATGGCCGGGGACGGAAATGTCGTCGCGCCTCCTCCTTCGATGGGAGGCGGCGGAGGCGCAGGCGGAAATGGTTCGGGTGGGAATGGGGGTGGCGGTTCCAGCGGCCGTGGTCTGGGTGATCTTCCGGGAGGGAATCTGGGTGCCAGCGCACCACCGGGCGGGACTGGCTCGGTCTCGACTGGACCCCTGGAGCAGATGGAACCCTTGACCGACGCCCCGGGCACGGGGCAATCGCCTCAAACAATGGGTGACAATGCTCTTGCTCCAGCCGAAGAGGTTCCCTTGCGTTTTATCTCCGTGCCGGGTGGTTCATCGAAGACATCCTTCTTTTCCAACTTCGAAGTGGTCATCGCCGAACGCACCATCAACACTCAGAAGACCGAGTACATCAAGTTGGTGTATACCTCGCTTCCGTATCAGAAGCGACTTTCGGAGTACAACTGGAACACAACCAGGATCTACAAGCTGCGCGCGACGGCGGATCCGCGCTGTGACGAATCGCTGATGCAAATGATGATGCCTGAGGGCGGAGAGCAACCCGATGCCGAGGTCCAGGCGGAGGCGAACCGGTTGGCGGCGGAGGTGGGCGACAAAAACACCAAGCTGCATTGCTATGAAACCACGGCCGACGATTTCCAGCGCGCCATGTCGCGCAGCAAGTAGGCTTTCCCTCCCTAATCCTTGTCATTCCTCGCTTCTCCGGGAGTGACAAGACTTAAATGATCAGCCCTTTCCTCACTTCAATAACCAGTCCTATGCTCCGTTCGTCATCCCATTGACTCGCACCAGCACCCGGGGTACGCTTAGCCTTAATGGTTGTGGCTTGCACCTCAGGGCGAGCATTTCGGCTGGTTTCTACCTCCACGCAAGACAATTGTTTGCTTCACGGCGGGATGCGTGCCGGATTGTCCGGTTCCTGGGTAGGTGTATTTGTATCAAATACTTTGCAGGCATTTGAGCAAGGATGGTAAGGCCGATGTTCAGCATCGGCCGGGCGGCGATCGGTCCGATTTCGTACGAGCCCCAGAGAGGACAAACACCGGCTTTCTGAATGAAGAAGAGCATTGAAGTCAGCTCGAACATCGAGACCTTATTTGGCACGCGCGACGAAAACCTGCACGTGCTGGAAGACGGCCTGAACATCACCATTGACCTGCGTTCCAACGGGATTGAAGTGGAAGGAGCGCCCCGCGACGTGGCTCGGGCCGAGCAGGTCTTCGCCGATTACGATCACCTGCAGCGCTCCGGCTTCAGCTTCAACAATGGTGATCTGAACAGCATGCTGCGCGTGGTGACGACCGATCCCAAAGTGACGCTGCGTGGGCTTGCCGAAGCCGGCAAGCAGCGCTCGTTCGGCCGCCGCACTGTCCAACCAAAGAGTTCCAACCAGCGCCGCTACCTGGAAGCCATCGAGAAGCATGACATGGTATTCGGCGTTGGCCCAGCGGGCACGGGCAAGACCTATCTTGCGGTCGCGATGGCGATCTCCGCGTTGCTGGCGAAGCGCGTGAACCGGATTATCCTCGCGCGTCCCGCGGTGGAGGCCGGAGAGCGACTGGGCTTCCTGCCCGGCACGTTGCAGGACAAGATCGATCCCTATCTGCGCCCGCTCTACGACGCGCTCTACGACATGCTCGACCCGGAGAAGGTCGATCGGTATCTCGAGAAGAACGTCATCGAGATCGCTCCCATCGCCTTCATGCGCGGGCGCACGCTCAACGACTCCTTCGTGATTATGGACGAGGCGCAGAACACCACCTCGGAGCAGATGAAGATGTTCGTCACGCGCCTGGGCTTTAATTCGAAGGCGGTGATCACCGGCGACATCACGCAGATCGATTTGCCGAACGCGCGGCGCAGCGGGCTGGTGGAAGCGATCGACATCCTCAAGCCGGTCGAAGGACTCGCGTTCGTATATTTCGACGAATCCGATGTGGTGCGCCATCATCTGGTGCAACGCATCATTCGCGCCTACGACGATCACAAGACGCGGGTCGCGGAGCAGCAGATGTCACTTACGCTCGAAGGCAAAGCGGCGGAGCTGCGGGCCGGCGACACGCGAGCAGCCGATGTGCGCCCGATTTCGGAAGGGAAGAGTGCGGGCTTTTCGGAGGAGAAGGCCGTGACGTCGTTTCGCGCCGAGGAATAACTGGTCGAGGGAAGGCGGGAGGGCGTCATTGCCCTCCTGTTTTTCTTTGTGGGTTTCGGGATCGAAAGTGAGATCGCACGAGACAATCAGGTGTCGCATGGTCATTCTGCAAAAGCGCGTGCCAGGACTGACCGAAGACGCGCTCGACCGCTTCGTGACGCGCGCCAAGCGCAGTACCGGACTGCGGGGCAGCGTGACCGTACTCGTGACCACCAGCCGGGAATTGCGGCGCCTGAACCAGCGCTTCCGGGGCAAGGACACTCCCACCGACGTGTTGTCGTTTCCGCCTGCGCACCTCGCTGCCAAAGGATTCGCTGGAGAGGTGGCGATTTCCGCCGACATCGCGGCCCAAAATGCACGCCGCCTCGGGCACTCTCCGGCGGAGGAAATCAAGATTCTGGCGCTGCACGGAGTGTTGCATCTGTCGGGATACGATCATGAAACCGACCATGGGACGATGGCTCGGCGGGAAGAGCGCTTGCGCAAACAACTGGGATTACCGGTTGGGTTGATCGAGCGAAACAGCACGGCGAAAATCCTAAACCGCGGAGTTCGCAGAGAAAGGCCGCGGAGTTCGCGGGGAGATGCTTCTTCCAGTTCTCCCTCGCGGAGGCGCGGACAATGAACTACGCCGTCGGAGCGGCGCTGCTGCTGCTGGTTGGCCTTCTTACTCTGGTCTCCTACGTCGACCGCGTCTACACCGAAATCGGCAAGTTTCTTTCGCGTGAGTTCCAGGACAATATCGATTCCTTCGAGCAGAAAGTTGAACCCAAGCTGGTGGCGGGCCGGGCGCGGGCCTCGCTCTCGATGGCGATCCTGGTGCAGATCACCATGGCCGCGATCGCCATGAGCGTGGGCTTTACAGTGTTCAGCGATAAGGCATGGAGTCTGCAGGAGATTTTTCAAGCCACTCTCAGCCTCATTCTCATCATCATCGTGTTCAACCGCTTTTTGCCGTTTGTTTTGTTCTCCCGCACGAATGGGGAGTGGCTGGCGCGCTGGGTTCCTTTGCTGCGCGTTCTGATCTACTTCGTCCTGCCGGTCACGCTGGTGCTGGGCTTTTTGCAGTCGGTGGCATCGTTGACGAAGCGCCCGAGCGAAGAACAGGCCGAGAGTCCTGCGGAGGCCGTCGATGCGCTGATCGAGGCCGGCCAGGAAGAAGGCATCCTGCAGGCCAGTGATCGGGACCTGATCCAGTCGGTGGTCGAGTTCAGCGGCAAGACGGTGCGCGAAGCGATGAAGCCGCGGCCGGAAATGGTCGCGGTTCCCATCGACATGACGGTCGAGAGATTTATCGAACTGCTACGCACCAAGCCTTTCTCGCGGGTGCCCGTCTATCGCGACAGCATCCACAACATCGTGGGCGTGGTTTACGCGCAGGATGTGTTGCAGGTGGCGGACACCGAGGCGCGCACTCGTACCGTCGAGTCGCTTATGCGCAAGGACGTTTACTTCGTTCCAGAAAGTAAGCTGGGCAGCCATCTGCTGCGCGAGATGCGCAAAAACAATATCCGCATGGCGATTGCGGTTGACGAGTACGGCGGCGTGGCCGGGTTGGTCACGATTGAGGATCTGGTCGAAGAAATCGTGGGCGAAATCAGGGACGAGCACGAGAAATCCCAGGTCGTTAAGGAGAACGACCATTCCTACATCGTTCCCGGCAACATGGACGTTGATCACCTCGACGAACTGTTTGGCGTCCGCCCGAACGGAAAAGAGGCGGCGACCGTGGCCGGGCTGGTCACGGAGTTAGCCGGACGCATTCCGCAGAAGGGCGAAATCATTGAGGAAGAGGGCTTGCGGTTTGAAGTGCTGGAATCAACCGACCGTCGCGTGGAGCGCGTGCGGATCGTCGCGGTCGAGCCTCGTCAGATGAAGCTGATATAGCCGGTTCGGCTTTGTTATTCCGAGCGGGGCAGCGTGCAGAGAGAGATTCCTCGCTGCGCTCGGAATGACAAGGGTGATTAAGTTTCCGGAACCGCTACGGGTCGTAAACCTGGGTATGCATCCCAGCCCGCCGGGCTTCTTCCTGCATCTCCAGGAGCTTGGCTCTTTGTTCTTCAAGCTGCTCCTGCACCTGGGCTAGTCGTTCTTGCTCCAAAGCCTGGCTCCGGCTGAAAATCTCGCCGCGTGAAATCGCATTCGCGTCCACAGAGGAAAGCGACGCCTGGAACCGGGCAAGCCGTTTCTCAAGAGTCGCCACGGTTCTCTTCTGCGCCAGAATCTGTTTCCGCCACTGCTCCATTGCGTGCGGGTCCAGGGGGCTTGTGGGCACTGCTCTGCCTGCTCCAGTTTTTCCCGGAGACGCAGGCTGCGCCTTGCCGGCTTCCTCCGGTCCCTGCGCAGTTTTCGGCAGGTCACCGTCGGTGATCACCTTCGGCGGTGCGGTTGCAGCCGCCTCAGTCTTCTTCTCACGATTTTCACGCGCAACATCCCCAAGCGACTGTCCGTAAGCGGTCAGGCTCGCGAAGAGAAGGAGTGTCGTGATCGGAACTCTGTATGGGCGGAGTTGTCCGCCGGAAACTCGGAGCATAATTCACCCTAAAATGAAGAACACCGAGGTCGGGCTTTATGGTAGCGTTCCTCGCCGCGCCCCTCGAATTACCCGAGTAACCAGCATCGGTTACTCTAGTCCAGTGCCTCGGCTGGAGCTTGGCAGTCTATTTCTGCCCAGACGTTGGCAGGCGGCAATTGAGCCGTGGGGGCGTTGACGCAACACTCTATTTCACCAACAACGGGTAGGGAACCTGGGTTGGTCGATTCGCCCTTGCGCAGCTATTCAGAATTTTCCAGAGCCCGCGAAGGACGGTAAAGCCAGAGTCGTCGATCTGCGATTTTTATTACAGCCCACGACTGATGCAGGGGAACGCGCTAGAATGCTAAGGTCTTTCCCGCCACTTTCGTCCCGCTCAGGACGCGTAGTTCCTCCGCCGACTTTTCGTTAGAAAGAAGGGTGCCGCATGACTCCAGAAACGCAACAGTCTGAATCCCCGTACTCCGTGAAGATCGAGACCGCGACGGGCAGGTCCACTACTGTCCCCATTGCCGTCTTGACACCGAAGCAGTTGGAAGACTTCCTTCAGATTGAGTTCAAGAGGTTGGCGCAAGAAGCAGGCGCAAAGGGTGCCCGTGTTCATGTGGAGCGCACCGTAGCCGCTGATTATGAGCAGGTCATCCGTGAGGTTGTGGCGTGCCTGCGCTCAGGCAAGGCCAACGTGGCATGATTGGGTCACGGAGTATCCAAAGATCAATCGGACTTAAATGGGCTTTGATCCCTATAGGTGGACCACAGGCCCCACGGGAACCCAAAAACCAAGTGCAGGCGAAAAGACGGCGCAAGGTTGCGAGAACTGTTAACAACAGTTAGAGGCCGCCGCCATAGCATTAAGCCTCGACCAGTGCAGTCGTGTGAGAGAACAACAACTAACGCAGACTAGGGTCGGCTTCCGTCGGAATGTGCAGCGGCCGCAGTGATGTCAGATTTAAGACGTTGTAAGGCACGCTGATCGAGCCGGATTAGTCCTCGGCTCGGGGCATCCAAATCAGCGATCAGGGCAACTACAATCGCGATCGTGATTGGGACGAGAATCAGTGTCAGCCAGAACCTAGAAACAAGCGTGGAGCCGTGAGTGAACACTGCAATCAGCGATACAGCGATAATCAGAAGCCAGACAGGGTGAGGTATACGGTTTTCAAAAGCAGCAACTCGCTTCTCGTGGAGGTCGATCGTTTCATTTAGGGAGTTGATGTAAACGGCGGTCACCGCAGTACGATCATTTTCTGCAACCGTAGCAGCGTCGAGCCACAGCTCTTCTTGAAGGCGCCGGGCGCGGCTTACCGCTTCATCGAACCGGTTTCCCGCAACGCCTGCCTTGTCCAGGTCAAGGCGGGTGTCTACGTACTCCCGGAGCAGCTGCTTGGAATGATCTCGGAAAGTTGGGGAAGCATGGTGGCGCGGAGGTATGTAGTGCCAATTGAAATGGCTTCTTCCACCACCAACGAACGGCGCTCAGCGTAACGGGAGGCCGCCATGGTCAACGTGAATCCCAGCAGAAGACTGACCAGGATAAAAAACCCGTCGCGGATGGTGCCCATCTGCTCTTTTCGTTGCGGAGCTTGCTCGATTTGATAGCGCACTGCGGTGCGCCGTCCAAGCTCGAGGACGAAAGCCAAGACGATCCCGAGCAGGAGGCCTAGTTCCCATGGGTGGTTGAGGACATATTCCATTTGTTTGAAAACGGCTTGCGCGGTTTCTGTTCATTGCCAAGCTAGAAATTAACGACGTAACGTGGAACTGGCACAACATACAGTTAAGAGTAGGTTAGGGATTTCGCGTACTCCAAAATTGATGGATCGGAGAAATCCCCGGGCCCATTATTGCTGGGGTTATGAGGGTGAGCTGTTTCACACCCTTGCTGCCGAGGTTATCAAAGCGGTGCGCTAGAATGGAAACTGATGAACCGGCGCGGAAGTTGTCTGTTAACACTTTTCAACGGGTAAAGCCGCATTTTGCAATTTTATCGGTTCGGCTAAACCCGAGCCTTTTCAAAACGCGGTCGATATCGCCTTCTGCGGCAGCAAGTAAGTTCTTCCTCTTATGGCCTTCCACTCCGGCTTCGTATGCATTCTGGGTCGCCCTAATGCGGGCAAGTCGACACTGCTGAACGCGCTGGTCGGTGCGCGCCTCGCCATCATCAGTCCTAAGCCCCAAACTACCCGCAACCGGATTCTGGGCATCGTTCACATTCCCCATCAAGGGAAACGCGGGGGCGCGCAGGTCATCCTCATCGATACTCCCGGCGTCCACAAGCCCGACAGTTCCCTGGGCCGAAAGATGATGGTCGAGGTGCGCGAAGCGCTGGAAGGCTGCGATCTCATCCTGTGGACCGTCGATGTCACCAGGCGGCTTGGTGCTGAAGATGAATTTGCGTTGAAAATGGCACAGCAGACCGGAACGCCCGTCTTCTTGCTGCTCAATAAAGTCGATTTGCTGCGCGACAAAAAAGCTTTGCTGCCTATCATCGAGGACTACGGCAAGCGTCACGACTTCAAGGAAGTGATTCCGCTGTCAGCGCTGAAGAAAGAGGGTCTCGATCTGCTGCTCGAGAAATTGGTGGAGGCGTTGCCGGCGGGCCCGCAATATTTCTCTGAGGATCAAATTACCGATCAGCCCGTGCGGTTTATGGCCGCAGAAATCATTCGCGAGCAGGTGCTGCTTGCCGCGAGGGAGGAAGTGCCGTACGCCACCACGGTCGTGGTGGATCAATTTGAGGAAGAGCCGAAGCTCACGCGCGTGGCGGCGACGATCTACTGTGAGCGCGAAGGACAGAAGGCCATCCTGGTGGGAAAAGGAGGGCAGATGCTGAAAAAAATCGGCACTGCGGCCCGATATAACATCGAACGAATGTCAGGAACCAGGGTGTTTCTGGAACTCTTCGTCAAGGTTCAGCCGGGCTGGCGGGATTCGCGAGCCTTTGTGGACGAACTCGATTGGCGGCGGCAATTGGAAAATCTGACTGGGCGCGGATAAACAGGAGCCTTCGAACGGCTGGCGCCTCTCTCCGGTCGCGATGGCAACTCTAGAGTGATGGCAGCTCTCCGCTCACGATCACTACCCCTTAAGGCTAGTGCGATTTGTTAGGAAACGGTTCTCTAGATAGAATCGAAAACCACATTGAGGTATCTATCTTGGGGCAAGGAATCGATATGACAGGGGACCATTCAAACGGCTACAGTTTCGATCCCGGGAAGTTAGTCCTGAAGTTAAAAGTGAGCTTGGCGGCCGATAAGAATGCCATTGATCCCGTCGTGCAGGGAGTCATGGAAGTAGTGCGAAATACCCATTTCGTGAGCGGCAAGGAAGACGCCATCGAGTTAGCGCTCAGCGAAGCGCTTGCCAATGCCGTCATCCACGGGGCCAAAGGCGATCCGAAGAAAATTGTCGAATGCGATGTGGCTTACGACGAAAATCGTGGGATGCTGATTGTGGTGCGCGATCCCGGACAAGGTTTTGATCCATCCGGCATCCCCAATCCTGTGATCGGCGAAAATATTTTCTCCAATCATGGCCGGGGCATTTTCCTGATTAACCAGTTGATGGACGAGGTGCAGTTCAAGAACAATGGCACGGAAATCCACATGAGGAAAAAGTAGGCGACGCTCCGGATGATTGTGGCGCCCCTCTTAGAAATTGTCATTCCGAGCGCAGCGAGGAATCTCGTCCTTCGAAAGGCGCCGGGCACAGCAGATTCCTCGCTACGCTCGGAAGGACAAGTCTTCGACGCGCACCGTAGAGCAGCGAGCACAAGATTCCTCTCATTCCTTTGCTGCAATCCCCAACGCTTTCATCTTGCGATAGAGATGGCTTCGTTCCAGGCCCAGCATCTCGGCGGTGCGGCTGACATTGCCATGATTCTCATCGAGCTTTTTCAGGATGTAGTCGCGTTCGTAAGCGTCCCGGGCCTGGTGCAGAGTTGAGAACTCCGATCCCGCGGCGCGGCGGGTGCCATCGCGATAAATAAGCGGCGGAAGATGCTTGCGTTCGAAGCGCGTGGTGGTGGGATTCATGATCACGATGCGTTCCATCACGTTGCGCAGTTCGCGCACATTGCCCGGCCAGGAATAGCGCATCAGACTCTGGATGGCGTCGTCGGTAATCTCGCGCGAGCGCCGGCCATAGGCCGCCGCGAATTCCTTGAGGAAATGGCGCGCCAGCAGCGGAACGTCTTCCTTGCGTTCCCGCAATGGCGGTACGAAGAACGGGATCACGTTCAGCCGGTAAAACAGATCCTCGCGAAAATTACCTTTGGAGATTTCTTCTTCGAGATCTTTGTTGGTGGAGGCAATCACCCTGACATCGACGGTGATCGCGGCGGAGCTGCCTACGGGCGTGAAGCGCTGTTCATCGAGCGTGCGCAAAACCTTCGACTGCGTCTTCAGGCTCATGTCGCCGACTTCGTCCAGGAACAAGGTCCCGCGATCG
>Ga0126373_10001315_pt1 | contig 17548 bp, 15 predicted proteins | sample PanSoiMetPlot_11_FD_92545 | JGI IMG/M metagenome (GOLD analysis project Ga0126373, IMG submission 92545) | Tropical forest soil microbial communities from Panama - MetaG Plot_11 | ecosystem: Environmental > Terrestrial > Soil > Tropical forest > Bulk soil | place: Panama | collected 2016-02-17 | reverse complement strand
TGATGTGCTCGGGCTTAAGGGGCTCTTTGAGCAGTGGATTCGCTTGGAGATAAATCATCCCCAGCGCCAAATAGCTGCACGCGCGCCAGTATGCGTGGATCTTCCTCAATTCCTCTGTGGTTAGCGGTGTTCCTGGAACCGTTGGACGCGCTTTCCCGTACGCGCTCAGCGAGAGCGGTGAAGTTTCTTCAACTGCGAGTTTTGGTATCACGGAATATCAACCTCCTTCTATTCCCGCGGCCGAGTCGACCTTCGGTTACCTAGCGCGGCGCGAGGACTCTCTAGGAAGCCAAGTGGAAGCTCAGCAAGAGGCCCCTCAACCTTCTGGAGGAACGAAGCGGCCTTCCTGCCTTGCCCTTGACGGCCGGCCAACGAACGATGGGTCGTAGATGTGTTGCCACGTCTGTTGTCCTTTGTTGCTGATTATTTTGGGGTCATCCTGTCGGAGTCGAGTGACGACTTGCCTTGCTTCTCTCCCACGAAAGAAAGGCTCCTTGAAAAGCGTTGCGGTTGTCGCCTAGCTTGCACTTCGGAGGCAACTCTTTCCGTTTCTTCGCATTGCCGCCAGTTCTACGAGATACTGGACCACTGACTTGGCTCGATAATGTTCGGCCAGCGATAACGCGTGACGGTACGCCCTCAGAGAAAACTCCAAGAGGTCAAGGGGACAAAGGATGCGTTTGACTTCAAGCATGGTTCTTCTTTGAAACGACGGTTATGCTACACCCGTTCGCCGGCGTCGCCGGCGCGGCTCGGTATCAGCAATCTAAGCTTTCATGTAGACTCCAAGCCGAGCACGCGATCGAACCGGTTGTGGCAGCGGTCAAGACCTCATGAATCCCCGATCAATTCCTACGAGCTGAAGGACGCAGCTCGCCCCTGCGTCTCACGATTGGAGCTTTTTTCCTGCTCAAGATTCACGGATAGGCGTCTTGCCGGCGCACTTGCCATGTCTAACCTCCCTAAGGCGAGAGAACCCGCCACGACTTGGCAGTCCGCTGCTTACATCTCGATTGCAGCCGTCTATAAGGATTAGAGAGGCTTGGGCGCCTTTCTATCCCGATGCCGACGGAGAATCAATTCTCTTTGCGAGATATTTTCCCGTATCACTTAGGAGGTATGCCCATCTACGACGGGCGAATTAAGGCAGCCAGAACGTGAGCCTCGCTGGCGATCCAGATCCCGCCCCGAGATGTCAAATATCGTCATGTCAGGTGCACAATCCCGCGATCCAGAGCGATCCGAATGGCCTCGGCGCGCCCGCTGGCACCTAACTTCCTGAGTAAATGACGGACGTGCACCTTCACCGTGCCCTCGGTAATGTTGAGTGATGCGCCGATTTCTTTATTCGATTTGCCGGCTAACATTAACCTGACTATTTCGACTTCCCGGTCTGTCAGGTCCGGATTGTGCAGCCTTGCCGCCAGCCGTGCCGCGACCGACGGCGGTATGCTCAGGCGCCCGGCGTGGACAGATCGAATGGATTCGAGCAGTTGCTCGCGCGGAGAATCCTTCAGGAGATACGCTTTAGCGCCAGCCTTCAGTGCCCGGTAGATGTCTTCGTCCCCGTTGTAGGTACTAAGCACGATGATCCTGGCCTCAGGCGCCTTCTCGAGAATGGCTTCGATGGCTTCAATCGCGTCCATCTCCGGCATGCGGAGGTCCAACAACAGTACGTCTGGGCGATGCCGGAAAAACTGCTCGACAGCCTCCCTGCCATTCGATGCCTCGCCAACCACCTTCATATCCCGCTGGGAGTTGACCAGTGCCCCGAGTCCCTCGCGTACGACCGGATGATCATCCGCAACCACAGTGCGAATCTGTTGGTCAGGGGCTATGTCGGACCTGTTCTTCATGATGTACTCGGAACCAACTCTGCCGTGCGGAGAGGAATCCTGACCGTGACGCGCGTGCCCTTCCCTGCTTGGCTCGTTAACTTGCAGGTGCCACCGAGCTCTTCCGCGCGCTCGCCCATGCCTCTGATACCGATCCCGCGGCTGGGCAAGTTTGAGCTCACAAATCCCCGGCCATTGTCTCTGACGGCGAGCCGAACCTCTTTCTTCCCGAAGGCCAACTCGACGCGGATCCGGCTGGCTTGTGCATGTTGAAGCGAATTGTCCATGGCTTGCTGAGCAATTCGCAGCAGGTTTTCCTCAATGGTAGCCTCTACGTACCGCGGCGCTCCACACACTGAGAAATCCAGCTGGACCTTCGTACTTGAACGGGCCCTGTTCAAAGCTTCGCTAATCGCGCCAGCCAAATCTCCCTTTGCAGTGGACGGGGCAGACAACTTCAGAACGGTGCGGCGCATTTCTTCCAGATTCTGGCGTGCCACGTCTCGTGCGCGCGTGATGCGATTGCGAACTTCCTCCGTCAGGTTGGCCGAGGCTTCTTCGGCCGCCTCCAAGTTCAGAACGATACCCGTAAATCCCTGCGCGATGGTGTCATGGACATCGCGGGCCACTCGATTGCGCTCCTCAAGAATCGTCGACCGTCGAGCCTGCTCTTCGAGCCTCTTGCGCTCCGTCAAATCGCGGATCGTAGAAGAAACAAGAACGCCATCTACCGTCTCAATGGGACTAAAGGTGATTTCGACGGGTAACTCGCTGCCGTCTTTGCGCGCCAGACAGAGTTCCTGGGCCGGTCCTTTGACGCGAAGCGGCAAGTTTCTAAGGCCAGCTGAGCGATCGTCATTGTGCCCGTTGCGAAAGCGTCGAGGCACGAGGATTTCGAACTTCCGGCCAACCAGATCCTGCTGGGAGTACCGAAACATATCTTCTGCACCAGGATTCGTCATGACGATTCGCCCGTCTGCGCTGAGAAGAACGATCGCATCGGGCGCGCTCTCAACGACCCTCCGGAACTTCTCCTCGGCCTCCTTCAATTGAGTCAGGTCCCTGAGCACAGAATAAAAGCCATAAACCTCACTGCCATTGTCTACGCGTGGCATGAAGTCGATGTGAACATATCGCCGTCCGGTCCTTTTAAAAAAGAGATGACCCTCAAAGCTAGCACTCTGACCCCGCAGGGCTTTTTCGATGTAAGGCCAGATAGTCTCGTAGATCTCGTCGCCCATGACTTGTCGAACCGACAAGCTTTTGGCTCGCTTGGAGGTCAAGCCGAACCACTCCTCAAAGGCAACATTGGCAAATCGATAGTGCAGGTCGGGGGCGATGTCGGTGAGAGGCTCGGGCAGTGAATCTGCGACGGCGCGAAAACGCTCTTCCTCCGCGCGCGCGGCTTCTTCAGCACCTGCCCGCTTAGCCTGTTCACTTCGCAGCCGCTCGCTCGCAAGCTCAAGCAGCGCTTCCTCGGCCCGCTTCCGGTCTTCGATGTCGGTCCGCGTGCCATACCATCGGAGGATGTTTCCCTGCTCATCGCGGAGCGGGCTCTGCCGGATCAGGAACCACCGATAGTGCCCGTCCTTTCCCTGTATTCGTGCTTCGGTCTCAAAAGGGACACACTCCGAAACGGTGCCAGCTCGAAGGACTTCAAACTTCTGCAGATCTGCTGGATGAAAAGCCTTCACAACTGCGTCCCGTGACCGCACCTCCTGGGGACTGAGGCCAGTGAATTCCAGTGCCTGTCGATTCGCAAACAGGGGACTCCAATCCGAATCGAACACAAAGACTTGCTGGGGAATCGCATCGATCAGCTGTCGGAGCTCGCATTCGCTTCTCCTTAGCTCCGCCGTCCTCTCTAAAACCTTGCATTCCAGTTCAGCATTCGCTTGGTGGAGTGCCTTCTCGGCGCGTTTGCGTTCGGCAATTTCGAGCCTCATGAGTTCCGGGCTCGGCAGTGCCAGCATTTGGGGAACTAATTTTGCAAGGAGTATGGCTGTAGGGAGTGAGGCCATAGCTGTGACCACTTTGGTCGCACCCGAGAGCCAGTAGGTTCCATGCCAAAGTGTCCAAACTTCCATGGCGTGCGTGGTGCCGCAGGCCAGGATGAACATCCCAAAGCTGACAAACATCCAGTTGAAGGGCAGGTCTCGCCTTCTGCGAATGAAATAGATCAGAGTCACAGGAATCGAAAAATAAGCGATCGCGATCAGGGCGTCCGAAACGACATGCAGCCACACCAAGGCCGGATTCCACAAATAACAGTAGCCGTGGGGCATGAAATCCGACGAGAGTAGCTTTTCTAAGAATTCCTTCATGCGTCTCTCCCTTCGGTGCTAACTCAACTTGTTGTTTGCGGTCGTCGTGGCGGCGGTCACTTTGATGGCGATGCCGAACCCTGGTAGCTTCAGCGTGCCCTTCACAGATCGCCCGAAATCAATCGGTCTTGGTAGCTGAAAGCGGCGCAGGCGCGTTTTCGATACGCGTCCTAGCCAGAAGAAATCTATTCCAGACAACACGCAGCGCGGCAACCAATGGCACCGAGTCTTCGCTGCCAGTAAGTTGCCATGATTCCTGATGTCTGAAGGTCGTCGTAGGGCTAAAACCGGAAGTTAAAGGGCCGACGATGGAAGCGCCACAACCTGTGAGTGCAGTGCGGGGAATATCCATTTTGGCGTCTCGATTGTCCCGCAGCATACCCTGAAGCGTTTGTAGGCACAATCCGTTTGCCGCCACTTTGGCATCAACTGGCCGTAGCCTAACTGCCGAACCGCACGGGAGAAGTCACATTTCCGATGGGCTATTTTCCGGGGGGCAGGTCGCCCCATCTCCACATTCGGAGACGCCAGCAAAGACAAAGGCGGGCGGACATGCAGATTTCGTCAGTTATAGATACTCGTACCTCCTAAGGGATAGGAATGAGTACCTCCGAAAGAGAATTGAGTCGCTGCAGGCACCAAGATACAAGCGTCACATAAAGATGTGACACAGCTCACAGAGATGTGACTTTCGTTGTTTAACAATCGGTCCCGGATTCGATGCTCAGCGGAGAAATCCGGCTCGGCATGGCGTGGGAGGTGGGGATGGCAACCGTTCAGAGCCGGAGTCTGTCCAGAAGTTGTCTGGTTCCCGTGATTTTGCTGTTCGCCGTCTCGATCGCAACTCCCACAGCCGCCCAAAAAGAAAAGGGGTCGAGCGCCGCCTCGTGGCAATCGACAGCCAGCTACGTCGGCGCCGACACCTGCAAGACATGCCATGACGACATGTTCAAGAACTGGGAACAGAGCCCGCACTGGAAAACGACGCTTGACACTCACGCGGAAAAGTCAAAGCAGGGATGCGAAGCGTGCCATGGTCCGGGAAGCGCGCACGTGGAAGGAGGCGGCGACAAGACGAAGATCTTCGCGTTCAAGAGCGCGTCGGCGCAGGAAATCAGCTCGCGCTGCCTGACGTGCCACGAGTACAGCCACGAGCAGAGCGGATTCTCGCGATCGGTCCATTTGCAGAATAACGTAAGCTGTATCGACTGCCACTCGCCCCACCATCCGAAAGAAACCGATCATCTGATGAGGGAAAAGCAGCCGCAGCTGTGCTACGGCTGCCACCTGGAAGTGAAGCAGCAGTTTACGCGGACGTTCCACCACCGAGTGAACGAAGGACTCGTGTCGTGCGTGGACTGCCACAATCCGCATGGGGCCAGCCTGGCCAAGCAGCTGCGCACGACTTCGACTCAGGACGTGGTGTGCTTCAAGTGCCACACGGACAAGCAGGGGCCATTCGTGTACGAGCACGAGGCCGTCAAAATTGAGGGCTGCACCGCGTGCCACATCCCGCACGGGTCATCGAACCCGAAGCTGCTAAAGAGATCGCAGATCAACTTGCTGTGCCTGGAGTGCCACTCGCTTACGACGGACCAGGGCGTAGGCCCCGGGGCGATCCCCACCTTCCACAACCAAGCGCAGAAGTACCAGGCTTGCACCCTGTGCCACACACAGATCCACGGCTCGAACTTCGATCCGTTCTTTTTCAAGTAAGGGGGGCGCCATGCGGAAGACGCAAATGGGAGGAGACCGGGGGTTGGCGTGGCGGCAGGCATGGTTGTGTGGATTCGCGGCGGCGTTGATGATGACGTGGCCGGGCGGAGCGTGGGCGCAGGATAAAGATAAAGATCAGAAGCAGGATCAATCGGATTTGGAGGAACCCGAGGGGATCCGCGTCGGCGACTACAATGTGAAGCAGTCCGTCGAGTTCGGCGGGCGCATCACCGATTTCACCGGAAACCAAAACGTGTACGACACCTTCGTCAATCTGCGCGAGGGCCCTCGCCTGTTCAACATGAGTTTCGAGATGACCTCGCTCGACCACAATGGGTTCTTGTTTGATCGACTTACTTTCAGCAACTCCGGCTACGGGGGCGACCCAAACGACGTGACCCGGCTGCGGATCAGCAAGAACAAGTGGTACGACTTCACCGCATTGTTCCGCCGGGACGAGAACTTCTGGGATTATTCGCTGGTGGCGAACCCGTTGAACCCGACCGCGCCTTTCGCGAACGGCCCTGCAGGGTTTGGAGGCGCAATTTGCACGGCTTGCGTGATTGGGGAATCCCCGCACCTACTGAACCTGGTACGGCGCATGGGCGATTACAATTTGCGGCTGTTCCCGGAATCGAAGCTGCAGTTCCGGGTGGGGTATTCACGAAACGTGGCCGAAGGGCCGAGCTTTTCCTCCATTCACCAGGGCACCGAGGAGATGCTGCTGCAAAACTGGGCGACGGTGGTGAACACGCTGAGGTTTGGGGTTGATTATCGGGCGCTGCCGCGAACGGTGATCAGCTACGACGAGTACGTGAGCTTATTCAAAGGTGATACCGCCTTTTCCGACCCTTTCGCTACGTTCCCGGTGGGGAGTGCTGCCGGCCCGCTGGCGGACCTTGGATTTTCGCTTAACTCCACCGCAAACCAACCTTGCGGCGGAACGTTCGTCGCCGGCGGATTTGTGAACCCGGCGTGCAGCGGGTATTTCAATTACGCGCGTCAGGGCCGCACACGTACGGTGATGCCGACCGAGCAGGTGAATATCGTTTCCAACTACTGGAAGAACCTCGAGTTGACGGCCCGCGCGAGCTACACGGGCGGCGACACCAACGTGGGAAGCTACCTGGAGCAATGGGCCGGCCGGGAATCGCGCACTAACGCACGCAACGACCTGACGACGGGACCGGTGTTCGGACAGCGTGTGAATGCAACCGCGGACCTTGGCGCGGTGTGGCACGTCAACGACAAGCTGAGCATCTTAGATTCGTTTCGCTACTCGAATTTCCACAACCCGGTGACTTTCCAAGCTTCGACCTGTGAGTTCTTCAGCCCAAACCTGCTGACGCCTGCGAATGTATTCGTCCCTGGAGCCGGCACGGTTCTGCCGACGACGTGCACGCCTCCAGCCGATGGGGTAGCGGGCACGCCGGTGCACGGCGGAAGTTCTGGACCGGACAATGGGTTCCAGATTTCTACCCTTTTCCTGAAACAAGACGAAAAGACGAATCTGTTTGAAGTTGACTACCGGTTCGCGCGGAAATTCGGCGCGCGCGTTGGCTATCGTTTCCGCGGCCGCACCATCGCGGACGATAACGTGGAATCGGGCACATTTGTCTTCTTTCCTACGCTTCCAAACACCCGCACGGGCCCGGCGCCGAATCTGACACAAACGTGCCCTGGGCCGAACAACGCCGACGGCTCTTGCACGCTTACCACCGCTTTCGACGCCGGCATTGGCCTGACTCACATTCATGAGCATTCAGGCGTGTTCGGTGTTTGGGCGCGCCCTCTTCCCACCTGGCGAATGAGCTTCGATATGGAGTTGATGAGCGCGGACAACACCTTCACTCGGATCAGCCCGCGCCAAAGCCAGGAATACCGGTTCCGCACGAAGTACAAGCCTACCTCCTGGGCCACGGTAAATGGCTCGGTCCGAATCTGGGAGGGCCGCGACAACGTCACGCAGATCAATAGCCTACAACACGACCGTTCCTATGGTTTTTCAATGAATCTCGAACCGGTCCGGCAATTCGGAATCGACCTGGGCACCGACGTCAACGACGTTCACTCGCAGATTTTGATCTGCTTCGTCGCGACGCCGTCGCCCGCGGGGCTGGCGAAGTGCCCGGGAGGCGCGCTGCTACAGCAGCTTTCGATTTATCAGAACAACTCCGATTTTGGATTCTTCGATCTGCACTTTTCGCCGATCCGCCGGCTGACCGGCCGGGTGGGGGCAACCATCACGTACACAAACGGGACGGCACTACTGCTGAATCCGAATGCGGTTCCGGGTCCGCTGAATTCGCGGTGGTATCAGCCGTTTGCGGGGCTGGATTACCGATTCGCACGAAACTGGACGGGCCGGGCCTATTGGGGCTTCTATGACTACAGCGAGGACCCAACAGCATCGCCGCAGGACGTGTTCGCGCCACGCAATTTTCGCGGCAATCTCGAAACGCTTTCCGTTCGCTATGCTTTCTGATGACCGGTTCGTCTCAGCAAGTTCTGCGTCCGTGATATGCTCCGCCGACTGGAGGGGACTCCGATGAAGACTCGCATTCAAGTTGCGGCAATTGTTTTGGCGACGGCAGCCGGCGTACTTCTCGCGCCATGCGCCTTGGCCGACGACGCGGCTGCGCTTTACAAATCGAAATGCGCCGGGTGTCACGCGCCCGACGGCAGCGGCAGCACGCCGGTTGGCAAAAGCCTGAAGATCGGAGATCTTCGCGGGGACGAAACGCAGAAGAAAACGGACGCTCAGCTCATTGAAATCACAACGGCCGGCAAGGAGAAGATGCCTGGATTCAAAGACAAGCTGACGGCCGACCAAATCAAACAACTGGTGGCGTATGTGCGCGAGTTGGCGAAGAAGAAATAGACAAGAAAGCCCGCGCGCAGCGAATCGAACCTCGAGGCCGCCAAGGGGAACGGTTTGGGAGGAGCCCACTAAATATGCCTTCACCTGCCGTACTTCTGTATTTTCTCCTGATCATTAGCGCGCTGCTGGTGGCTGTTTTTGTCTTACGGCCCTCTATCACGGGCAATCGCGAAGGCAAGATGCTTGCCTTTATAGCTTTTCTGATTCTTCCCACGCTTTGCTTCGTGTGGGGCGGTACGGAACATGTCGAACGCTCCAAGGAGACGAAGTTCTGCATCACCTGCCACATCATGGAGCCGTACGGCCGCAGCTTGTATGTGGACGACCCCGCGTACGTGCCCGCGCAGCATTTTCAGAATCATCGAATTCCCACCGACGTAGCGTGCTTCACTTGCCACACGGACTACGCTCTATACGGCGACATCCGCGCGAAGCTCCGCGGCCTTCACCATATCTACGTGCAGTATCTAGGCACGCCGCCAAGCCCGGAGAAAATCAAGCTCTACACGCCGTACAACAACCGCGAATGCCTGCATTGCCATATGGGCGCCCGTTCCTTCATGTCAAACGATGTCCACAAGGCGATTCTTTCCCAGCTCACGTCCAACCAACTTTCCTGCACGTCGAGCGGCTGCCACGACACAATCCACAACGTGGGAAGCCAATCGAACGTGAAGTTTTGGAATCCGGATCAAGGAGGTTCGCACGAATGAACATGCCGCACATCCTCCGGATTTCCGGCGTGCTGCTAATCCTGGCGCTCCTGATCGAGCTGCTGACGTTGCTCTGGGACAAGCCGCTTTCTTTCCTTCTATTTGCCTTCGTGGGCGGCGTGCTTTTCGTGGCGGGAGTGTTGATCTACCTCTACTCGCTCGTGTCCATCAGAGAATAACAAGCGGGCGGCGCGGTAGGGCTCCGCTTGTTTGCGGAGCTCCTAAAGGTCGGTCTTTTTCACGAGTTCAAATTGTCCGGACTCAACCTTCTTCATGATGCTTTGTTGATCCGACGTCTTCACAGGCACAAAGAGTGACCGTGCCCAGGATAAGAAGCGAACCCGCGAGGCAAGGGATCAGCGGGTTCTCCCAAGTGAAGTGCCGCTACACGACATCTGTTCCTAGATGTTAGCGACCGGATCGCACTAGCCGGACACGCCAATATGCTTGCAAAACGCGCCATGGTTACATCGAAATTGGGACGAAAGTCAGGTTGTGGCACTAACGCGTGACCTGAGTTCGCGGCCGTGATAGGATGACGATGGCAATCTAATATAGCGATATGCGTTACCACCCCGATCATAAAGTGAGGACACACCGGAGGATTGTCCGAAACGCCTCCCGCCAGCTGCGCGCCAGAGGTCTGAACGGGCCCGCAGTCTCCACCCTCATGAAGGCTTCCGGCCTGACGCATGGCGGTTTCTATAGGCATTTTGGCAGTCGCGACGACCTTGTCGTTGAGGCCGTCGAGGAGGGCCTTCTCGAGCTTCGCGACAGACTCATCAGGGCGGCGAAGCAGGCGGACCCGGGTGAAGGCTGGAAGGCCATGGTCAGAAGCTATCTGTCGCTGGAACGTTGCGACCGGGCAGAGGATGGATGCCCGATTGCCGCGCTGGCCCCGGACATGGCCCGCACTCGACCAGCGCTGAAACAGCGAATCGCCGCCGCGATACGGACGCTTCGCCAGGAACTCTTACCGTTCATGCCCGGACGCAATCCGGAGGAGAAGGCTGCGAACTTCCTGGCTATTTTTTCGTCCATGGTCGGAACCATTGCCATTGCACGCACAATGCCAGATCCGGCCATGCGGCAGACGATTCTGAACACAGTCGGAGATCATTTACTCCGGAGTTTCTGACAAATTTTTTTGCGGCGATGGGATGATATATATCATCCCATGATAGCGAGGCTAAGTAGTTCTGGCGAGGAGCGGTCCCGCGGCCACTATCCAAGCTCAATCGCCGGAATTTCAAAAGGAGGACGGTTATGCAAACCGAAGTCGGCTTTTATCTGAGCATCGCATTCAGTTCTATGGCCTGGGCGATTGTCGCCGCCCGATACATCTGGCCGGAACTCCGGCTACGGCAACGCGCCGAAGCATTGCAGCCTCTGCTCATCCTGCACAGCTTCCGCTTCATTGGCTTGGCCTTCCTGGTCCCGGGCGTCGTGTCGCCCGATCTACCGCCTGCCTTCGCGCATTCCGCAGCGTATGGGGACATCATCGCCGCTGCACTCGCGCTGCTTTCGCTGCTATCCCTGCGGCGCGGGGCCGGCGCTGCCATCGCATGGATCTTCAATCTCTGGGGCTCAGCCGACCTCTTGAACGCGTTCTACCAGGCCAACCACGCCGGGCTCTCGGCGGGGCAGTTGGGTGCCACGTACTTCATCCCGACTCTCGTTGTGCCGCTACTGCTGATCACGCACGGACTTACTTTCCGGATTCTTCTGAAACATCAAAAGGAATTCTCAATAGAGGAAGGCCGCCAACCCGCCTAAGCACCTCGGCGCATTGCGAGCCCAGCCGCAATGCACGCTGTCGCTCAGCAAACTGTCCAGCGAACGCCGCGTCTCTTATATCGGATAGCGCGAGACCAGCTTTCCTAAACGCCACAACGATGTGCGTAACACCTCGACCCGCACCTGTTCAACATGAGTGGTGATTGCTTTTCGCTTGCTTTTGGATGAGAATCGCGTCTCCGTTGCGGGCTCCGCGTTTCGATTCACCCAGCCGGATAGCTCCGAAGCTAAACACGAACCTCCTAAGGACAACCTCGGGTCAACGAAGTTCGCCAAACTCGGCGCAGTTCGCGCCGTGCTGATGTTCGGAATGTTTGGCCATGCCCTTACGGACGCTACGAATTACCCTTCTCCTCTTGTCGGCTTTTTGTGTTCCGACGGCGTCTGTCTACGCCCAGGAGCAGCAAGAGGAAACGCTTGGCGGCCCAGACAGCCATGAGACAGGGCAAGGACCACATGGACATTTGTTCGGAGGATGGCGCGGCGAAAGAACCCGGTTGCTCGAACGCGGTGTCCGATTTGATCTCCAGTATGTCAGTGATTCCCTCTGGAACCTCAAGAGCGAGCAGAAGGAACGCTTCGCCAGTTGGAATCGTTTTCGCTGGACTGTGGATATCGATTTCGGAAAGCTCACCGGTCAGCACGATTTATATTTTCACGCCACCGCCCTCTGGCAGGGTGGCGGCAACCTCGGAGCCTATCTTGGCCTGCTGACCAGCCCGAGCGGCATGTCCAGCATGAATACCACCCGCCTCGATTCGTGGTGGATTGAGAAGCGGTGGCTGAACGAAAGAGTCACAGCGCGCATTGGCCAGTTTGCCGGCCAAGACTTCTACGGCGCCCAGCACTACGCGGCGTCTTTTATTTTCGAGCCGATGGGTTATGCGCTGGGCAATCTGTTCACGGACTTTGAATCCTTCGATCCGCCGTCTACTCCTGCCTTCGAACTGCGCGTGGTGCCTATGGACCATGTTTACGTCAAGGCGATGGTGGAGGCGGAGGATCGTACGCCTTTCGCTCATAACCAAACGGGATTTGTGCCGCAATTCCGCGGCGTCCCTGTAAGTATCTATGAGATTGGATTCGCGCCGGGCAAGAAGGCCACAAATGTACGCGCGTTCGACACCGTCGAAAACCGCAAAGGCTATTCAGGGCTGTACCAGTTCGGGGCTTCCTACAATCCCGGAAAGTTCGGTACAGCCACCAGCAGCATCCCACGGCCTGGCGGAGACTACCTGCTGTACTGGATGGCAAACCAAGCTTTGTGGCGCATTGATCCAAAAGAAGCAAGGGGCTTGGACGGGACCTTTTCGATGGACTGGAGTCCGGGGAACATCAATCGCAACGATCTAATCATCACCGCGGGCATTCGATTCAACGAGCCGCTGCCGCTGCATATCCATAATACGATGTCATTGGGTTACGTGCAGAACCGGCTGAGCGAACAGTTCGTCCCCGCTGGAGCGCCGCAATTTAAGTCGGAGCACGGGGCTGAGTTCAATACCCTACTGGATCCCTTGCCGATGGTTCTACTTCAGCCGGTGGTTCAGTACTTTGCAAACGTGGGTGGAGGAACCCACCGCGCGCTAGTTTTCGGATTCAGATCGAAGGTCGAGTTCTAGAAGTGTCCGGCGCTTGAGGTCGAGCAACCGAGCACGGGGAGGTGGGCAATAAAAACGCCAGTACGGAATGTTGAAGACACAGATTTAAGCTTCCGGTTAATCGCCGATCGAAAGGAGAAATAAAGATGCCAGACCTGCGCAAGGAAACGGACAGTCTAGGGGAGGTAGATGTTGCGGCCGACAAGCTCTGGGGCGCACAGACCCAGCGCTCGCTCGAGCACTTCAGCATTGGGAAGGACCTAATTCCCAGGGAGATGATCACCGCCTATGCGATTCTGAAAAAGGCTGCGGCGAACGCCAATCTTGCGGCAAAGCGCCTCGACCAGAAGCGCCACGATTTGATCGTTCAAGTGTGCGATGAAATCCTCGCCGGACAGCATCACGACATGTTCCCACTGCATGTGTGGATGACGGGCAGCGGCACGCAATTCAACATGAACGTGAACGAGGTGATTTCCAACCGTTGTTGCCAGATCTCCGGCACGCCGCTCGGGAGCAAGACGCCCGTTCACCCCAACGACCACGTCAACATGGCTCAATCTTCAAACGACTCGTTCCCCTCGGCTATGAATATTGCAGCAGCCGTAAATGTCAAACAACGACTGATCCCGGCCGTGAAGCAACTTCATGATGCCATCGCTGCGAAATCGCAGGAGTGGGACGACATCGTCAAGATCGGTCGCACGCACATGCAAGACGCCACCCCACTCACGCTGGGCCAGGAATGGTCAGGTTACGAAGGAGTTCTTGCTGACGATCTCGACCGAATTGAAGACGCATTGAAGGGCATCTACCGTCTTGCCCTTGGCGGCACTGCGGTCGGCACTGGCATCAACTCGGCGCCTGGATTCGCGGAGGCTGCTGCGGCCGAAATCGCCAAGCTCACCGGCCTGCCATTTGTCACGGCGCCGAACAAATTCACCGTGCAAGGCGCTCACGACGCGCAGGTTCAGCTTTCCGGGACGCTCAAGACCCTCGCCGTCTCGCTCTACAAAATCGCCAACGACGTCCGGCTGATGTCCTGCGGTCCGCGGGCCGGATTCGCCGAACTGAAGATCCCAGAGAACGAACCGGGTTCTTCGATCATGCCCGGCAAGGTGAACCCGACTCAGGCCGAGGCGATGGCAATGGTTGCCGCGCAAGTGATGGCCAACGACGTGGCAGTCGGATTTGGCGGAGCAGGAGGCTACCTGGAAATGAATGTGTACAAGCCCTTGATCATTTACAACGTCACTCACTCCATCACCCTGATGACCGATTCGTGCACGAATTTCCGGGTATTCCTCGTCGAAGGCACGAAGCCCAACACGAAGAAGATCGATCAGTACGTCGAAGAGTCGCTCATGCTGGTCACGGCGCTTTCACCTGTGATCGGTTACGACAAAGCCTCGAAGATCGCCCACTACGCGAATGACAACGACCTAACACTCAAGGCCGCTGCTCTCAAGCTCGGTTTTGTCACCGAAGCCGAGTTCGATCGTGTGGTGGATCCAAAGAAAATGGTTAGGCCATACGTGGCGACAGCCGCCGCTTAAACCGCAACCTCGAATCCAGCCACTACGTGATAGGAGCGGGAGCGGCCCCTTCGTTTCAGGCTGCTCCCGTCTCTGTGTACCGCTCGGTGAGGGTGAAATGACGGCAACGAAACCTGCACTCACGGATCCGGGCCGCGCTCAAATGCCGCTCGATCAGGGTTCGAATCTACTCCTCGCTTTCGCGCGCACTCTTTTTGTCAACGGTCAGGCCACGGACCAAATGATGACTGCTGCAGAGAATTTGGGCAACTCTCTCGGACTGCGAGCCACCATAATGCCGCGCTGGGGAGAGTTGCTCCTTGAAGCCAAGGATCACGACCGCGCGCTCGTTTCCGTCGTGGCAGCCGAACCAGCCGGCGTGGACATGGATCGCGTCGCCGCAACGATGCGGACAATCGATGAAATTGACGATCGCCGTCTCACCACGTCCGCCGCCGTGGATACAATCAGCACAATTTCAAAGCGGCCGCCGGCTCCCACATGGCTCTTTGCGCTGGCCGCCGCCGCCGGGGCTGTGGCTCTAGCGGTGCTTTTTGGTGTCCGGCATCTAGAGGCAGCGGTACTGATTTTCGTGAGCGCAGGGGCCAGCGGAATTCTGCGCCGCGCATTGGGGCGTTTCAGCCCGAACATTTTCCTCCAACCCTTTGTGGCTGCTCTCGTCGCCGGAGTGATCGGAGCGCTCGCAGTTCACTACCAATCGAGTTCATCGCTGCGTCTTGTCGCAGTTTGCCCCTGCATGGTTCTGGTGCCAGGGCCGCATTTTCTGAACGGCATGATGGACATTATCAGGGGCCGTATGGGTCTCGGCGCGGCCCGCTTAAGCTACGCCGTGCTTGTTGTTGTCGCGATTTCCATCGGACTTCTGGCGGGACTCGCCCTTCTCGGCGTTTCGTTGCCCGTAGATCCGACGGGCAGGGCGCTGCCCCTTTGGCGTGACGTAATCGCTGCTGGCATCGCGGTCGCCTGCTACAGCGTTTTCTTTTCAACTCCCCTGCAAATGCTGGCTTGGCCTGTGGCGATTGGCGCTTTAGCGCATGCCCTGAGATGGGTGGCGCTTACCTCCTTAGGGGCGGGCCCGGCAACGGGAGCCTTTATCGCCTGTCTCATCGTCGGGGTCATTCTCACTCCGGTCTCCCGGCGCACTCACATGCCGTTCGCGGCGATCGGTTTCGCTTCGGTCGTCTCGATGATGCCGGGAGTTTTTCTGTTCAGAATGGCGAGCGGCCTGGTTCAGCTCGCCGAGGGCTCGCAGCGAACATGGGAACTCATGGAGGCGACGCTCGCCGATGGTTCGACGGCCGTGCTCATTATTTTGGCCATGAGTTTCGGCCTAATTGTTCCCAAACTGATCGTAGACTACGTGAGCGAGAAATCTGCGCGAGCGGGCCATTGAAGCCCCATGGAAGGAGGATGGCAATGACTTCGACCCATCTCGCCTCTCCGGAAATTTTATCTTTTGAATCCTACGAAGACCGGTTGCTCCCACGCGCCGAGAAGTGGCTTCCGACTTTGCTCAGTGTGATTGCCGGCGCGGTTGACCTCACCGGCTTTCTAACCCTGGGCATATTTACCGCGCACATCACCGGCAACCTGGTTGTGATCGGGGCGCTCGTGGTGCGCCATAGCCGCGTAAACCCTGCCTCGATTCTGGCCGTTCCGGTCTTCATAGTCGCTGTTGCCGCCACGTGGCTGCTCGCCAAAGCATCGGGCTGGCGAGGGCGCAGTCTGTCGAGGCTGCTTCTGCTCGTCCAGTTTCTGTTGCTGGTTGGACTTTTGATTTTCAGCGTGGTCACAAACCCCTCTGCAGACAAGCATGGCCTGATGGCCACAGTCGCGGCCATGTTGGCTGTCTTCGCGATGGCATGTCAGTTCGCTTTGTTGCGCTTGACGATCCCGGTCGCGCCGTCCACGGCCGTCATGACCGGCAATTTGACGAACGCTACATTGGCGCTCGTGGACGCGAGCTCCAAAGCTCGGCCACTAATCTCTGGCGACTCTCAGCGGCTCAAAGCTTCCCTCCATCTCATCGTCGGCTTCCTCGTAGGCTGTGTTGTCGCCGCCATTGCAGTCATGTATCTGGGTGACTGGGCTTGGTCTATTCCTGCCGCACTCGCCGCGCTAGCGGTCGTAATCGGATAAGGCCAACAACCAAGTGATACAGGTGTCCCGCATGCCAGTATTCCGATGGCATCGTCCCGACCTCATCCGGCCACAGTCCGCGAATCACGCTGTCGGGCGTCAGTGCGGCTTGCGAATCGAGGTTTCTCGATAGAAGTCCCAGCAGCTTCCGCAGTTGCGCTTTCGTCGAGAGAGCGCGGCTCTGCAGAATGCGATTGACCTGCTCGTTGACAACAGCGGAATCCATCGGCTGGGCCAACCCCACAGTTCAGCGCAGCGAATGGGCGAACTCGATTTCCTGCATCCCCCGTGCGTGCGCCTAGCATAAACCCTTTTTTATGATTTCAAGCACGAAACGGCGCCCGAGACCCGCACATTTCACCTCTCCAAAAATCCTGTTGCAAAGGAAGGACGAGGCACGAGATAACGCGGTCAGCACAGGCGCGGGAGGTGCGGCAGCTTCGATCTCGGCGCTTGGACCACACCAAGAAGGGCATAGCACGCAGCGCCCGTATACCAACAGGGCGCGGCAAGCAGCGCTCCTACAAAACGGCTTGCTCACGCCCGCGTGGTGGCCCGGCAGGAGGAGGTGGGCTATTTCAGTGCCGCAGACCGGCGTTCGCGCGTTGGCGAATCCGGGCACGGGTGCGCGCGGGTCGGTCGCGCGGACCTGCGAACTGGCGCACGCCGCCGCCGTCGGCGCGGGCGCGCTAAGTCTGACGTGGCCAGCCATTTACAACCGATACCCGCTGCTGTATCCCGACTCGATTTCGTATCTCGACGACGGGCGCGCGGTGGCGCGCGCGTTGTTCCTGCGGCAATTCTCGGAGCACTACGGCATGCGTTCGCTGCTCTACAGCCTGGGGATCTTGCCGTTCCATTGGAACGGGAACCCGTGGCCGGTCGTCGCGCTGCAGGCGATGCTGGCGGCGTATGTGATTTGGCTTGTGCTGCGCAGTGTGCTGGCGGCGCCGGTGGAGTAGGCTGACGGCGCGCAGACTGGCGAT
>Ga0126373_10001314_pt1 | contig 17550 bp, 10 predicted proteins | sample PanSoiMetPlot_11_FD_92545 | JGI IMG/M metagenome (GOLD analysis project Ga0126373, IMG submission 92545) | Tropical forest soil microbial communities from Panama - MetaG Plot_11 | ecosystem: Environmental > Terrestrial > Soil > Tropical forest > Bulk soil | place: Panama | collected 2016-02-17 | reverse complement strand
TCGATTCATCTCATGACTACTCATGGCCGTCCTCTTCAACAGACCTCCTCTGGCTGGAGGTCTCAGTCTAAGGGGACATTTCTAAATAGTTCGCGAGGGGACATTATCATTAAGTTTCAACACCCGTCGGAGGGAGCCTGTCGGGAGGGAGCCTTTTCACCACGAGTGACAATCTCGTTCGGTGTCGATACACTTTCGCTTCACCAAAACTACAAAATTGCCATGCAAAACAGGATGAAGACATTCGCCGCAATCATTGCAGTGCTAGCGATCTCCATCGGATCACCTCTCGCCGCAACTGCGCAAACAGCACCTCATTACGATCTGCTGCTCAAGGGCGGACATGTAATTGATCCCGCCAATCACATCGATGAGGTACGAGATGTTGCCGTACTCCAGGGAAAAATTGCGGCGGTCGAGAAAAACATTCCCGCAGATCAGGCGGGCAAGGTCGTGGATGTTTCACACCTGTACGTGACCCCCGGCTTGATCGATATTCACTACCACATCGGCCATGGAGGGTCACCGCTGAACTGGTTTACTCCCGAAGCGCGTGCGCATGCGCTTCCCCTCGGCATTCCCGCAGACATAGCGCTGCAGTCCGGCGTCACGACGATCGTGGACGCAGGTACTGCCGGCGCTGAGAATTTCCTGGAAGAGAAGGAAGAAGTGATTGACCGCGCCAGAGTCCGAGTGCTGGCCTTTCTGAATATCGTGGCCAATGGCATGGGTGGTGGTCTCGAGGGCAGTCTGGATGAGATGGATCCCAGACTTTGCGCCGCCACCGTCGCGAGATATCGCGACATCATCGTGGGAGTAAAAACGGCTCATTACTGGACAACTCTACCTTGGGACGCTGAGCATGTGCCCTGGGCCGCGGTCGATCGCGCCATCGAGTGCGGAACCCTCGCCAGCGTCCCCATCATGGTTGATTTTTGGCCGCGTGAAGGAAGGACATATGAAGATCTTCTAAAGAGAATGCGGCCGGGTGACATCCATACTCACGTGTTTGCACAGCAGTTCCCGATTCTTCTTCCCGATGGCAAACTAAATCCTGCGCTGGCCGAAGCCCGCGCGCGGGGGGTGATCTTTGACGTGGGGCATGGATCCGGCAGCTTCTGGTTTCGCAATGCGGTCCCGGCCGCGAAACAGGGATTTATTCCCGATTCCATGTCCACCGACCTGCACACTGGCAATTTCAACGTCGTAAGTATGACTGACGTTATGTCGAAATTCCTTTCGATGGGCGTCCCCCTGGAAGACGTGATTCGCCGTTCGACTGTCAATCCGGCCTCTGAGATCCATAGACCTGAGTTGGGGACATTGTCGGTGGGCAAGGATGCCGACATGGCTGTGCTCGACTTGATGAAAGGGCACTTCAGCTACATCGATTGCGGCGTAGCGAGAATGGACGGAAATGTTCAGTTGGCGGCGCGCATGACAATCCGGGCGGGGCGCATCTCGTACGATCCTTCCGGGCTGAGCATGGTCCAATGGGACAAAGCCCGTCCGCAATATTTCAACACTCCGGGACTGGGGAATTCGTTACCGGCGCGGGCTGACGATTTGCCCCGAGATTGAAATTTCGACCTTAACACCGCTTTGGAGGGCTAACCGTGACCCAGATTACTCGCCGCAAACTCTTGGGCAAGGGAGCACAGGCTATCGCAGCGGGAAGCGCCACCGTGGCGGTATTCCCAACCGTGCAGACTCGAGCGCTTGTGAAAGACTCGGCGGCAGGTGTGGACTACTACCAGCAACTGGGTGTAACTCCATTCATCAATGCGGCGGGGACGTACACGGTTCTTTCGGCGTCCACAATGCCGGACGAGGTACAAGCAGCGGTCGCCCTGGCAGCAAAGAGGCCCGTAAACCTCAACGAACTCCTCGAAGCGTCGGGTGCCTATCTGGCAAAGCAACTGCGCTGCGAAGCGGCTGTCGTTACTTCCGGCGCCGCCGCGGCCCTGGTGGTTGGCACAGCCGCCTGCGTCACGATGGGAAATGATAAGGACATTCTTGGGATTCCCACCGACATGGCCGGACTTAAGAACGAAGTGATCGTGCAGAAATCACATCGTTACGGATACGACCACGCTGTTCGCAACTGCGGAATTCGTTTTGTGGAAGTCGAGACCATTGACCAATACGAGCAGGCATTCACTGAACATACGGTGATGGCGCATTTCTTCAACGCAGGCGGAGGCAAAATCAGCCGCGAAGACTGGGTACGAGTGGCCCATCAGCATGGCGTCCCTTGCTTCAACGACGCCGCGGCCGACGTTCCGCCCATCTCGAATCTCTGGAAATACACGCAGATGGGATTTGACCTGGTTACGTTCTCGGGAGGGAAGGGCCTTCGCGGACCGCAGTGCACGGGGTTGCTGCTCGGCCGAAAGGATCTGATTGGGGCGGCAAAAAAGAACAATTCCCCCAACTCCAACACGATCGGACGTGGGATGAAAGTCGCCAAGGAAGAAATTGTTGGCCTGGTTGCTGCGGTGGACTGGTTTTTGAAACAGGATGACGCCGCCATGGAAGCCGAGTACCGACGTAGAGCAGATGCTATCGCGAAGAGCCTGAGTTCGATCCCCACACTTCAAACGCAAGTCTTTGTTCCCGAAGTTGCCAATCATGTTCCCCACCTGCTGATTACATATGACCAGAACCGAGTAAAAATCACGGGCGCGGAGGTCATGCAAAAAATGCGAGAGGGAAAGCCTCGCATTGAGCTGAATCCGTCGACGGGTGGCGCTCCGGCAAGCGCCGGATTGCCAGGCGGACCGAATACGATTGTGGTCGGGGTGTGGATGCTGCAGCCTGGCGAGGAGACGATCGTTGCCGATCGCCTGCGCGAGGTTCTGAAAGAGGCAACCGCAGCCTAAGTTAGAAAGGAAAAGCGATTTAGGCGGCCCTCAGAGTTTGCGCTCATTGTGATCGAGGTAATCAGACATGGGGCCGCGTGAGTGGCTGGATTCGGTTGCCAAGTATTCTACATTCAGTCGGGGAGGGACTCTCGCACATAAACTTTTAAACATGCACTACTCTACGAGTTTCAGGGTTCCGAATCGTTCCGGAACATGGAAGCTGTCGCTCATTGTGGCTTGCCACGCGATATATTTCCGCGTAGACGATGGTCCCTGGCAACGGAACAGATTAATGCGAAGAGTGTTGCCGACTGCTGCCGGACGAGTGTCGATTGCAGCATAAGGAATCCGCATTGCCCCATACCAGACGTGAGCGGGCTTGTCGATCCGGGCTGAAATTTCCAGCCCCGAGTTCCATTTCCAGCCATCCTCATGATGCGGTTGAGCGAGATCGATATCCAGGTCGACCCACTCTCCTTGCGGCGACAACTCGAATTCCTTGTAGCGCCGGATATGATTGAAGTCCGCGCCGATAAAGGCCTCTGCGACATCCCAGTTCCAGAGTTCATTGGTCTCGGCTGCGGTGTCGGGATTGGGCTTCAAATTCAGTTCTTCGTAGGGACAGATGAAAAGAACATAGAGATTCTGCTTCGTCCATCGCGTCCGGATTTCTGTCCGGTATCTCGGGAGAGCCTTTCCGTAGGTGTCTGCCTCCATGTAAGCGGATTCGGAGCCGCTCCAAAACGAAGACTTCGGATTTGTGTCGAGCGACGGATCGGATTCGGCCCGCGCGCTTTGGATGACGGGATCGGCAGCAAAAGCGCTAGCGCACCACGGGATCAACAAAACCAGAGCTCGAACTAGACTGGTCATGAGAGTGTTCTCGTACCTGGACCGGATTCGCGCTAGAGACCACCCGAGAGTGCAAGCCGCGCCAGGTGATAAGTCATCATTGAATCAGGCGACAACAACGCGCGGCGAAACTGGCTTTCCGCCACTTGAGTATTTTCCAACGCGCGGTCGAGCGTCCCGGCATTATAGAGCCACCAGCCAGCAGCCGAGTTCTCGCCGGAGTTCTTAGCTTGCTCAAGAATCCTCTGCAGCTTCTCCTTGCCTCGAGCAGAGTCGAAGTTGGGAAGCCGCTGGGACGCTTTCCACGCCCAGACCGCGTCCCCGAAATTCGATTTTTCAGCCGCTTGCTTGAAATGATCCTGCGCTTTGTCAGGCAAATTGCAAGCTTTGTATACGCTGCCAACGAAGTAAGTGAATCTAGCCGATCGCAGGAACGGCTCCAGACCATCGTGCGTGAAAACCAGATCTGGCACAGAGTCTCCAAGATGGTCCGCTATCTTGATTGCTTCCGCGCATTGCCCGTGTTGCCCCAGCGATAAAGCGCGCTGAACTTGCACTTCAAGCCAGACCTGCCGCACGTTCGTGCCACCTTCTTCCCGTGGAAAAAAACGATGGTGGAATAGTGCGTTTGCCTTTTCGAACTCTCCAGCTTCTGCCAGATTCAGTATCAGTTCGTACACAAGAGATGTAGGCATGTTGGCGCGGTCAGGATACTGTTCGAGCGCGGCCACGCGTTCCTGCGGTGGATGCCGCAAAATGCTCAAAGCCTGGTCAATTCCTGTGTAGAGCGCGATGTTCTGTTGGTCGGTCCGTAGCCCTTCCTGAAAGACACGCAACGCTTGTTCTGGATCGTTTTTCGCGTGCAACAAAGCACGCCCCAGACTCGCGTGAAGAACCGGAATCCTCGGGTTCAATTTACGGGCCTGATCCCACTCGGCAAGCGCGTGGTCCGTTATAGCTTTCGAAAAGTAGAGCGTTCCGAGCAGGTAGTGGGCGCTCGCGTCTTGCGGATTGGCCTTAAGAGCAGCCGTCAGGACCTGTAGGTCTTCTGCGCGACCAGGGAACACGTAGGCGGTGGACAGCTTCGCCGCCGCGCTCAAGTCGCTGGCTCCGGATTGTCCCAGCTTCTCGCGGCAATATCCCCGATAGTAGGCGATCAAAGGATGTTTGTTAGGGGGCAGTTGACCAGGTTCGCTTTCATCGGCTACCGCCGCCGGGTAGTCGCGCGATAGCACGTCCAGGGCTTGTGCATACATTCCAAGGCGCATGTACTCGGACACGACGTTCAATACCCGATCAGTATCGTTGGCGAGCTGATGCAGGTCAGGCTTGCCAACCTGCTCCAGCAGAAAATAGTTTTGAGGGAATCGTGCTCGCGATTCTTCCGCCAGCTTCTGCGAGTCTTCTTTTTCCCCGTTTGCTCGCAGCACTGCAATTAGCTCTTCCGCAGCACGAGAATCGTCCGGAGCCGCATCGGAAGCAAGGCGCAGATATGATTCCGCCTGCTTAAAATTTCCTGCACGCGCTAAGAGTTCCGCCAGCTTCAATCCGCCTGCAGACCGGAACTCTGGCATCCGCGAGGCAGCTTCAAAAGACTCCCGTGCTTGACGATCCTGGCCCAGGGCGTCGTAAGTGATTCCCAAGTAATAGGAGACTTCCGCGTCCGATGTATTGCGTGCGTAAACTGGTTCGAGAAATTCCTTTGCCTCCTCAAAACGCAACAGTGTGGCACACAGTCGGCCCGCGGCCCTGCGCAAGCCAAAGCTCTCAGCGAACTTCGCTAACCCTTCCTGATAAGTTTGCAGGGCTGACAGCAGATTGCCATCCAGTTCCTGCTCATTCCCGAGTTGAAGCCAGTCATCTTCGGAACGGCGCTCGGGAATTGGAACGCGATAAACCGGCTGTGGTCCGACATGGATATCTTCCACCGGCGTCCAGTCAAATTGGCCTTCGGTCTGGCGAATCAGCACAGCTCCGTTTGCGTCGCGAAGTTCGAATGTGTACTTCTGCTGTGAATCGGCGTTCGCCAACTCGTGCTTCCAGGTGCGTTCGGGTGAAATATCCCCTTTCTCCTGGAAGACTGTTTGGTCTCCGAGCGCAATGCGCAACATCGCACGCGGAACCGCCTGATTGACATTCAGTCCAACCGCGAGCGTGTTTTCCTTCCGGCTCAAATGAACCACGCCGGCCAGGTTTGCCCGGGAAATTCCGCCAATATCGCGGACCGGCATCCAGAACTCAGAGAAGCTGATCGTCTGACGGGGCTCCAGGAAGGCATAGGTCTCCTGATTGCGAAACAGTCCAGCCTGGACTTCGACGTAAGCGCTGTTATTGTCAGAAAGGGTTTTGCGCCAATCCAGTCCGTCCGCATCGGTACCCCAAGACCAGATCTTCTTTGCAGGCAGCTGGGCGTAGTCCGCATAGTGAGCGGTCCCCGTATTAGTATGCGGGTGCCAAACGCCCATAAAAGGTTCGCGGCTTCCATGCACGAATACAGAGACGGGACCCTTGGTTTGATTCTTGATGACGCTGAGATCGGTGCCATCAGCGTCGACTGGCCAAGGCGCAACTTCTCGGAATCCGTGGCTAGCCGTGAATCGCATCGGATATTGCACCCGTGAATCGTCCCAAGCTTCAACTCCGGCGTTATTCCACCAATAAAAACGGTGTCGCACGTCGCTGCGGTTGTTGAGCGTGACTCTCTGTTCGAGAACGGTGGAATGCGGCCGCAGTCGCAGTTCGACCGCCCACTGCATCCCGTAAACTCGGTCGAGGTTGCCCACAATCACCGATGCGCTACCGTCATCGTTGGAGTGAAATTCAAAATCAACGGGAGAAAGGCTGACCCAATTGTGCGAAACCGGGAAATTGAATTCGACGCCGAATGCGGCCCACGCGCCCCGATACGAGATAGCAGCCTTTTTGATCGATGGGTTCGCGTAAAACATCGGCTGCCCGTTGATCTTGTCTGTGCAGGTATAGAGATGACCCCCAAGATCAGGCAGCACCCAGCACTTCAAATATTCATTCTCCATGAACACGGCGCGCCAAGCGTGGTCCGTTCGGCGATCCGTCAAATTGTTCCGAAGCGTATAGGGATAATTAAAACGTCCATTCGCATATTGATCGAATGCTGGATTGGGATCAGGTGAGCCTTCCTCGTAAGTAGGTAGCGTGAACGTGCCTTGCCAGACGCGCACTTGAGCTTCCGCCATAGAGAGGGATAACAGCAAGGTGACAGCAAGAATTTTCAGAGTCATCGTTTTCGCTAAAAGTCTATGAAACGGTTCCATTATCTACACCCAGCGACATCGCCGCCACCGATCACAACTTGGCTCCGGCAACGCTTTGATATTATCGGTGAACTATTTGTCAGCAGCTCGTAGGGTAGAGAGGCAAACGGAATGATTCGGACGCTTCTGGCTTCATGTCTTGTATGTTGTTCCACGGCGGTTGTCTATGCGCAAATGGGGAGCATGACTGCGCCAACGTATACGAAAGATGTCGCGCCGATTCTGCAGAAACATTGTCAGAGCTGTCATCGACCGGGCGAGGCGGCACCATTTTCCATGCTGACCTATGAAGGAACTCGCCCCTGGGCCGGAGCGATGAAGATGGCCGTCCGTCAGAGAGTGATGCCGCCCTGGTATGCCGATCCTCAGGTTGGGCACTTCTCCAACGAGAGATCGCTGACCCAAGAGGAAATCGACACGATTGTGGCCTGGGCGACGGCAGGCGCTCCCGAAGGCGACGCCAATGACCTGCCGCGTCCCCTCAACTTTGTTGAGGGATGGGGTATCCCTAAACCTGACATGACCTTTGAGCTCCCCAAGGAGTTTGCCGTGCCGAAATCGGGAATGGTCGAGTACCAGTATGCGATTGTGCCAACTGGCTTCACCCACGACATGTGGGTGCAGGCGGCTGAAGTGCGTCCGACGGAGCGTTCCGTCGTTCACCACATCATTGCCTACGTTCGTGAACCCGGCTCGAATTACTTCAAAGATCAAAAGCCCGGAGAATTCTTCGAAGCCCCGCCGCAAAAGACGGATGAACCCGTCGATACGAGCGCCCTGCCGAGTGACTTCCTAGTCGGTTATGCTCCCGGTCAGCCTGCCGAAATCCTACGACCAGGCGAGGCGAAACTGATCAGGGCCGGTTCCGACATCGTTTTCGAGGTTCATTACACCCCGAACGGAAAGGCCGTGATGGACCGAACCAAACTCGGCCTTGTCTTCGCCAAGCAGCCACCGGCGAAACGCGTCCAGACTCTGTCGGCAACGAATGGCACCTTCAAAATTCCACCTGGCGATCCAAACTATCGTGTCGATGCTTCATTTGAGATCCGCAAGCCAGTAACGCTGGCCTCCATTCATCCGCACATGCATGCCAGAGGCAAAGATTTCGAATATCGGGTGGTGTTCCCGAGTGGCGAGACACGAACAATCTTGCGCGTCCCGCAATACAACTGGCATTGGCAGCTCTGGTACAACCTCGCAGAGCCCATCGACCTGCCGCCAGGGGCTCGCATTGAGTGCACCGCCCATTTCGACAACTCGAGAAACAATCCGGAGAATCCAGACCCGACGAAAACCGTCATCTGGGGGCAGCAGAGCTGGGATGAAATGATGGTTGGCTTCTTCAATCTGGTCTACGACCCGAAGATTCTTCCCCAGGACCTGCTGCCGGAAAAGAAAGCCACCACATCGGAAAGGACCGTTCCCGCCCACAACTGATGCAATCGCAATTGTCAACCGCCCATAAGGGCGCCACGAAAATGGCCCGCACAGGTTTTGTCCTCGTCATCTCGCTCTGCGCACTGTCGGCAGTTCACTCCGTTCCCTCACCAAAAAAAAACAGATTCTCGTCATTGGAGAAGAAAAAGGATATCGTCACGAGGCGGTGTCGCACGCGATGGCTACGATCGAACAGCTCGGGAGGAAAACGGGTTTGTGGGACGCTACTCTCCGCACCGACACCGAAGCATTGACCAGGAAAAAACTGGAATACAACGCCAAGAATCTCACCAACTTCGATGCCGTTGTGTTCTTCACCGGCGGTGACCTTGAAATGGACGCACAGCAAAAATCCGATTTACTCTCGTTCGTCCATGACGAAGAAAGGGGTTTCATCGGCATTCACAGTGCCACGATAACCTTTGTCCACTGGCCGGAATTTGGAAATATGATCGGGGGCTATTACGATGAGCACCCTTGGGGGACTTTCGACGCGCCCATCATTGTCGAAGATCCGTCATTTCCTGGAATGCAGCCATGGCCGAAGTCCTTTGTGCTGCGAGACGAGATCTATCAGGTCAAAGACTATTCGCGGGAGAGAGTCCGCGTGCTGATGCGCCTCGATGCTTCCAAGGTCGACCTCGGAAACAAGAACGTGCATCGCAACGATCACGATTTCGCGGTGACGTGGGCCAAAATGTACGGCAAAGGCCGGGTATATTACACGACGCTAGGTCACGTTCCGGAGAATTGGGACAAACCGGAATTTCAGACGATGATCATCGAAGCCATTCGATGGGCAACCGGAATCACCAGCGCGGACGTGACCCCGCGGCCAATGCCTCAAGGCCAATAGATCTCCGCGGAGCGGCGATGAATCTACGGAAGTGAGTCGGGAGCATACCAGGTGATATCGAGCGCGGTCATTTGTAAGAAGGGATCCTCAGGACTCTGCAAGGAAACTGGCCAGGTGAAATACCGTGGATCACTGTGCTGCAGTTATACCGAATACTTATGGATTCAAGTTTGAGGCGATTTCTCTACGCGCTCGTACGTCTTCTCGAATGTAGCTTTGCTGACGGCATAGGCATCACCGCCGTCCGGCTCATTGAATACGATATAATCGCCCGCCTCGTAGCGAGTCGCGCCTTCTTTGGTTGTCACCGCACCCGCTTCTTTTGCGATCTCCACCCACACTGTCGTAACTTTAGCATAAGTTCCTGGTCCCGTTGACTTATAAGTCCGCGCGAATGATTCGCGGTCCACGGTGTAAGTTTCCCCGTTATTGTTAACTAGCCAATCCCCCGGCTTGCATCTTTGAGTACCGCCCCACTTCTCATACGTAAAGCCGTCAGTCTTGAGATCGAACTGAACCGCAATAACGAATTGAGAGGATCGTTTTTTGTACTGCTGGCGTGAGTTCATGGAAATCAAATTATTGAGGGCCGCTGGCCGAAGCGCCTGATCGCGCCTCACCGCCAGATAGTCTGTTGAAGCGGTCAGTCGCCGCGAGTGCCGCTTCCTTGATTTGGTGCGCTACAGATTTCAGGATCTCATCTTGTTCAGGCCCCGGCAAGGCGTTCAGCGGCTTTTTCGCATCGTGGGTTGCCTGAAACCGCTTCAGGGGTGTCTCTTCCCATCCCGCTGCCGAGATGTAAACCCAAAGCAATCGAAGACCGCCCTCGTCAGCGGCTTTGATCATCACCGGAAGTTCTTTGTCCATGACATACTCTGAGCCAAGGAAGCTAGCGCTCACCAGCGCCACCCCCACTCCAGCTTCAGCCAGCGCATGATGGATCTCGGCGTCCCATTGTTGGCCGGCCTCGAGCCGCGAATCATCCCAGAAATCAAGTTCGGACTCGGCAGCACGCAGATATGGTGCAATCATTACCTTGAGGCGGTCGACCCATTCCTTGTCTTTATGGCTATAGCTCAGGAAGATCCGGTTGACGCGCTTCGCACCGGGGGTGAAGATGGCTTCCAGTTCTTCCGCGAGAGCTCGATTGTTGAGTTTGGCGGCGATTCGTCCAGCCTGGAGAGAAGCTGACTGGAGTTTCCAAAGTTCGGCTCCCAACGTCAGAAGCCTCCGGTACTCTTGCAGCGACTCTTCCACGCGACCGAAGTACAGATGTGCCTCTGCGACCGTTGCGCTCTTCCATGGGTCATTTCCGGCAGGCGTGGCGTTCTGCAGTGCAAGCTCTGCCATCGACCGAGCCGCATCGATATCATTTGAAAACACAAACTTCATAAAGGCAACGTTAATGGCTTGATAGTAGATCTGATCGGGATCTTTCGTTGCCTTCAGAGCCTCCTGGTACAAAGCCAAACTTCGTTCCGCGTGCTCCGGCTGCTCCGTTTCCAGCCAGATGCGCTTTAATCGGCCAGCCAACGTGCCTTTGATGTCAGTGCCGTATTCTTTGTGTGCTTCCAGCAGTGTTATGGCTTGATCCCGCTGTCCGATTCTTTCCAATGCCAACGCCGCATCCACAATCTCCTTCACTGAGACAGGAGCCGTATCAGACGCAATGCGAGATTTGACTTCCTGAGCCAGCTCCGGTGCCTTAGCATCCGGACGTTCCGCTGCAAGCTGCAGTTCACTTGTCATATCCGGAGCTGGCGGGCTTCCCGAGCTCAGCGTGGCAGCCGCTAAGGCGAGGCTGGGGGAAGCGCTATCGTTGGGTTTTACGATGCTCAGGTGATCGCCCATCACGACTCGCTGCAATTGCGTGTCAAATGGTTCGAGGGAGGAACTGGGAGGCACGAACTGGTCGCTCGCCCCCGCGATCACAAGAAGCTGGAAGGGAGACTGGCCTCCATAAAGACTTTTCCACTTGGCTCGCAAGTCGGTGATGAAGCCGCTGCCGGCAGCCATGTTCTTCAACTGCCGTTTCCAAAAATAGGCCCAGTTCGCTTTGCGCAGCCCTCCACTCGGTGTGCCGAACAGCAAAACGTGCCTAACCCGTTTGGCAAGTTGTGAGTCCTGAACCAGTGCCTTCTGCACGATCAAGCCGCCCATACTGTGCCCGATGAGAGCGAACGACTTGTAACCCTGAAAAGGAGGCACTTGCAGCTGTGTGCACAACATTGTGCTCAGGATCGGTAGATCTGGATCTGCAGACCAAATGCCGACGACGTCGGGCAACATAGTCGTCGCGTATCCCACGGTGAAGATGTCCCAGTTCCCAATTGCCGTTCCCAATAATCCTGGAAAACGATCCCAGGTGTCATCTCGCGACCCGGTGAAACCGTGAAGAAACACAACCGCACAATCGTGCTTATCGTTTCTTATCGTCGTGATATTCGATTCCTGCGGTGACATCGGCAACTCCTCGAGCGGAGACCTGTGTGGCGAGGGCTATTCGGGGGAACCGGAACGCGATTTTATCACAAAGAAACCGCAATGCAGGTTGAGAGCGCGATTCTGCATTTCCCGATCCCGCGCTGATCAACGAAGTTAGCGGAGCTGATAAACATCGATGACGTTTTCCCGTTCGGGTCGGGCAAAGGGATGAGAAGGTGGCAGAAGGCTGGCGTGAACACCTGTGCCGACGAATGGTTGTTACCCTGCGTCAGACCAAAAGCTCGGATCACGATGCTGTTATACATAGCCGGCGCACGCGACTGCCTACCTTGGTAGCGACCACTTATAGACAACGGACCTGCCCTGGCACACAAGTTTTCCCTTGACTGTCTGATCAATGGAGGCTACATTCGCTTTCTTCCCAGTTCGGCGTTAGCTCTTATTTCCCCAAACTAAGCCTGGTATTCGCCGGGCGTTACTCATCATTTCTCTCACGGCCCCCCCGACGTGAGGCAACTTCGTCGACGGAGAGGCCGATATGGCGAGAAAACTGTTTGGCATCGGCACCCATGGTGGGATCGTCGCCGACCTGCAGCGTGTGCTGGTTTCTGCCAGGTTCGGTCCAGCACGGGTCGACGAACGTTTATGGTCAGAAGACTGCCCCGATATTGCAGCGATGGCGGAAACCTCTGCGGTTCAGATCCTCGGGATTTTTTCGCTCCGCCTGGATCAACGTTTTTGCCATCTAGAGGAATCATGGCTGACCCGCCTGTAGTGCCGACGAGCATCACGAAATTCAAGCTCGACAAAACCATTGTTGCGCCCGAAGGATCCCTTTCCGTCGAAATCGGCGCCTCCACCGACCCCGACGTTATGACCGCGATTCTGAACGACAGGCCCTTTCCTGACCGTCCCAACGGAAAGATTGAACTGGGGAGTATTGAACTGAAGGGCGACACCGGAAAAAAATTCGCGTTCGACGCGGGCCAGACGACGATCGGCTTCCACGTTTCGGCCGATTTTCGGAGCGGGCTCGGGGTGTTCAATTCCGCCGCCGCCGCAATTGCCTCTCTGCAATTGACGGACGGTTCCGAAATCAATCTGAATCTCGTCGGACATGGTACGGAGAAGTTTCTGGTTCTTTTGTCGGCCTATGACATTCAAGGATCGTTTTCAGGATCGCATCCCATCGGAGTTGTCGGGAGTCTGGGATTCGGAGCAACAGGTGACCACGATTTGCGCTATGCCATTGTGCACCGCTTTCCAAGTACGACCAATGCTCGTACCGCGCTTGAGCATCTATTCGCCAGTTGGCGTATGCCGCGTCAGGTAAAGACAGCTCACGATCTCAAACCCGGGAGTTGGCTAATCGCAGAGGTGGACGGTTCGGTTGCCCTGACGATGACTGCACAAATCGGGTATGACCTCAACATGATTCGCGAGGCGAAACTGCTGGGTATGACCCGCAACTTAGGCGCCAAGATCGACGCGGCTTGCAAGGCGACATTCGGTTTCAACGCGAGCCGAAGGTATTTGCTGGTCCTCGGACGTGAGTCCGATAAGGATCAATCGAATACCATTCGCCTCCAACTCTTCAAACAATCACAAAAAGGATTGAGTTTCGGGCTAAACCTTTCCGTCGGTGTAACCGGCCACAACGAGTTGCCCACTGACGTTGACGACCTTGTGAAATCTATATTCGGTGTGCACGGGGCGCAGGTTTTGGGAGACCTGCACTTGATCGAGCAGTGGACCGATCCGAAGACGGGTCTGGGCAGCACAGCAGTTCGCCTGCTCAGCGACACGGGTCTGAAACTCCTTACGCAAGCCGCCGGTATCGATGCGGCAAACGAATTCAATAAGGCGCGCCAGATTGTGCTAAATGAATTTGCAAAATGGGATGCACTCCCCATTAAAGTTGCGGCAGCCACTTGGGGGATCTTGAGTAAACTGGATGGCGGTGGGGACTCATTTAAAACCTTTCTCCAGGCCCTCGCTGACAACGATCCACAAACCAGAGCGGACGCTTTCGCGCGCGCATTGCAGGACACTACATTCGGCGACACCGCAGCAGGGCAGTGGCTTGCATCCGTCGCCGATCAGGGGTTGCTGGTGCTTTCGAGCCAACTCGACCATCTCCAACCCATTGCTGCGCAGACGCTCGACATTCTGAATGGCGGGATCATCAAACGAATCCAGAAATTCATCGATGACAAGCTCGATCTAAATCCAGTCCGTAAAGGGGCTACGCAGGATGATTTCAACCAACTCGACAATTGGCTGGTTGGCCGCCTCGGTGACTTCTTCGACAAGGAACTTCACTTTGAAGACTTGAAACAGGTGCAGAACGCCATAACCCTGGTCGTGACGAAGGCGAAGGATATCTACAGCAGGGCCATCCAGGCGCTCAATAATCGATATAGCTTCGAGTTTGCGGCCGCCTATGGCAAGAATACGCAGTCAACTGCACTTCTGGATGTGAATTTCGAACTCCAAGAAGCGAATGACACCGTGGTCCATATGTTCCACGAGGTGGTTGCCGGCAGTTGTCTTGACAGTTTACTTCTTCAATCCGTGGACGGCATCACCCTCAATCTGGCCACTCTCACCCACGAGGTCACCCGCGCCGGTACCGTCCAACTCCATATGCCGATGTTCAATTTCGACAGGCAGCACGTCAATGACAGTTTGGCCAAAATCCACGCGGAAGAGGAGGGCGGCAGAGTCCTGGTCTACGAGTTAAACGCCAGCGATAGCGTGACGGTGAAAAACCGGTGCCGCAGCGGTCTGTCGGTATTGGCTTCCCTGGAGCTCAAGAATGGCCGGCTCGTCATGACTGCTGACTCCAGCCAATCCATTGCTTATCAATCGCGCCAAGCCAAGAAAGCCATGACCCTGGTTGATTTCAAACACCGGGTAACTCCATTTGTGCACGAGTATCTCAGTCAGCTGTTCTCGGGGAACGAGAGCTCGTTGCAGACGTTCTATGCCGATCTGGGCCGCACGGTCGAGAATGTGCTGCACAACGGAGCCAAGGAAATCGGTGACGTCGCCCTCGCCATGCAGGTTGCAGTCCCGAATTCTGTTCTGGCGAGCTGGTTCATCCGTCGAGATGAAAGCCGACTCAAGCAGGACAGCATGGCAATGTCAAGAGCTCTGCAAAGAAAGCTTCGCCAACTCCTGCCGTCCTGTTTCTTCCAGGAGGTGGGCAGCTTGCGCTCCAATCCGTCAGTTGCGGCGTTGCTGGTCTGGGCCGCCTTGCCGGTATCGACAGCGATCGATTTGCACGATGGCAGGGTTACTCTCAACACCGACAACGATGTCTTTTGGGATTTTGCCGATGCCAATCTGCGGCACGCAATGGCCATGGCCGCAGACACGGCGACGACTCTGGTGCCGACGCTACAAAGCGCACAGGCACGTCTGCGCGAAGCTGGCGACGACCACGAAGCATCGTTCTTTACCCCCCAGCAGTCGGAAACATTCCAAAGAATGACTCTCGACGATATGGGAGACACGCTCTTCAACTCACTGCTTTTTACCGAAGCTGAGATAATCCGCGGCGCAACCGCCGCTCTGAGGGATATAAATGGAATGTTGGATTTGGTGGCAACGACACCGACAAAGGCGATCGCCCGTTTCGCGGATTTTGGTGCCGATCTCACCGATGCGTTCAACAAGAAGCTGAGTAGCGTTTACGGGGGCGATGCTCTGCGAACATTATCATCGATGATCTTGGTTGAGGCGTCGCGCGCCATCGCCCCGGACCTCGGCTCGCAAGCTCCGAGAGCCATGTTGAACATCATGACGCTACAGAATGGTCACCAATTCCAGTTAAGCGACTTTGTTGCGGGGCTTATGCCACCGCGTGACCAAGTCGCCATTGCGCAGACTCTGGTGAACCTATCCTTCTGAGAAACGGTTTCGGATACAGTTTCAAAGATCGGGGGACCATTATGCTCAAGACCTTGGACGTACTGATCGGTGCGACAATCGTGCTGCTGTTGTTCAGCATGGCAGTTACGGTCATCACGCAAGCCATTACCAGTCTTGGCGGCAGACGCGGGCGTCACTTGCGCAGTGGCTTGGCGGGCCTTTTGCAACAGCTCGGTATTCCCGCGGAAGAAATTGCCCAACACATCGCCGATACTTTGCTGCGACATCCTCTAATCGCCGATGGAAAAGGCAGACTTGGTACTGTCGTCCACCGCGAAGAATTCACCAAATTGCTGTTCGACCTGGCTGGAGGCAACGGCGTGCAGAAGCTCAGTCCCGATGCCCAGACTGCGCTCAAGACAGCACTGCAGGAAGGCGGGATCTCCGATCCCGAGCAAGCGCTCAAGAATATCCGGGCGATGGCACTACAGCTTGAGGCCTCGAATCCCGAGCTCTCCAATCATCTGCGGGATTCTCTTGCCATTCTGCGCGAAGCTTCCAGCGACTTCGTGGCTCGTGTGAATTCGTGGTTCGATCAAACCATCGACCGGGTCGTTCAGCGCTTCACCCAGTACACGCATTGGGTCACATTGGGCGTCTCGGTCGTCGTGGTACTCGCCGTGCAACTGGATATCATTGCTGTCGCCAATCGTCTCTGGATCGACGATCAATTCCGCAGCACCGTTGTCAGCAAGGCGGCGAGCGACTTCTCCAATGAGGCAAACAAGGTTAACCCGAAACCGTACTACGATCTGCTCAACCAGTCGGGACTTATCACGCTGCCGCTGGATGGTTTGGATGGCTGGGTGGAACGCATCCAGGATTGGAGAAAGGCTCCCGGGATGGTTTTAGCGATATTACTCATCAGTCTGGGTGCGCCGTTCTGGTACAACACCCTGAAAGATCTCCTGAAACTCCGTTCAAGCCTGGCACAAAAAGATGACGCGCAACGAGCTGAGCGTCAATCCACGAGCGCCGACGTCACTCCTGGTTCCGCCGTCTCGAGTGCTGGGTCCCGGCCTGCGTGACGGTTGGCGTACGAAAATTCTTTAGCGTCTCGACTGGTAAATGGCCTGCCACGAGCCCGGGTATCCCATATAGTCTTCAGGCTTTGAGAAGCGAAATGTGCGCCCTTCCTCTATGAAGATTGCTTGCTGCTCTTGCGAGCACTCCAGCAAGCCTTGAGGCATTCGCATTCTCCGGCTTTGCAAATAGCTGCAAGCGTATGTCGCAAATCGTTAGATGTCATTAAGCAATGGCTTATTGAGACATATAGGCGAAACAAACGAGCCGATGCGGATTATTCTTTCTTGAGACTCCTCCGCAGTCGGCCAAACGTATAGCTGCTGGCAACCTCGCCCAACACGACAAGACGCGATTCTTCTTCACGTCGCAACACGAGCAGTGTCTCATCGTCGTTGCGCAGTCCGCCGCGAAACGAGTCCAGGCGTCGCAGCAAGTCTTCTCCCAGCGCTTTCGCACAGTCCACGGGAGCCAGACGCGCCCAGTCTAGAAGCTGCTCTCGCCCCAGTTCCTGGCTCGTCCCGTTTTCGGTTTCGGTAATGCCATCTGTGTACAGCACAAGCAGATCGGATGGTTTCAGAGTGACCACCGTCTGACGGTAGTCCGTTCCAGGAATTAACCCGACCGGTAAGCCGGCGACTTTGTTGAGTTGCGGGTTATTCTCTTCCTCCAGCCATCCCCAACTTCGTTGGCCGGCGTGATACCAGAGGGGAGGGGAGTGCCCGGCGTTGCTGAACGCCAGCCTGCCTGTGACGCGGTGAAAACTCAAGATGATTGCCGTGGCATATTTTTTGCTTTTGTTGAAAGCGTCGTTGAGGCCGCGCATGAAATCTGACTGGTC
>Ga0126373_10001313_pt1 | contig 17550 bp, 14 predicted proteins | sample PanSoiMetPlot_11_FD_92545 | JGI IMG/M metagenome (GOLD analysis project Ga0126373, IMG submission 92545) | Tropical forest soil microbial communities from Panama - MetaG Plot_11 | ecosystem: Environmental > Terrestrial > Soil > Tropical forest > Bulk soil | place: Panama | collected 2016-02-17 | reverse complement strand
CACAGTTGTAGACGAGCTGGATAACCAGCTCACAGCTTTAATCCGCATGCGCCAAATTACCCGCCCAAACCGTCCAGAGCGAGCCGAACGGCATCTTTAGTCCTCAATAGATTAGAAGTGAGCCGTAGAACAACCGATTCGTGATCGGCAGGTCGCGGGTTCAAGTCCCGCCCTCGGCTCCAATATTTTTCAATAAGTTGCGTCATATCCAGTTCCTCCCAATGCCTGTTTTTGCGCTAAACTTGCGCTAAACACGAACGGCCTCTCGCTAAATTGCCCTTACTTCTTGGGCTCTTTCTCTTCGCCGCTGCCATATTCTCTAGCTTCCTTATGGTGTCCCGCCTCCCTTGCTTGCTGACGATGTTGTAGCGGAGGAAAGTGCTCACGGTCTTGTGGTCTGAGATGCTCACCACATGAGCAACGCCTTGGTTTCAGCCTGTCTGCGGTAAAGTTGCGAGCAAGCGGCCGGTAAGCGTTCGCGGTAACTTAAGGTCCCGGTACCCACATCAGCGATCTTGGGACCAGGCAGTTGGATGACTTCCGAATGCCGCGCGATTCGAACACGGTTTTCCGAGATCATCTACCTTGACTTCGAGTAAGTTATAGTCATAACATTATAACGAAATGAAAATACGAGATGCCAGGGCTGCTGCGTGGCTATTGCTGACATTTACGCTACCGACCAAACGGGCGAGCAAGCGAGTTGAGGTTTGGAGGAAGTTACAGCGGTACGGCACGGTGCCACTTGGCAATTCGGGCTACTTGTTGCCTGCGACCCCGGCCAACGAAGAACGATTCGAGTGGCTTGCGACGGCGATTCGGAAATACGAAGGCGATGCCTCGGTGGTTCATGTCAAGTCAATCGATAACATTTCGACGCCGCAATTGATTGAGCGTTTTGCGGAATCGCGAGCTAAGGAGTACCAAGCGTTGATTCGAGAAATTGAGAAGCACATTGCGGTGCCGCAATACGAGCGAGGTGTTGGAAAACTGACCCGGTTGAGAAGTCGCTTCCAGGAGATTGTTGAGGTGGATTTCTTCGGAAGCCCTCTACAGAAGCGGGTGGCGGAGCTCCTGGCAGGTGCTGATGCCCGCCGGGCCGGGAAGCCAACACAGCCTGCCGCGAAGATTAACCTTCGGAACTACAAGAACAGGGTGTGGGTAACCCGACCGAGGCCAGGTGTAGATCGGTCTGCATCGGCATGGTTGATCCGGCGCTTCATCGATCCAAAAGCGCGATTTACATTCGTCCCGGAAGACCAGGTGCCGGGTGGTGGCGTGCCGTTCGACATGTTTCATGCTGAAGGCTTCGGCCACCGTGGTGACGATTGCACTTTCGAAACGCTCCAAAAAGACTTCCGAATCCGAGACGGCAAAGTGAAAGTGATCGCCGAAATCATTCATGATGCCGACCTGTCCGACGAGAAATTTGGCCGCAAGGAAGGTCTCGGCATCGGCGGAGTACTGAAGGGTTGGGCACGGCAGGGAATACCGGACGCAGAACTTCTGCAGCGTGGGATGCAGCTGATGGAAGGACTGTACCACTCGCTCAAATAGAACGAGGAATGGAGTAGCGATGCTTAGGACCGGATGGCGAAGACAACGTCGGTTGCGAGGACGCGTGTTTGGGTGTCTTCTCGCGCTGTTGTCCTTGTGGGTCTGCGGAGGTTCCAGAGCGTGGGCGCAATCTCCCAACGACACGAAAACATTTACGTTGGAGGAGGCTGTTAATTTTGCGTTGCAGAATTATCCAGCTGTGCGGGCGTCGATTGAACGGGCTAGCGCTGCGCAGGAAGGCGTAGGTTTGGCGCGAACAAACTACTTGCCGCGCGCCGACATGCTTTGGCAAGGGAACCGCGCTACCCGGAACAATGTGTTTGGTCTTCTGCTGCCCCAATCCGTGATCCCGTCAATGTCGGGGCCCGTTTTAGCGACAACTTCGGGACAGGGTGTATGGGGAAGCGCCGTGGGTCTGTTGTTTTCTTGGGAGCCGATTGATTTTGGATCGCGACGAGCAAAAGTTGATTCTGCGCGGGCCGTGGAGGGCCAGGCGAACGCTCAGCTCAACGTTACGCGTCTCGACGTTGCCGTCGCGACGGTCAACAGCTTTCTGACTCTGCTGGCAGCCGAACAAACCGTACACGCAGCGCAAGCGGATGTGGTCCGGCGCGAGGTCTTTGCCAAATCCGTCCACGTGCTGGTCGACAATCAGTTACGCGCGGGAGCGGACGCTTCAAGGGCCGATGCGGACCTTGCTCGTGCGCGAGCCAATCTCGCGCGCGCCCGGCAGCAACAGGAAGTCAGCAGGGCAGCATTGGCCAACATTCTTGGAATCGCGGATACCAACGTCGAAGTGCGCGAAGGATCACTTGCGAACACACCCCCAGAGACCGTCCCTACTGCGTCCGCGATCTCTGCGCATCCTGTCGCCGAGGCTCAGGACGCGCGAGTTCAGGAGCTGCGCTATCAGGTTAAGGTTCTTGACCGTTTCTACTATCCGAAATTCAACGTGCAGTCGGCGGTGTACGGCCGGGGCACCGGGGCAAATACGGATGGCACGTTTCAGGGTGGGGCCAACGGCCTGGGCGTCGACCGGTCGAACTGGGCTGTGGGACTAACCGTGACCTTTCCTTTGTTCGACATTTTCTCGATTCACGATAGAAAGAAAATCGAGCAGGCAAACGAGCTGGCTGAGACGGCGCGGTACGACCAGACTGTTCAAGACCTGACGGGCCAATTGAGAAAAGCGCAGGCGTCGCTTGAAGGAGCGCGAAACGTCGCTGAGGCCACGCCGGTGGAATTACAGGCCGCACGCGAAACGGAAACACAACAGCGAGCACGCTACCAGGCGGGGCTCGCAACCCTCGTGGATGTTTCCGACGCCCAGAGCTTGCTCGTGCAGGCAGAGATTGACGATGCGCTGGCCCACCTCGCCGTTTGGCAGAACTTGGCTTCCGTCGCGGGATCACAAGGCGATCTCAAACCGTTTCTGCGGTTTTTGCACGACAAGACGCAAGGAGGCTCGTAACAATGTGGCTTCTTCGTGCTGCGCTCCGAAACCCCATCAGCGTGCTTGTCGCGGTCATCGGTGTGGCGCTTTGCTCGATCCTGGCGCTGACACGAATGCCTATCGACATCTTTCCAAACCTCAATTTGCCGGTGATTTACGTCGCGCAGCCTTATGGGGGAATGTCTCCAGCGCAGATGGAAGGATATTTGGTCTACTACTACGAATATCATTTCCTTTACATCACTGGCATTGAATCGGTCGAATCCAAGTCCATCCAAAACGTCGGCTTGGTGAAACTGGTATTTCATCCGGGTACAGACATGAGTCAAGCCATGGCGCAAACCGTAGGATATGTGGATCGTTCGCGCGCCTTTATGCCTCCCGGGACAGTTTCGCCCTTCATTTTGCGTTTCGATGCCGGTAGCGTACCAGTGGGCTATCTGGTTTTCTCGAGTGCAACGAAGAGCGTTGCCGAAATCCAGGATCTGGCGCTGAACCGCGTCCGGCCGCTCTTTGCAACATTGCCGGGTGTGTCGGCGCCCCCTCCGTTCGGCGGTGCTGCGCGAACCATTGTCGTTAGCGTGGATCCCGAACGCCTGCGCGCCTATCGCATGGCACCCGAAGAAGTGGTTCAAGCCCTTAACAGTGGCAATACAATAGTGCCCGCAGGCAATGTTCGGACCGGAGATTTGTTGCGGTTGGCGCCGATCAACTCCGTCGTCTCCAATATCAACGATCTGCAAAACCTGCCGATTCGTACGGGAGCCGGTCCAACGGTGTTTCTCCGCGACATCGGCAGGATTGAAGATTCCAGCGACATCATCACCGGATACGCCGAGGTAAACGGGCGCCGGACGGTGTACATTCCGGTCACAAAGCGCGCCGACGCTTCCACCTTGACCGTCGTCAACGAGGTGAAAACCAGCCTCTCGCAATTCCAATCTGTCGTGCCCTCAGATATCAAGATTGACTATGAATTCGATCAGTCGTCCTACGTGAGGAACTCCTTGTTATCCGTTGTGCAGGAAGGGTTGTTGGGCGCGGTCCTTACAGGACTGATGGTCATGCTGTTTTTGCGCGACTGGCGCAGTTCGCTCATTGTGGTGATCACGATTCCTTTCGCGCTGCTCTCGGCGGTGGTGGCACTGTGGGGTGCCGGTCAGACAATCAATATCATGACGCTCGGAGGATTGGCCCTGGCGGTGGGTATTCTCGTCGACGAATCCACCGTGGTGATGGAAAACATTCACAGTCATTTAGGTCGGCGGGGGCGGGGACGAGCACTCACCGTGCTGGAGGCAAGCAAAGAAGTACAGATTCCAAGGTTGCTTGCCATGCTGTGCGTGTTGGCCGTGTTCGTACCCTCATTCTTTATGACGGGAGTCTCCCGATCTCTGTTCGTTCCGCTTTCTCTGGCTGTTGGTTTTGCCATGGCGGCCTCCTATTTGCTTTCCAGTTCTCTCGTGCCAGTGGTTTCTGTGTGGATACTCCGCGAGCGCGGCCATGCGAACCAGGAGGATTTATCGCTTCTCTCTCGGTTACGAGAGAAACTAGGCAAAGTGCTGGAACAGTTGGCGGCCAGGCGACGGCTTGTCGTATCGGGATATGTGCTCGCTGCCGTCGCGACCGTCGCTCTTCTTGGACCATATCTAGGGCGATCAATTTTCCCTCGGGTGTCCTCCAGTCAGCTTCTGCTGAGGTTCCGTGCACCCATTGGCAGCCGGGTGGAAGCCACCGAGCGGCTTTCGCTTGACGTTCTGCGGTCGATTCAGGAGGCAGCGGGTGCTGGAAACGTCGACATCACGTTGGGCTACGTTGGGGCTCCGCCACCGAACTATCCGATCAACACGATTTATCTCTGGACGAGTGGGCAGCACGAAGCGGTCCTGCGTGTGGCCCTGAGCCCGAACTCCAAGATCCGAGTGGACGAATTCGAGGAACGGTTGCGTCAAAGTTTGCCAGGTAAATTTCCGGGATGCCAATTCTCGTTCGAAGCCGCCGACATCGTTACCCAGATCATGAACTTTGGGGCCCCGACGCCGGTGGAAATCAATATCGGTGGACCGGATCTGGGAGCGGACCGAGCCTTCGCCGAGCGAGTTCGTGCGGAGGTTGCCAAGATCCGCACGCTAAGGGACCTCCAATACGATGAGCCGCTGGATTATCCGAGCATCGACATCAACGTGGATCGTGAGCGCGCGGGCCAACTCGGTGTAACGACAGCAAGCGTGGGCCGGTCGTTTCTCGCGGCGACTTCGTCCAGCCGCTTTGTTACGCCGAACTACTGGGCGGACCCGAAATCCGGAGTGGGCTATCAGGTGCAAGTGCAAATTCCGCAAGACGAAATGGCCTCAATCCAAGATGTCGAACACATACCGGTTACGCAGGGATCCGCTGCTCACCCGTTGATGGGCGATGTCGCACAAGTTGGCTACGGAACGGTCGTTGGTGAATACCACCGATTGAATGGTCAGAGGATGGTCACGCTGACAGCGAATGTGGCGGGAGATGATCTTGGTCGCATTGCGAAACAACTGGATGCTGCGATCAACCGAGCCGGCACACCGCCGCGCGGTGTGAAGATCACCTTGCGGGGGCAAATCGCCCCGATGAAGCAAACGTTGGCGAATTTGGGCATGGGACTGCTGCTGGCCGTGCTGGTCATTTATCTATTGCTATCGGCCAACTTTCAATCGCTGAGGCTTTCGTTCGTCGTACTTTCGACGGTACCCGCTGTCGTTTGTGGAGTTCTCTTCATTCTTCTCCTGACTCGCACAACGCTGAACGTTCAGTCGTTCATGGGAGCCATCATGGCCATAGGCGTGGCTATTGCTAACGCGATTCTGCTGGTCACGTTCGCGGAGGAGTACCGATGTACGGGGAATACGGCCATTGCGTCGGCAATCCAAGGCGCAATGACGCGCATGAGGCCGATCCTGATGACCAGCATGGCAATGATCGCGGGGATGGTCCCAATGGCCTTGGGAATCGGGGAAGGGGGCCAACAGACAGCCCCCCTAGGACGCGCCGTAATAGGCGGCCTGTCCTTCGCAACCGTGGCGACGCTTCTGATCTTGCCGCTCGTCTTTGCGATGGTTCAGGGGCGCGCAAGCGTCACATCACCTTCCTTGGACCCCGACGATCCTCGAAGTGCTTTCGCACACGGACAGCCCCATAGCTCAAGCTCTCCTGGGGGCGACCAATGAACCGCATGGCATTTAGCAATCTCTTCGCCGGGAGCGCGCTCGCCGTCCTCTGCGTGGCATGCGGTTCGAGTCCGAGTACCCCAACGCCAAATGCGAATGCGCAAAACGCTTCTGTTCCCACGGTTGAGGTGGTAAAGGTAACTTCTCGAAAACTCGCCATTTCGGTCCGTCTACCGGGAGAGTTGCTGCCTTATGAGGTGGTAGCTGTGTACCCGAAGGTTCCCGCATTCGTCGATACGATCAGCGTGGACCGCGGATCCGTAGTCAAGTCGGGACAACTGATGGCACGCCTGGTTGCGCCGGAGCTCGCCGCTCAGCGCGCGGAGGCGCAATCGAAGCTTCAGGGAGCGGAAGCCCAGAGAGTCGAGGCGGAAGCCAAACTGGCGTCGGACGACGGCACTTACCAACGGCTAAAAACTGCATCCCGCACCCCTGGCGTTGTAGCTGGAAATGACTTGGAAGTTTCGCAGAAGGCCGTGGAAGGCGACCAGGCACGACTCGAAGCGGTTCGAAAGAGTGTGCAAGCCGCGGAAGCGTCGTTGAAGTCTATATCCGAAATTGAAAGCTATTTGCAGATTCGCGCCCCATTCGACGGAGTTGTGACCGAGAGAAACGTGCATCCGGGAGCCCTGGTCGGACCGAGTGGGAGTTCCGGAGGCCAGCTACCACTCGTGAGAGTGGAGCAAACGAGCCGGTTACGATTGGTTGTACCGGTCCCTGAAAAATACGCGGCGGACATGGCGAATGGCGCGAAGGTCGAATTTACGGTTCCGGCCTTCCCAAACCAAACCTTCAGTGGGACCGTTGCGCGCGTCGCCCGCTCTGTGGACGTCAAGACGAGAACGATGCCCGTTGAACTCGACGTTCGCAATGTAGACGGGCGTCTTGCTTCAGGTATGTTTCCCGAAGTGCCGTGGCCTGTCCGTCGCTCCGACCCTACGCTCTTCGTTCCCAATTCCGCCGTGGCGCGCACAACCGAAGCCACTTTCGTTGTGCGCATCCGGAACGGCAATCCCGAATGGGCGAATGTTCGCACCGGTGAAATGGACGGGAAGCTAATTGAGATTTTCGGCGACGTTCGCGAAGGAGATGACGTGGCTGTGCGGGGCACGGATGAACTGCGCCCCGGGACGCGCGTGAAGGCACAGTTTGCGACAACTGAGCAGCCGCGACCGTCCAAATGAGCTTGCCAGCCATCGAGTGCCATGCGAATGAACCTGACAGTTCCCGGAGCACTAAGGGGCCTTGCGCCTGACGCATGGCTCTTGTTTCTGACGCGATTCATCCGCCTATTCGCTTATGGCTCTTTGTCGGTCGTACTGGTCTTCTACCTCGTGAGTCTGGGGCTTACTGAATCGCAGACCGGCCTGCTTCTGAGTCTCACACTCGCCGGTGATGTTGTCGTGTCCCTGTTTCTTACTACGCGTGCGGATAGGATTGGCCGACGGCGGATTTTGATTGTGGGCGCCGCTTTGATGGCGGGTGCCGGTGTGGCGTTCGCCTGTACGCATAACTTCTTTTTCCTGGTTGTGGCGGGCACGATTGGTGTGATTAGCCCCAGCGGCCACGAAGTAGGACCATTTCTTTCCATCGAGCAGGCGGCTCTATCTCATGTGGTTTCTCCGGAAATCCGGACCGAAGTATTTGCCTGGTATGCGCTCGCGGGTTCGCTAGCAACGGCGGCCGGTGCGTTCTTCGGAGGAACCATTACTCACATCTTGCAGAAGGACACGATGGCACCGGTCAGCAGCTACCGAGTGGTGGTTGTAGGCTATGCGGTTCTGGGAGTCGTACTGGCTTTCCTGTTCTTACGTCTAACGACAGCTGCAGAAGTCCGTGGGCCGCAAGAAAAAGCAGTCCGGAGCCTCAAAACCTTCTTTGGGATTGGTCACTCTTATCACGTGGTGTTGAAGCTTTCCAGCCTTTTCGCGCTGGATTCGTTTGCTGGAGGATTCGTAATACAGAGCTTTGCCGCGTATTGGTTCTATCTGCGGTTTGGAGTAAATCCCGGGACTCTGGGTGCGATTTTCTTTTGGGCAAATGTTTTGGCGGGAATTTCTGCGCTGCTGGCATCGCGACTCGCGTCGCGCATCGGGCTCGTTCGAACCATGGTAGTCACGCACCTGCCTTCGAACGTACTGCTCATTTTGGTGCCGCTGATGCCGACCCTTGGGCTTGCCATTGCGATTCTGTTGGTGCGCTTCAGCATTAGCCAAATGGACGTTCCGACGAGGCAGTCCTACACGATGGCGGTGGTGAGTCCGGAGGAACGATCTGCGGCAGGAGGCATCACCGGAGTAGCACGAACGACCGGAGCTGCGATCAGTCCCTTGTTCGCGGGACTCCTGTTTGCCCGTCCGTCCCTAATCAGTGTCCCATTTTTCTTGGCTGGAGGATTGAAAATCATCTATGACTTACTGTTGTACAGGGCATTTGTAGCTATTCGGCCTCCGGAAGAAAATGCCGCAAGTCCCGCTGGGCCGTCGAGGCCCACGGGCGGCGATCGCACGCTGGGTGAAGAAGGGCATGGGGCGACATTTCGCATCTCGCTGCCACTTGCAAACAAGTCCTCCTCGAGCGAAGGAAAGGGAGGTCTCCAATGAAAAAAGTACTTGGAATTTTGGTTGTGGCCATCGCAATCAGCGGGCTCACTTGGGCATTTCTGGAGTTGAGCGAAGAAGGATATTTGTCTTCCCATGCGGCCCAGCCAGAGAGTCCAGCCCCTCCTCAGGCAGCAGGTGCATCCTTCACTTACAACTTCGATAGTGACACGGTCGGAGTTATGCCTCCTAAGTTCCACGGTGCGCGTACCGGCCAGGGCGCTGAGAGCAAATGGGAGGTTACGGCGGACCCCACGGCCCCCTCAAAACCCAATGCCGTCGCCCAAACTTCGACTGACAAGACCGACTATCGCTTTCCCCTTCTCATTGCCGATGAAGGCAGCTTCAAAGACCTCGAACTGAGCGTGAGATTCAAAGCCGTCTCCGGCAAGGTGGACCGCGCTGGAGGGCTCGTATTCCGGCTGAAGGACGCAAACAACTATTACATCGTGCGTGCTAACGCTTTGGAGGACAACTACCGCCTCTACCACGTCGTAAACGGGAGCCGACGTCAATTCGCCGGCGCGAACCTGAAAGTTACGGCGGGCGAATGGCACGAAATCAAGGTCGAATGCGTCGGGAATAAGATCATTTGCTATTACGACGGTGCGAAAAGGATTGAAGCGACAGATGACACCTTCAAGGATGCAGGCAAAATCGGCCTTTGGACGAAAGCTGACTCGGTGACGTACTTCGATGATCTGAAAGTCGTGTCGAAATAGGTAACTTCGGGTGCTTCCACCTACGACACCCCATTCACTCGAAGGAGGCGTTTTTGACGATCGAAGACAAGGGTCGCTGGTTGTTCGGAATCAACGCAATCATCAACTGGGTGATTTCAATCAGAGGAATTGTTGATCCCGCCGGGATGGCAGGGGCGTTTGGGGGCGTGGCTCCGAACTATCCGTTCATGCTGCGGCTGTGGTCAGGTTTCGTGTTCATGTTTGGCTGCATGTTTTGGGAAGTCAGCAGGCAGCCGGCGAGGAAGCACTCGTTGGCCAAATACAACTGGATTGAAAAGACGATTACGGCGATGGCCGTCACAGTCGGATACTTCAGCGGGCAAGTACCGCCCCGTCTTATGACCCTGATTGTGTTCACGAACTGGCTGTGGATTCCGATGATTCTAGCGTACGACATTGCGCAGGGTCGATCGCTAAGGGTCCATCCTTTGGATGGATGAAATAAGGGAGACTCAACACCCAATGAACGAGAAACGAAACCGGATGAGATATACCATCGCAACTCTTCTGTTCCCAACACTTCTCGTTTTGACCATCCATGCTACCGGGCAAGAGCCGCAGGTGTTGTCGTTGCATTCCCGGATTCCTCTGACAAACGTCAAAGGACGCATCGATCACTTTAGCGTCGACGTGAAAGGCCAGCGTCTTTTCGTGGCCGCGGTGGCCAATCACACCCTCGAGGTGATCGACCTGCAATCGGGAAAGCGAGCGCATACGATTAGCGATCTGGCAGAGCCGCAAGGAGTCTTCTACGACTCATCCACCAACTGTCTGTACGTCGCCTGTGCGCTGGATGGGACCACGAAAGTCTACGATGGCACCAGTTTTCGCCTGCTTACGACGGTGAAGTTCCCTGATGACGCCGACAACATCCGCTACGATGCGCGCAGTAAAAGCATCGTCGTCGGATATGCAGGGGCGAAGGCGCTCAGGAATCGCCAAGAGGGAACCGGAGGGCTTGGGTTTATCGATTCAGATGGGAAGAAGGCCTTCGAAATCATCGTCGACGCTCATCCCGAATCGTTTCAACTCGAAAGAACAGGAACTCGCCTATTCGTCAATGTGCCGGACAAGCAGGAAATCGAGGTCATTGACGTACCAGGTCGCAAAGTCGTGGCCCGATGGCCAGTCACATCCACGAAAGATAACTTCCCGATGGCACTCGACGAAGCCCACCACCGCCTCTTCGTCGGAACACGGACACCTCCGCGCCTGTTGGTTTTTGATATCGAGAGCGGAAAGGAAATCGCTGCCGCCGAAATCGCCGGCAATTCAGACGATCTCTTCTACGACTCGGCTAGAGGGCGTATCTATGTGCTTACCAGTCAAAGTGCCCTCGACGTCTTCCAGCAGCGAGATCCCGACCATTATGACCATATAGCACGCATCGCCACACCACCACACATGCAAACAGGGTTGTTCGTGCCCGAGTGGGGAAAACTCTTCGCCGCTGTGCCGAACCAAGGGGAACAGCAGGCTGAAATCCGGGTGTACGAGGCGAAATGACTTAGACCGTGTCCGAAAGTCGGACTGACAGCCAGTCAGCCAACGGAGAGTGCACGCATGAAATGGGTAACGCGCAGCAACGTCAAAGTGGACCGGGTGGCCTGCCCCTGGCTCATTCGACGATTTGTCGACCCGCAGGCAGAGTTCCTGTTCGTGCCCGAAGAGCATCTCCTCGATACAGCTCGCAAAGAGGGAGCCATTCCGTTCGATGCAACGCGGTTCCCCGAGTTGAAGCTGAATCATCGAGGGGAACGATGCTCGTTCGAGGCTATTCTCGAAGATTACAAGCTGACCGACCCCGCGCTTCACCGCCTCGGTCTCATCGTGCGGAAAGCGGACGTCACAGGGCAAGAGCATGTTGCTCCAGAGAGTTTGGGGTTGCGCGCAATTGCGCAGGGTTTCGCGGCAACGGGGATTAGCGACGAAGAACGTCTGGCAAAGGAGTTCCCGATTTACGATGCCTTGCTCGAGTACGTTCGTCAGCAATTGAAGTGAATCCGGGTAGTCCCAAATATCGATTTTCGGAAGACAAACAGGAGGAGCGTTCAATGTTTTGTTTAATGAAAAACAGGATCGTATTTTCTTTCAGCTGCATGTGTCTCTTGCTCTCGGGCACACCCACGCTTGCGCAGGACATACCAGGTGAATATCAAGAGGTTCTGAAGGGTCTCGACAGAAAGGGCGATTTCAAAGCGAGCGTTCTGAAAGTGAATATACCGCGCAACGATTTGAAGATGACCATCCAAGGATTTCCCACGCCGACGCCCTTCGGCTTCGGCGGTTGGATCGCCCTCACCAAGGCCACCGACGGCTCGGATGTGATGATGGGCGATCTTGTGCTCCTCCAGGAGGAGGTAAACCCGGTCATGTCTGCGCTCCTCGACAATGGAATCGACGTCACTGCGCTCCACAACCACTTCTTCTGGGATGACCCACACGTTTATTACATGCACGTTCATGGAATGGGTAAGGCCGAGGAGCTGGCGAAGCACGTCAAGCCCGGCCTGGATCTCATCGGCCACGTAACGCCATCAGCCGCAACTCCGGTCAGCTCTGGAGGTACGCCGATTGACTCGGCGAAACTCGCCAAGATCGTCGGGCATGAAGGCGAGCAAACCGGTGCGGTTTACAAGATCACTGTGGGACGCGACGACTTGGGAATGAAAGAGCACGGTGCAGTGATCAACGCGCGCATGGGGCTCAATACCTGGGCTGCATTTGTCGGTACGCAGGAGGATGCGGCGATTGCTGGTGACGTGGCCATGGTTGAAAGCGAAGTGACCCCAGTGTTGAAGGCACTCCGCAAGAATGGGCTCGACGTGGTAGCCATTCATAACCATATGACCGGAGACCGACCCGTGGTGATTTTTCTTCATTACTGGGGCCGCGGTCATGCGGAAAAACTCGCCGCGGGATTCAAAGCCGCCCTCGATGAGCTGGGCAAGAGCGCTTCTACTGCCGGCACGGGGAACTAGAGAGGTCTGCCGAGAGACATGACCGCTTTTGGGAGGAATTGATGCAAAAGAAAATTTGCTCACTTCGATTGGGCAGGTGCGTTTTTTTTGTATTGTGCTTTTTGCCTCCTCGGGTGCATTCGCTCAAACCCTTAAGGAGGTCGCAAAGTTCGACCTGCCGGGTCCAGGCGGAAAGCGCTTTGACTATCTGACGATCGATCAGGGCGACCACTATCTCATTTCTGCCCATCTCGCAGCAGAGCAGACGTATGTGATCGACCTGCGCACCAACAAGGTCATCGCAACCATAACTGATACACCGGGCGTGGAGGGGGTCGAGTACGTTCCAGAGCTCAAGAAGTTCTACACATCCAATGCGCATGACAACACTATCGGGGTGGTAGACCTGAAGCAAATGAAGGTGATCAAGAAACTCAAGACAGACGCCAAGCCTGACGGAAGCGCCTACGCGGCGCCGTTTCACAAACTGTACGTATCAGATGAACGCGGGAAGGCGGAAGCTGTCGTCGACGTGACAAAGGACGAAATCATCAAGACCCTCCATTTCGAGAGTGAAACAGGCATGCCGCAGTACGACCCTGTGACCCGCAAGGTATACGTGAATCTTCAGGATGAGAATGTTTTCGCGGTGATCGATCCTGTGACGGACGAAGTTGTTGGAAGGTTTTCCGTCGGGAAGTGCAAAGGGAACCACGGAATGACTCTTGCCCCGGAGCAGCATCGTGCCTTGCTCGCCTGTGAAGGGAACGACCTTATGACCGTTTTCGACTTGGATAAACATCAGGCTATCGCCTTCCTGCCCATGGCGGGTGGCCCGGATGTGATCAAGTTCGATGCCGCTTTGAAACGAATTTATGTCGCGTGTTCGAGTGGTGCCATCTCCGTTTTCCAAATGGACGATCCAGACCACTACCGCAAGCTTGAGGATTTTCCGGTTCAGAAAAAGGTCCATAGCTTGGCCGTTGATGCCGAAACGCACCGTGTTTACGCACCGGAGCAGGAAGAGGATGGCAAAGCCGTTGCGCGCATGGTGGTTTACGAAGTTGTTTCACGTTGAACTCAGTGCCCAGCCCGAAAAGATTGGCGTACGGCGCTATCAGTCTGTTGCTGCTCGTTTTCCCTAGGGCAGTGATACTAGCGGGTCAATCTGAAACAGCTGTGAAACCGCCAGTGCTCCAGGTTGCTATCGCGACGAGAGTCGATCATCCACCAAAAATGGACGGCACTTTGGACGATCCGCTCTGGCAGCTGGCGAAGCCAATCTCGGATTTTCGCCAGAAGGAGCCCTACGAAGGTGAGCCAGCGACCGAGAAGACCGAAGTTCGCATCCTGTACACACGACACGCGGTCTACTTCGGAATTCAACTCTTCGATTCCGAACCGTCAAAAGTTATTGCGACCGAACTACGACGCGACGTAAGTCAGGACTTGGACGATCATTTCGAGATCCTGATCGATTCCAATTTCAATCGGCGGGGCGGCTATGTGTTTGAGATTAATCCCCTGGGAACACAGAGCGATGGCCTGATTGTCGAAGAGCAAGAGGGTTCACAAGACACAGAGTTTGACACGGGCTGGGATGGTGTGTGGGTGTCGGAAGCGCGAATCAATGAAACCGGCTGGACGGCAACGATTGAAATCCCGTTTTCTACCCTGAATTTCACAAAGTCGAAGGACGTGGTCTGGGGACTCAATTTCAAGCGATTCATTCGCCGTAAGAATGAAGAAGACCTCTGGGCGGCCTATCGTCGAACGTTTGGGATCACCAGAGTCTCGGAGTCTGGAGAGCTCAGCGGCATCACCGAAATCGGGAGTGGAAGGCTCTTCATCGTTAAGCCCTATGGACTGGTGCAGTATGACAAAGTGACCGGCCAGAATCCGAAGTTCCCGCTAACCGGAGGAGTCGATATTAAATATGGTATTCGGTCAAACCTCGTTCTAAATCTAACGGGAAACACGGACTTTTCTGCCACTGAGGTGGACCAGGAACACGTCAACCTTACGCCATTCCCAATCTACGTTCCCGAAAAGCGGCAATTCTTCCTGGAGAACGCAGGAGTTTTTAGCTTTCCGCTTGGTGACCAGGACCAGTTGTTCTTTAGCCGCCAGATCGGCATCGACTCGGTCACGGGGCAGCAGGTGCCCATCAACGGCGGTGCGAGGCTGACGGGTAGCGTGGGCCGCACGGAGTTTGGAGTCATGGATGTCAACACGCGCTCGAGTGGCCCGAACCCCTATGCAAACTACGCCGTAGCCCGATTGAAGGAATCTTTGTGGGGCGGCTCGTACATAGGGGTGATGGGAATCGATAAGCGATCAGGAGATGTCCAAGACAGCTTCAACCAAACGGGTGGAGTGGATACGCGGCTTGTCTTTTTCAAGGATTGGGTCGTAGATGGCCATCTTGCAGGAACTCAATCGCCTGGCTATCCGAGTGGAAACAGCGACGTGGGTGGATCATTGCGATATCGCTCGAATTGGCTGGAAGGTATTTTTGAGCGGAGGAAAATCGGCCCGAACTTCAATCCTGAGGTCGGGTTCGTCGAGCTGACCAACGCCAATGTGACGTATGGAGATTTGACGTTCAAAATAAGGCCCGAAGTCAGAGGGATACGCGAGATGCAGTTTGAAGGATTCATCCTTCACGCACCGACTACCCAAAATGAGGTTCAGACTCAGGAATGGCAGAATACATTTCGAGCCGAGTTCCACAGCGGGGCGTACACCGACAACGATATTGTGGACGTATTTACGCAGAGCATCACAACGCCACTGCACATCTACAAAGAGGTATTTATTCCTATAGGTCTGTACCACTTCACACGGCACCAGTTGACCTACGGTTCTGCACAGAATCGGAGGTTTACCTACAACTTCTTCGAGCGTTTCGGAGGATATTACGGAGGAACACTCAATGAGTTCCGAGTGCGCGTGAACTACCGGCCGACCGCGAAGTTTTCCATCTCGGCTTCCGAGACGTGGGACCGGTTCCGGCTTCCATTACCGAACGGGAACTTCTCGATTGTCCTCGCAAGTCTGCAAGGAAATTACTCCTTTAACCGGTTCTTGACGTTCACCAGCGTGATTCAGCTGAATACGTCAAACACACAGGCGGTGAGCGCCAACCTGCGTCTCCGGTATAACTACCGGCCGGACAGCGACCTCTATGTGATTTTCAACGAGGGCACGCAATTCACGAGCATCGCTCCCGCAAATCCACCGCAAGTGCGCGAGACCAAGTTTGCCGTGAAATGGACGTATTCCTGGGCCCCGGGAAAATAATCGGCTGCCTTCATTGAGAATTAACGGTGGCGTCGTCGCGAGATCCGCTCAAATAAGCAAATCGCAAATGACCTAAGAGGAGAGCTCCACTCCCAACTTTGTTTGCGTTTCCACAGCCCCAAGCGCCGATAGTAAATACCAATTTGCCACAAGCAAATTCAAGGGCGTCAGGAGAGACTTTTGGTCCTCGATGACATTATTCGTCCAGAAAAACCAGAAAGTCCGTGGCGGGAGGCGTCTGCCCAAGCTGTTTCAAGAGCGCAGCTACTTGACCGCGGTGGTAGGAGGAATGATTGATGACGTGCTGCAGCATATGAGCCAGAGAGTACTCCCATCGCCGGCCTTGAAGGTTCTCGTATGGGACGCGGATGTTCAAAAGTTCGCCGTTCAGGCTTTCCAGGAAAGCCTGCTGCTCGTTCTCCACCGTGGTCCAGTGAGAGTCAAGCGTCACCCAATCGTGGAAGTCCTCTGGAGCAAAAATCTGCTTCGGTGATTCGCCGCGCCATCTTCGGGTCCACAGCCACTCACCCCATACGATGTGCACGATAGTTCCCCGCACGGAACCATGACTGCTCCGGAGGTCTCTTATGAAATCTGGCCATGGGAGGAGCTGGGCGGCTCTTAGCAAACGACGGTTTGCCCAACGATTGTAGGCATAAAGAGTTCGGATCTCGTCAGTGTTCACGAGCGGAACCACTTACACTTCACGTCAAACACCACGCGTCGATGGTTACAGTTGCTTGCCCGCGGGAGAATTCCCTTCATCGTCCACTTTGAGGTCCAAATTATATTGCACCTGGAAGTCTTGGAGCAATTCCGCGCGGCTCGAACGGCTCCAAGAAAGCTTTGTGGCACGATGGCAACCCTTCCCTTTATCAGAATTGGGGAAAAATTGCCCGTCACTCAGTCAGTTTCGCGACAGACGGTTTACAGGATTTGCGCTAAACTTTCCCAAGCGAAGGCCTCCACCTTGGCACGTGGTGTCTCTTCTTCTGCCTGTCCACAGTGTCCTAGCGCAGAAAGGCCAAGGAAGTCGTAGTTGATGTTTCCTCGGGCATAAGCTGTCCGCGATGCTACGTGTCTTCCTTAAAGTAAAGCTCGCCGTCGAGTGCGAACTCGCGTGCCGTTATTGGTTAATAGCGCGGCGACGGCGACCGTGGACGGAGGTGAAATCTTGTCGTTGACGCTGGACGGAAAGATAAACGCGCCTACCGGGACAACTTCCGAGCCAATGGCTGGGCTGGAAATCGGGATTGGGACACCTACCAGCGTCCTCGTGATTTCTTTTTCTCCTTTTGATTTTTCTTTGAATCTCCGCCTTCGGACGTGTCGTGGGAAGCCTGCTTTGCATCAGCGTTCGAAGCGCCACTGGGAGCCGGTTGCTGGTCCTGAGAGAAGCCGAGGCTGCCACAGGTTCCGTGTACACCGACCAGAAACAGCAAGAGCAGCGAGCCGCGAATCAGCCGGTGAGTCCCTTTACAGTCCTTCGAGCCACTCCTTTTTCTCAACCCATTCATCGAGACATCCAAACGTACCGGTGAAATGCCTGCGACGCGCTTCAGAAATAAAGACCCAGGACAAGTCCAATGCCACGTGTGTGGTAGCTCGGCGTGGAGGAACTGTCGCGCTGGTCCTCGTAGTACAGTTCAAATTCGGTCCGCTTGGTCAAGGGGAAGACGATTCCGATGGTGAAGGCATTCTTGGCAATTTTGTCGTAGCGACTGTCAT